>Ga0302325_10018031_pt1 | contig 14892 bp, 11 predicted proteins | sample Palsa_T0_2_FD_201948 | JGI IMG/M metagenome (GOLD analysis project Ga0302325, IMG submission 201948) | Peat permafrost microbial communities from Stordalen Mire near Abisko, Sweden - Palsa_T0_2 | ecosystem: Environmental > Terrestrial > Soil > Palsa > Peat permafrost | place: Sweden: Abisko... | reverse complement strand
GGCTTCCTCGGGTCGAACAGGCCCGCCTCGGCCATCTTGTCCCGGAGCTTGGCTCCGACCGGGTGCCGGTGCGTATCGACGATCGCGCGGTACTTGCTTCCGTTCTGCGGTGCCATGGTGACTCCTTGTGTGGTTTTGCCTTGATCGGATCTTGAACGTGCGCCTGCGGCAGCCGGCCCGGCGCGCCACGGCGCGCAGCAGGGCTGTCACGCCGGGCGGGGAAGATCGCCAGCTCACGGCGGGCACGAAAAAAGCCCCGGAGGCGTCTCGGCGGCACTCGCGTCAGCGAGCGTCCTGAGCTACCGAGGTCCGGAGCAACTACTCCCAACGTAACCCGGATGGTCCCGCGTTAGGAGTCTTCGTGGTGACCCTGTCAGGGTCAGGCCCGGCGGGAGTATTCGTGGCAGGACGGTGCTGTAGGTATTGCTGTCAGCCGAAAGGAGACCCACGAATGCCTGATGCATCGCATCCGACTCCCCCGGATCCGAAGACGCAGTTCGGCACGTTCGGTCGGTACACCGAGACACCAGTCGACCAGATGACCGCCGACATGCGCGCGGCCTATGAATTCACCAAAGGGCTGCGCGGGCTGGTCCCCGGCCCGCACAAGATCCGGCTGTCCAACCCGAAGCTGTCGCAGACGATCGCGCCCACCGGGGCGTACTTCCAGACCGAGTCCACCCTGAGCAAGGCCGAGATCGAGATCGCCACCAACGTGATCAACGGGCGGTGGCTCGCCGCGTACAGCAACTATGAGCACGAGTGGATCGCCGAGGAACTAGGCGACCTGGAGCCGGAGAAGGTGCAGTGCATGATCGCCGGCCTGCCGACATCGTTCGAAGACCCCCGCCAGCAAGTGGTCTACGAGCTCGCCTGCACGTTGGCCCAGCCCCGGCGCGTTCCCCAGGGCCTGTTCCAGCGCGCTCGGCAGCTCCTCGGGGACCCCGGCATCGTCGACGTGACCGCGCTGATGGGCTGGTTCACCACCGTCTCGTTCACCTTGATGGCCTACGACGTGCCCGCCGATGCAACCGGCCTGGACCAGTAGGAGCGCGACATGTCACCTGCCCAGAACACGTTCGGCGGACGCCTCCCCTAGCCGACCGCGACTCGCTGGCGCCCGCCCAGCGGGACCTGTTCGACGAAATGATGAAAACGGCAGTGCCGTGGGCCGAACGGTCCGGGTTCCAGGCCCGCACCGGCGACGGCCGGCTGATGGGCCCGTTCAACCCGGCCCTGCTCAACCCCGGCATCGGCTCCAGTTTCCTGGCCCTGCAGGCCACGGAGGAAAAGTACACGTCCCTTGACCAGCGGACCCGCCAGGTGATCATCCTCACTGTCGGCGCCGTGTGGCAGGCCGCCTACGAGCTGTACGCCCATTCCGCGGTGGGCCGGCACGCCGGGCTGCCCGACGAGGCGATGAGCGCGCTGTGCCGCGGGAGCTGCCGGACGAGCTCAGCGAAAAGGAGCAGGTCGCCCGGGCACTGTCGGTGCAGCACACGGTCGACGCGCCGCTACCACAGCGCAGTGCACGCATTCGGCGAGGCTGGCCTGTCAGACATCGTCATGCTGACCGGCATCTACCACGCCGTCTGCGCCATACTCAACGCCTTCGAGATCCCACCACCGGAACCAGGCCAAGCGTGTAAGGAAACACCGGGCATGGACACTGAACCCCCGATAGCCGCCACCCTCACCGAAGCGGCCCGGTTCCCCGAGCACTACTTCCTGGAGAACCTGGCCGTCCGGGCGGACAACTCGATCCTGGTCACGGTTGTCACCAAGAAAGAACTGTGGTATCTCCCGCCCGGCAACGGGCAGGGCCCGGTGACGCCGGTGCACGTGCACACGTTCGACCACATGTGCCTGGGGATCATCGAGACCGCGCCCAGTATTTTCCAGGTGTCGCTGTCCGACGCCTACACCACCCACGAATCACGCCTGGTCCGGCTCGACCTGCGCGACTGGAGCCCGGGGACGCCGGTAAACCCGCAGACCGTGCTCACCTACCCCGAGCCGGTCGGCGGCCTCAACGGCAGCTGCCTGATCGCGCCCGGCGTCATGTTCTTCGCAGACAGCCTGGCCGGGCTGATCTGGCGCGTCGATCTGCCGGAAGACGGCGGCCAGGCCGCAGCGCGGGTATGGCTGGAGCATCCGACTATGCGGTTTGACCCGGTGTCCCCGCTGCGGCCCCCGCAGCCCGGCATCAACGGGATCCGCTACGCGGCCGGCAGCGGCCACCTGTATTACACGGCCACCGCGCAGCAGCTGTTGATGCGGGTAGCCGTCGATCAGGCGACCCGCGAGCCGACCGGCGAGCCCGAGGTTGTGGCGGGCGGCCGGATGTATGACGACTTCTGCCTGGACGAGGACGCGGGCGTCGCGTACGTCAGCACCCACCGGGAGAACACCATCAACCAGATTGCGCTGAAGCCGGGAGCGCTCGGAGAACCCGGCCGGGCCGTGGCCGGCGTCCCGTTCGACGGGCTGCTCGTCGGCCCCTCCAGCCTGGCCTGGGGCCGCGGGGAGGGCGAGGCCGGGCAGGTGGCCTACGTGACGACCGACGGCGGCGGCACCCAGCTGCCCCCAGACGGGCAGCTCCGCCCGGCCCGAGTCGTGCGGATGGAGCTGCCCCCGGCAGGCACCGGGTGAGCGCCACCCCGGGGCCTCCTGTCCCGCCCGCGCGGACGTGGGGCGGCCCACGCTAGGATATCCACTATGGCGCCCACGCCACCCCCCAGACGCCAGCCGGAAGGCGCTGGCAACGCCCTGGGACACTTCCTCGGGGCGCGGCGCAAGCTGCTGCCCCCCCGGCAGGCAGGCCTGGCGCCCGAAGGTCGGCGGCCCTCGCTCGGTCTGCGCCGGAAGGAGCTGGCCGCCCTGGCGGGGGTCAGCCTGCCGTACTACACCCGTCTGGAGCAGGGCCGGGACCGCCACCCGTCGGCCCAGGTAGTGGCCGCCCTGGGCCGCGCGCTCAGGCTGGACGACGAGGCACTCGGTTACCTCAGGCAGCTCGCCGGCCACGATGGTGATCAGCACCGGGCACCCGCCGAAAGCGTCCGGCCGGGGCTACCGGGCCTGCTGGGGCAACTCGACGGCCTGCCCGCGGTAGTCTTCGGCCGCTACACCGACGTGCTCGCCGCCAACCGCCTGGCCCAGGCGCTGCATGTCGGCTACACGCCCGGCCAGAACGTGCTGCGGTTCCTGTTCCGCGACCGCCGCGCCCGTGAGCGGTACATCGACTGGCCCGCTGTCGCACGGCTGGCCGTGGCCACCCTCCGGGCCGACTGTGGCCTGCATCCAGACGACATGGTCCTGCAGGAATTGGTCAGTGACCTGTCGGGACACAGCGATGAGTTCCGCGAGCTATGGGCGCGCCATGATGTCGACGGGTTCACGGCCGGCCGGCTCCGGTACAACAACCCGTTCGTCGGACCGATCACGCTTAGTTACGAGGTGTTTGCCGTCACCGGCTGCCCCGGACAGTCCATCGGCATCGCCTACCCCGTTGCAGGCAGCGCCGACGAGCGGTCCCTGGACATGCTGAAGACGATCGTCGCAGACGGGCCTTTCAGCAAAGGGCCAGCGCGTCGATTGCCTGCTTCCTGAGCAACCGCGGCATCATCGTATTGGTGGAATTGTGACCGCAGACGGCTACCGGAAGCTGGCCCCGCTGCCGCCCTCGCCGCTGCCCGACAAGCTCTACGCCGCCATCGACGGCACCGGCGTGCCGATGACCTCACGGGAGACCGCCGGCCGGGAGGGGAAGGGCGAGGACGGCCCGGCCCGCACCCGCGAGGTCAAGCTCGCCGTCTTCTTCACCCAGAACAAGCCGGACTCCGGCGGCTACCCGGTCCGCGACCGGGACTCCGCCAGCGTCATCGCCACCTTCGAGCCCGCCGCCGTCTTCGGGAGCCTGGTGAAAGCCGAGGGCATCCGGCGCGGCGCGGACCACGTCCGCCAGCTCACCATCCTCGGCGACGGGGCCGCCTGGATCTGGAACATCGCCACCGCCAAGTTCCCGGAGGCCACCCAGATCGTCGACCTGTTCCACGCCCGCGAGCACCTGCACGACCTCGCCCGGTCCCTGGAGTTCATGTTCGGCGACCGCAAGGACGAATGGCTCGCCGCCCGGCTCGAGGACCTCGACTACGGCGACATCGACGGCATCTGCAAGGCCGCCCGCGCCTACCGCCTCGAAGGCGTCAAGAGGGACGAGCTCGAGACGGCGCTCGGCTACTTCGAGAACAACGCGCCCCGCATGCGCTACCACTGGTTCCGTCAGTGCGGCCTGTTTGTCGGCTCCGGCGTCGTGGAAGCCAGCTGCAAATCCGTCATCGGCCAAAGGCTCAAGCAATCCGGCATGCACTGGACCGTCAACGGCGCCGACGCCATCGCCGCCCTCCGCTGCCAGCAGGCCAGCCGCCCCAAAGACCAGATCTGGCCAGCGCACCACAACCAGACGACAGCCGCCTGACCGGCCCCCGGCCAGCAAAACGCCACGCCGCCAGCAGGCTACCGACCAGTCACCTACAAAATTGGCGCGCACCCGCGGAATGGGAGAGGTGCCGGAGCGACTCCCACCACAGCATAACCATCAGTTCAGACCTGTAACCCTCAGTTACTCACGGGCACGGCCTGGGCGAGGCAGGTCACCCAGTGCCGCGGCGGGTCACGAGCCTCCGGGCAGGAAGAACGCGCCTCATCCGCACCTGATGCGGATAGGGAGGGAATGGCCACGTCGGCGCGGCGGCTGTGTCAGCCAGCCAAGTACAGTAGCGAGGTACGGTGACGTCTCATGCGAATGTAGTCCGCTGGACGCAATCGAAACTATAGTGCTGAAGCTGGTGATGCCTCACTGCCGATCGCGTCATCAGCCGCCGAAGACTCGGTGGACGTTTCTATCAACTCGGCAGTTTGTTTCTGCGTGAGGCCAGCTTGTTGGAGAAATGGCTGAACGCATTCATCGATGCAGCGAGCCTTATAAACTATGCCAAGATCCATAGGTTCATCAAAAGCAGCCACGAGCCTTGAGGGCAAAACGCCTACTGCGCCCTGCACTTGCCGCGTATGAACGGCGGCCAACACGCCTAGGCATATCACGCGCGTTCCAACAGTTATATTGCCACCACGGGTAAAATACGTCCCACGATTGGCGATAAATACGGGACTGCCGCTGGAACCCGGGAAAACCGATGCGTCAATCAAGAATGCAGGTGCACCTCGGTAGTCAACTGCTATAGGGGTAGCTGTCGTTCCTGTCCGCAGAATGGGAAGATAATTCATTGTGTCGAAGAGTCCGTTGGGATAGCCGATGAATACAACTTCCTCGATCGCGTCAAGCTCTTGTTCTTGAGCCATGGAGAGACACAGTGCGGGGGGACGCCGATCTAAAGAACGCAGGAGCGCCCATGTTTTGCATCGCATTAAGCACCGGCCCGAAGGCCATTACTCCCACGTCAACCGAAGGGTCAGGGTGGCCTATCCAGGAACTATTACCGAACGACTGGATAGTGATCTGGGTCGAATTTCCAGGCGATGGCCCACCTGAGGTCTCCTGCTTTATCATGCGGACAGTTACACTTTCCGCTGTATCAAGAACATGCTTATTTGTTACCAGGAAATGCGCTGTTCCGGCATTGGTTTCAACGGCATAAATAAAACCAGTGCCGACCCAGGACCGACTCCCGCTCCTAGCTTCAATATAGGACGTAGTAAAGAACAGCTGATCGGCAAGAGTCTGCACCTGCATTACCAAGTCTCCTTAGACGGTAATCGGACTTTGGTACACCTTCTCTTTAGGGAACGCGGCACAGTCTAGTCGGAAAGCTTCATCGACGGACGGCTCTCGCAGCGTTAGTGCCCTAAGCCCGAACGGCAGCAGCAAGCCGAGGCGTACCCGGAGCGGAGCCGGACCAGCCCGGATCGGGACATCCCCTGTCCTACGTCTGACAATTAAGCGTCAGGCTGCGGACGCTTTGCTCGGGGCGCTCTTGCGCAGCTCGTTCCAGTCGAGGCAATAGCCGTCCCATTGTCCTGCCCAGTCCCAGCCGGTCCGGTCCCCTGGGGCGTTCCGGGCTTGCTCTACTAGTTCGGGCAGAGCGCTTGGCAGGTCGGCGAGGGTGGTGATGATCTTGGTTCCGTGGCGCGGGCCGGTATCGGAACGCGACAGGAGGTCCGCCATCTCCCGGTCGGGTACGACCACGTGACAGTACGGGATGGCCATACTGAGCGCGTCGATGTCATATATCGGGTTCATGGTCCAGGGCTTAGTGGCGTTGCGGAACAGCTCGGTCTTCAGGTCGACGGCGATCCGCAGAGTGGGGATCGTGTCGGCGAAGCTGACCATGGCGCGGCGCGAGACGTTCGGCCGGTCTGGGTCATAACGGATCTCACGGCTCAAGTTGATCCGGTATTCACTGGCCAGCTCCGTGTACAGTGCCAGGTGCTCGTGAAGCAGTTCGCGAGCTTGCAGGCGGACACGAAGCTCAGCCCTGCTGGCTGGATGCTCAGCGAGCACTTCAACGTAACTCGACTCCCATTCCAGCCTGCTCGCCTGGACTTCTATCGTCGCCTCGGGGCGGTAGCCGTACTGCTGACGCAAGATGCCGACTTCCTGGTCACCGGGTCCCGCCAGGATCATCAGTTCGGCGACCTGATTGGCCTTACGCAGAAAGTCGGGCATCCCGTCAATCGTGGCCGGATCGACCGGGCCGGCGGGATCGTGAAGCCTCAGCGGGCCGGGCTCGCCTTCGAAAGCCCAGCGAAAGCCCGTGCCGAGTACATCCGGGGCCTGCGGCCGGAAGGCGGGTCGGCCGAAGGCCAAGTGCATGGCGTGCAGCATCTGATGGCGAAGCAAGACCCTGCGCGCCCGCAGCGTACGACAGTGCGAGATTGACGCCATGGTCCGGGCAACGTCAAGCCTCTTCTGAGGGTTTGTGATCTTGCTCGTCTCAATGTAGTGAGTCGTGGAAAGCGGAAACGCTACCCCGTTCTCCGCGGCGTCCTGAACCGCTGCCAGCACTTGGGGATCTGAGTCCTCGCGCGGATCCCCTTTTGCCGCCCGCGCCAGCCGGATCCACACCCATTGATCCAGGTACACGCATGGCCTCGGCGGGTGCAGGTCCGAAACGCCAGGACCGGGGGAGCTAGTCACGAAGGACATGCTCCCAGTCGCGACACGCGATCGCGAACCAGTTTGACCTTGGCATAGGCCAGGGCCTAAGACGACTGCTGAATACAGCAGACAAGTACAGCAACCTCTCTGCCTAGCAACGATCGCATACGACCGAAATAATTCCGCGAGCTGCACCAACGACCAACATCGGCCGCCATGCAACTCGTTCACACCGAGGCGGTCACCGTGATCTGGCTGGACGGCAATGCGCTTGACGGCATCGCTTGAGCGGACGCACCGGCCGGCCCTTGTTCCGTCCCGTTCCGGCTGACGCTACCAAACGACGCGAACCAGCGCTCAATGAGAATCCCGGCGCGGCGGCGTGGGGTGCGGCTATGGCCGGGCCTGCCGGGCGCGCGTTAGCGTCCCGCTGGCGGTGGTGTCGGTGACGGGGGCGGTTGCCGCGCGGAGCTGGGTGAGTTCGTCTCGGTAGGCGTCGGCCTGGCGCTCGGCGCGTTCGGCTCGCGCTCGCAGGTCGGCGCGCAGCTCGTCGCGGTCGCGGGCGGTGTCAGCGCGGAAGGAAGCCAGCATCTTGTCCGCGTCGGCGCGGACCCGGCCGGTCTCGGCCAGGGCTGCTTGCTCGGCGGCCTGGGCGCGGGTGGCTTCCTGCTGGGCCAGCTGGGCGGCTTGTTCGGCCTGCCTGCTGCGTGACGGGCCTGGTCCCGGCTGGCCTCGGCGGCGCTGACCAGCTGGCCGGCCTGGGTGATCGCGGCGTCCCGGTCGGCTTCGGCGGCGGCGATACGGGCAGCGGCGTCAGCGCGGGCCGCCTGGATCGCGGCGTCCCGGTCGGTGTCGGCGGCCGCGCGGGCGGCCTCGGCCTGCTCGGCGCGGGCCTGGGCGGCAGCGAGCTGGGTGGCCATCTCCTCCGCGGCGGCGTCGGCCTCCGCGCGCCACTGGCCGGCTTCGGCGGCGCGCTGCTCGGCGGCGGCCGCGCGGGCTTCGGCGGCGGCGGCGCGCTGCTCGGCGGCCGCCCGGACGGCTTCCACCTCGGCTTCGGCGGCGGTCGGGTCGGTGACCGTCTCGACGGCCTCGTGGAGCCGGGCGGCGATGTCGGAGACCCGGTCGGCTTCGGCGCGCAGCAGGCGCAGCAGTTCCGCGCCGGTGACCCGGGCCATGGTTACCGGCGCGTCGGCATCGGCCGGGGTCCCGGCCGCCGCGGCGGCCAGGCGCCGGCGTTCCCGCCAGGCGGTGACCTAGGTGTGACCGCGTCCCTCGCAGTATTCCGGGGGGCGGCCCGGCCCAGTGGCGGGCGCCGTGGGCGCGGCGCAGCCGGGGTGCTTGCACGCGTTCCGGGCCGGGGCGGGAGTGGTATTGCCGCTGGCCATCGCAGGGCCTCCTTCGTGCTGTTCGATACGAGTCGAACCTATTTAGTTACAATATGTAACTAAATAGAACGTAACGATAATACGTAACTAAATTGCCTTCGGCGGGAGCGCCGTCGGTCGCGTGGCCGCACCGACGGGTTGGTGGGCTTGACCTGCGGAGAAGTATGTAGCCGTCGCCGTCTAGGCGGTCCGGCGAGGAGCCAGCGTCCGGCAGGTGGCCAGGATCGCCCAGATCTCGGGTCAGCGCGGCGCGCGGCCACCGAGCGAGGAATGCCCATTCGCCGGCGCCTGCTTCGTGCATATGGCCGCGAGGTACGGCTTAGGCTTGCGCGAGTCACAGCGGGAACGTAGCTTCGATCGTGAGCCGGCGTACTGAGTGACGCACGCTAGGGGATTTGATAAAACCCCCTATCAGGGGGTTAATATCACACAATGATTCGATTCAAATACCTGAGATGACAATGTTGCTACTGGGGTCGACGTGACCGAGCCCGCCCGCAAGCAACGGAGCCCGCAAGCAACACGACGCGAGCAACCAGCCGCCAGCTCCAACTCGCCGCGCCCCAGCCCGGCATCACCCAGCCGCGAGCGAATTCCTGAAGCCGAACACCCGCCGTTCCCGCCGCAGCGCCGAAGCAACCACCCGGTCCCGCCACGGCGTGCTGATCGCCGCCCGGAAGCCAGGCTCCTCGAGCACCTCCGGCCCCGCCAGCTCGTGCACCGACAGGAACTCAGGCGCCGCCCCGTCCATCCCGCGAACCAGCCGGAACCTCCTGATGCGCCCCCATCCGGGCACCTCGAGCAGCATCGGGATGTGCTCGTCGGTGTACCAGGCCTGCAGGTCGTCCTCGCCGCCCGCCGGCACCGAAAGCGCCACCGAGAGAAGCACCGGCGCCGGCCCATCCAAGGAAGCCAAAGAACCATCGACGCTGAGCTGTTCGTAGATCCGCCGGTCCAGCGTGGCCAGGCTGGCCCCGACACTCTTATCGTGCTCGGTCGCAGTCGCCCCGAGCGCCTTGTACTCCGGGCTTTCCAGTACCTCGGGACTGTCCAGGTCGTACACGACGAGCCACGACGGCTTGGCGTCGTCGAGCGCGCCGTACCGGTTCCCCCCGAGAAAACCGGGCACGGAAAGCCGGCGCGGGCCATGCTCATGGTCGTACCAGTCGTGATAGTCCGCCTCGGGCACGGTCCCCGGATCGGTGTAGACGTAAAAGAGCCCGTGAGCCATCTCGAGCGACCTCCCGGCTAGGCGACAAAACGATCGTATGCCAAGGGCCCCGCCACGCCAGCAAGAGCGTCGCGAGGCCCAGGACACAGCAAACTCAGTCGGTCGGCGCCGCCATCGGGTTGATGCCGGCCAGGTCTTCCTTCGTGACCCTGATCGTGATCACCGTGATGATCAGCGCGAGCAGCGCGATCCCGGCCGAGACCTCGTATCCCTTGGCGAAGCCGACCGAGATGGCATGGTCGGTGATCACCTTCTGCGCCGCGGCGGCCTTGGCCCCGGTCAGGTGCGCCGTGGCGTGCTTGGCCGCCGCGGCCACCTGCGCCCGGATGTTGTTCGCCACCGCGCTCCACGCCACCGTGCCCAGGATCGCCAGCCCGATCGACCCGCCGACCTGCTGACCGGTGTTCAGCAGCGAGGACGCCACGCCCGCGTCACTGTCGCCCACCTTGGCCAGCGCGACCAGCGACAGCGGCACGAAGATCAGCCCCATCCCGAGCGCGGTGACCATCATCGGCCCCATCAGCCCGGAGACGTAGTGGCTCTGCTCGTTGAGCCGCGACAGCCAGAACAGCCCGCCGGTGGCGATGAGGCTGCCCGCCAGCATCAGCGGCCGGGCGCCGATCCTGGCCACCAGCTGCGAGGCGATCCCCGACGCCACCATGATCGTGACGACCATCGGCAGGTAGGCGATACCGGTCCGCAGCGGGCTGTACCCCCACACTTCCTGCACGAAGATGGTGAGGAAGAAGAACATGCCGAACAGCGCGGTGCCCACGCACAAGCTGATCAGGTAGGCGCCAGAGCGGTCCCGGCTGCGCAGCACCCGCATCGGCACCAGCGCGTGCTTGCTCCGTGCCTCGATAACCCCGAACGCGACGAGCAGCACCACCGCGGCCACCAGGGACACGACGACCTTGGTGTCACCCCAGTGCGAGACGCCGTTCTGGCTGGTCGCGGCGTTAGACAGCCCGTAGACGAGCAGCCCGAGGCCCAGGCTCCCGGTGATGGCGCCCGGGAAGTCGAAGGCACCGCGGCGCCGCTGCGACTCCGGCAGCACGCGGGTCGCCAGCAGCGCGACCACCAGGCCGATCGGCACGTTCACGAACAGCACCCAGCGCCAGTCGGCGTACTGGACGAGCAGGCCACCCGCGATCAGGCCGACGGCGGCACCGGACACGCTCATCGCGGCGTACACGCCCATCGCCCGGTTGCGCGGCTTGCCCTCGGGGAAGGTGACCGCGATCAGCGACAGCGCGGTGGGCGCGGCGAACGCGCCGCCGATGCCCTGCACGACCCGGGCCGTGAGCAGCCAGGCCTGGTCGGTGGCGAAGCCGCCGAGCAGCGAGGCGAGCGAGAACAGCAAGATGCCGAAGATGAAGATCCGGCGGCGCCCCAGCAGGTCGCCGGACCGGCCGCCGAGCAGCAGCAGGCCGCCGAACGCCAGCGCGTACGCATTGACGACCCACTCCAGGTTGGTGCCGGAGAAGCCGAGCGCGGTCTGGATGTGCGGCAGAGCCACGTTCACGATGGTCGCGTCGAGCACGACCATGAGCTGCGCCGTCGCGATGACGGCGAGCGCCAGGCCCAGCCGCCGCGGCGGCGCGCTTTGCGCCGCGTTACTGACCCCCTGGCCCGACGCGCCGTCAAGCGCCGCCGGCTGCCCGGTGTCTGGTGGTGAGGCGGACAAGACAATCTCCCTAAATCGAGGGCGCAGCAAACCCTGGCCGTGGCCCGCTTGGTCTAGGCGGCCACGCACTGCTGGTCAGAAAATTCTTTTTTGGCCCGAACGGGCCTTGGTGCTTGTTCCCCGTACCAGTTTCTTCTTTCCCCGGGTGGCGTCACTAGTTGTGACGGCCCTGCGGCCCGTTATTCATCTGCCCTGATGAAAACTCCTGCCGTCTATATGACGACGTGGCCGCCGCGGATGTGACGCCATCACCTCCCCCGGCGCGCGGTGAGCATTTTCCGCATCAGCCCGAGCAGGCACCGGCGCTCGGGCGTACCGAGCGTGGTGCACCACGGCGCGCGGGCCATCAGCTCGGTGACGATCCGTTCCCTGACCGTCACGCCCTCCGGGGTGAGCACGATGTTCTTGCTCCGCCGGTCCCGCAGCGAGGGTTCCCGCCGCGCGAGCCCGTGCTTCTCGAGGGCGTCCGCGATCGTGGTGATGAAGGAGGGGTCGCAGCCCATCCTGAGCCCGAGTTCCTTCATCGTCATCGGGGCTTCGAGCTTGAACATGGCCATGGCGTCGCTGCCGGTCAGCCCGAACTCGGTGGCCAGACTCTGGCCGAGGTCGTGGGCATACTTGATGAGCTCGCTGAACACCTCGCTGATCTGCCGGTTCAGCTCGTCGTCGGTCAGCAGCTCATCGTCGGTCAGCAGCTCATCCTCGGCCCGGGCCCCGAGTACCGTCGCCACGCTTGGCTGCTCGTCCATGCGCACTCACCTCCGTCCGGCTCCCGATCTCCGCGGTCATTACCTGAGTCCATCAACCGTTGAGTAACTCAAGTATATTGCGCACGCCGCGGCAGGCAAGTTAATTAGCTGCTAAATCCGCGTGAATCAGCGTGATGGCCAGCGGGTACGTATCCTGCCGGGCCACCGCGGCGGCTCCGCCCAACCGCGCGTGGCGCCAGGGCGTCTTTATTACTGGGTGCCACACTGGTAATCACAGCGGCGAAGGAAGGCTCACGGCGATGGCGCAGGCCGGAAGCGAAGGCAGACAGCCCGAAGCCCCAGGACGGCGGGCGTTCCTGCGGTTCGCGGCCGCGGCGGGCGGCGTCGGCCTGCTCGCTGGCTGCAGCGGGACCAGCGGCACGAGTACCGCAAGCACCACGGCGACGTCGGGCTCTTCGGCGGCGCAAGCGGGCACCTCCGCCCGGGCGGCCGCCGCGGCCGCGGCGGGCCCGCCGACGGCTGCCGACTGGACGGCCCTCGGCCACGACCTGAGCGGCACCCTGGTGCGGCCAGGGCAGGCCGCCTTTAACGTCGACAAGCGGCTCTTCGACCCGCGCTTCGACTCGCTGCACCCGCCGGCCGGGATCGCCTACTGCGACAACCCGCATGACGTTTCCACCTGCCTGGCCTTCGTGCGCAAGTACCGCGTCCCGGTTGCGGCCAGGTGCGGCGGGCACAGCTACGCGGGCTATTCCTCCACCAGCGGCCTGATCGTGGACGTGACCCGGATGGCCGGGGTAAGCGTCAGCGGGACCACCGCGACCGTCGGAGCGGGTACCCGGCTGGTCGACTTCTACAACGATCTGAACGCGCACGGCCGGGCGGTGCCCGGCGGCTCTTGCCCGACGGTCGGCATCTCCGGGCTCACCCTCGGCGGCGGCATCGGAGTGGTGTCCCGGGCCTACGGGTTGACCTGCGACAACGTAAGTTCCATGCAGATCGTCACGGCTGACGGCCAGGTCCGGACGGCCAGTGCGAAAAGCAACCCGAACCTGTACTGGGCCTGCCGGGGCGGGGGCGGCGGCAACTTCGGCATCGTTACCTCCTTTACTTATCGCACTCACCCGGCAGGCGATATCGTCTTGTTCTTCCTGTCCTGGCCATGGTCCAAGGCGGACCGGGTGATCTCGGCCTGGCAGTCCTGGGCGCCGCACGCTCCCGACGAGCTCTGGTCGAACGTGCACCTGTCCGCCGCGCCCGGCGGCTCGGTCCCCTCCATCCAGGTGGGCGGCACCTACCTGGGCAGCAGCAGCGCGGCGTCCGCTCAGCTGGAGAAGCTGTACGCGGCGGTCGGCTCTGATCCGTCGTCGCCCTTCATGGAGACCACCTCCTGGCTGCACGCGATGCTGGTCGAAGCGGGCTGCGCGACGCTGACCGTGAACGAGTGCCACCTGCCCACCCAGAACCCGGCCGGCCAGCTGTCGAGGGCTTCGGAGTACGCCAAGTCCGACTTCTTCACCAAACCGCTGAGCAGCGGCGGCATCGGCACCCTGCTGTCCGGGGTGGAGAAGCTGCAGCGGGTCAGCGGCGCGGCCGGAGGTTCCGGCGGCATCGCCTTCGACTCACTCGGCGGCGCGGTCAACCGGGTCGCGCCGGGCGCCACCGCGTTCGTGCACCGCAACGCGCTCTTCGGCGCTCAGTACACCACCGGCTGGACGCCCGGTGCGGCGGCCGCCGGGGTGGCCAGGCAGCGGGCCTGGCAGCAGTCGTTCTGGCAGTCGATGCGCCCTTACGCCAGCGGTCAGGCGTACCAGAACTACATCGACCCCACCCTGGCCAACTGGCAGCAGGCATACTACGGTGCTAATTTCACCCGGCTCGCACAGATCAAGGCCAGCTACGACCCAGCCAAGATATTCAGCTTTCCCCAGGCGATCTAGGCGCCCGCTCGCTGACGGGGCGCGGCCAGCACGCGCGAGCCAGCCCGAATCGTGGCCAGGACGTGTCCCGACTCGTGTGACCGAGCGGGCATGATGGTATCTCCACAAATGCGGGATCCGACGCTCGCCGACAGCGAACCATGTAGGTGTCATTGACAAGTACTCACGGGCTCGAGTCCGCGGTCCCAGCGACGGGTCATGACCAGGTACAGGTCTTGCTCGTCGAGGACGACGACGGCGACGCCCTGCTGGTCGAGGAACTGCTGCTCGAGGTGGGAGCCGCGGTGATCGTGCAGCGCGCCCGCTCGCTCAGCCAGGCCAAGGTCCTGCTCGCCGATGCGGCCTGCGTGCTGCTCGATCTCGGCCTGCCTGACTCGCAAGGGCTGAACGGACTCAGGCAGCTGCTCCAGGCCGACCCGGAAGCCGCCGTGGTCGTGCTGACCGGTGAAGCCGACGAGTACCTGGGGGAGCGGGCGGTCCGGGCCGGGGCCCAGGACTACCTGGTCAAGGGCGAGGTCGCCGGGCACATGCTGGACCGGGTCATCCGGTACGCGGTGGAGCGGCGGCGGGCCGAGGAGGCGCAGCGGGAACTGCACGCGGCGCAGATCCACGCGCAGGAGAACGCCCGGCTTGCGCGCGGCCTGCTGCCGTCGCCTTTGCTGACTGACTCCCGGCTCCGGGTCTCGGCCCGCTGCCTGCCCGGCGGCGGGCACATGCTGCTCGGCGGCGACTTCTACGACGTCATCGAAGGTGCGGACGGCTGGGTGCACGCCCTGATCGGCGACGTCTGCGGCCGCGGGCCTGCCGAGGCCGCGCTCGGTG
>Ga0302325_10018030_pt1 | contig 14893 bp, 15 predicted proteins | sample Palsa_T0_2_FD_201948 | JGI IMG/M metagenome (GOLD analysis project Ga0302325, IMG submission 201948) | Peat permafrost microbial communities from Stordalen Mire near Abisko, Sweden - Palsa_T0_2 | ecosystem: Environmental > Terrestrial > Soil > Palsa > Peat permafrost | place: Sweden: Abisko... | reverse complement strand
GTGGAAGTCCTCCTTGAACTGGCCGGTCTGCGTCACCTCGATGCCTTTTTCCTTGTATTCCTTAAGTACCTCATTGATGTCGTCCTGACTGATGCGCTCCTTAAAGTGATGGAGCCCTTCACCGTGCTTCTGAATAAAGGCCTCGTAGATCATCGGACCATAAACCGGCTGGATCAATTCTACCTGAATTTCTCCGATCCAGCTTATGCCGATCAAAAACTTAAAGGGTTCAGTCACTCGTTTGGCATCGATGTCCAGGTATTTCAGAGTCTTCTCTGTGAACGTGAGCACCGTCCAAGGGCCAACCTTCAGGTTGTCGACCCATGCTTTCATGCTTTTTTCCAAATCTCGCGTTACCCATGCGATTTGATGGATCTTCCGTTTTTTATTGAGTTCGCGCAGTTCGTCGTTGGTCATTTGCGTTAGAGAATGGGGGGTAGACTTTGTTTCAATAATTCCGAATCATTGGTAAAGTTCGAGCTGCTTTGCATCAAGCCCCAACTGCGAAATGCCGTCCGCGTCGATGCCAGCGAGCAGGGCCAGGAAGGGAAGAGTATGCTTGCAGATTTCCTGGTCGATTCTGCGATTGTAGCGTTTATGCTTTTGAATTCGTTATCTGCCGGACCGGCGGCTCAAAACTCCATTCTTCCGCCAGAACTTCCATGGAACGGAAAAAGCAAATCGCTTCTAGTTTCCGCAACGGATAGTTGGGCGACTCCTTTCGAACAATCGGGATTGAATCAAACACCCCGCTATGAGGAAACAATTGCATGGCTGCAGAAGCTTGTGGATGCCGCACCCGACTTAAAACGGGTCTCAATCGGGACCACATTGGAGGGCCGCGATATTGTCATGATCCTGGCGTCCACTGGCAGACGGTTTTCGTCCGAAGACTTTGTTGCCTCGGGCAAGGCAACGGTCCTTATCCAGGCGTGTATCCATCCCGGTGAGCCGGACGGCAAAGATGCTGGCCTGATGTTGCTTCGAGACATGACGGTCAAAGGATCGAAACGCGATCTGCTCGAGAAGGCGAATGTGCTGTTCGTTCCAATCTACAATCCAGACGGTCATGAGCGATCCTCGAGGTTCGGCCGCATCAATCAACGCGGACCGTTGGAAACAGGGTGGAGAACAAATGCACGAAACCTCAACCTAAACCGCGATTACGCGAAGTTAGACGCGCCGGAAACACGTTCGATTGTGCGAGCGATGAACGAGTGGCGACCGGATCTCTATCTCGATCTTCACGTTACGGACGGGGCCGATTATCAATACGATATTACGTGGGCTTTCACCTCAAGCGCTCAATATTCTCCGTCGATCGCTAGATGGTTCGAAAACAGTCTTGAGACAATTCTGTCGCATCATCTTGAGAGGATGGGTCATATGACCGCCCGGTACATCAATTTTATCGATGATTTGGATCCAACAAAAGGATTGGAAGGAGGCGCGGTTTTGCCGCGGTTCTCAACAGGCTACAGCGATATCCGGCATCTCCCTGGCCTTCTTGTTGAAACACATTCATTAAAACCATACGCGCAACGAGTGACTGGGACTTATGTCTTGCTCGAAACCGCACTGAAAGTGGCGGGCGAAGATACTGCGGCATTGCGGAGGGCGATTGACGATGATAGCGCCGAAAAAGAGGGAGAATTTACCACCAAATGGGGCACGAGCGATCAACCAGCGCCACTAATCCAGTTCCTGGGCGTGGGGTACAAGCGGAGCGAGTCTCCGATCTCGGGCGGCCCCAGGATTGAATGGCTCGGGAACCCGATTACGATGGAAATTCCCGGGCAACCGGCTGTTGCTCCCAGAGCAAAGGTGCGCAAGCCGGCGGCATATTGGGTTCCACGTCAATGGAATGATGTAATCGATCGTTTGCGTGCCCACGGCATTCCAATGGAAACTATCCAGGAACCGAAAGTATTGGCGGTTGAAATGTACCGAATCCATGAGCCTGGAATTTCGAAGGAACCGTTCGAGGGACATGTCAATGTGATTGGCACCCCTGTGGCGGAGCGCCGCGTTGAAAAATTTCTGGCCGGGTCTGTACGCGTGCCCGTTTCGGCTCCGTTCGGAGACCTTGTTTGTGCTTTGCTCGAGCCCGGTTCGGAGGACTCATTCTTTAGCTGGGGTTTTTTCCTCGAGATCATGCAAACGACAGAATATGTCGAAGCTTACGTGATGGAACCGATGGCCGAAAAAATGCTCGGGGAAGATCCCGCGCTTGCAGAGGAATTCGAACTTAAGCTCAAATCAGACGATCAGTTTCGAAATAATCCGAAAGAACGTCTTCAATGGTTTTATCAACGGACGCCGTTTTACGATGATCGAGCGGGACTTTACCCGGTCGCTCGGGAGATACAAGCAAATGAGAGCCGCAGCGACTTTGATGTTTAGAATCGTCTGCGAAAGTCCCAATCACTGCACCAGCTGAGAATTCAAGCCCTTGATCTGATCTCCTGACGTGACTTTGATCTCCGGCTTCCCTTGGTGAAGTTCGATTGTTCCGGTGATGCCGATCATTTTCCCTTGAAGCGTGGCGATCCGCTGGTCGGTGTCGACTTTTGAACCGGCTGAAATGAATCCAGCGAACGTCTGATTCGGGTATTCACGGCCGAAACTGATAAATGCGGTCCCGAGTGGGCTGATTGTGACGGAGGCGACTAAACCGCGCACCTCGGCATTTTTGCCTACGTACTGAACGGCCTCCGAATCTTTGATCACCGGCAATTCGTCCGCACGTGTAGTAACCGAGCAGAGCAAGAGACCAAGAACTGCAAACATGGGGTGCATGCCGATCCGAATATAGCCTTGAATCGCGATCAATTTGCAGTGCAAAAGCACATTTCGTACTATCGATTGTATCAACTATATTTACCATTTTTACAGCTATTTGCGATAAATTTATTTTCCGCTCGTGAAGCCGTGCCGACGGTGTTTTGACTTCCAAAAAGGCATCGGCAAGGAATCCGCAGCTTCCGAGTTCGTCCCGCCGCTAGCCGAACCTCAATAAAAACTGACGAGTCTACGATTTAACTTCGGTCGACACTGAATTCGCAAATCGCACAAAAAATGCGACCATTCTCCCCGAAGGTTCGGCTCCGCCGACCAGTACGAACAACTAAATATCCCAAAAACATCTGATGAACGTTCAAGCTAAAGATCTGACCAAAGAAGCCCCCGCCAGCCCCGCCAAGCGCGTCGGCGGATACGTCATCCTCGCCCGGTTGGCCGACAAAGCCCGTGCCGACTTTCTCGGCGGCAACGTCGGTGAATACCACACAAACTGCCCGCTCGACCACATGTTGCTCGATTGGAAGGGCGTGAAGTACGAGGAGCTGAAAAAAGAGATCGTGAACGGGGCCGATAACGAGAAAATCGCCGCTTACCTTGACGCTCACGGCACGGCGAAGACGCCCGAGGAGATCAAGGCCTTCTCCGACTCCCTGGACGCGATGAACCCGTACTTCGCACCAGACAAGAAGGAGTGGTACGTGGGCGAAACGGCCAAGCTCGGTCTCGATCCCGCCACGACGCCGATGTTCAAATGGCTGGAGGCAGACGACGAGGCGAGCCACTGAGCCACGCTGCTAGCGAACGCTGAAGCCTGATCCCCGCTGAAAAATGGGAAAGGTATCAGTCAAGAATAGCGCGAAGTTAATTTGCGTCTCTGTGGCTTACTAAGCTCATTCCTGCCCTAACTAACGGCTCCTTCAGGGCTTATTCTGGTCGGGGAATTAACCCGGGGTAAACCCCATAGGGGCTAACTTGTTGTGTTATGAAAAGTCTCGGCCGGGCTCGACAAGTGGCGCTGGTCTGCGCAACAAGTTAGCGCTTATGGGGTAAACCCAAGGCTATGCTTTCCTGGCCCTTCGGGCCTGGCCCTTCGGGCCGCAGAGAACCACGGTAGACACATACTTTCAAAGTCAAATTAACCCTCTTAAAAATCTCTGCGGAGGGGCGCCGGGAAAGTAGCAATCTCCGGCCGGCCAAAGGAGAGCGATATCGCAACGAATTGGAGTTGGTCGCTCGGACACCGCAAGCCGGCTAAAAAGACATGCCGGGAACAAGGCGGTTCGAAAACTGGAGAAACCTGGACAGCTCTGACAGGCAGATGTTTCCGGGCGAAGAACCGAGTGAACGAGCGTTTTTTCATGGTTGCTCTGGAGTGTAATTGTTGGAATACTCAGAGCAGGTCCTATGCCCGCGCAGTGATCGCACTCCTCAAATGAAGCGTACTTTCTACGGCAAAGTAATCAGCCTGAAGTTTTTAGGCGGACCGCGCGTCAGATCTCCGCAGAAATGGAGTTTATGAGGGCGGAACGGAGCCTAGCTTGACGAAGCGGACGTGGAATAAATGAAACTTTTGGTCATCTAGATCGGAAATGGGATTCTGAGATCCCATGCTTGGGAATGACCGGGTTGGGTGATACGTCAATGGCACCCAAAGACCCTCCGGAAGAATGGGATTGGTTATGACGACGGCTACGACTTCGACGTCGACTTGGGGTGCGTTGCGAAATCCAACTTTCAGAAAGTTGTGGGTTGCGAGTCTCGTCTCTGGAACATGTGTGGCGGCCCACGACACGGCGGCGACCTGGGTGATGAATACACTGACTGCGTCCCCATTTTTGATATCGGTGATGTCAACCGTGGCTTCGCTTCCTTTCCTTATTTTCACCCTTCCAGCTGGAGCGCTCGCCGATATGGTGGACCGCAAAAAGTTGCTTGTTCTGATGAACCTTTGGCTAACAATCGCGGCGGCAGCTCTGGCGATCCTTGGATGGCTTCATCTTCTCAGCACCTATGTCATCCTGATTTCGGTGTTTTTGATGGGAGTCGGCTTCGCGTTTGCGGCGCCGGCTTGGACTTCAATCGTTCCCGAAATTGTCTCCCCTCAAGAGCTTCGTTCTGCGGCAACGCTTGGGGGATTGCAGTTGAACATCTCAGGAATATTAGGGCCGGCCTTCGGGGGAGTTGCGCTTTCATTTGTCGGACCAACAGCAGTATTCGGAGTAAATGCTGCCTGCTTCCTGGCCGTCATCTTTGGCATTCTCCAATGGAAGCGGACTATACCGCAATCGAGGCGCGGTTTAGAAAACTTCTTTGATTCATTCATAAAAGCAATTCGTTATGTTCGTTATGCCCCTGGGCTTCAGATCGTACTTGCGCGGAACGCGTTGTTTGCGTTGTTCATTTCAGCGATTCCAGCATTGATTCCAGTGATCGGGCTGAAATCGTTGCATCTGAATGCGTCGCAACTAGGGCTGCTATTCACGAGCCAAGGCATAGGTTCTGTTGCCGGAGCTGTCGTGATCATACCGTGGCTGCGGGCCCGATATTCATCGAATATTCTGATTGTATTAGCGAATTTGCTTGTAGCGATCGTCTACGTTTTTATGGCGTTCGTCCGGCAGCCGTGGTTCTTTTTTGTTGTCGCGGCCATGGCTGGTGTTGGCTGGACGTTATCCGCCTCAGAACTCTGGGTAGCGGCGCAGCGTGCGATGCCGAGTTGGGTCAGAGGGCGGATGAGTGCAACCGTAATGATGGTTTCGCAAGGAGCGATGGCGATTGGAGGCGTAATATGGGGTTCGGCGGTCACGACGGCAGGGCCAGCCTATAGTTTGCTTGCGGCGGCTGCATTGCTCGTGGTGAGTCTGGTGCTCGCTGGTCCGCTTTCGATCGATTTTACAGATAGCCTCGACTTGGATCCTGCTGCGGTCACTCCCGCTGCTTACAAACTCCTTTATACGCCGAAACCAAACGACGGTCCGGTGTCGATCTGTGTGGAGTTTAACGTCGATCGTGTCCGAGCGGCGGAATTCGTAAATATAATGCGTGAAGTCCGCCGCATCCATCTGAGGAACGGGGCTTACCGTTGGCAATTGCACGAAGATCTAACTCGTCCAAACGCCTATCGTTTAGAGATGACGGTTGCATCCTGGAATGAGCATCTGATGCAATTCGAGCGGATGACAAAATCCGACAAGGATTTTCTAGAAAGAGCCTGGAGCTTTCACACGGGCGAAACTTTGCCAGGAGAACGGGTCTATTTATCCCTGAATAAGGAGATGTACTGATTTACTAATTGAATCATCCCAAAAAGCGTCACTGGGCATACTTGTCCTTTTCTGAAAAATACGTAAATTGGGGAAATGAGCATGACCCTCGGCTACGCCTTGCTCCGCGACCGGCGAGTCCCGATTCGGACTAAATTGATCGCCCTTGGTATAGGTGCCGCCGGTGTCGGCGCGTTCGAGGTGCTGCAGCTCCCGGTCGAAGCCGTCGTTGCCGCCCTGCTGCCCCTCATTGGCGCCGCCGGAGACCTCACCCTGGATGGAGCGGAGGCGATTATCGGTCCCGTACTGATCGCCATTTTGCTGCTGCCACATCTCGCGCCCGCCGATCTTGTGCGGCAAGTTCGGGCCGAAACGCAGCGCATGGCCCATTCATAGAAGCGGTTTTCACGCGCGGCGAGCGGATCTCTTGCGGGAACCATGCCATTCAGCGTGAGAGCAAAGCCACAGGGACTGATCGAATATCGAACGAGCAAACGGAAATCGAAACGGAGGAGGAGGACGATTGGAGCATGATTATTGAGAAGGGGGCTACACGACCCTCCCGACGGCGCGCTGGCCTTTCAGCGTGAGAACCGCGAGCGCCAGTAACCCGAAGTGGAAAAGAAACCCGCAGCTTAGCACTAATTGACCGGGTATTGGACCGATCGCGGCGTGTTCCCAGAAGTCATGGATTGATGCAATCGGAATTGGATGAACACAGATTTTGGTTATGTAACTGACGGCCTGAACGCCAAACATAAATGAATAGTTTCGCCGCAACCGCCGTCCCATAGCTTCCAAAAAGCTGATATGAAACCGGAGGTCCTTATAGTCGTCGGCTAATTCCAGATTCCAGCCATTATCGATGCGGACACCTTCGCCTCGCAGGATCGGTCCGTACAGGCCCGTCTCCAGAATGCGCACACGGGTGCGCCAGATATCAAAGTAACGGTAGCGGCGAGCTTCAATGAAAAGAAAGACCAGGGACATCAAGGCGACGAGAACAAGCGGGAGCGGTGAATTGCCCGGGCTGCTGAAGGCAACCGAGAGCGCAATGCCGGTCGTGGCGACCGCCCAGTTGGTTGTCGCATCGAGTCGGGTGCGCCAGATTTTGCTTCGATACATCTCGCCTCTATAAAGATGCGCGAGCATCCCGAGTTCAGCCGGGTTAAACGGATTCTCCTGCTTGGGATTTTCCGACGCTCTGATAAGCCTGTCTCCGTTCACAATGAGCCTCTAGGTTCGAGAGGGGAAACCTTTTCTGAGCTTGAAGAAAGCCGCACGAGGCTGTCAATCCCATTCCCGGCGCGTCTGACATCGTGCGTTAGATTTGGAACCTCTTGGCTGTTTTAATTTAAAGGTTTAAGGAATTTAACCCCGATGGCATTCTCTGCGCGAAAGATTCTAGTATTTTTAGTATTGAAAGATTGCGCATCTGAGAGAACTCTCTAAATGGTGGCGCTCATCGGTAAGCTCTTTGGCGGTTCGAAAAGCGAGCCTGTGGAAATCAAGGCCTCGACGGGCTTTGTGCCCGAGAAGGTTTTTCGACGGGCGACGAAGCGGATATTTGCCAAGTACAAGGCTACCATTCGAAAGCTCGCGCTGTGAGCGATTCTCCATACCTTTACCTGACGGCGTCTCAACTCCAGGAATTACATGACGCCGTCGTCGAAGAACACGGCGGCACCCGTACAACGCGGAGTTGTCCGGGGCTGGATTCCTGCGCGGAAGCTCCGCAAAATGTGGCGCACTTAAAGGGCGGTGATGTTTTCGAGCAGGCTTCCGCGTGCGCCTGTTCCATCTTGCGAAAAAGTCCTTTCGCGGATGGAAATCGGGGAACTGCGCTAGTGGCAGCGCTCGTATTTTTGGACATCAACGGCGTCATGGATCACGACTACGACGAATCGACCCTGCTCCAGGCGATGCTCTATCTGGCTGAAGGCAAAATGGATAGGGATCTCTTTGCGGAGTTTCTGCGAGAAGCCGTTTCTGGGATAACGGGAACTTGGCAGGATGAATCGCCGGATCGCTGAACACCAGTAAAACCGCAAGCAACCGTGCCGTTCAAAAATCAAGGTCAATTGCGAGTCAGCGAGAATCGGCGCTTTCTGGTCAGGGCGAACGGCGCTCCCTTTTCTTGGTTCGGCGATACGGCCTGGGAAATATTCCACCGGACAAATCGCGAAGAGGCCGACCACTATTTAAAAAAGCGAGCCGAACAGGGATTCACCGTAATCCAAGCCGTTGTGCTGGCTGAGTTTCAAGGGATTCGCGAGCCGAACGCCTATGGTGATTTACCGCTGGTGGACAAAGACCCGGCAAGGCCGGAAGAGGCGTACTTTCGGCATGTGGATTGGATTGTCACGCGAGGGAACCAGCTGGGATTGACAATCGGCATGTTACCGACCTGGGGCGATAAAGTGGGAAAGACGCACGGCGACGGCCCACAAATCTTCAATCCTCGAAATGCCCGGATTTACGGAGAATTTTTGGGGAAGCGGTATAAAAACGCCGATGTCGTTTGGATCATCGGTGGCGACCGTGCCGTCGATGACCGGGAGAAACGCGAGATCTGGCGTTCGCTGGGCGAAGGTTTGCGGGCTGGTGATGACGGCTTGCATCTCCTGACCTTTCATCCGCGCGGTGGTGACGATCAAATATCGACTTCTTCAAATGTTTTTCCGAACGATGATCCGTTTTTGGATTTTAATATGCGGCAAAACGGGCATTTCAATGCGACACCGACCTGGGCGCGGATTGGACGCGACTACGCGCTGGCCCCAATGAAACCGGTCATCGATGGTGAGCCGATCTACGAAGATCATCCGATCGGCTTCGACGCCGCGAAATATGGCTATTCGACCGCGTGCGATTGTCGGCGGTTTTTGTATTGGGACCTGTTCAGTGGTGCATTTGGTCACACCTACGGGCATCATAGCGTGTGGCAGATGCATAACGCTGGCCGGGGCGAGGGGATTAACAAGCCGATCAACCATTGGCTTGAAGCGGTCGAAAGCCCTGGCGCTTGGCAGATTCGCCATGCGCGCGCTTTGCTGGAGAGCCGTCCATTCCTGACCCGGATTCCGGACGATTCATTGATTGTTCCTTCGAGTGTTCCGAATGCGGTACCTGGCGCAGGAACAAAGTTCATGAACGCGACGCGAAGCAGCGATGGCGATTACGCAATGATCTATAGCTCAACTTCGAGAACCTACACGGTCAACCCGGAAATGCTTTCCGGCGAAACGCTTCGTTTTTGCTGGTTCAATCCGCGCGATGGGAGCCACGTCGATCTTGGAGTTTTCCCTCGAGCGAACTTGATCGATGTGACGCCTCCCTTCCAGGGAGAGGATCTTGATTACATCCTTGTCGTTGACGATGCAGCGCAAGATTTTCGGCCTCCCGGTTCTGGTGAGTTGAGTGCCTCGACTCACAAGGGTCAGCTACGGTTTCGTTAACCCCTACTCCGGGATTGGCGGGCGACTCGACGCATCCTCTGTATACTTCTCTTCGTCCCGGAGCATCGCTTCCAGTGCGGCGAAGATTGGTTCACTGCGATAGATTCCCGAGAAAACTGCAGTGTCGCCGATGGCGCTGCGGAGGATGAACGCCGGGCGTTGATCAATACGGTAGGACTCGAACTCTGAAAGCGATTCCTGCAATTCGGAGGCAAGCACTGGATCGTCGATTGCGTTTGCCAATGTTTCTGCCGCGATGTCGCTGACCTCGGCCGCGAGGTTTAGCGCTACTGCGCGCTGGAGAATCGGCTCGCCGCGGTCCATCGCGGCTGATTTTATGGCCTCGTGCACTTCCTTGCCCTTTCCGAATCTCCACGCGGCAGCAATCACGCAGTTCGGTACCGACGTTGACTGACCTTTCCTCTCCAACCAGCGGTGGTTGAACCGCCGTCCGGTCACGACTTCACAACGATCGTAGTACCATCGTTCCTGTTCAGGACCGGCTTCCATCGGCTTGCCTGCATTGATCAGCGCAATTTTCCAAGTGACGTGTACGCGTGCGTCGTAGCGTTGGCATACCTCCGCAATTACCTCATCCCCCAAAGCGCACCACATCGAACAAACATCAAAAAAATAGGTGAGTTGCATGGGACAGAATTTATGAAAAAAAGCCGCCGGCCTGAAGCCATACGAAAAACCCAACGCTTTATCCCGTTTCAATCCGGTGAGTTCACCGGACTCTCAAGACGCGGTTCACTTGCTGCTCTCCCGTGGCGCGTGCGGCTTCTCCTCCGGAGTCGCGTCAGCAAAAAAGAGCGTCTCGATCAGGAATTTTTCGTACCTCTTTTGGTAGGCCTCCGTCCATTCCTGGCGGGCCTGGTCCCAAGAAAGCTTGCGGCCTTTTTCGCCTTCGATCCACTTGTACTTTCGGATCTCTTGTTTGATCAGGTAGGTGATCCGGTAAAACGGATCGGAATACATCATCGGCGGGATCGCAACGTGTTCTTCAGTCTCTAAAATTTCGCGCATTGAGTTCAATAGACCACAGCTTGAGTTGTAGCGCCAAACCGAGGTCCCGTTACTGAAGCGAAATTAAAGCACACGTTTGGTGGTTGGCTTGTTGAACCAAAACTTTTTCGCGAGGCGAGCGCCTTCCAACGCGACGAGTAGGAAGAGCAACCATCGGGCGACGTACCAGTGTCCCTTGCCCGCGATCGATTGGTGATAGATCAGGACAACGGCTGCGACGTACGCCAGGCGGTGGAGAAGCTTCCATCTCTTTGCGCCCAACTTCCGGACCGCCCAGTTATTGCTGGTCGACGCGAGCACCACAAGGATACTGAGCCCGGCTAAGCCAAACCAGATAAACGGTTTGCTAAAACTCTGAAGCACATCCTCCCAATCGCCTTGGTAGAGCAGGTGACACGAGAAATGAATGAGGCCGTAGATGCAGGCCGACACCCCAATGTAGCGACGATGCCGGTTCAGCGCGTTGACAAGCGCCGAACGCGGAAAGAGCACCCGCAGAGGAGTCAAACTCAAAACGGTACCCAAAGTCCAGATCGCAATCTCGCCCGACACGTGGAGCAGCCGTTCAATCGGATTTGCGCCGAGTTGGTTGGTGACTCCCGGAACAATGAGAAAGCAGAAGCCGATTCCGAAGAGAACGGCGAGCGCGACAATTTTGTTGCCCAGAATCCTGGCGGCTAGCCCGCGAGAATCACGCAAAACTTGAGGCGACGCGCTCATTGCGGACTACTGCATCGACTCATAAGTTGGAGGCATACCGTCGGCTTCAAAAGGGTTTGGATGCTAGTGTCCTGTCCCCGAAATACGAGGTATTTCGGGGACAGGACACAAGGCGCGAGTGAGGAGCGTATCCGCTGCGATCCGTAACGAACGAGCAACGACGCATCCGAACCCTTTTCAAGCCAACCCGGAGGGCCGATGGCGCTTTGGCCGATTTTCTGCGTTGCTCGGTTCTCACGTACGGATCTCAGTATGCTCGGCGCTCGCGTCTTGAATATCGGCCAAATCGCCGACGGCGGTATGCCTCCCACTTATGAGACGATGCACGAGAAAGCGCAGGAGTGACGCTAAACACATACTTATTCCTGGCGCCATGTATTTGGCTCCCGAACACCCGAACACCCGAACACCTGAACACCTGAACACCTGAACTCCTGAACACCTGAACTCCTGAACTCCTGAACACCTGAACACCTGAACTCCTGAACTCCTGAACACCTGAACACCTGAACACCTGAACACCTGAACACCTGAACTCCTGAACTCCTGAACTCCTGAACTCCTGAACTCCTGAACTCCTGATTCCCGCAGATCAGAAATTTTTCCGAAGATCCATTCCGGCGTAAAGGCCGGCGACTTCTTTTTCGTAGCCATTGAATTTCAGGGTTGGTTGTCTTCCGCCAAAGAAGCCGGCACCGATGATCCGTTCCGATTTCTGGCTCCAGCGGGGATGATCAACTTCCGGGTTGACGTTTGCGTAGAATCCGTATTCGCTTGGCGCGGCCTCGTTCCAGAGCGTCTTCGGCTGAGCGGCGACAAAGTCGAGGCGCACCAGCGATTTGGCCCCCTTGAACCCGTACTTCCAGGGCGCAACCAAGCGGATAGGCGCCCCGTTCTGGTTTAGCAACGGTTTGCCATAGATGCCCGTCGCCAGGAACGCCAACTCATTGGTCGCTTCAGGCAGCGTCAGGCCCTCCGTGTATGGCCAGGGAAAGTCCTGCGTCCGCTGGCCTGGACAGTTTTTCGGGTCCAGGAAGGAGGTAAACTGGAGGTATTTCGCTTCGGGCTTGGGCTCGGCCATGGCCACAAGTTTCGCGAGGGGGAACCCATCCCAAGGGATGACCATCGACCAGGCTTCGACGCACCGGTGCCGGTAGTTGCGCTGCTCGATTCCGCCGATGGCTTTGACAAGGTCGTTGACATCATACTTGCCGGGTTTTGCGCACAAACTGCCAATCTCGATTGTCCAGGGCTCAGTCTTCCACCCCTTGTTAGCGTTGACATTGGGATCGCCCTTCTCGAGACCCCATTCGTAAAAATTGTTGTAGCTAGTGATGTTGTCGTAGGGCGTCAGTTTTATACCGGGCAGCTTGTCTGCCTCGTTCAGCGAATCAGGAAACCCGAAGGTCGCGGCGCGGCCGACGGCCGGCAGCAACGCGCCGCCAACCAATCCAAGGCCGCAGGTTCGCAGAAATTCGCGTCGCTTAAGATAGTGGGATTCGGGAGTCACTGCCGAGTCGGGCAACCGCCAGGAATGTTTCTTTTGGATATACATGAGTATCGAGAAGCGGAACCAGAACTTTCCATCTCTGCGATGTTTTCACAATCCGCCTCTTTTTGGAGGTGCAGACGCGCCCGGTTATTCCTGAGTTTTTGGCTAGAATCCTTTGGCAAGTCCTGTTCCAATTGGTTGATCAGACGGGCTCGCGAAGAAGGGTATTGCTCATGTCAATCCAGTGGCGGGGCAGGTTAGTCATCGGCTCTTAATCGCCCACAGTTCCTCCAAAAATGAACACCAACAAGACCACCAATAAGGTCACCAACACGACCAAGAACAAGACCGGCAAAACGGGCATGTTTGTCACGGACGACGGCCAAAACGTCCTCATCACGTTTCTTCTCCTCATCTTGCTGTTTGCTCTATGGGGATTCTGCAACGGGATGATCGACGTGATGGATAAGCATTTTCAGGAAGTCCTTCACCTGAGCTTGTCGCAATCTGCATGGGTGCAATTCGCGCACTATCTAGGCTATTTCCTGATGGCGCTTCCAGCGGGATGGCTGGCGGCGAAGCTGGGTTACAAAGGCGGCATCATTTCGGGTCTCTTGTTGGTCGCAGTCGGCGGGTTCTGGTTTATCCCAGCGACGCACATCGGATCTTTTTGGGCATTTTTGTTAGGTGTTTGCATTATTGCGGCGGGTCTCACCTTCCTTGAAACGATCGCGAATCCGTACGCCACGGTGTTAGGGCCAGAGGAATATGGCGCTACCCGCATCAACCTCGCTCAATCCTGCAACGGCATCGGGTTAATTTTCGGCCCAATCGCCGGCGGCATGTTTTTTTACTCGAAGGACGCCTCCGGAGCGAGTACGGGCAGCGAGAGTCTCTGGATTCCGTACACCGCCGTCGCTGTCGTGGTCATCATCCTGGCTGTCATATTCTATTTTGCCAATGTTCCCGACATAAAGGCCAAGGACGATTTTCACATGGACGACTCGACTGCAGGGGTTTCGCACTCCATCTGGTCGCACCCACACTTCGTCATGGCCGTGATTGCCCAATTCTTATATGTCGCCGCGCAGGCTGGCATCTTCAGCTTCTTCATCAATTATGTTACCTCTCAGGTGCCATCCATTCCGGACACCGTGGATGCAGCCGTGCAGAACAGCCCCGACTTCTTGAAGCACTGGCTGAACAGTTTAACTGAGATTCGCACGACTGGAGCTATCGCCTTCAGCAATAAAGGCGCCTCCAATCTCGTATCAGTGGGGCTGCTTCTGTTCTTAGGCGGGCGGTTTATCGGCACTGGTCTCCTGAAAAAATTCTCCGCCCACAAACTTCTTGGTCTCTATGCCGCAATCAACACCGTGCTCTGCCTGCTAATCTTCTTCAAATTGGGTTGGGTCTCGGGGGCGTGCGTCTTAGGGACTTATTTTTTTATGTCCATCATGTTCCCGACTATCTTTGCGCTGGGGATTTTCGGTCTCGGACAGCGCGCGAAAAAGGCATCTTCCTTCCTTGTCATGGCCATCATGGGCGGGGCGATTCTGCCAAAGGTGATGGGAGCAATTGCTGACATGTTTGATCTGTCTCGCGGATTTATCGTACCGATGCTGTGCTTCGCGTTCATCGCGATTTATGCGTTTATGTGGCCAAGACTCAGCGGTTCGGAGGGCATGCACGGGGTCTCGGCGTCCGGAGGTCACTGAGCATTCTAATAACGAAATGAGCTTCTTCCTCTATGAACACTGAATTCTACACTTTTGGCGAAATACTCTGGGACTGCCTGCCGTCTGGCAGACACGCCGGCGGCGCTCCATTCAACGTCGCTGCTCATATCGCGCAATTAGGAGTTTCCGTTTCTTTGCTCTCGGCGGTTGGCCGGGATGCTCTCGGTGACGAGCTCCTGGATGTTGCTAAGCAAAAAGGGGTCAACGTCGAGTACATCGGGCGTGCGCGCGTCGGTCTTCCCACCGGAACGGTGTTGGCGACCGTCGATGCCGCAGGGAATGCAACCTACGAACTCGTTCAGCCGGTGGCCTGGGACGAGATCGTCGTTACCAAGGAAGCCGTCGACGCTGTGGCGAAAGCGGGCGCATTTATCTTCGGATCGCTGGCCA
>Ga0302325_10018029_pt1 | contig 14894 bp, 15 predicted proteins | sample Palsa_T0_2_FD_201948 | JGI IMG/M metagenome (GOLD analysis project Ga0302325, IMG submission 201948) | Peat permafrost microbial communities from Stordalen Mire near Abisko, Sweden - Palsa_T0_2 | ecosystem: Environmental > Terrestrial > Soil > Palsa > Peat permafrost | place: Sweden: Abisko... | reverse complement strand
ACGGTTGCAGTCGAGTTTAAAGGAACAGATAAAGTAGCACTCTGCGCTTCAAACGTCCCCCAAAATGCCACTACCTGCTGATTGGCGCTGTTATAGATTATTTGCAGATACCGGGCGAAACTTATAGGGACTAATGAGAAGTTTATAGTTCCCTCGCCGTTTATCTGCGCCCCGGCGTTCATAGCGAACTCTATAGTCCAGTTGGCGACCGTGGTTAGATCGGTTAGCGCGTTTTCCGTTACCGTGATACCAAGCCCCGTAGCTCCGTTGAAATAAGCGCTCTGGATACTAGCAACTAGCTGCGTAGACGAAGTTACAACTCCGGTGTTTGTAATGGCCGTCCCGTTGGGCGATGAATCGGAAAGCGGATTTATGGTTAGCAGCAATGCTACATCGTTATAATACGGATCACCAGGTATAGCACCAGTAACGCTTTTTAACTGCGCCTGTATCAAAGGGTCTACTTGCTGTCCTGTGTTGCCGATAGCCATATTGGCGGTGGCACCAATAGTTCCTAGATTCCGCACGCCGACTTCGGTCAAAAATAACAAGTCGTTCGCGACTGATTGCGCTGCGCGCGGGTATGTGGACCCCACCGGTTGTGCGTCTAACAACGCCATATTCTGGGGATCCGGATCAATCTGCCACATCTGATACCCGCCCGCATTGAAGGCGATCAGGTTACCGCGATAAAGTGCGAGCACCGCTACGGGGTTATCACCGTAATTGTTAAGTCCCGTTGGCAAGTATCCGGCGTTATTCGTGCTGGTCCAGTCAATCGGGTTCACAGCCGCCGAATAGGACACAATATCGTTACTTCCCTCAAATACATGGGATGCGCCAATCGTTACGGCCGTGGTATTCGGACAGTTCGTATCGATCACTGCACGGCTGACAGCTTCCCACGACATGCTCGTAAACGTAGTTACGTATCCGTTTAGGTTTGTGTACGAACTGGAGTCGTATACGGTGTTCCCGATGACAGTGGGAAATACCGGTGCGTTCAGCCCCGATTGCATCAAGGGTATCGCCTGCCATGTGATGATCGAGGTGCCGATAGCCTCCCACGTCACAGTCCCATCGATCACGGTACCATCTAGTGTAGTCGGCCAAACGGGTTCCGTCGCGGCGGAACTCCCGGGTGTAGGTTGAATAGCTTCGTACAAAAAGTTCGATGCAGGGGAGGGTGTCTCAAGGTTCCAAGTCACCAGGTCGGCGAAGCCGTTGTTGGGGCTGCCGCCGCCGCTGCCGGCCGCGAGCGCGACGCGCACATGCGCGGCTCCGGCCGGCGCGATTGCGGTAATTGTGGTTTTACGGTAGCCGAACCCCTCTTGGTTGTTCTGCTGGAACCCACTTTCACTAATGAAGCTATCGGCCGAATTGTACCAGCGAAGGATAATATCCATCGTCAGATTCGCACCCGAATTGTTGGGGTTCAGGTATGCAGAAGCAGTCACCGACTGCCCCGGCGTCACGAGGCTGTAACTCGTCATAGTCGCGCGAGCACCGAGCGTGCCGTAGGAACCACCACCAACGATTAGCCCTTCTGACCCCTGATAGGGATCGAATGACGAATACGCCCACGTTGCCGTGCCCCCGACGTTCGTAAAGGTCCAACCACCAGCGCCGCTGCCCCCTTCGAAATCGCCATTCGGGATAGCATTCGTGAACGCGCCTTGCGAACTGGTCGGTATGACGACCGCGCCTGGCGCATACAACGTGCCAGCCTTCCAGACGTTAACTTTGGTAGAAGCCAAAGTAAGCGATGAGAGTGTTGAGGAGGCCGTTGTGAAAATGCCTGCATTCGCAATCGTCGCCGAATCACCGTATCGGTCTGTGATGTTGCTACCTAACGGTGAGGCGGTTGAATACGGGTTGCTGGTGTTGCCCTGCGTGGTACCTGCATCCGTTGTGTTTAGGTCGAAATCCCCAAACTCTTGAATTATTCCGCCCGCAACTGTCGGCCATACGGGCTCTATAAGACCGGTATGCACGGGGGACCCCGCCACCGCAATGGCTTGATACGCAAACCCCGTCGGGGTGTTCGGTTCAATGTACGAGCCCGACGTTACGATAGTGTCCGGCGTCCAGAGTGGATTGCTGGGCCAATCGCGCACACCCTGGTAGGCTAAGCCGTTCGCCGTCGGCGGTAGGACAATGCTCGCACTCGTATAGTCCGTGGTGCTCGTCCAGGTGCCGTTGTTCTGGAGCCAATAGTTGACAATGTTGCCGTTGTTGAACTGAGCTACTACGTACAGAAACCCCATAAAGGGCTTCGCGTACCAAATTATGGTAGGCGATGCAGACGAATTGCTAGGATCGGAAAGCACGTTAAGAACGTAGTTAGCCGGCAACGCCGCAGTTGAATATGCGCTTGAGAAAATATTAAACTGTCCGTTTGCTATAGCGAGCCCAACGGTGGATGAATCCAATGTCGCCGCGCGGATGGTCCCCTCTCGGGGTACGACCGAACCCGCGTTCGTGATGTACCCATTCTGCAAGTCGTACAGGTTATTGGCTGACGCGCCGCCTTTCACACGGAGTCTATTGATGCCTCCCTGTAGGACCGTCAGCGGGTATGATCTCATCCTGAGTTGCTCGGATCGTACTGTATGAGGGTTGGGCGGACGGCCGGAGGTACCGCGATTGTACCGGGGAGGTAATGCGCCGTTTGATGTGTTCCAGCGATCAACTCCGCCCTGTACGCATTAGCTTGAGACTCAATGTTATTCGCGTCTGCCTGCCCGTAATGTGCCTTAGCGTTTGCCAGTGCGTGCAGAAAGACTAGCTCGGAATCCAGCGTAGTCGTATCCGTCGGGTTTATGAAGGACATTAGGCCGAAATGAGCCTTCATCCACAACCAGTAAGTCTGATCCGGCATCGGATATAACTCGATTGCTTGGCGTATATCGTACCGTGCAGGGCGCCACGGTTTTGTGATCATCGTGTAAAGTTGCGGCGGTATGCCCTGGATCAGCGGATACCATACGTTCCGCGTGTCCTGAATGCCGGCCCACTCGACGCTTTTTACCGGGTCCATGTGGAAGTTGGATAAAATGTCCTCGTCATTGTCTGATACCGAATAAAACCGCTGACCGGGATTTACCTTCCAGCGAAACAAACGTTTCGTGTGCAATTGCAAATATCGCTTATAGAGATACGTTTGCGCGCTTGTCAAAAAGTCCTGCACAACTGCGGCCATACCAGGCGGCGGATTTGCGGCTTGGTTCGAAAAACCTAAGCGCACCAGCAGGCGGTATGAGAGCGAGGACATGGTTGCCGTTGGAACCACGCTATCCATGTATTCAGCGTTGTACTGCGCTGCGTGGAAGGGGTTCGGGCTATCGAAAGACAGATATTCATTGACGTTTCGCGTTATAGCGACTGCCACTTGGTATGGCAGAGCCGAAGCGCTTGAGACGCCGCCAGTCGTATAAACCTGTAATTGTAGAGCCGCAAGTGTAGTCAATGTGTTCAAAGGGACGATAATCGCCCCGTTCTGGATGCCGCCCAACTGCGCGCCCGCGCTCGTGAGCGTAACCGTCGTCCATGTACCCGCAGAGGTCGAATATGCGAGATACGGCTGGCTGCCGTCCGTTGCTGCTTGGACTACACTCCACTGGAGGCTCACGCTGCCAGTCGAGATATCCTTGACGCTGCCGATGAAGGTTATCGGCCCGCTGGTGTTAGTCGCAAATGCATTAGCTGAAAACCAATAGCGGCCATCGCCGTTTAGAGGGTAATTGACGTTGTAGGGGACGTTACTATACTGATCCGGCGGTACATTACCGTAGATGTCTTGCCACGCTTGAGGGTCAACAACTGGGCCATGGCCACCAACTACCGTCACCATTATGGTTCTCCTAACAAAAAAGGCCCTTGAGCTTTCACCCAAGGGCCCAATCCTATCTCACGATAGGAGCCCCACACTCAACTCAACAGACTATCGGCGGATGCCGCCTTACGACCGCGGCGGGCAGCGGGCGCAGGGGTAGGCGCCGTTTGCTTTGCCGCAGTTTTATCACTTCCAATCGCTTCGTCGATCATTTTTGTAAGGGTCCGCACGCCGGCCTTCGCATTCCCGTACACGGCATAGGCATGCGCCACACCGCTTTGGGGATCCGCGCCGTAGCACTTCACCAAACGGTCGAGTTCTTTGGAGGGTTCCGGGTATTCCCCGGCAACCTCTTCAAACTCTCCCAATCGAACAACATTCCCATCCTCGAACAGCCATTCGAGAATGGGGATCTCCCACGGGGCAACCGCTCGGTTGTGTACCGTGTTCTGATCGCGCGTCACTTTCACTCTCTCGTATCGCATAGGGGCCTCCTGCGAACTAGTTTTGAAGCAGAATCAATGTTCCGGTAGAACCGGTTGCTACGATCCAATCGTAATTCAGCGTTACCAACTTCGGCGCGCCGAACCCAATCGTACCGATGACGTTCCAACCAGTGGTACCCAAGGCATTCGGGCCCAAGGGCGCACCGTATGTGCCGGTCGTAAGCACGGTGTTCAGGTCAGGGGCACCCAAAATCGTGATCGGAAGGGTTTCCGTACCGGTTCCCGAGACTGCGCCGCCGTTCATCGCAACTACACTCGCGCCAGTCTTGAACGGGCATAACGTGCCGTCAACCTGGTTCGAAAGCAAATGGACGAACACCTGGCCGCCAAACTGGCCCAGCGAAGTGATCGAGGCGTACACGAAGGCCGGAGATGCCGCGGTAGCTTTCACCGTTGACAGGGTGAATGTGTCTGCCGAAGCCGAGGACACGTAGTACGTGGTGTTCAACTGGAACGAAATGGTCGAAAGACCTGACAACGAAGACAGGAAGCCCGAAGTTCCGGCAACCGAGATCGACACGGCGTCACCGTTCGTCGGGACGTATCCCGGGACGGTAACGACAGTCGGAGTTGCCGCAGTCAAGGTGCCCGCCAACGGATCACCGAAGGGGACCGGCGCCTTATCGTAAGGCAGATAGATCGGCTGGGTGCCAGCAGCCGTCGCAGTGGAAATAAGAACTTGCATGTTAATTTACCTCTATGTCCTGGTGACGGTTACTGGATGGAAAGCACAGCATGGCTGTTGCGCTTGCCAGTGGTTAGCGCTGCCTTCGCGGTCAATGCGAAGTAGTGCACGTAGCGATCATACACACGCGGGGGTGTGCGGTTGATCATCCAGTGACCCTGGATCGGGCGCAGCTTCAGGAACTTGGTGTTCAGGAAGTAGCAGCGCTTTTCCCAAGGAATCGTCGGAGCGTAGAGACCGTCAAGGACCGTCATTACCGGATCCCAGAGGATTTCCACGTTCTTGAAGTACATTCCGGTGCGGATGCCCTCACCGACCGCAGCATCAAGCTCGGTGGGTTCGGCATTGTCCTTCATGTACACGGTGCGGTTGATCGTGTTCTTCGCATCCAAACGGTAGGCATCCAGGAAGAGTTCGCCGACTAGGATATAGTTCGGAGCCATTCCGCCGTATCGAGTGCAGTCGCGCCATGCGATTTCCATCTGCTGCGTCAAGTTACCGGCCGTGGAGGTCGAAATACCCGTGATCGAAGTATTCTGCCACCAAGTGTAGATCGACTGGTCCAGACCGCCGACAACCTGTGAATTGGTCGGAGTCGTGGACACCAGGAGATCGAGACCCGGGATGTTAGTAGCCGACTGCGTGCCGTCCAAGTGCAGCATGTAGTCGAAATTTTCCTGGAAGCCGAGTTTCAGCGTTTCGCTGTTCTCTTGCAACAGGTTCGTAAGCTGAACCTTTTCAGCTTCGGTCGGGACGCTGGACTTATCGTCCGTCATCACGATGCCGTTCTGAGCCAATTCGTCTTCGTTCAACCCGAAACCGTCATGGAAGCTGCCCCAGGTGTATTTAGCCTGTTGCAACGTGCGCTTGCGGTTGTAGGTGACTTGCGTGTCGCCGAAGTACGACTGGAAATTGGAATCGTTGCTGTAGCGCAATTGCTCCACAACGTACTGAAGACCGCCCACGTAAGGCTTCTTCTCTTCCATCAGCTTCTTTATCAACGGACGGGCGATATTGACTTGGTCTATCGGGTCATTTCTGAGAAAATAATTTATCGCAGCATTGCCAGCATATGCGAGCTGTTCGGTTGTAAAAGGCATGGTCTAACTCCATCGGTGAAAAACATTCGTTCTTCCCAGGAGTGACGAGCCTAGAATTTTCCCGGTGCCGAGCGGGCGATATCACGACATACAGTCACTGACTGTGCAAACTTTATGCCAACGTGGGGGTGGTTGTCAACTACTAGCCCCCGCTCTCATTCCCTACTGGCGATTTACCGGCTTGCGGCTGGCGATTTTTGTACACCGCTTCACCGGCTGACTCACTGCCTTCGCCTCGGGTAAGCGCCTTGTCCATGGCCGCTTTCGCGCCTTTTGCGGATTGTTCTTCCTTAGCGGCATCGGTTGATTGCTGATCGGTACCGACGTCCATCTTGTGGATATGCAACGTCATGCTGCGCTTCGGGCCGCCGTTCTTGGAACTACCTTCGGTAGCACCACCGCCAATACCGTGGCTGTCATCACCCTCACTGGTGGCGCCGACGTGCGCCAAACCGCTAATTTTGATTTTAGACCCGACTTTCGGCAATTCCTTAAAACCCAAAGCCTTAATATGGGAATGGCTCAAAAGAAGTCGCGGCGGAGCCTCATGCTCATCGTTCCGTTGGGCGGCAATTGCCGGACCTTCGCCACTTTTCGCCTTACTCTTTTCCGAGGTTTGCTTCACAAAATTAGCCATTATCGAACTCCAAAGTCGGGATTGCAGTTACAAACTTCTGGCCAGGGTGCTCCACCTTGAGCCTACGAATAATTTCGTCTTTCCAATTCCATGCCAGAATAAGCAAATACTCTGGCTTCCGGTCAAATAGGATACTCTCCGGAATGACCTTTATGCAACTTCCGGGCAAGTACATGCCCTGCTTGGCTGGCGTGGTATCCCCAACCCGGGGGATTTCCTTGTCCGTGACGCCGCAATAGTTCAAGAAGGTATTGCCCTTGGCTGCGGCACCATACCCCACAACATCGGGTTTTGTGGATATCCATTTGCGAAACGCACCGCGGCACCATTCGGCATGCAAAGCGAATGCGCGGTATGTACCCATGTCAGACAAGTGCTGTTCGCTACGTAAGATATCAGCTACTGCCTCAGTCGGTCGGGGACAAGCCACATCACTCCGGTGTACATATATCCGCAAGCTTCCGCCGTGGGTGGGGAGAATGTCCACATCATAAATGCGCAACTGGTGCTTTTCAAACAGCGGCACGAGAGCGCGCAAGGAGAAATAGGAATAGTGCTCGTGGTAGATGGTGTCGAACTGGCAGCCTTTAATGAGTTGTTCCAAATGAGGAAACTCTATCGTTGCAGTGCCGCCGGGCTTTAACGCAGACCAAATAGCTCGAACGAACCCATTGAGGTTCGGGGTGTGTGCCATGACGTTATTGGCAATCAGCAAATCCGCCTGTACTGGTTGCAGATAGGGTTCGCCAAAGAAATAGTTGAATACCGGCACGCCTACGGCTTCAGATGCCGTAGCGACACTACGACTCGGTTCAATGTTCCAAACTGCGGCCACGTGGGGTTTGAACGGCAGGAGCGATGTACCGTCATTACCGCCAACCTCAACCACGCAAGATTCTTTGTTCAAACCAAAACGTCTGATAGTCTTTTTGGCGTAATCTTCGCAGTGTTGTACCCACTGCTTGGATTGTCCCGAAAAGTACACGTAGTCCTTATTGAACATCTCTCGCGGCGGTACGTCGATTTCGGTTTGCACCAGAAAACACTCTTTGCAAATCATTGCGCGCAGGGGATACCAGGTTTCCTTATCCGCAGCTTTTTCTTTGAGCGCATTGGATGCTGGTTGTAACCCTAAGTCGATAACAAGTTCCAGGTGCTCGCTGCCGCAAGATCTACAGTTAGTAGCCATTCATTTGCATCCTTTTCTTCAGTATGCCAGCGGGTATTAGCATGTTGTTAGCAGTGAATATGCGCGAGGCTACCTCGTAGCGCGCCCATAGGAACTGACGAATCATATCGTTCAATGTGACTTTTAATTCGTTAGTCAAGTTCTTTTCAAAGAGGTCGAACGCTAAGCATTCTAGCCCGGCGCGGTAGGAATCGAACTCGGTAAGGCATTGCTGGTCCCCGAGCTTTTGGCGTATTCCCACGGGATGGTTGGTTATATTCCGGTAATAAGGAGTTTTAGCAAAATGCACAGGACCACGAAGAGCAGCATTCGCAAGGTCAGTAAAGCACCAGTAAGCAGGCGTTCGGGGTTGTAAGATTTCCTCAAGGCGCTCTCTCCTATAGATAGCGTGTTCCGGCCATACATGCTTCTGAATGACGAAGTTCCAAAGCGCATCCGCAGAGGTGAATGTCTCGTCAGTCGCTGGGTAGAATGCGGTCCATGCCGGGGCTTGCGCGACTTCATCGTACAACTGGCACGGAGCGTAGTAAATCAGGATTTCCGGGTGAGTTTCCATAAACTCAATACCTTTTGCTACCTCGTCTTTGACGAGGTAATCGTCGTCCCCTAAGAATATACAATATTTTGTATGTCCCGCGAGCAGTGCTGCGCGCATGTTGGGGAAAGGCCCTAATCGTGGAGACTGGCGCAGGTATCTACCCTTAAAACCCTTAATTTCATTGCGGCCGTCATCCGACACGACGATGTTGGCTTCGGGGAAGTCGGTAATCGCTCTTTCAAGTGTCCACTGCAAAAACGCCGGCCGGTTGTAGGTCGGTATGCAGATCGACAGGTCTTTGCTCATGTCGAAGACGCCGTACTGATCGTATCTTGCTTGGGCATCGGCGGCTGCGGATCCAGCGTTCGACCATCGTGCGAGAGCCGAACACCACAATGAATCCATCCCTGAATGCCAGCCTCACGCGCTAGATCTGAGAACGAGAAGTCTTCCGACAGCAAGTTGTCAAGTGCGATGCGGCCATTGTAGAAGTGATAGAAGTTGCCAGCACCGTAGGACTGTGCCAAGTTCTGGTCGATGATCGCCTCGTAAACTGAGCGCTCAACCTTCAAGAAACCGCCTGGCAGGAAGCGCGCTTGTATCATTCCCTGCTTCGGGATCTGGTCTAAGGGAATTTGCATACCGTCATTACCGCGGCAGAAGGGCATCGGAGGCTGGCATTTATCCGTGTAAAGCCCGCTCACCAAAGGTTCTTCGCAATCGATAATCGTCTGCAAATCCTGACGCGTGAACCCGATATCGCTATCGATCCACACCAGCGTGTCGAAGTTCTTGCGACGGACAAATTCGTTCGCAAGGACGTTCCTCGCAACGTATATGTCCGATTGGCCCGCCATCGGCAGCCAACCGCCATGAAGGCCAGCCGATTGCATCAAGCCAGCGCAGTAGAGGGTTTGAACCACGTTGCCGCGGACCGGGGTTACGATCAAAGTTTTGGCGTATTTGTTGCTCATTTTTTCATTCCAGTAAGTGCGGCATCCATTGCTTCTAACATGCTGCTCGGGGCCTTCGTTTGTCCGCCGGCAGGCTGTTTACCAGCCCGGAGCGGTTGATTTACGGGGGTTTTTACGGTCGCTCGTTGCGGCGCGGCACGCGGTAGATTGATCGCGCGATACGCTTCCTCGAATTTCTGTCGCCACTGCGAGGGTGGAATCGTTGCGAATGCCGGGCGCAGTGCCGGAACTAAGATGGCCTTCTTGGCCTCGTAATCCGGGTCCGTCCCCTGGAGCGTCGTCTCTAGTTCCGAGAGGCTGGTACGTGCAGTCTGGAGTTCATTCGCCGCGCTCTGCTTTTGCTGCTCGGCTCGTTGGACTCCGGTGGTGAGTTCGGTTCGGAACTGTTGTCCATTTCGAGTTCGCGCAATCTCTTTAGCATACTGCGTAGTAACTTGGCCTTTTTTGACCGCGTCTTGGAGATCTGGGTGAGCGCTAAGCGGGTCTCCGATATTTCTTTCCTTACCAAGCAAAGTAGCGAGTCTTTCAGCAACTGACTCAACGAGTTCAAGGGCTTTCTCCTGCTGCGCGGGGTCGCGACTGTTGAAAAGCGCTAGCCACGACAGCGTTTCGCCGTATTGCTCGGGCGATGTGCCAGTGGCCTCGACACCTTTGATCAAATAGTTGAAATCCTGCGAAATCTTGTCACGTTCGGCCGTCACAGACTTTGCCGTGTCGATCAGCGTGCGAATTCGCTCGGAAGTTTCCTTCTTAAGGCCCCCAGGAATGGGATCATTGATAGGATCTTTCTTCGGCGGCTCTTTTTTGTCTTCTACCTTGGCGGTGGGCTTCCATGTTCCGTCGGGGTTGCGCTCACGCTCGCCGTTGGGGCCTTTTTCTTCGCCTTCAGGCTCTTTTTCGCCTTCAGGTTCGCCTTCAGGCTCGCCAGCGCCTTCAGCGTCCTCTGAATCGCCATCTCCCACAGCACTTTCACTATCAGGTGCTGGATCAGCATCAGTATCAGGGGCACTTTCTGGCTCCGGGGTTACAGTGTCTTCAAGCGCGGCATTTACCGCGTCTAATACGCTTTCATCTTCTGTGGGCATGGGGCATCCTAACGTTTAAAAGTTCAAATCAAGGTCCCGGCGGAGCAACAGGGCTCGGTGGTTGTGGCGTACTGCCGGGAGCCGTGCCCCCAGGACCTTGAACTTGCTGCGGCGGCATGCTCGCGGCGTCTTTGCGAAGGACAGGCGCGACGAGCATGGCGGAAGTCTGAGGATCGATTTGCCCCTTGATAGACACCGAAACCTGCGGCTGCGTAGGCGGCGGCGGACCACCAGCGCCGGGGGACCCTGGAGGTGGCTGACGGGGGATAAATCGTTCGACATCGCTTTCATCGCCTAAGCGTAGCATGGTTTCTTTGACCAATTCTATCTCGGCGTTAGCTAGCGGGACATTCCCGGTCGCAAAAGCTTGTTCAATGGTCTGTAATGATTTCTGAATAAGCGGAAGGATCGTAGCCCAAGACTGCATGTCTGTCGCCTGGCGCGGTTTGCCAGTGCTTCCGGCCTCGATCTTGACTTCAACCAGAGTGAATAGATCCTCGATATCCATCCCCTCCGGCCAAAATGCTTTCGGGCCAGCCAGTCGCTGAACGTCTTTAGTCTGCAAACACTGTAACGCTTGCTCGGCAGTATACGTCGCAAGATCAGTGAGCATCGATTCTAGTGAGTCCCTGTTGGAGGTCGTCCGAGCTTGAGTACCCGACTGCTGAATGTTCGCTTCGGTCGCCGTCTTAGGATTACCAGGGCCTGAAATAGCAGCCGACAGCGCCTCTTGAACTCCGCTAATCCGTTCCATGTCGTTAAGGATAAGCGTCGGGTCATAGAGCCTCATGTCAATGCCTTGCACCGGTTTGGGGGCGAACAAATTGGCAAGCGGCACCGAAGGATCACTCGGACGCAGCGCCGTATACTCCTGGGACTTGCTCTCAGTGAGTTTCTTGGCCTCCACTTCGTCCAACATAGTAGCATTGAATAAGACACCCGGGATCGATCTCTCGCGGGTCAAACGGAAATTGGACCGGGACGAACTGTACTCGTCCTGGAGTTTGTATAGCCTCCAGGAAAGACTCTGCGCATGTCTCTGACCATCCACTTCGTAGAAGGCAAAATAAAAGTACGGATAAAACCGACTCGTCGGATATGGCGGGGGGTATGGTTCTTTTGCCCACTTGTGTACTCCGTCGATCAGGGTATAGATCTGTTTGTCTCGACGGTCCCATATTTCCACCACCCTTAAGAATGCAGGCGATTCCTGGCTTGAAGTGTTCGTCACAAACGCCTGCGCGCTCTCTGCCGTTAGCTGCCCTTGCGGCAAAATGTTATCAATATCCCGTGTGGTTAACTCCTTCGGCGCCCGCTGGTAGTAAGTCTTCGCGGTCTTGATATCTTCCGGTTCAAGTCGGGTGAAACGCGACAAGGCATCGTCTTTGTCGATATAAATTTCGTTCGCGATCCAGTCGGCATCGGTATAATTTTCAATGCGGTTGATGTCGGTCGAAACCTGGATGTTTTCCGTCTCGACATAATCGATGACAAACATCTTATTGACCGCGAGTTCCAACTTCTCACCGAGTTCCGCGATTAGCGCCTTCTTTTCAGCTATTTCGGCATCTATAGTCTTCGGATCGTTGTCTTGGCCGTCTTTGAGCAACTTTATCTGCGCTTGCAATCGGTCGTGAGTCTCTTGCGCGTCGTTGAGCGCGGTTTCGACTTCCGGTTGCGGACGCTTCTCAGCGACGTAGGTGGCCTTGAACCATCCTTCGCCGTTTGATAGCACTGAGCGGACGCCCGTGCGTGCCGGCTTCTTTAAATTTCCTTTTGCCCATGCGGCAGAGATGACAATTTCCAGTGTGCGAGCGAAGATCTGCATCTGATATGTGTTGGACTCGTCCACTTGAGGCGCTTTGCGAACCGAGACATCGGGGTTTCGCGCATAGAGCAAAGCCACAAGTATGTCAATGAAAGCGCCAATAAGATTGGTAGTAACAGCCCAAGAAAGGTCGCTCGTACCAGCCGCGTAGCGACGGTCAATTGCCACTTGCTTGCGAAAATTTTCATCGAACTTCCTCGCATCGTCATAACATTTGAAGCGCTTATCGACTAGCGCACGTTCTTCCTCTGTTGCTTCTTTGTCGTCGTGCTCGTCCTGATCGACGCCCTCGCTCTTGCCATCCGCCTGCCGCGGATCGGTCAATATGCTCCCGCCGCCTCCTGGCGTACCGGGACCGTTGGATGCGCCGGAGGTCATGAACTATTTCCCCGGTTCCAGTACGCGCGGGGATGGTGTTGGCGCTGGGTTCAGTATAAGATCCGGGCCAATCTTGGCCGCAATTGCCTGTGCTTCGGCAAGCGCCGCGGCTTCGCGAGCGGCTTTGAGCTTCTCGAAAGCGTGATCGGCCTTCGACTGAAGGTTTTTCTTGAGTGGCGTATCGGTTTCAGTCTTCGCGCGATGGATTGCCGGAATCATATCCGCATTAAGCGCTGCAACTTCATCATCAGTGGTTCGCACTGCAAACCCGGGGCGGGAATGTCTCACAGGGGGTATTCTCCTTTAAAATTCGGGAACAATCCTACCTGATTCGGCAACACGATAGGAGTAGAACTGGAGTATGGCACTATTTTAGCCCGTTCTGTCAATACAGCGGGGTAGACATTGTTGGCGCCAGTTGAACTAACCCAAGACAAAACGTGATTGGTAGATATGACACCAGTCCCAATAACATTGGTGCCGGGAAAGTTAGGAGGGCCCGACAAGACTGTCGTCGCCGAACTCGCAACCACCGTGGGTAGATTGTTGGGTACCCCCGGTGAACTTTGATTCACGGACCGCCGCCGGTCGTGGTCGCTTGCTGCCCAGGTGCTTTATTCAGAATGCCGCCCGGCGAGTTGTAGATTGGACCAACAACTGCGGTTTGCCATGGGTAGTTCGACAGGTACAAGTTCACTTCGTTGTTGTCCTGGGTGCCGAACTGATACGGTGGTATATAGTTAGGACCTGCCGCCGAAGCCAGCATTGAGGTGAAACTCTGCCCGATATAATTAGGCTGGCTGACCGTGGTCATGACGCCCGGTGCGGTATAAACCGTCGGGGTTACCTGACCTTCCGTCGGGAGCTGCACAAAATCATGATAGTCGCTTGGCATATTAAGATCTCAGCGGGCCATTCCCTGCCGGAGTCAACCCTGGTTCGTGTTGGCCGTAAGCTACGGTCGTAATCATCGAAGGACCCGGCGCGATCAGCCCGGGGCTAAAGTTATTCGACCAGGTCGAAACCTGACTCGGAGCAACCGTTACGTTGGCGCCGAATTGCGCAAGTACGCCTGGTGATGTACCAAGGCCAACCTGATTTGCCATTTAGAACACCTTTGCGACTACGAACCCTACGGCTGCGCCAATGCCGAACACGCCAATCGGCGCGAACTTAGCAAGCCATGTCTTGAACTTAGACACATCAGCCTTGACGTCTGCAACGTCAGTCTTAATGGCGGTTACGGTTGCGGTAGAAATTACTGGATCGGCCATTTAAAAGAACCTCACTTTAGGTTTTTCAGATTCAGTGCCATGCATAAGCCATGCCTCTGTGAAGGGTACCAGAAGTGGCTTCCTGTCCGCAACTGGAACTCGGGCATCCATCATCTGGTCCACCATTCGGCCAATCAGCCCACAAACATCTGCTTTATCGTCCCACCGGCCGCCGGGAAACTTCACAAGTTGTTCAATGCAGTTATCTGCCCATGCGCGTTTAACTGGGAAGTGAACTGTGCCGGCGGTTGCTCGTGCGTGAAATGCCTGAAGTTTCACCGCTTTGTCGTCGAGTGATGGAAGAGATTCAATTGCGACGAACTTCTGCGCGTGCTGCATGGCACTGCGAATCGACGGCCCAATAGCTTTATCGATCAAACCCCCTTCATTAGCCCACTTAATCGGCTTCCATAAACCAACAAGTCGAATGAACTGCGCAATACCGACGTCTGTTTCGCATTGTTTGCTCCACCAATCGATTGCCCATAGGTCTCCAATCTTATCGACACCCCAGACTCCATGCTCGGTGAAATCTGGTTCTTTCTTCCCGTGCCTAGGCTCCATAGTGGCGTAGTCTGACGCCCCGTACGTTCTAAGACTTTTTGGAAGCGCATCTAATCCTTCATACATCTGAATCATAATGCGCCTCTATGTTTATCAGCGTAAGTTGCATATTAGCTAAGTGTCGACTCGCGCGAGATCTGGGTCGTACCGCTTGAACATCGACTGATTGAAGTGGACGCCTGTGAATGGCGCCGGCCGCTGCTGGTAAAGAGCTGCCCACGTCCGAGCTGCCCGCGGATTGTCTCTCCAAGTAGACCAGTGTTCTCTAGGAAACCATTCTGGCCAGAGAAATTCTCCGGGC
>Ga0302325_10018028_pt1 | contig 14895 bp, 17 predicted proteins | sample Palsa_T0_2_FD_201948 | JGI IMG/M metagenome (GOLD analysis project Ga0302325, IMG submission 201948) | Peat permafrost microbial communities from Stordalen Mire near Abisko, Sweden - Palsa_T0_2 | ecosystem: Environmental > Terrestrial > Soil > Palsa > Peat permafrost | place: Sweden: Abisko... | reverse complement strand
GAGGAGTCTGACGCCGGGAGCCACTTCGGCATTGTCCTCGACGAGCTTCCAGTTCTTCCACGTCGGAAAAACGTCGGCGATGCGCTTGCCGGCCGCTCTGCGACCTTCCGCCAATTTCTCGACCCGACCTGGTTCGGTCCACCACTTGTATTCCGAGCCGTTGACGATGAGTTCGGCGTTGGGGAAGACGGCCGCGTTAGTGCCTTTCTCCATCAATCCCCAAACATGATCGGGATGAAAATGCGAGACCAGGATGGTGCTGATCTGGTTGCGGTCGATACCGGCAGCCTTCATGTTGGCCGGCAGGTTCGTGGCGTTCGCTTGCCACTGGCCTACACCCGACCCGGCGTCGACCATGATATGCTTGTCGCCGATTTTGAGCACGATCACCGTCAGTGGGATTGGCATGAATTCGGTAGTCAGACCCGCTTCGGCGAGCGCGGCTTTCGTTTCCTCGATCGAGGCATTCTTGATGAAAGTGGGATCGTGGGGTTTGCGCCAGATGCCGTCGTATACGGCCGTGACCTCGACAGACCCGACCTTGTATTTGTAGAAACCGGTCGTTGGCTCGAGCGGTGTCTCCGCATGAGCCGGACTAACGAAAGTCAGCCGTTTATTCAGCCCGAAAGCCGCAGTTACGGCTGCAGATGCCAGGAGACCCCGGCGAGATACGATGAGCATAGACGTTCTCCTTGCATTGAGTTGATCGCGCAGACCGGACGACACCATCGAGCAGTGTCTCCGTTACCGATAAGATCGCTGCCAGTTGGCGTTTATTCCCGCGCCAATGAAATTATTTGAAGAGGGCGATATAAATCTCCTGTTAGCCGGCTGTCTTCCTTCTGGGACGGAGGAGGCACGCGACGGGCGCGCTCTTTGATGTGACGGATATTGCTCAGTAATTTCGTGTGCCGTCGGGCGCCGTCACCATGAAGGTCGAAGCAGAGACCCCCGCGCTGATGGGCGCGAGGGATACCACGAGGTCTAGTCTTGGTTGGTCTGGACGGCAGATTAACTGCCGATGCCGCCATGATAATCGGGTGCAAACTCCGGCAACGTGAAGTGGCCGTGGTAGGCACTGTCGTCGACATTCGGTGTCATCGTGGAGGGCGTCCGAGTGGTGCCGTAGATCGCCTTATGCTTGGCCGGCTGCTTCCTGAGGGGCGTCCCGGCGACAGGCGTTTCTTGGTCGGCTTGTCCGGCCTGCGCCGCAGCCATCACGGGCAGCGAAAGCCAGGCGGCCGCAATCACGGCGATCGCCGTCTGGCGCCAAGGAGCTGCTCAGTGCGGAGTTTTCGCCTCGGCGGCGATGTTCCGTTGCATGTTCAACATTTGATTCTCCTCGTCGTCCGTGGCGCTGGGCCATGTTCATGCCGCGAAGTTGATCTTCGGCAGCGTCCGAGGATGAGACTGGCTGGAGTAACGATTTATTCCCGCGCTCCAAAATTTCGTTCGAGGGCGGAAGATCGGAAAAATTAAGTGGACGGGCGGATCCGCTTTAGCACGACGGGCCGCGCAGAAAGCCATGGCCGCGGCCGTGACGGCGCGATAATCAGCCCGCTGCCGTGTCATAGGCCGCTAAATTTACCGCCCGGGCCCCCAGCGAACCTTCCCGGCCATACTCATTATTCCCTCGGGCACGTGCAACGATGAGCTTTTTGTGCATCTCAATCAGATCAAAGAGATGTACGTGCTGCACCGAACCTTTTTTGATGTCCGCATCTGCGATGCCATCTCGGCATACATAAGCATGACGTTGATGTCCTATTTGAATGAGAATTTTTGCTTAGCCGCAAAAATCGAGCGCTATATTCCGACGTTTCCGCCGGCCAAACCTACGGGCGCACCGGGAAGAATGCGGTGGGGAATTCAGCAGCGGATCGGTGGCTTTTCTTGCGCGCCTGATAGTCCGGATGCGGCGCCGAACCAGGTTCGATTTGGCGCGGCCGCGCGCTGCGCCGGACACAGGAGAGAATCCCTCGCGCTTTAAGCGCGAGGGACATCTCGACCTACGATCCGAGAGTTTTGATGCTGCGTGCTGACGCCAGCTTAATTGGAGTTGTGATAACCCGGGGGAAACGGCAGCGCGAAGTCCGTCTCGTTTAGGGCCTCCGGGGCCTTCAGTGACATCACGGAGGGCGTCCGAGTGGTGTTGTAGATCGCCTTTTGCGCGGCCGGTATTGGTTTGGCTTCCTTGGCCTGTGCCCCCGACATCAGAGGCAGCGAAAGCAAGGTGACGGCGATCGCGGCGATGGTCTTAGTTTGCAGTTTAGACATTTTAATTCTCCTCGGTGTAATCGTGGCCGCCAGGCCACGTCATGCCGCCAAGACGTTCTAAGTCGGCTTCTGAGGATGAGACTGGGCGACGCGACGATTTATTCCAGCGCTATGAAATTTCTTCGATGGCGGAAGATCGGAAAATACAGCGCGCGACCGTGCCGTGCAGAAAACTGGACCGCGGCGGTAGTGGCAGCACTGATCAGCGCGCGGCGGCGTTATTGGTCGCTAAAAGGGGATTTCTGCACGTGGCCCGCCGCGGGTGAAGCCCTCCATGGCAGCATCGAGTGGAGCACCTCATCCCTAGGAACGAAACGGTGAAACAATGCCGCCAGGATATGTAATCCTATTAAGCCAAGCAGCACCCAGGCCGAAAGCGTGTGCATCTGTTGAACGAGGGCAGTAAACGGCTTGTCGTCGGCCATCACACTTGGTGCCCGCCACGCGAAGAGCATGCAGGCGCGCGCGTCATATGAGGCGACGTGCTTTGCTTATGGCACGGTAACCTAAAAGACTCTGCTAAACGCCTGATTTAAAGGTTTGTCCTGATTGTCATTTCTTCGGGGGTGGTTTAGGGCGCCCCCTCGGCGGCAGCGAGGCGATGTAGGTGGCGATGGCGACGCGGTCGGCGAGGCTGAGCAAAGTGGTGCTGCGAATGACGTCGGCCATAGCTCCGCCGGCAAAGTCGCCGGCTGGGTTAATACCATCGTCCAGAAAGCTCGCGATATCCTTTTCCGACCAGGCGATGTCTTCCTTCGACCAATGCTGCAGTGCCGCCGGGGTGATGTTCGGCACCCAGCCCTTGCCGTCCCCTGCAAGGCCTCCGGAGAACCGTTCATTCTCAACGATCGCGCCGAGAAAATTGCGCGGGCTGTGGCATTCCGCGCAGTGTCCTGGCCCATTCACCAGGTAGGCACCGCGATTCCATTGCGCCGATCTTGACGGATCGGTTTCCAACGGCCGGTTCTGGAGGAACAAGAGCTTCCAGCCCCCGAGCAGCCGACGGATGTTGAAGGGAAAAGGCAGGTCGTGCCCGCGCACCTTGCCCGGCACTGGCGGCGGGCTTTTGATATAGGCAAAGAGGTCGCGCACGTCGTCGAGCTCCATGTGCCGGTAGGAAGTGTACGGAAATGCCGGGAACAAGTGATAGCCGCCCGGCGAGGTGCCCTCCCAGAGAGCCGTGACGAAATCAGCCTCACTCCACTTGCCGATGCCGTCCGCGGGGTGCGGCGAGATATTCGGTACGTAGAAAGTGCCGAATGGCGATTTCAATGCCAGCCCGCCGCCGAGGCGCGTGCGATCATTGATGCCGGCGTCTCTATTTGCGGTGGCATGGCAGGACGCACAGCCACCAACGTTAAATATCGCCCTGCCGTTCTCGTCGTCGGGTGCGTATGTCGGCAGCTCCGACGCGGGAACGGTCGCCGGGATCGTCACAATCCAGAATACAAGAATTCCGAATATGGCGCCTGCTATGGCAATGACCGCGAGCTTTAACACCGCCGCACCATCTTCCTTTGCCGCCGTGGGCCGCGTCACGGCGCCGGATCAAGGCTGCAAGTGCTTTCGCTCCTGGCATACGAACCCGCCACGCTGCCGGTTGCCATCCTCGCCGTGGCGAGGAAAAGCCCTGCAGCAACTGCAATCATTGTGCTGCGCATAGTTCTACTTGGATCGAGTTCGCTCATAGCAGAGCCTCCTGGAAACCAGTGCGGCGTCCGAGGACGAGATCGGGCAATTGCGCCGTTTATTCCCGCGCTGTGAGATTTTTTCCTATTCCGAATTCCCCGAGCTAACCGCTGACTAGTTCAGCGGTGATTCTTTAATTTCACGAAGGCCTGATGAGAAAACGCATGTCTGGCGGTGAATTGGCCATTCCGACCGCGTTTTGTTTCTCCAGATGGGTCCGCCCGAACAACCGTCCGACACTGCCGATGGCTGGGAACGGATAAAAAATTCAAACCTGCCGGGAATAAACGCACCAGCTGGCGCGTCTTTAAGGGTGTTCGACCCAATACCCGCAGCGAAGGACAACGCGTCATGTCATCCAGAACCATCATCACGCTCCTGGGAGCCGCTGCTTTCGGCTCAGCGATAATCGGAACTGGCGCCTCGGCGGCACCGAGCCATCGCCATCACCGAGGCCGTCTGGTGGATTCCGCCGGTCCGGTGTTATCCGGGTCTTGGACGGGTATCGCGGGTCATCCACGCGTCTCCGCGCCGACGCAGCAGGATCTATGCAGCACAGCACCGGCGTTTTGCTCAGATTACCACGGCGCCAACGGGGGTTAAGTCCCGCATGCAGGAAAGATCAAGTGGGAGAGTGCCGGCAGTTGGCCGACACGTCTTTCTGAACGTGCTTCGCTTCAACATCGTTACGCGCGAATTGATTCTCGGAGGGGCGTATTTGTTACGCGTCCGGCCCAACTCGCAGAGAGCTCGATTTTCGAGACTTAACAAAATGCCCTTTGTAGCAATCCGAGTGGCGGATGAGCGAAAATGCTCGTATCAACAGGACTTCAACATCATGCTTCTGGATACCGCGGTAATATCGAAAACGCGCCCCGCGACGGACATCAAGAAAAGCTCGGCGCAGCACGTTCATCTTTTTGAGCTGATTGAGCGGCACAAGAACTTCATTCTTGCGCGTGGCCGATGGCTTAATGGTCATGGGCGGGAAGGTTCGCTAGTCGGTCCCCTTGCGGTCGGGGATACTGGGACTCTTGAACCCCGCAAAGAACATCTCGTCGATCCTGCGGCCGCAGTCGATGAGTGGAACGACGATCATGGTAAGCGGGACGCATTACTCGATGTTGCCCCCGGCGCCGACGCGCCGACGGAATCGAGTAGGATGACGACCTCGACTACTTGTCGGCAATGCAGCGCATGGCTGGCCGCCAAGCGAAGGGCTGTTCGCCCAAAACCGGTCCGAATATCTGAATGAAGAAACGCTGCCTTAGCCAAAACCTGGTCGCGCGGAGCGTAACCACTCCGTTGCTTCGTTGGGGCCGAATGCCGGGGCACGTCAAAGACGAGACTGGAGTGTGCAACTTCGACCACGGTTTGGCCTTTTCTCGATGACACCGAAGTGTCACCCCACCTCGTGCTCGGCGGTTCAAGATCGTGAACGCAAGCCGGTCTCTAAATGCCCATCTCAACTTTCAATCGTGGGATGCAAGCCGGAGTTTTTGTTTGGTAGCGTAGCGTCGTTCCCAGCCACTCTTTTGTGAAGGAGCCCTCTATGTCGACACGATCGAGACGAGCAGTGCCGGGCATGGCGGACAGGGCAACGAGCCCGCCGATGCGCCCGTCATCCTATGCCAAGAAGATCGGCTTGGTTCTGCAGGGCGGCGGCGCGCTTGGCAGCTATCAGGCGGGGGTTTACCAGACGCTGGCGGAGTCGGAATATTTGCCTGACTGGGTAGCGGGGATTTCGATCGGCGCGATTAACGCCGCAATCATCGCGGGTAATGCGCCAGAGAAACGTCTGGAGCGATTACGTAGTTTCTGGGATGGCATCACCGCCCATACCAAGCCTTTGCCATCTGCGTTCGTTAGCGCACTGGCCGTCTTGCAAAAGTCACGTGCGATAGCCGCGCTGATGTTTGGCCAGCCCGGATTTTTCACCCCACGCGCACTGAGGGACTGGCTTTCACCGGCCAACCTCGTGAGTTACTACGACACCTCCGTCCTTAAGGCTACGCTCGAGCGACTGGTAGATTTCGACCGCATCAACAACGCCGAGGATGTGCGTTTGAGCGTAGGTGCGGTCAATGTACGGACTGGTCAATTTTCTTATTTCGATAGCGCGAACACAAACATCCGCCCAGAACATGTTATGGCCAGCAGCGCACTGCCTCCGGGCTTTCCGCCCGTCGAGATCGATGGCGAGCACTACTGGGACGGCGGGCTCTTCTCCAACACTCCGCTGGAATATGTCCTCGACTTTTCGCCGCGCCGCAGCCGCCTGACTTTTCAGGTCGACCTATTCCAGGCTCAAGGCGAAATACCGACTAACCTCGAAGAGGTCAGCGAACGTGATAAGGATATTCGCTATTCCAGCCGAACGAATATTTGTTCGAACGCCTTTCGTGACAGGCATAACGTGCGGCATGCTATCAATGAGCTGTACAAATTGTTGCCGCCGGAACTCGCGAGCACGGAGCAAGCCAAGCGGCTCTATGAGTATGGCTGTGTGACCGAGATGGATATCGTCAGGCTTACCTACCGCCCGGCCGCTCCCCAAGGCGCATCTAAAACCTATGACTTTAGTCGCTTGTCGATGGAAGAGCGGTGGCGGCAGGGGACCGCTGACGCGCTGGCTGCTTTGTATGCGTCGCCGTGGCTTGCGCCTTCACCAAAAGAGTTGGGGGTGCGGGTATTCGACGTGCTTGGAGATGAACCGCAAGAAGAACACATGCTGGCAGTAAGTTGTCGCGAGCATGGCGGATCGAGACGTAGCACACCGGCTCGTAGCCAGCCGTTTGCGCCTCGTGGGCAAGATCGCCAGCGGCCATCGCGGGCTACGGCCTGCTGATCTTGGACGTGATCTCCAAAGGCAACGAGTTGCCGCCATTGAGCGGCCCGAATGCCGGCGTCACGGACCTCAAGCAGTTTCACATGCGGCTCCGTGCGCCGCGTGATCGGACACGGCGTATCGATTGGGAATAAATCATCTGCCGTAGAGGTCTCTTTATAGCTCATCGCATCAACTGAAGCCGATCAAGGACCGGCAGCGGGTGAGCGCCGGAGGCATGGATGACGCTTTATAGCTCCACTCAACCGCGAGATCGGCCGCGCGTCAGCGACGGCCGGAGACGTTTCGACATCGTAACGATCGGATTGCATTGGGTGACTGTTACGTTGATTACCGGAATGTTTGGCAGCGCGTGGCTGTTGCTTGCCATCGATCATGAGCATGCCGCTATGCTGCTGACCGTCCACCGTTCCCTTGGCGTAGTGACGTGGGCGGTGGCAATCGTCCGGCTCGGCTGGCGATTTAGCTACGCCTACCTACCGCCATTTCCGCAGAACATGTCGAAGCTCCAACAGCGGCTCGCCAAGGCCAGTGAATACGGTCTATACGCCCTCTTGTTGTTCCAACCTCTGACCGGCTTAGCCCAGAGTCTGACGCGCGGACGCCACTTCATGCTCTTCGCATGGCGGGTGCCAAAGGTGATGGTCGGCGACAAGCCGCTCACTGCGCTCTTTCACCAGATCCACGCACTTTCGGCTTGGGTACTGCTCGGGCTCATCGGATTGCGTATCGTGGCGGCACTATTTCACCGCTTTGTTCTTAAGGACGAGGTGCTTCAATCGATGATGCCGTGGCGTTGTGCAAGCGCTGCGGCGGATACGCCGAAATCCCCTTTCGACGCCGACGACGTCGCGGCTCTCCCTCAAAAATAGTGCCTTCAGTTTACTTCCGCTCGATGCGCCGGACAGCGAATACACCGCATTCGTGCGTTTTTGGGGCAAACAGTGTTGATTAAAATCGGTGAGGCCCTGGCAGATGTCGGCTCTTAAATTGGCGAACGTGTTTAGTTCTTCACACCCCAGCGGATCGACCTCGATATCGGTATCGGCCTCAACGATAATTCACCGGCCCCTATTTCGGTATCGGCTACTCATTTCGCTATCGTGCCACTCGTGTCGGCCGAGCCGCCGTTGCTCAGTCCGTGTCTGTCGAAGGTCGTTTATTCGTGCGTCGGGAATAGATCCTGCCGATTTGCGGTCTCCTTCTGTGCATGGCCGCCAAGCCATCCCCTCGGCGCCGCAAGGAGGCAGAAATGAGCAACCTCATCCATTTGACACCTGCAGCTTTCAACACGCCGAACTTGCCGCGTAAGTCGATCGGGCGGCGCGCCCGTGTGGGCCTCCTCATCGCCACGGCCGGTGCAGCCATGCTCTACGGCGGCGGCGCTGCGCATAGTGGGCCGTGCACCGTGCAAATCGCGCGCCTCGAGCGACAAATCCAGCGGGCGGCATCCAGCCCGGCGAGCGGCCCCACCGCGCCACTGTCCGTTGGGGGGCTGCTTCATCACCAGCCGACGCCCGATGTAGTGCAGAACGCCGAGCGCAAGGCCAACTCGGACGCCGCCGCGGCGCTCGAGCGAGCGCGCCAGGCTGATGTCGACGGTGGCGCCGTTGCTTGCGCCAAGGCACTTGACACAGCGAAGCACCATTGGGTCATTCCCCCTCCAGGCTAGGGGCTCCGAGGGTTGATCGTGGCATTGCTAACGAAAAACGCGGTTGTGGGCTAAACAGTGCCGATTAGATCCGTCGAGCCCTCGCGGATCGCAGCTCTTAGATGAGCCAGCGTGTTCAGTTCACTGCAAAAAAATTATCTGTTCGGCGAGAATAAGCGGCGACGGACACCGATCTCATTAGTATCGGAGATGGCTTTCCCCAGGCCCTGCGGCCTACGATCCTAGCAGAGTCGCCGTCCATGCCTCCGCTCCAAGCGGTTCGCAATTGCGTTCTTAAATTAGTCGAACGCTACGAGACAAAAGAATCGATCATCATCGATCGTTTGCTCCGCTCCACCGAGGCGCTTCGAGTGCGCAAGCAGGCGCTTTTCGTTGAGATGGAACAAGCTCTGTGCGCTGGGAGTGTGAGCTTGGCGCCGCCCTCGTGTCGAACGGCCCATATCGCTTTCTTTCACATCCAAACTATTTTGTTGTCATCGGAGAGATCGCCGCCATGCCACTCTGCCTCGGCCTGCCACTATGTGCTCTGGCCTCTTCCCTGGTGAATGCAATCATCCTAGCGATTCGCGTCCAGGCAGAGACTCTGACATTGAGCGGATCGCGCAGCAGATCTTTATAAGCATTTTATTGCGTTATCTCGCGGCCCGTTATTCCGTAATCCGTCATTACGCGACTCGCGACGGCTGCCAAGCGCTCGCCATTTATTGACTTCTTCATAAGCTCATGGCGGGAACTGAAGTATCTTGGATCGGCGGAATCCGGGCTGGCTTAATTCCGTATTCCGAAGTGCTGTCGATCGGGGGTGTGGAATATCGACCGTCCAGACTGTCATGCCCGCGTTGACGATTAGCAGACGCTCCAGAGCTTCATCGCGACGAGCTAGGTCTCGAGCGGCCGACCCAAGGCACGTGGGGAGGATTGCGTCCTGGCGGTTAGAACCAGAGCCAGCAGCGTGATCGCATAGGGTAGCGAGCTGTAGAACTCCACTGGCAACTGCGCGGACTGACTTTGCGCGAGCAGCGCTAAGCTTTCAAACAGGGCGAACAGTAGCGCTCCCAGCATCGCGCCGATCGGCGACCAGCGTCCGATGATGACGACAGCGATGGCCACGTACCCGCGTCCGCTGGTGACGTCGTCAGTGAAAGAACCGAGATAGCCGACCGTCATCGTCGCGCCGCCCAATCCGGCCAAGGCTCCGCCAACTACAAGAGTCGCCATGCGTACCGAGACGGCGTTGATCCCGCGCAGCTGCGCAGCTTCCGGATCGTCGCCCACCGCCCGCAAGCTCAATCCCGGAGTCGTTCTGCGAAGCGCCCAGGCGGTGGCGACGACGGCGGCAACCGCCAGATAGGTGAGTGGACTTTGCGCGAACAATGCTTCGCCAATCACCGGCAAGTGATCGAGCAGGGGCAATCGCAGGATCGGAACCAGAGCCACCACGACGGCCGACCGCCCGGAAGGCTGCCAGACCTGGAAAAGATAATCCGCAAGGCCAACTCCGATCAGAGTGATGGCCATGCCGGCGACGATCTGATTGACGCCCGCTTTGAGAATCGCAAATCCCATCAAAAGGCCCAACAACCCGCCGGCCGCTGCTCCAATGAGCAGGCCCATTTGCCAGCCGTGCCCGCTCGCACCCCACAAGCCGACGAATGCGCCAAGTGCCATCATGCCCTCAACGCCGAGGTTCACGATGCCGCAGCGTTCCACCAACGTCTCGCCGAGCGCGGCCAGCGTTATCGGCGTCGCGAGCCGCACCGCGCCGGCGAGCAGGATCGCCCAAAAGCCGAGCTGCGTGAGGCTCATGGCGTTTCCTCGACCGCTTGTGCCGCGACTTCGGCGACCGCCGCTCGCATCTTTCGCTGGCGGGCGGCGAACACGAGCGCGGCGCCCAAAAGCACCAACCCTTGCACGACCACGGCGATCGATGCCGGCACCCCCGTGTCGGTCTGCAGGCCGTTACTGCCAGTCGTCAGCACGGCCATGACAAACGCCGCGGCTACAATGCCGAGCGGACGCAGCCCACCCAAAAGGGCAACAAGAACACCGGTAAATCCGAGCCCGCCGGCGACGCTCGGATAGAGAATGCCCTGCAGGCCGGCGACCTGAATCCATCCGGCGAGACCCGCGGCGGCGCCACTGACAACCATAGTACTAATGATGGCTGTATCTTCGCGTACGCCCATGCGTGCCGCGAGAGTGCGGTGCGTCGCGAACACGTCGTAGCCAAGACCGCGGGTCGAATTGATCCAGTAGGCAAGTGCACCCGCGCCAACAATCACCGCTAATGCGCCAGCGTGAAGACGTGTACCGTCGACGATCTTAGGTATGATCGCTTCGACCGGCAGTCGATCGCTCCGCGGAGTTGCCACCGCCTCTGCAGCGCCAAGAACGGTCCGAACCAGCCATGAAACCAGATTGGCTGCGAGGTAGTTCATGAGCAGCGTCGAAAGGATTTCGTTAACATTTAGACGCGCGCGGAGGACCGCGGGTGCGAGCGCCCAGGCAGCACCTCCCAGAATTCCGGCCACGCAGCCGGCCGGAAGCGCTATTGCGGCGGGTACGCCCCGTAATGCGAAAACGGCCGCCGTTGCCGTCACGGCGCCGATCGCAAGCTGCCCCTCCGAACCAATCGGAAAAATGCCGGCCCGCAGCGCGGGGGCAACGCCCAGAGCGACAATTGCAATCGGCACCGCCTGAACGACGGTTTCCGCTAGCGCGTAGCGGTCGCCGAACGCACTATCCAGAAGGCCCTTCGCCGCTCGCCATGGATCGGCTCCGGCGAAAACGATCAAAAAGACGATCGTCGCCGCCAGAAGGAACAGGGCGACAACAAGCCATGCCGTCTCCCCTTGCGCGCGCGTGACCTGCCGCATAGACGACCATCAGCTATTGATAAATGCCGGGCGGCGGATCCCAACCGGTCAGGACATGCTGGCCGAGCTCGGAATGCTTCCAGTCGACGGGATCGTGAAGCGAGATCGTGCGCGCATTGCGCCAGAAGCGGTCAAATCCATTCGCGCGCGCAACCGATCGTGTTCCCATCAACGCAAAAATCTCCGAGGTAGCCCGCACGCCGGCGCGCGAAGCGATCGCCTTTGCCGCATAGATCGGCGCGGCAAGTGCGGTGCGGTCGATTTCCCCGCGCTCATGCGCGTCGAGCAAATCGCCTGTCGCGAGAGTCAGAACATAGGCAGCCGCGAGTTCTGCCGTGAGTTCGCCGGCGAGCCTGCGCACAAACGGATCGTCCGCGGCGTTACTCACGCCGGCCGATGGCCATGGCCGGCTTTTCTCGGTGACAAACGGAATGGCCGCCCTCAGCGCTCCAATTCCCAATCCGATCAGGACTGCCGCAAATCCAGCCTGGTAGCGCAGCGAAGCATGCGATAGAGGCGCCTTACCAGGGACATTGCAGCTCCAATTCGGTTTCGTCCTCACCTGTTTGAAGGTGATCGTTCCGGAATCGGTCGCCCGTTGTCCGATCGCATCCCAGTCGCGATGGATCGTTACGCCAGCGGTATTCGCCGGTACTAAAATGCCTTGCACCCCAAGCAACGGGTTTGTCGCCACACCCTCGGCCTCAGGGTTGAATGCCCACGACACGATGTAATCGGCCTCGGCGGCGCCGGTGGTGTAGATTTTTCGCCCTTCGATGATGAACCCGCCATCGGTCTGCGGGAGCGCGACGGTCGTCCATGGATCGTTGACTTTCAGTCCGGACTCGGCAACCGCAAGACCAAGGATCGCATCCTCGTCGAGGAGCTTTCTCGCCAACGACGAGCGAAACTCGGCTGTCGAATAGACAGAGATCTCGCGCGTGAGTTCATCGTGAATTTTGAAAATCTGCGCCACCGCGGAGTCGGCGATAGCCAGACGCAGCTGCGCTTCCAGCGAAAAGCGCGACGAGAATCCTAGTCCGCCAAAAGCAGCGGGGACCGCCGTCTTCAACAGGCCGGAACGCTTGAGAGCGGCGATGGCGCTTGACGGATACCGGCCCTTTTCATCATTGGCGGCCGCTTTTGGAGCAATATGGACCTCAATCGCCTGTTCAAGAACGGCAAGCATCCCGTTTTCGCGCGCGGACAGTCCGTTTGGCGGGAACGCCTTGCGAAGCAATGGCTGCGGTTTGGAAGCTTGGCTGATTGTCATCAGGGCGAGCTTGGGTTCGATCAAACGGCGCGAAAAGTCGTGGGGTCCATCAGACGATGCACATCGTGCACATGATCCGGGCAGCGGCAGCAGACCAGGCCGGCGCGCATTCCCAACACGACGTTGGTGAAGGATTGCGAGGCGGTGTCGATCAGGCCCCTTTCCGTCAGTCCCAAATCCGGGACTCCGGCCAGGCCGATGAACGACATGATCATGAAGGGTGAATGGATTTTGCAGCCCAGGCCGGTCGCGGCCTTGTTCGCCGCGATCGACTGCTCGCGGACAATCTCCCAGGGCTGGTCGCTCATGATGCCGGCGATCGGCAACGGCACGCTGGCCAGCAGCTTGCCTTCGGCCACCGCCACAAAGCCGCCGCCGATCTCATTGATCGCCCGCGCCGCATCCGCTAGGTCCCGATCCGTAACGCCGACCATGACCAGATTTTGATTTTCGCAGTTCGTGGTCGCGGCCAGCGCGCCCTTCTTCAGACCGAAGCCGCGAACGAAACCGATTCCGATTGTCTTGCTGGCGTGATGGCGATCGACAATGGCGACTTTCAGTACGTCGCGTTCGGTGTCGCATTCCACCGCGCCATCGACGACATCGAGCGCGGCGTGGAATGCCCGCTTGAAATAGCCGTCGTACATTTCCATGGCCTGCGCCCACGCCTTCGGCCCGGGCGCCTTGACGACGAACGACTCGGCCGAGAGATCGGGATGCAAATGAATGGTATTGCGGGTCTTCGCTGGCAGCCCGTCCTTATTTGCAAACAGCGGCTTGCCGTTTTCGGCGGCTACGACCCCGTTAACAAGGACCAGACTCGGGCGCGCTTCGGCCAGATCTGGCACCAGCTGAAGATCGGCAAGTCGGCTCGGCGTGATCGAGCCGACCAGATGATCTAACCGATAGTAGAGCGCTGCCGTCAGCGTCGCCATGCGCCACGCCAGCATCGGCTCGACGCCCGCCTTGATCGCCTCTCGCACGTGATGGTCGATATGACCCTGATCGTGCAGATCCTCGACATGTTTGTCGTCCGCGCAGAAACACATGTGATAGACGCCGTCGCCGAGCGCCGAGACATCGGCGAACACCGAGGCCGTATTGTCGTTCATGCTGCCGGCCATGACGGTAATTGCGGCCCCCAAACGCACGCGCTCCAACACTTCGTCGGTTGTCGTGGCGTTGTGGTCGTCGCTGACCCCGCCGGCGAGATAGCTCCATAGAGGCTCGTCACGAAGCCGCGCCGTGTGGCCGGTAATGCGCTTGCCGGAGCGGATGGCGGCCACCTGTTTGCGCGCCGACCACTCATCGAGGTCGAAGGGATTGGACTCCCCGAGCGTCGCGGCGTTAGACCATTGCACGCGCGCCTCGATTTCGGCATCGGCGACCTGCGCGCCCCCGAGTTCCAGCGCCGGAGTTCGCGGAACGCGATGAGACACCTGCCGGAAAATGCGCAGCGGCGTGTCGGTGTGGCCGACGATATCGAGCCCGTCGGCGCCAAGCACGTTGGCGATGCAATTCCCGTCGGCCAGCAGTGTTGTTGTGCCGCGGGGAACGACTAGGCGCGCAAGCTCGCCCGGCGTGAGCATCGTGTATTCGATATGAATATGAACGTCGATGAAGTTCGGCGCGACAAATTGGCCACGGGCGTCGATAATCTCGGCCTCGAACCGTCCCGGCGGCGTCACCGCCGCAATGTGACGTCCGGCGACGATGACATCTCGTTCCAGGATCTCACCGGTGTGGAGAGCGAGTACCTTGCCACCGCGAACAATCAAATCGGGCCTGGCGCGGCCGGCGGCGACCTCGCGCAGATGTATCAACTCGGCCACGCTCGGCGCCAATTCGGCGCCGATATACGATGTTTGCGACGATTGACCTTCCCGCATGCTCAATCACCCGCCGTGTTCTGGCAGCCGACCGATAGCCATTGCCCTGCCGACGCGCGCCGCGTCGAATGGCTTAGTTCGCAGGTCCATCTCATCGACGATCTTTCCGGCGCTTAACACAACAATTCGATCGGCTATCGCGACCAGTTCGTCAAGATCGGGAGAGACAACAATCACGGCGGCGCCGCGATACGCCGCTTCAATCAAGGCGTTGTGCGCCGCCTTGGTCGCCGCTATATCGAGCCCCTGGGTCGGGCTATGAGCGATAATGACGGAAGGATCGCGATCGAGTTCGCGGCCTAGAAGCAATTTCTGTTGATTGCCTCCGGACAGACCATTGGCCCCCAGGCCGGGCGCCGCCGGACGGACAC
>Ga0302325_10018027_pt1 | contig 14895 bp, 13 predicted proteins | sample Palsa_T0_2_FD_201948 | JGI IMG/M metagenome (GOLD analysis project Ga0302325, IMG submission 201948) | Peat permafrost microbial communities from Stordalen Mire near Abisko, Sweden - Palsa_T0_2 | ecosystem: Environmental > Terrestrial > Soil > Palsa > Peat permafrost | place: Sweden: Abisko... | reverse complement strand
GATGGACGACACCGTAAAGCCGCCCGACACGGTGAAATTTGCGCTCGGCGCCGGCGCGTCCGTGCCGGCGGAGAAGATGAAGCTGCGGCGGCGCTATCCGACCATCGCCTATCTGCGCCGGCGCGCCCGTGTTCCGGGCTTTGCCTTCGAATATCTCGACGGCGGGGCCGGCGCCGACGGCGGCATCGCCCGCAACTGGCGGGCGCTCGACGCCGTCGAACTGATCCCGCGCTACGGCAGGACCACGGCGCTGCCGGCGACGGGAATCGAGCTGTTCGGCCGACCCTATGCCGCGCCGGTCGGCATCGCGCCCATGGGCGGGCCGGCGATCGTGTGGCCGGGAGCCGACCGCTGTCTGGCGCAGGCCGCCCAGCTCGCGCGCGTCCCCTATACGCTGGGGACCGTGGGCGGCATGACCGTCGAGGCGGCGGCCCAGATCGCGCCGGACGTGCTGTGGTTCCAGCTCTATCGCTTTCCCGATGACGGTCATGCCGTCGGCTTCGACCTCGCGCGCCGCGCCGAGGCGGCCGGCGTCCATGTGCTGATGCTCACGCTCGACGTCCCCGTCCGCACCACGCGGCCGCGCGAGGTCGCGAGCGGCATCACCACGCCGTTTCGTCCCGACCTCGCCATGGCGCTCTCCATGGCGCTGTCGCCGCGATGGTTGCGGGCACTATGGAAGCACGGCAATCCGCGGTTCTCCAACCTGCTGCCCTATCTCGGCGCCGATGCGAGCCTCGCCGCGGCCGCGCTGTTCGTGCGCAACCGCATGCGCGGCGCGTTCACCTGGGACGAGGTCGCACGCTACCGCGACCGCTGGAAACGCCCGCTGGTGGTCAAGGGCATCCTTCATCCGCAGGATGCCGAAAAAGCGGTGGCGCTCGGCGTCGATGGGCTCGTGGTCTCCAATCACGGCGGCCGGCAGATCGATGCGCTGCCGCCGGCGATCGACGCGTTGCCCGCGGTCGCGGCGCAGGTCGGCACGCGGGCGACGGTGCTGTGGGATTCAGGCGTGCGCTCCGGTGTCGACGTCGCCCGCGCGCTGGCGCTCGGCGCATCGGCGGCCTTGGCGGGTAAAGCGTTCCTGTGGGGCCTCGCCGCGCTCGGCGAAGCCGGGCCGGGCCACGTGATCGACCTCCTGACCGAGGAACTCAAGGCGGCGCTCGGCCAGGCTGGCGCGGGGGTGGCGGATGCCCGCGCCATCGAGGTGCGCCACGACGGCGCGCTGCGGTTCCGGACGAAAGCGACGTAGCCCGCATTGAGCGGGAGCGAAATGCGGGATGGCAGGGGCTCTTGCCCCGGATTTCGCGTTCCGCTCAATCCGGGTTACGGGCCGAACCGCCTCTTGAAAAGGTCCGAAAAAAGGGGGAGGGAGTGCGGCAACAGGAGGTCGCCATGCCCGCACTCACGCTCTACCACATCGCCCCCTCGCGTTCCTCGACCGTGCTGTGGATGCTGGAGGAGATCGGCGAGCCCTACGGCATCCATCTCTTGAACATGAAGAAGGGGGACAATCGCGAACACCCCTATCTCGACGTCAACCCGATGGGCAAGGTGCCGGCACTCAAGCACGGCGACGTGGTGATCACGGAAGCCGCGGCGATCTGCTGCTATCTCGCAGACGCATTTCCTGATGCGGGGCTCAATGTCCCCATCGGCGATCCGCGGCGGGGGCCCTATCTCAAATGGCTGTTCTTCGGGCCGAGCGTGATCGAGGCCGCGATCATGGACCGCGCCTTCCCGCGCGCGGGCGAGCCGCCGCGCGCCGCGCTCGGCTATGGCGATTTCGACACCGTGATGAATGTGATCGCCGGCGCGGTGACGCCGGGGCCGTTCCTGACGGGCGACAGGTTCACCGCCGCCGACGTCGTCATCGGCGCCGGTTTGCGCTGGGGGACCGCGTTCAAGCTGATCCCCGAGCGCAAGGAATTCACCGATTACATCGCCCGCTTCGCCGATCGCCCGGCCGCCAAGCGCGCCAAGGCGAAGGACGAGCAACTCGCCAAGGCGTAGCGGCACGTCATTCCGCAGCGTCCGCCCTCTCGAGCGCGGAACCCGGAATGACGCTGTTGCGGGAGCTTATTGCTTGAGCCAGTGGGTGCCGTTCGACCACTGGATCGAGTGATCCGGCAGGATCAGTCCTTCGGAGTTGAAGGGCGGGCTGGCACTCAGCGTGATGTTGCTGGTGAGCTTGGCGTTGGCGAACGAGCCGGAATCGTTCTTGAGCTCCACCGTGTTGCCGGACTGGGTGATGGAGAGCGTGGGGCCCCATTGGCATTTCACCGGTTCAGGCTGGCACTTGTAGGTACCGGCGACGTTCGGTTGAGCGCCGGCTTGCGCCTGTGCGTGGCCGGCGAAAGCAAGGGCGGCGAGCGCGGCCGTCGTCGAGATCGACAATATCTTCAGCATCGGTTCCTCCGTTGTGTCCGCGGACTTTGTGTCCGCAGGTTCGATCGTCGCTTCTTCAGTCGAGCCGAGGTTCTTGACCCGTACCGCGCGATTTGCGCCCGAACATGCCGGGAATCCGGTCGGCGGGCACCTGTCGATAATGTCGCGGGGGGTGGAAGGATTCGGTCTGCCGGATTGCGCGCGTCGATTTAGGCGTGTCTGCTCAGATGTCAAGGGGCGACGACGGCTTCGAAATGCCGCTGCGGGAATCCCGACGACACCGCAGTGGTGCCGTCGGAGCCTCGTCCAATCGTGCAACCGATGATGGCGGCTACTTCGCCCGCCGCCACACCAGTTCCGTGTGCGTGATGCCAGTCGTTCCGGTCGACGGATTCGGCGTGTTGTATGTCAATACATCGTCGGTGAGCGCGGTGATCGGCCGCTTCTGCCGGGTGCCGTCCCAGTTCGGGAACGAGCTGGAATCGATATGAAAGTTCAAAGATTTGTCCGCCTCGTTCAAGGTATATGTGCCGAAATGGGTGATCATGCCCAGAACGTCGGCTTTGGCCTCGTCGGTCGTGGGTTGAGCGCGGTTGTTCGATGCGAATTTTGGCAGGCTCGCGCGCATGATCTGCAAGGAATAATGCCCATCGGGGCTGAACATGAGCGTGCCGGTGGGATTGGGTCCGAAGCTCGGCACGTGGGTACCATCGTCTTTCACGCCATCGGCCAGGAGCAGCGTCCAGGCCCCGACCAGTTGATCCTTCATGGACTTTTGTTGAGCGACCGACGCGCCCGGTAGCAGGGCAAGTCCGAACGCCGTCATCACGCAAACACTCAGAAGGTGACGATTCATTGCTTTCCTCCTTATGTCGCCGTTTTTCCGCGCGATCGCATTCCTCCCGCAGACCTGCCCGTCCTGGTTGAGCCTCCGGAGGCAAGGCGATGCGGGCGGCATATTGGAACCGGCGCAGAAAAATTCAACACTTAAACGGTCTGCATCGCGATGGTGTGTCGTCTGCCGTCCGGTGCAAGACTGCGCCGGTCTCCCGAAGCGCCGTCGGGAGTCTCCCGCCAATTTCTGGACGTTCAAAAGCGATGTCCCGGGCGGCGGCAGCTTGCCTGCATCCGCATCCGGCCGTGACGTAAGGCATCGCCGGCGGATGGCGGAACAAAATCCATGTCCACTAGAGTCTACCGGCTAAGTTACTATCGCGATTGCCATTTATGCGTCTTGGCGGCTTGATGCAGGGCCGCTCAGGGCGATTGGATGGGCCGCTGGCGGCAAACACCACCGGGTCGCGCTATTATGACGCAAGCGTCACGTCAGCCATGGCAGGTTTGGGTGCTTTGCCATGCCGCCGCCACATGGCTATCTTATCGGCAGATGCCGCCCCGGCTCAGCCGGGTGGGGGAGCGCCATTGGGCTGAGGGGATTTCGTGTCCGACATTTTCAACGAAGTCGACGAGGAAGTACGGCGAGAACAGCTGAAGAAGCTGTGGGAGCGCTACAGCAACGTCATCATAGGCGTGGCCATCCTGGTCATCGCCGCGGTCGGCGCCTGGCGCGGCTACGAGTTCTGGCAGGCCCGCAAGGCGGCCGAATCCGGCGCGGCCTATGAGGCCGCCCTGAAGCTGTCCGATGAAGGCAAGCATACCGAGGCCGATGAGGCGTTCGGCAAACTCGCCGCGCAGGGCACGTCGGGCTACCGGGTGCTCGCCCGGATGCGGCAGGCGGCCGAACTCGGGGCGAGCGATCCGAAGGCGGGGGTCGCGGCCTATGACGCCATCGCCGGCGAGCCCGGGACGCCGCTGGTCCGCGAGCTCGCGGCGCTCCGCGCCGCCTTCCTCCTCGTGGATACCGCAAAGTTCGACGAGATGACCCAGCGCCTCGAGCCGCTGACCCAGCCGACCGGCAGCTTCCGCCACACCGCGCGGGAATTGCTGGCACTGTCGGCGTGGCGCAACGGCGATACCGCGGCGGCGCGCAAATGGGCCGAGGCCGCCGCCAGCGATCCCGAGGCGCCGCCCGGCGTGCGCTCGCGGGTCGAAGTCCTGACATCACTGCTCGCCGATGCGGGCAAGCCATAGGAGCCGCCGATGCGCCCTCTCGCACGCTTGGGCTTTGCCGCGGTTCTTGCCGGCGCCACCGCGCTGGTTTCGGGCTGCGACAGCCTCGACAACATGTCGAACTTGTTCGATTCGAAGACCAAGATCGCAGGCGATCGCAAGCTGGTATTCCCCGATGGGGTCCCCGGCGTCACACCCGGCGTGCCGCCGGAGATGATAAAGGGCTACAAGGAGCCGGCCGCCGACACCCCGCCGCCGGAACTGGCGGGGGAACCGCCGAAAACGGCGGAGGCCAAGCCGAAGCCGAAACCGAAACCTCACATTGTACAGGCGGCGGCCAGGCCGCAGCCCGCTCCGGCGGTCCAGCCGGCTTCCGCGGTCCAGGCAGCGGCGGCACCGCCGCCGGCGCCTGCCACGGCCACGTTGCCATGGCCTGGCCAGCAGCAACCGCAGCAGCCGCAGGCCGCATGGCCGACGGCTCCAAGCTCCGGCACCGTGGCGCGGTGATCGCTGTTGCGATCCGAGCAGACGGTTCCCATCTGTTCGGACAGGCGCTCCGCTATTTCACCGAGTTGGTGGGCTGACTATACCGGCATTTCGGAATCGGACGTCGGGGCAGGGCGCTGATCATCCATTGCATTGTTGGGACGCCGCGGGCTTCCCGGGGGCGCCGCCATGAGCTTTACCATCGCCATTGTCGGCCGGCCCAATGTGGGCAAGTCGACGCTGTTCAACCGCCTCGTCGGCCGGCGGCTCGCGCTCGTCGACGATACCCCGGGCGTCACCCGTGACCGTCGTGAAGCCACCGCCCATCTCGGCGATCTCACCTTCACCATCATCGACACCGCCGGCCTCGAAGAGGCCCCCAGCGAAAGCCTGCCGGGCCGCATGCGCGCCCAGACCGAATCCGCGGTCGCGGCGGCCGACGCGGTGTTCTTCGTGATCGATGCCCGCGCCGGCGTGGTGCCGGCCGACCGCGCCTTCGTCAACCTGCTGCGCCGCGCCGCCAAGCCGACCATCCTGATCGCCAACAAGAGCGAGGGCAGGGCGGGCGCGGCCGGTTCGCTCGAAGGCTTCGACCTCGGCCTCGGCGAGCCGGTGGCGGTCTCCGCAGAACACGGCGAAGGCCTCGGCGACCTCTACGACGCCCTGCGTGAAGCGCTGCCCGAGGAGACCGCGCTGCCGGAACAAGTGGCACTTGCCGATGCCGACGAAGGCGAAGCGGCGGCCGTTGCGGAGCCGGAGCGGCCGATCCGCATCGCCGTGGTCGGGCGGCCCAATGCGGGCAAGTCGACCCTGATCAACCGGCTGCTCGGCGAGGAGCGCCTGCTCACCGGCCCGGAGGCCGGCATCACCCGCGACGCCATCGCGGTGCCGCTCACATGGCAGGGCCGCAGCTTGCTCGTCTACGACACCGCCGGGATGCGGCGGCGCTCCAAGATCGAAGGCAAGCTCGAAAAGCTCTCGGTCGCCGATGCGCTGGAAGCGATCCGCTTCGCCGAGGTGGTGATCCTCTTGATGGACGCGACCGCGTCATTCGAGGAGCAGGACCTGCGCATCGCCGACCTCATCGAGCGCGAAGGCCGCGCCCTCGTCATCGGCGTCAACAAATGGGACCTCAAAGAGGGCGACGCCGCCAGCGGCGCCGGCAGGCTGCGCGGCGAGGCCGATCACTTTCTGGCGCAGCTCAAGGGCGTGCCCATCGTTGCCGTATCCGGCCTCACCGGATCGGGACTGGAGCGGCTGATGCAGGCGGTGGTCGACATCCACGCGCTGTGGAACAAGCGCGTCTCGACCAACCCGCTCAACCGCTGGCTGGAGGCGACGCTCGCCGCCCATCCGCCCCCCGCGGTCTCCGGCCGCCGCCTCAAGCTCAACTACATCACCCAGGCCAAGGCGCGGCCGCCGACCTTCGTGCTGTTCTGCACCCGCGCCGACGCGGTGCCCGAAGCCTACCGCCGATATCTCGTCAACGCGCTGCGGGAGTCGTTCGACTTGCCCGGCGTGCCGATCCGGCTGACGCTGCGGGAGAAGGCGAATCCGTATGCGGGGCGGAAGGCGAAGGTGTAGTAGGGGGGTGGTGCGGCGTTGAGCGCTGCCTTACGGAACGACGACGAGAGCGACAAAGATTGACCCGGAGTCGACTGAGCAAACACGCGGCGAGCGCGCTCTTTCCGATCAACGGCCCGGAGCTGGTGGAGAATTCTTGAGATATGCACAACCACGAACGCGCTCCACTGGAAGGCCTCTTCTCAAGGAAGTCACTTTTCCAAAATTCATTCTGGTTGGATTGCAGGGCGACCTGTTATCACAATGCCATGCCCTCTGACGAACTTTCCCTTCTAACTTTCTCAAGCGCGTCAGCGTTCGCGCGTTGGTTGGCATCTCAGCCAGACAACTCTCCAGGCGCTTGGCTAAAGTTCTCGAAGAAAGGCGCGGTCGAGGCAACAATCAGCAAGTCGGACGCCATAGACCTCGCGCTCGCGCACGGTTGGATTGATGGGCAGTTGGGGCGTGTGGATGAGCTTTACTTCAAAACGCGTTTCACGCCACGAAAACCGAAGAGCGCCTGGTCCAAAATAAACTGTGAGCGTGCCGAGCGGCTGATCGTGTCCGGCCAGATGACGCAACAAGGGCTGGCGCAGGTTGACGCGGCAAAGGCGGACGGGCGATGGGAAGCCGCGTACGCGTCACAGAGCACAGCCGCCCCGCACGCCGATTTGAAGGCAGCGTTGGATGCGGACCCTCGCGCTCGTCAGGTATTTGACGCTTTGGACTCAGCGAACCGCTACGCCATCATCTATCGAGTACACCAAGCGAAGACTGCAGAAAAACGAGCAGCGAAGATCACGGAGCTCTTGACCATGCTTCGTCGCGGCCAAACGATCCATCCTCGCCGTATCGTACGCGGCTCGCGTTCGTGAATGTTGGGTGCTTTTCACGACGATTGGCCCGTCTTTTGTAACTGGACTACATTTTCGCTGTCTCAAAATTCTTGATTTATGCCGTATGTTGGCAGCCAGCGGCGACGTGCTAAATTCCCGGTATGGCGACAAGCGCGGCAACAGGGAGACGGATATATCTCCGACTGATCCACGACGGTGTGCAGCCCGGCGCCCCGTTGAACGAACCCATGCGGTTCGGCCTGCAAGACGCCAAGGGTGAAGTGCACCCGGGGATCAGGAAATCAGGTAACACGCGACTTTTCGATCTGACTCTCGAAGTCAGCGGCGACGAAAAGCGCGGCCGGCCGGGCTTACGCGGGCCGTTCGCCCATGGGCCGCCAGCGGATCGCTTTCTCTATCTGAGTTGGAAACGAGAGGGCAAGCATGCTGCCCCTTGGGCGTGGCGCATCAAAATCCCTTTGGCTGGAATCGGGTGGGCTGAAATCCGTGCAGCCGAGAAACCCGGAAACTGCCTTGTAGCCAACGTCATCGGCCGGCGTCCCCACGCTCCCGGCGCGATACAGTGGCAAATCGAGACGGATCGATGATAAAGGCGATGGCCACGCGCTTACTGCGGATGTGCCCGTCATGATAGCTGACCAGGCCAATGCAGCGATCGGTCCGGGCATCGGCCACCGCCCAGAACCGATAATAGGACGGGGTGCAGTCGATATAGCTGCGCACGGCGCGCTCGGTCTCGATCCGTTTCGTGTGGACCGGCCGGTTCCAGAAGCGCATCGCCTCGGGGTCTGCAAAGCATTCGTGCATCGCGTCCGCATCCTCGGCGCGGAACTGGCGCAGGCGGGGGTTGAGAGTGTAGGGTGCGGTGTGGATTGCCTTGCCATATCGGGGGCTCATGCTGTGCGGAACAACCATGCCAACGATCCGGCCGGGGGGCCAGCCCGTAACGCCAAAAGCGCAAAGCGCCCGCGCGGTGCAACCTTCAGGCTGCTATGGCTGATACGAAACAAGGGGCTCGAGGCCGTGCTGTGACGGGCTCGCCGCTGGGCGGCCGGGGCACCAACCTGGCCACCGTCTGCACGGCCCGCGCCAACCCCACCCGCATGTTGAATGTCGCCCCGAATAGATGGAAGATGGCCGCAGCCAATGCACCGGAACCGGTCATGAGCCCCGGGAGGAAACCCAATGCACCATGCCTATAGATCACGCTTCGTCCTTTGCGCCGCCGTCATCGCGGCGGTCGCCCTGCCGGGGACGAGCGCCTTCGCGCAGCAGCCCTATGGGCCCAATGACGCGCCCAACCTCTACAAGTTCACCTATGGCTGGGCCAAGCTTCCGGACCGGCGCAAATTCGGCGCGGTGGTCGGCCTCGACATCGATCGCGACGGCAAGAGCGTCTGGGCCTTCGACCGTTGCGAGTCGGCCACTGACTGCTCGAAGTCGACCCTCGACCCGATCATGAAATTCGACGCCACCGGCAAGGTGGTGAAGAGCTTCGGCGGCGGGATGATCAACTATCCGCACGGGCTGCACGTCGACAAGGACGACAACATCTGGGTCAGCGACGGGCGCGCCATGGACAACGGCAAGGGCCACACCGTCATGAAGTTCAACCAGGACGGCAAGCTCCTGATGACGCTCGGCAAGCCCGGCGTCGCCGGCGACACGCCGGACACCTTCAGCGAGCCGTCCGACATCCTGGTCGCGCCCAACGGCGACATCTTCGTCGCCGACGGCCACGGCGGCCCGAAGGGCAACAATCGCATCGTGAAGTTCGACAAGGACGGGAAATTCATCAAGGAGTGGGGCAAGAAGGGATGGGGCCCGGGCGAATTCAACGTGCCGCATAATCTCGCGATGGATTCCGCCGGGCGGCTGTTCGTGGCCGACCGCGGCAACAACCGCATCCAGGTGTTCGACCAGGACGGAAAATATCTGCTGGAGTGGAGGCAGTTCGGCCGGCCCAGCGGCTTGTTCATCGACAAGAACGACATGCTCTACGTGGCGGATAATTCGCCCGACGAGCTCAACCCGCCCTACCGGTCCGGCATCCGGATCGGCAGCGTGCATGACGGCATCGTGCGCGCCTTCATCCTGGAATCCGTCGAGGTCAACGGCGTCGAAGCCGTCGCGGTCGACGACGCAGGCAACATCTATGGCGGCTACACCAACACGCTCAACCTGCGGCGCTGGGCACCGAAGACCGCGCCGAAGTCGTGAGCCTCTGCTCGCCGCCGGTTGCGACGGCGGGCGTTGTGATAAACGAGGGGCGGCGGAGTATTGACTCCGCCGCTTGTTTTCATCGCTACACCGCATGAAAGACGATCCGCCGCCGAGGTGCGCGACCACGCTCAACGCGCCGCGGAGCGCCAGACATTGTGATACGCGGCTATCCACCAGGAGCCGTTTTCCCTGACGAGGACCAGCAGCAGACAGGTGTTCAATGCGCCGTCGGGGTCCGCTTGAGCGCCCGGCGGTTGCGTCCGGCAGCCGGACAGGCGGACGTCGATATCGACGACGGCGACATCCGGGCGCACGAAGCGAAGCATCTTCGTCGACAATGCGAGCGTGGTTCCCTTGAAGGCGCCTCGGAAGACCTCCTCGTGCCGGCGATCGAACTCTTCGCGGCCGAAATGAAAGGTCCCATTGACGTTGGTGAAGGTGCCGTCGGCTCGAAAATGTGCGCCATAGGCTTTCGCGTCTCCGCGGTTCCAGGCGTCAGCCAGGTCGTTCATCAGATGTTCGATGGCGACCTCGTCGATCGTTGCCATGTCGGGCTCCAAATGACATTTGCGCGGTGCGGGCCGTCTCAGCCGGGCCGCCGGAACGCGAGCAGCTTATCGGAGGGGTAATCGTATAGCCTCCCGGTCGCGGTGACGCCGGGCAGGCAGAGCGCGACGATCTTCTCGGCCACCGCTTCCGCCGGCGGCAGCGTCATCGGGTCCTCGCCGGGCATGACCTGGGCGCGCATGCGGGTGCGGGTCGGCCCGGGGTTGACGAGGTTGACGCGAACGGCAGTCGATTCCGTCTCCGCCGCATAAGTGCGGACCAGCGCTTCCAGCGCCGCCTTGGACACCGAATAGGGTCCGCGATAGGCCCGCATGTTGTGGGCGGCGCCGGAGGAGACGAACACCGCCCGTCCGGCGTCGGAGCTGCGCAGCAGTCCATTCATGGCGCGGATGAGGTGCCAGTTGGCGGTGACGTTGAGCGCCATCAGCTGGTCCCAGTCCTTGGGCTGCACGTGATCGAGCGGCGATGACGGCCCGGCCAGGCCGGCATTGCCGATCAGGATATCGAGGCGCCGGTAGCGCTCACGCAGCGCCGCGGCGAGCCGGATGATGCCGTCGGTATCGGTGAGGTCGAGGGGAACCAGCGTCGCGGTGCCGCCGGCGGCGCGGATGGCATCGTCGAGTTCCTCCAGCCCGCCGACGGTGCGCGCGACCGCGACCACATGGGCGCCCATGCGGCCGAGCGCGACCGCGGTCGCCGCGCCGATGCCGCGCGAGGCGCCGGTGACGAGGGCGATGCGGTCGGTGAGGGGGGAGGGCAGGCTCCCGGCTGGGCTCACGGCCAAGCCCTCAACTCGCCTCCGCGAGCAGCGACAATTGCCGTGGCGACGGCGCCTCGCCGGAGCGGTCGGTCAGCGGGGTCGGGTATTCGCCGGTGAAGCAGTGGTCGGTGAATTGCGGGCGAACCGGGTCGCGGCGCTCTTCGCCCATGGCGCGGTAGATGCCGTCGACCGAGAGGAAGGCGAGCGTGTCCGCGCCGATGATCTGGCGCATCTCCTCGACGCTGTGGGTCGCGGCCAGGAGCTTGTCGCGCTCGGGCGTGTCGATGCCGTAGAAATCGGGATGGGTGATCGGCGGCGAGGCGATGCGGAAATGCACCTCCTTGGCGCCGGCTTCGCGCATCATCTGCACGATCTTCACCGAGGTGGTGCCGCGCACCAGGCTGTCGTCGATCAGCACGATGCGCTTGCCCGCGACCACCGCGCGGTTGGCGTTGTGCTTGAGGCGCACGCCGAGCTCGCGGATCGACTGGGTCGGCTGGATGAAGGTGCGCCCGACATAATGGTTGCGGATGATGCCGAGCTCATAGGGAATCGCGGCGGCCTGGGCATAGCCGATCGCCGCCGGCACCCCGCTGTCGGGCACCGGCACCACCACGTCGGCGCCGGCCGGCGCTTCGCGGGCGAGCTCGCTGCCCATGTTGCGGCGGATCTGATAGACGCTGCGGCCGCCGACCACCGAATCCGGCCGGGAGAAATAGATGTATTCGAAGATGCAGGGGCGCGGCGACATCGGCGGGAACGGCTTGAGGGACTGCGCCCCCTGCTCGGAATAAATGACGATCTCGCCGTTCTCGATGTCGCGCACGTAGCGGGCGCCGATGATGTCGAGCGCGCAGGTCTCCGAGGTCAGGATCGGGCAGCCGTCGAGTTCGCCCAGCACCAGCGGGCGGATGCCGAGCGGATCGCGGGCGCCGACCAGCTTCTTGTTGGTCAGCGCCACCAGCGAATAGGCACCCTCGATCTGGCGCAGCGCCTCGATGAAACGGTCGATGAAACGGTTGCGCGGCGAGCGCGCGAGAAGATGCAGGATCACCTCGGTGTCGGTGGTCGACTGCATGATGGCGCCGTCGCGCACCAGTTGGCGGCGCAGCGTCAGGCCATTGGTGAAATTGCCGTTGTGGCCGACGGCGAAGCCGCCGGCATTGAGCTCGGAGAACAGCGGCTGGACGTTGCGCAGGATCGTCTCGCCGGTGGTGGAGTAACGCACATGGCCGATCGCCACGGTGCCGGGCAGTCGGTCGATGATCTCGCGCCGCGAAAAGGTGTCGCCGACGAGGCCGAGCCGCCGCTCCGAATGGAACCGGCGGCCGTCATAGCTCACGATGCCCGCCGCCTCCTGGCCGCGGTGCTGCAGGGCGTGCAGGCCGAGCGCGGTGATGGCAGCGGCGTCGGGATGGCCGTAGATGCCGAACACGCCGCATTCCTCGCGTAGCCGGTCGCCGTTGAGAGCCAAATCGAGTTGGCGGTCGAGGTCGAAATGGCGGTCCAGGTCGAGTTGACGATCCGATTCGAGCGGAAGGTCGAGTTGGCGCTCCCGGTTGCCGTCGGCAGGGTGAGGTTGCATCATCTCTCCGTCGGCCTGGGCCGGGGGCTCAGAAATGTTCGCCCGCGAATCCGCTGCGGCACATTGGCACCATACCAGCACATTCCGGGCCAAGCCCACATGGCCCGGTCCGCAATCACTTGTTTTCCTCCGGCGCGTCCTGCTCTTCGCCGGGCTTCTTCTTGAGCCTCTTCAAGATGGTGTTCTCGGGGTCTTCCGGCAACAGGCCCTTGAGCCATTCGCCGGTGTTCTGCAGCACGATGCGTGAACGGGCGTTGCGGACCATCTCGGGCTGCGACTTGGCCGGCACCAGCCAGTCGAAAAAGATGAACGCGACCACGACGATGATGAGGCCACGCGCCAGCCCGAACAGGAAGCCGAGGGTGCGGTCGAGCGCGCCGATCCGGCTGTCGAGGATCTTGTCGGAAATCTTCACCGTGATGATCGAGACGATGATCAGGGTGCCGAAAAACGCGCCGCCGATGGTGACGCCGGCCGCCATGTAGTCGTTGCTGATGTACTGCTTGGTCAGGGGCAGAAGCTTGGAATAGGCATAAAGTCCCGCCACCGCCGCCGCGCCCCAGCCGGCGATCGACAGGACTTCGCGGATCAGGCCGCGCACCATCGCGAGCAGCCCGGAAATCAGCATCACGGCGATGAGGAAGAGGTCGAGATACATTTGCGTCTTCGTGTGCAGGCGTGGTTCCGAGCCGCAGGCGGCTCGTGTATAGCGGGCGCGACCTGCGCCGTCATCCAACTTGTGGGGCCGGGCGGCGACCTGTGGGGAAGGTTTGCGACCGGTTGCAGCCCGGCAACAGTTTCATGAACGTGCCTCAGGACTTGCGCTCGCGCCCGGCCTGGCGGCGGGCGCCTCCCGGGGGCGCGATCTGGGCGACCAGGTCGAGCAGCGGCCCCACCGTGGTGAGCGCAAGGGCGAGATCGCCCGCCTCGCCGCGCGATGTCTCCGGCACGAAGGCCCGGGCGAAACCGAGCTTCTGGGCCTCCTTGAGCCGCGCCGCCGCCTGCGCGACCGGGCGCACCATGCCCGACAGGGAAACTTCGCCGAAATAGACCGCGTCGGCCGGCAGCGCCGCATTGGCGAGCGACGACACCAGCGCCGCGGCGGCGGCGAGGTCGGCGGCCGGCTCCTGGATGCGCAGCCCGCCGGCGACGTTGAGGTAGACGTCGTGGCCCGACAGGCGCACCCCGCAATGGGCCTCGAGCACGGCGAGCACCATGGCGAGGCGGTTCTGGTCCCAGCCCACCACCGCGCGGCGCGGCGTCCCCAGGGTGGTCGGCGCAACCAGCGCCTGCATCTCGACCAGGAGCGGCCTTGTGCCTTCGATGCCGGCGAACACCGCGGTCCCGGGCGCGCCGAGGTCGCGCTCGGACAGGAACAGCGCCGACGGGTTCGCCACCTCCTGCAGGCCGCCGCCGGTCATCTCGAACACGCCGATCTCGTCGGTCGGCCCGAACCGGTTCTTGACCGCACGCAGGATGCGGAACAGATGCGCGCCTTCGCCCTCGAACGAGAGCACCGCGTCGACCATGTGCTCGACCACGCGGGGGCCGGCGATCTGGCCGTCCTTGGTGACGTGTCCGACCAGGATGACCGCGGCTCCCGAGCGCTTGGCGAAGCGGATCAGCACCTGGGCGGCGCCGCGCACCTGGCTCACCGTGCCGGGGGCGGATTCGACCGCATCGGTCCACATGGTCTGGATGGAATCCACCACCACGAGGCGCGGCGTCTTGCCCTCGGAGAGGGTGGCGACGATGTCCTCGACCGCGGTCTCGGCGGCAAGCTCGACGGCCGTGCCGCCGAGCCCGAGCCGGTCCGCCCGCAGCCTGACCTGCGCCACCGCCTCTTCGCCGGAGATGTAGACGGCGCGGTGGCCGGCCTTGGCGACCGCCGCCGCGGCCTGGATCAGCAGCGTCGACTTGCCGATGCCGGGATCGCCGCCGACCAGGAGCACCGATCCCCGCACGAAGCCGCCGCCGGTGACGCGGTCGAGTTCGGCGATGCCGCACGGGGTGCGTGGGGCGTCATCGGTCTCGCCGGCGAGCGGATGCAGCGCGAAAGGGCGGCCCTTGCGCGCGGGACGGCCGGGGCCGGCCGCCGGCGGGCTTTGCCCGGCGCCTTCCTCGGTGATGGTGTTCCATTCGCCGCAGGAGTCGCATTTGCCCTGCCAGCGGCCATACACCGCGCCGCAGTTCTGGCACACGAAGGACAGGATGCGGCGTGCCATGGTTCCCGTGGGATGGGGCGCCGTCAGATGCGACGGCGCGCTGGGCGTTCCCGGTTCTTCTTCCCTCTCCCGCTTGCGGGGGAGGGTCAGGGAATCGGTGCTTCCACCGCATAGACCCGGCTTGAGATCCCCCACCCCCAACAACCCCCCCCACACGGGGAGGGGGGGGGA
>Ga0302325_10018024_pt1 | contig 14896 bp, 15 predicted proteins | sample Palsa_T0_2_FD_201948 | JGI IMG/M metagenome (GOLD analysis project Ga0302325, IMG submission 201948) | Peat permafrost microbial communities from Stordalen Mire near Abisko, Sweden - Palsa_T0_2 | ecosystem: Environmental > Terrestrial > Soil > Palsa > Peat permafrost | place: Sweden: Abisko... | reverse complement strand
CGCCGGACCGAGCGTCAAGCCACTGTGGTCCAGACCCCACCGAGGTCGCCGAAACCAAGGGCGTCCTTCGTAGCCTCGGTGAGGTCGAACTCGCGACCCGCCACGAACGGCCCGCGATCAATCACCGGGACGCGCACGGTGCGGGAGCCGTAGTGCAGCGTGACCAGCGTGCCGCAGGGCAGCGTCTTGTTCGCCACGCCGAGCATTCCGGCGGTCAGCTGCTGCCCACAGGCCGTGGTGCCGCCCGGGCCGTACCACGAGGCCTCGGCCAGCCGGAAGACGTCGACCGACCCGACTGGGCGGGTACCCGACACGTCGGGACCGTCGGCCCCGACCACAAGGCGCGCCGGCTCACTCCCAACGCTGGCGGGAGTGAACGACAGGTGGTAGCGACCGCGAGCGCCGGTCCGGCCCGTGGCCACCGTGTGCCAGCGATGCCCGGAGCGGACGTCGAGCGCGACGGTCACGCCGCCTCGGGTCGGATACACGACGCCGGCGACCGACGAGTGGCCGCGGCCGAACACGTTCAACCGCGCCGACCCGATCCCGATGCCGGCGCGCACCGCGACGGGCATCGGCTGGCTCGTCGGCACGGCGGTCGAGGCCGGTAGGCCGGACCCGCCGATGGGAGCCGAGCCGAGCGCCAGCGAGGCCGCGGCGGAGCGCGCCAGCGACACGCGCAGCGTGCCGGAGTGACCCAGCCGGGCGGTCAGGCGATACACGCCGGAGCGGCTGGTGACCGCCGAGCCGAGCGTCTGCCAGGTCGAGGTTGACGACCCGCGGAACTGCAGGTCGAGCGGAAGGCCGGCGCCGCCGGGACCGAGCCTGCCGGCAACCGACACGCGGCCGCGGTAGTTCACCGAGCCTGATCCGCTCACGAGGTGGGCGGGCAGCACGGTGGGCGCGGCGGTGGGGACCGTGGCCGGAATCGGCGCGGCGGGGGTGGTGACCTGGGCACTTGCCGGCAGAGCGGCATGGGCGGCGTAGGCAAAGCCAACGGCAGCCGCCGCCGTGCAGGCACGGCGAGCGCGCAGGTCCATCTGCGTCCTCATCAGCGAGGTTCTCCTTTTGGGTAGCCGCCTACGGGGTTAGCTGTCGGGCTCACACCCCGGCGCACGCGTGTGACAGAACGCGACGACCGGGGCGTTACGGCCGCAGCAGCGGCCGATTCGCCCCATCCGGACGCAAGCGTCCGTCCGGCAGTGGGTCCCCCGCTCGTCCCGGGTTGGGGACGATTCGGCAGTTAGACGAACCGCCCAGGTTAGCGGCCCGACTGCCGCGCTCTGTGACCCTGATCACACAACCCCCCCATTCGGCCCGCCGAATGGCCAGGCTCGTTGACGCGGAACCCACCAGCCGCAACAATCGCCACGTGGCCAACCCCGACCGCCTGTCCGCCCTCGATGCCACCTTCCTGCATCTCGAGGACCACGGGCCGGCCCACATGCACGTCGCCTCGGTCATGGTGTTCGAGGGCGAGACCCCGACGGCGGACGAGCTGATCGAGCATCTCAACGCGCGCATGCACCTGGTTCCGCGCTACCGCCAGCGGCTCGCCTACGTCCCCCTGGAACAGGGCCGGCCGGTGTGGACAGACGACCCCCATTACAACCCGCGGTATCACGTCCGGCACACGGCGCTGCCCCGTCCCGGCGACGACGCGACGCTGCAGCGGCTGGCCGGACGGCTGTTCTCCCAGCGGCTGGATCGCTCCAAGCCGCTCTGGGAGATCTGGCTGGTCGATCGCCTCGACCGCGGGCGCTTCGCCGTCATCTGCAAGACCCACCACGCCCTGGTCGACGGCGTATCCGGAGTGGACATCACCTCGATCCTCTTCGACGTCACTCGCACCCCACCACCCCCGCTCGGACGGATCGAGGCATGGGCGCCGCAACCCCTCCCCGGGGCGGCCAAGCTGCTGGCCGACGCGCTGGTGGAACGAACGACCATCCCCGGCGAGATGGTCCGAGGCCTGCGGCGCGCCGTGCGGGCGCCCCGGAGGCTGATCGCGCAGGCGCGCGAGGGGCTGGTCGGACTCGGCGCGACGGCCCTGGCCGGGATCAGCGATCCGGCGCCCGCGAGCCCGTTCAACGTCGACATCGGCTCGCACCGTCGCTACACCTGGCTCGACGCCGAGCTGTCCCAGTTCAAGGCGATCAAGGCGGCGCTCGGCGGCACGCTCAACGACGTCGTCCTCACCACCGTCGCATTGGCGCTCGGCGACTATCTGCGTTCCACCGGCCACGACACCACCGACCTGGTCCTGAAGGCGATGGTCCCGGTGTCGGTGCGCGACGAGCAGCAGCGTGGCGCGCTCGGTAATCGGGTCGCCGCGGTCTGGGCACCGTTGCCCGTAGGCTCGTCCGACGCGGTCAGCGTGTTCGAGGAGATCCACCTGGCCATGGACGAGATCAAGCAATCCGGGCAGGCCGTCGGCGCGCAGGCGCTGACCGAGCTGGCCGGCCTGGCGCCGCCGACCATCGCCAGCCAGGCGGCGCGGTTGCAGGAGCGCCAGCGCTTCTTCAATCTCGTCGTGACCAACATCCCCGGCCCCCAGCTGCCCCTCTACCTGCTTGGCCGCGAGCTCATCGGGCTCTATCCGGTGGTGCCGCTCGCCCGCCGGCAGGCGCTCGGCATCGCGATCATGAGCTACAACGGCCGCCTCGGATTCGGGTTGCTCGCGGACTTCGACGCCCTGCCGGACCTCGAGGCGATCACCGATTCGCTGCGCGGGGCGATCGACTCGCTCGCCCGGTCCGCCGGCGTCGCCGGCAAGACCCGCTTCACCTCCCGTCGCCGCGTCCCGTCGTCGCGGCTCACGCGCCCGTAGCGCCGCCGCCCAGGCCCCGGGTCGCCACTCGGCACGCTCCATAATGGCCGCAGATGAGCTCCTCGGCCCCCATCCACCCTGACGGCGCGCTGCGGATCGCGCTCGCCCAGATCAACGCGACGGTCGGCGACATCGCCGGCAACGCCCAGCGAATCCGCGACGGCCTGATCGGCGCGCGGGCCGCGGGCGCTGAGCTCGTCCTGTTCCCCGAGCTCGCGCTCACCGGCTATCCGCCGGAGGACCTGCTGCTCAAGGAGCATTTCCTGCGCGACGCCCGCGCCGCGCTCGAGGACCTGGCCACGGCCGCCGACGGGATCGTGGCCATCGTCGGCGTGCCCGAGCGCGCCGAGGACGTGTTCAACGCCGCGGCGGTGCTGGCCGACGGCCGCGTGGCCGGGTTCTACCGCAAGTGGTACCTCCCCAACTACGGCGTGTTCGACGAGCAGCGCTACTTCCAGAGCGGTGCCGCCGGGGCGCTGATCGAACTCGGCGGACACCGCATCGGGCTGACCGTGTGCGAGGACATGTGGGAGCCGGGGCCGCCGGCCTCCGACGAGGCGCACGCCGGCGCGACGCTGCTGGTCAACATCTCGGCCTCGCCCTACCACTTCGGCAAGGGCCTGGAGCGTGAGCGGATGTTCGCCCAGCGGGCCCGCGACAACGGCGCGGCGGTCGCCTTCTGCGCGCTCGTGGGCGGCCAGGACGAGCTCATCTTCGACGGGCACTCCTTCGTGGTCGACCACACCGGCGCGCTCGTCGCCCGGGCGGCCCAGTTTGAGGAGGAGCTGCTCGTGTGCGACGTCGACCTGCGGCCGGCCGCTGCCTCGCGGCTCCGCGACGCCGGCTACCGGCCGGTGGCCCGGCGCAACCGGCTGGAGGTCTCGGTCATCGCGCGCCTGCCCCGCCCACACGTGAACGCGGCGCCCGCGCCGGCCCCCCGCATCGCGGAGCTGTTGCGCCCCGACGAGGCGGAGGTCTATGCCGCGCTGACGCTCGGCCTTCGCGACTACGTCGAAAAGAACGGCTTCGGCCACGTGGTGCTCGGTCTGTCCGGCGGCATCGACTCGGCGCTGGTGGCCTGCCTGGCCGTCGACGCGCTCGGCCCCGAACGGGTGACGCTGACCATCATGCCGTCGCCCCATTCGTCTGCCGAGACGCAGGGCGACGCTCGCGCCCTGGCCGCCGCACTGGGCACCGAGACCATCGAGCTCCCGATCGAAGCCGTGATGGACGCGTACGACGCGACGCTCCACGGCCCGTTCAACGGCCGCGGGGCCGACCTGACCGAGGAGAACGTGCAGGCGCGCATCCGCGGCAATCTGCTGATGGCGCTGTCGAACAAGTTCGGCTGGCTCGTGCTGACCACCGGCAACAAGTCCGAGATGTCAGTGGGCTACACCACGCTGTACGGCGACCTGGCCGGTGGGTTTGCCGTGATAAAGGACGTTCCCAAGACCCTCGTGTTCCGCCTGGCCCGCTGGCGCAACTCGCCCGACGGCTCGCGCGGACGGGTCGAGGCGCCCGTACCGCCTTCGATCATCGAGCGCCCGCCATCGGCTGAGCTGCGCCCCGACCAACGCGACGAGGACTCGCTGCCGCCCTACCCCGTGCTCGACCGCATCCTCGAGGGATACGTCGAGCTCGATCAGGGCCGCGAGGATCTGATCGCCCAGGGGCTTCCGCAGGCGGATGTCGATCGCACCATCCGCATGGTCGACCTGGCCGAGTACAAGCGTCGCCAGGCGCCCCCGGGGATCAAGGTGACCCCCCGCGCCTTCGGGCGCGACCGCCGCATGCCGATCACCAGCCGTTACCGCGGTTGACGCCGCCGTACGGGGTCCAGCCCGTACAGTACGGCTATGGCAGCGCGCGGCCTCGAGGCCCTCGAACAGCTTCCCCCCGGTTCGGTGCTGCATATCCCCGGGCGCGGCGAGTTCTTCGTGCGCGACTCCGGGGGCGACGGCCCAACCCTCCTGTTGCTGCACGGATGGATGTTCTCGGCCGACCTCAACTGGGGTCTGTCCTACGAGGCGCTCACCACCGCCGGCTATCGGGTGCTGGCCATCGACCATCGGGGCCACGGCCGGGGTCTGCGTACGTTCCAGCGCTTTCGCCTGCGCGACTGCGCGGACGACGCGGCCGCGATCCTGCGCCACCTGGCCTGCGGCCCGGTCGTGGCCGTCGGCTACTCGATGGGCGGCCCGATCGCGGCGCTGTTGGCCCGTGACCATCCCGCGCGGGTCAGCGGCCTCGTGTTCTGTGCCACCTCGACGAACTGGCAGGAACCGCGGATGCGTCGGTTCTGGCGCACGATGGGCGCGCTGCACGTGATCCTGGCCCTCGCCCCGATGGAGCTCTGGCGCCGCGCGCTGCGCCGCTGGGGGCTGTCCGACTCCGAGGTCATCGACTGGGTGGCCGCAGAGCTCTCACGCGGCAACGCCCGGGACCTGGCCGAGGCCGGACGCGAACTCGGACGCTTCGACAGTCGTCCGTGGATCGGGCAGCTGGCCGCGCCGGCGTCGGTCGTGCTGACCAGCCGCGATCGCTCGGTGCCGCCGCGGATGCAACGCGAGCTCGCCACCGCCGCCGGCAATGCGCCCATCTTCGAGGTCCCGGCCGACCACTTCGCCGTCAACCAGGCCACCGACCAGTTCAACGCGGCGCTGCTGAACGCCGTGGCCGCCGTCACGCCGTCGACGACCAAACGGTTCGCAGCGAGCCCTGCGACCGCCCCGGTCTGACCCGCCCACCGGTACGCATCCGCCCCGCCCCCGCCGCGATGCTCTCCTCCCCGCTTCGCCTGCTCTGCGCCGCCGCGGCGATCGCGCTCACGCTCTCCGGGTGCGCCAGCACGCTGCAGCTGCGGCCGCTGCAGGACCGCGACCTGACCCACGCCGAGGCGGCTCCCTACAGCGTCTACTGGGTGGGGCGAGCTTTCGAGGGGATGCCGGTGAGCGTGGCCGAGCCGCGGACCGGAGGCTCGGTGCTCATCACCTACGGCAACTGCGTGATCGGCGGGCAGGACACCTGCCTGCGGGCACTGCAGATCGTGACCTCGCACGACAACAGCTTCGTGCCGGGCGCCCAGCACGCCACGGCTCACCGGCTGATCCGCGGTCGGGTAGCGGTGATCGGCAACGGCGGGCGGATCATCGAGATCGCCACCGGGGACGTCGTGGTCGACATCGATGCGAACACGCCCGCGTTGGCCCGGGCCACGGCCGAGTCGATGACGCCGATGAACCGAGCCGGCACGCCCGGCCAGACGCTGCCGCCGGCGCTCCCACCCAACGGCTTCGACGTGACGGCGTCCTAGTGCGCCGGATCGACCGCGGCCGGCCGCGGGCGCACCGCGATGGTCATCCGCGTCAGGGCGCACAGCCGTCCGTCATCGTCGAGGATCTCCACGTCCCACAGCCAGGTGGTGCGGCCGCGGTGACGGCGGCGCGCGACGCCGTGAACGGTTCCTGCGGTGATCGGCCGCAGAAAGGTGGTGCTGTTGGCCTGTCCCACGGCGAGCCCTTCGACGTGCATGGCGGTGCCGAACGACGCCAGCGACTCGGCGATCGAGGTGAACAGGCCACCGTGGGCGAGACCGAAGGGCTGCCTGAGGTCGTCGGTGAGCCTGACGCGGCCCCGTACGAACTCCTCGCTCAACTCCTCGAACTCGAGGCCGTACAGGCGGTCAAACCCGGCCAGACGCTCGTTGATGTCCGACACGTGAGGCACCGTCATGCGCGGCCACGATAGCCTACGCATCGCAGGGGCCTCGTCCGCGAAGCCGTCCGCGGCGGCCGCGACCCTGTGCCAGAACCGATGAGTGATCTCGACCAGCTCCCCCCCGAACAGCGGGCCGTACTCTCGCTGTTACTGCGCCAGGGCAAGGGGTACGACGACGTCGCCGCCCTCCTGCGCATCGACCCCGAGGCCGTCCGCGAGCGGGCGGTCGCTGCGCTCACCGCGCTGGGGCCCGGTCAGCTCTCCGAACTGTCACCGCAGATCCGCCTGGAGGTGGGCGACTACCTGCTCGGACAGCAGACGCCGTCCGAAGGTGAGGCGACCCGCGCCCTGTTTCAGTCCTCGCCGGACGCTCGGGACTGGGCCGAATCGGTGGCGAGCCAGGTGGCCGAGCTGTCCGCCAACCCGCTGCCGGAGATCCCGGCCGCCGCCGCGACCACGGGTGCCCCGCCGGCGACCCCCCTGCGGCCCCCGGCCGAGCCCCCCGCCGAGCCGCCGGAACCGCCGCCCGGCCCGGGTGACGCCGACGAGCCGCCGGCTGCGACCAAGCGCCCCGGGCGACCCGGCGCGCCACCCCCTCGTCGCCCGCCGGCCGCCGGCCCGGGCCTGCGTCGCGTCCCGCCCGCGACCGAGGCCGACGGCCCGGACCGGGGCGGGCGCGCGCCGAGCTCGCGCCGCGGCGGCTATGTCGTGCTCGGGGCGCTCGCGGTCATCCTGGCCGTCGTCATCATCATCATCCTCAACGGCGGGATCAGTGGCGGCGGCGGCAACGACAACGCCGCGGTCACCGGGACAACCGCGACGACCTCGAGCGTCAGCCACAGCACGACGAGCGCCGCCGCGCCGAAGATCGAGGCGCAGATCAACTTCACGCCGCCCAATCCGTCCAGTCACGCCCTCGCCGTGGCCGACATCATCTCCCAGGGTTCGCTCAAGGCGTTCGCCCTGACCGCCCAGGGACTCGCCCCGACCGACGGCTTCGCCTACGCCGTGTGGTTGTACAACTCGCCGAGCGACGCCAAGCTGCTCGGTTTCATCAACCAGCAGGTCACCTCCAACGGCCAGGCCAAGGCGATCGCTCCGCTGCCGGCCGACGCGGCGCACTTCGGCGAGATCGTCATCACCAAGGAGACGGCGCCCAAGCCGACCCAGCCGGGGACCATCGTGCTCACCGGTCAGCTCGGCTCGGCCGGCTGATCCTCGCCCGGCAGCGGCACCAGCACCCCGGGGTTCATGACGGCACCGGGGTCGAGCTCGCGCTTGAGCGCGCGCAGGACGCCGACGCCGGTCCGGCCGATCTCCCCGGCCAGATACGGCCGGTGATCGCGTCCGACCGCGTGGTGATGGGTGATGGTGGCCCGGTGACCGACGATCGCCGCGCTCGCCGCGGACTTCACCGCGCGCCACTGCGTGAGCTCATCCCCGTCCTGCTGACGGGCGAGGAAGGTGAAGTACAGCGACGCCCCGGTCCGGTAGACGTGCGAGACATGGCACATGACCAGGCCGGGTGTGCCACGCGCCTGCAGCGCGGACGAGATGGCGTCGGCGACCGCCCGGCGCAGCCCGAGCAGCTCACTCCAGGTGGCCGCGGTCTCCAGCGTCTCCACCATCACCCCGCGGTCAAGCAGATCGTCGCGCAGGTAGGGTCCGCTGAACCGGGACTGCAGCCAGCTACGACCCGGTGACTGGCCGATCACCACGGCACCGAGGCGACGCAGCACGGAGACGGAGCGGGCACGCCGGGCCCGGACGCCGGCTTCGCCCCCGTCAAAGCCGATGATCGCCAGGCAGCCCCCGCCCACACCTCGGAGACGGAGATAGCCCTGACCGAGCGCGTCGCGGATCCCGTGGGAGGCGCTGAGCGCGATCGACTGCTCGGTCTCGGACTCGTCGGACAGCCGAAGGACATCCGGACGGCCGTCGAGCTCTGCCAGGGCGCGCAGCGCCTCGCAGCCGGCGGCGAAGGTCTCGAAGAACACGCCCTCGTAGCGACGCGCCGGCGGCGCGGGGCGGATCCCCAGTGTCACCTCGGTGATCACCCCGAGCGCGCCCTCGGACCCGAGTACCAGCTCACGCAGATCGGGGCCGGCCGCGCTGGCCGGCGTCGCGGCCAGATCCAGCTCGCCGTCGGGAGACGCGAACCGCAAGCCGACGACCATGTCGTCGAAACGCCCGTAGCCACTCGAGGCCTGACCCGCCGATCGCGTGGCCGCGCAGCCGCCGACCGTCACGTACTCGTAGCTCTGGGGAAAATGGCCGAGCGTCAGCCCGCCACTGGCGAGGCACTGCTCCAGGGCAGCCACGCGCACCCCGCCGCCAACCCGGATGAGGCGGGACTCCCGGTCCGGCCGGCCGATGGCATCGAGGCGACGCAGGTCCAGGGAGATCACCCCCCGGTGGGAGCCGGGCTCGGGGCGCAGGCCGCCGACGACGCTCGTGCCACCGCCGAACGGCACGACGGCGAGGTCGCGCTCGGCGCTGCACCGCAGCAGCCGGCCCACGGCGGCGGCGTCACCGGGGAACAGGACGGCGTCCGGCGCGTAGTCGGGGTGGCCGCTGCGCAGACGGACGAGGTCGGGATAGCCCTTGCCCCCGCAGTGCAGCACCCGCGTGCGGTGGTCGACGGCGAGCCCGTCCGGGCCGACCACCTCGCTGAGGACCTGCCCGTCCGCACCGGCGAGGCGGCTCGGGGGCAGCTGCACCTGTTCGAGCTCGACCGGGGCCCGCCGGCGCCCGAGCGACCCGAGCCGGTCGGCCAGGAACCCGAGCGCGTGCTCGGGCAGGACACTCGGGTGGCCGTCGCGACCCCAGCCCCAGAAGCGCATGTCCGCCGGCTCAGGCAACGATCCGCGCCAGACCGTCCAGCGCATCGTGCAGACGCCGCCGAGCCGCCCGGCGCATGAGGAACGTGCCGAGACGGTTGCTCATGCCGTGCGCCGTCTCGTGTACGGACAGGGTGACCTCGGTGCCGGTTCCGTCGGGCGCCGGCGCGAGGCGCAGCTCGGTCTCGGCCTGCGCGAGCACGCGCGCAAACGGGGTGCCGTCGAGCTCCTGGCGCCACCGGGCCAGGGACGGGGCGACGGCCTCCACGATCGTGAAGTCGGCGCGCACCGGCTTGCCCTTGGTGGTCATGAGCACTTCGGTGAACGTCCCCGCATCCACCGCCTCCACCCGGGACACGCGCGGCCACCAGCGCGAGAGGTGATGCGGGTCGGCGATCACGTCCCAGACATCCTGCTGCGCCGCCGCCAGTGTGCGGCTCACCACGGTGGTGGCCATCAGCCTCAGCCGTGCTCGTACCGCAGGACCGCCTTGACCTCGCGCGGAGCCAGCGCGGCCCGCCCCTGTAGGAAGGCGAGCTCGATGAGGAAGCCGCAGCCGACCACCTGGCCGCCGAGCCGCTCAACCAGCTCACACAGTGCGCGCGCGGTCCCGCCGGTGGCCAGCAGGTCGTCGTGCACGAGCACGCGGGCGCCCGGCGCGATCGCGTCGCTGTGCAGTTCGAGGTGGTCGGTGCCGTATTCGAGCGCGTAGGCGGCGCTCACTGTGTCGTGGGGAAGCTTGCCGGGCTTGCGGGCCAGCACGAACCCGGCGTCCAGGGCGAGGGCGAGCGGTGGTCCGAGCAGGAAGCCGCGGGCCTCGGCCGCGACCACCACATCCACCGGCTCAGCGCGGGCCAGCTCCGCCAACGCCTCCACGGCCAGCGCCAGAGCGCGCGGGTCGGCCATCAGCGGCGTGATGTCGCGAAACAGGATTCCCGCCTGGGGGAAATCGGGAATCTCGCGCACGCGCGCCCGCAGCAGGTCCAGGCGACCGCTCGGGCTGTCCGCCTCGCTCATCCGCCCGCGAGCTTGCGCAGGTCGCGGATGAGCAGCAGGTGCTTGAGGTGCGTGGCGACCGCGGCCAGGTTCTCCAGCGCCTCCAGAGCCTCCTTGCGCCGCTCGGGGTTGCGCGAGCGCAGCGACGGGGCGAGGATCTGCTGCAGCAGGCTCGCCTCGCGATCGGCGGAGGAGCGGAAGACGCGCAGGTTGCGTCCGCCCACCCCGTAGCGTGCGAGCTCGGTCACCGCCCGGATGATCTCCCGCTCGGTCTCGTCGAAGTAGCGCACGCCGCTGCGCATCTCGCCCTTGACCACGCCGTATTCCTCGAGCTCGCGTACGAGCGCCACGTCGGCGTGCGTCTCCTCGAGCACGTCGTCGATCGAATAGAGCGCCCCGGAGGCGTCGCGCAGGCTGACGGTCGCCCGCCAGGGTCGAGCGCCTTCGCGCGGCGGCGTCGGCCCGGCGACGACGTCACTGTCGCTGGCCCGCCCGGAGGCCAGCTCCTGGCGGATAACCCGCAACGGCAGAAACTCGTCGCGTTGCATCCGCAGGATCGTCCGCAGCCGGGCCAGATCGCCCTGCGAGTAGAGCCGATATCCGCCCGGAGTGCGGCGAGGGGTCAGCAGCTTCTGATCCTCCAGGTAGCGAATCTTCGAGATCGAGATGTCGGGGAACTCCTGGGCCAGCGCCTTGCACACCGCGCCGATGGTCAGCGCCTTGTGCCGGACGCCGTCATGCGGGGGCGGCGGCTCGTCGATCGTGCCGGGTGCGGAGCTGCCCTCCGACGAGACGTGATCGCTGCTGCCCCGGGCCGCCATCAGCGTGAGAGGAAGCTGAGCTTGTACTTTCCGACCTGCAGCTCGTCGCCGTCCTGCAGCCGGTGAGACTCGATGCGGGAGCGGTTGACGTAGGTGCCGTTCAGCGAGCCGCAGTCGTCGAGGTACCAGTCATCGCCTCGGCGCACGAGCAGGGCGTGGTCGCGCGACACGGTGACGTCGTCGAGGAACACGTCGGAGTCGGGGCGGCGCCCGACCGTCAGGCGATCGGCGGCCAGCGGGAAGCTCTCGCCGACCCGCCCACCGCCGGCTCGGATGACCAGCGTCGGCCCGGTGATGTTCCCCAGCTCGACCGGGATGAGCTCGCCGGTCTCGCCGACTCGATAGGTCGCGGTCGGCGGCTCGCCGGTGGGCGTCGGCTCGGGAGGGCCGAGCGCGGCCCCGCAGGTTGAGCAGAAGTTGGCGGCGTCGTCGTTGGACGAGCCGCATTCCGGACAGGTCCGCGACATCGGACGCCTGGTGCGCGGTTAGACCGTGCCCGCGGGGGGCTCGCCGCCGAGCCCGGACAGACCACCGGCGCTGGCGTCGGCCTCGCCGTCGCCCTCGATTTCGCGACCGGAGAGGATGTCGGTCAGGCGCTGGACGTCATCGCCGGTGATGATGTCCTCGCCGCCCTCGTGCTTCTTGCGCAGGCGGTTGACCAGCTCGGCGCGGAGGATGTCGATCTTGCCGTGCAGGATTCGCCGCTTGTAGGAAATGTCAACCTCCTCGTCGGTCAGCTGCTGGATGAGATCCTTCAGCTCCACGTCCGAAAGCGAGCCGAGGTCGGGAAAAGTGTCCATCGAGAGCTGTCTCCTAGCGACCGAAGAAGGCCAGGCCCGAACCGGCATCGCCACGCCGACCCGCACCTGGAGGGCTCCGGCAGTATAGACGCCGTCCACCGCACTGTCAGGCTGAGCTTGAGACTAACCTCGTTGCCGCAGCTGGGTCATCCCGTCGCGGTAGTAGAGCGCCGTGGCCACCAGGGCGAGGGCGATCCCGAGGTACAGCCAGATCTCACCCACCGTGCGCAGACCGATGAGACCGAGAAACACGCCGAGCATGGTCGGCCCGACGGCGATGCGTCCGGGCCAGTTGATTCGCAGCTCCAGCCCGCGGGCCAGCCACGCGCGCCCGACCACGAGCATGACCAGCTCACGCGCCAGCAGCACCGCGAGGGCCCAGCGCGGCAGGAGCTCGTAGGACCAGCAGACCACCACCCCGGAGATGACCAGCGCGCGATCGACGACTGGGTCCAGCAGCGTGCCCAGCCGGCTGTACTGGCCGGTTACCCGGGCCGCCATGCCGTCCGCGTAGTCGGCGATGCCCGCGATGAAGAACACCACCGCCGCGCCCACGCTGACGCCTCCGCTCGCCCCCTCGCCGTAGGCGAGTACCAGGAAGACCGGAACGAGCGCGGCCCGCGCGAAGCCGATCGCGTTGGGGATGGTCCAGGGCCGAAGCGGATGACCGGCCAGCGTCTCGGGTGGCGGCGGCCCCGAACGGTCGAGCCCGAGCAGGCGTCGCGTGCTCAGACGCCGGGGCTCTACGGGAGGCGTTCCCACAGCTCTGACACCGCGCGCACCGCCGCCTCGCCGCCGTCGAGCCTCGGTCCCTCCGCCGTCTCGCGCCCGCGCCGCAACTGAACCTCGGCCACCCCGGACTCCAGCGAGCGCCGCCCGACGGTCAGTCGCAGCGGCACGCCGAGCAATTCGGCGTCGGCGAACTTCTCCCCCGGACCACCGTCACGATCGTCGTAGACCACCTCCAGCGGGGAGGCCCGCAGCGCGGCATACAGCCGTTCGGCCGCGTCGCGCTCCGGGGTGCCGTCCCGGCCGAGGCTGACCAGATGCACGTCGAACGGCGCGATCGCCCGGGGCCAGGAGATCCCGTGCTCGTCGGCGTACTGCTCGACCGCGGCGGCGGCGATGCGAGCCGGGCCGATCCCGTAGGAGCCCATCCACACGAACTGCTCGCGGCCCTGCTCGTCGAGGTAGCGGGCACCGAGCGGCTCGGAGTAGCGCGTGCCGAGCTTGAAGATGTTGCCGATCTCAATCGCCGGCTCGACGGTGATCGGCTGCCCGCCCACCGTGTCCCCGGCTTGCACCCGGCGTACGTCGACGGGCGAGAAGGCGAAGTCACGGCCCGGCTGCACCCCGCGCAGATGGGCGTCGGGGCGATTGGCTCCGGCCACGTAGCCCCCGACACCGAGCGGCACCGCCTCGTCGAGCAGCACCTCGATGCGCCCGTCCAGCCCGACCGGACCGATGAAGCCCGGGGGGCCGATCGCCTGCTCGATCTCCACCGGGGTGGCGGGGCGATAATGGGCGCCGAGCGCGTTGGTCAGCTTGATCTCGTTGACCTGGTGATCGCCCCGCACCACCACGAGCACCGGTTCCGGGCGCCCCGGCACGATCACCGGGTAGGCCTTCAGCAGCGCACCCTCGGGGACGGCCAGCCGGGCGGCGACCTCCGCCACGGTGATGGCACCGGGCGTGGACACCTCCTCCGGCGCGGTGAGGGCATCCGGCAGGTCCACCGGCTGCGCGAGCGCGCTGGCCACCTCGACGTTGGCCGCGTAGCCCGGGGCGAGCGCGACCTCGTTCTCGCCGGCCGGACACGGCGCCATGTACTCGTGGGCGCCGAGACCGCCCATCATGCCGACGTCGCTCTGCACCCGGTACCAACGCAGGCCGCTGCGGTCGAAGATCCGGTCGTAGGCCTGGACGTGAAGCTGGTAGCTCTGCTCCAGGCCCTCGGCGTCCCGATCGAAGCTGTAGGAGTCCTTCATGATGAATTCACGGGTGCGCAGCACACCGGCGCGGGGTCGCGGCTCGTCGCGCTCCTTGATCTGGATGTGGTACAGGATCTTCGGCAGATCTCGGTAGGAGCGCAGGAGCTGGGCCATGTGGGAGGTCACCACTTCCTCGTGGGTCATGGCCAGGACCATCTCGGCCCCCTTGCGGTCGTGGAGCTTGAACAGCTCGTCGATGTCGGCCCGCCCGCTGCGCCGCCACAGCTCGATCGGCTGCAGCACCGGCATGAGCATCTCCTGCCCGCCGATCGCGTTCATCTCCTCGCGGATGATGCCGGCGACGTTCTGGTGCACCCGCCAACCCGCCGGCAGCCACGACCACAGGCCGGCGCCGACCTGGCGCACCAGGCCGGCCCGCACCATCAGCTTGTGCGAGAGCGCCTCGGCGTCGGACGGCGCCTCCTTCTCGGTGGGCAGCAGATATTCGGATAGGCGCGTCACGTGCGCGCACAGCCTACAAGTCGCCCGCCGGGCCGCCGGTTTGGAATCGGCGACGGACGGCTAGAGTGCCAGCCGTCACCCGACTTCGATAGGAGAACGCATGCCGTACGAGCTTCCCCCCCTGCCCTACCCGGCCGACGCGCTCGAGCCTTACATCGACGAGCAGACGATGACCATCCATCACGACAAGCATCACGGCACCTACGTCACCAACCTCAACGCCGCGCTCGAGGGCACTGAGTGGGACGGCACGCCGATCGAGGAGCTCGTCAAGAACCTCGCCGCGCTTCCGTCCGACAAGCAGGGGCCGGTACGCAACAACGGCGGCGGCCACTACAACCACAGCCTGTTCTGGGTCAGTCTCGGCCCCGGCGCCGGTGGCCAGCCCGACGGCGCGCTCGGCGAGGCCATCTCCTCGACCTTCGGCGACTTCGCC
>Ga0302325_10018023_pt1 | contig 14896 bp, 12 predicted proteins | sample Palsa_T0_2_FD_201948 | JGI IMG/M metagenome (GOLD analysis project Ga0302325, IMG submission 201948) | Peat permafrost microbial communities from Stordalen Mire near Abisko, Sweden - Palsa_T0_2 | ecosystem: Environmental > Terrestrial > Soil > Palsa > Peat permafrost | place: Sweden: Abisko... | reverse complement strand
CCACGTTGAGCCGCGCGGCTTTCTTGTCCTCCGCGTTAACCACGAACCACGGGGCCTGCTTGTGGTCCGTGTGGTTGAACATCTCGTCCTTGGCGCGGGAGTAGTCGGCCCAGTGCTTGCGCGACTCCAGATCCATGGGGCTGATCTTCCAGCGCTTGGTGGGGTTGGTCATGCGCTCCTGAAAGCGGCGCTCCTGCTCCGCGTCTGAGACCGAGAACCAGTACTTGATGAGGATGATGCCGGAGCGCACCAGCATGCGCTCAAACTCCGGGCAGGTGAGCAGAAACTCCTGGTACTGGGCGTCGGTGCAGAAGCCCATCACCCGCTCCACGCCGGCGCGGTTGTACCAACTGCGGTCAAAGAGCACCATCTCGCCTGCCGCGGGAAGGTGCGGCACATAGCGCTGGAAATACCACTGGGTCTTTTCGCGTTCAGTCGGCGTACCGAGCGCGACGACTTTGCAAATGCGCGGATTGAGCGACTCGGTGATGCGCTTGATGGCGCCGCCCTTGCCGGCCGCGTCACGGCCTTCAAAAAGCACCACCACCTTCAGATGCTCGTGGCGAATCCACTCCTGCAGCTTGACCAACTCAATCTGCAAGCGGCTGAGCTCTTTTTCGTAGTCGCAGTCTTTACCGAGGCGCCGGGTCTCGATTTCACCGGGGTGCACCGGCTTGGGCGCGTGATCTTTCCCGTTGGCAAGCTTTGCCTTGGGATCGGCAGCGATGGCTTTTCCGTTGGGTTGGCCTTCGGCTTTGCCGTTTACCTTGTCTTTCTTCTTGCTCTTGTCTCCCATGGGTCTTCCTCCAATTTCGACTGCCGGACTGCGCACACGGCGCGCCTAGGCAATTGGCATCTGGCGCTGAACCGGGGCTCGCTTTCCAGTCAATGGTGCAGGATGATTGAACACATCATACCGAAAGCAGCAGGTTTCGGCATTGCATGGAGAGATGTGCTGCGTTCGCTCGGCACTCCATTAGGGTAACCGGCCATGTATCGACGACGATCTCTTGTGGCAATGAGGGCGTGGCCTGTCGCAACAGGATAGGTGCTGCAGTATAAAGGTGCGTAAAGATTCTGCCGATTTTTAGCGCAGGCAGGCTCGCTGGCTCTGCGCTGATTCGAGTTGTGGTCGTTACAACATTCAGTCGCCGGCGACCGCATGCCCGGTTGGAACAACTGTTTGCACCTTGACGCGAACCTCGACACGCGCACCGAGACGGTTGAGGGTCGAGACAAGCCGGTCAAGCGTAAAGCGGCCCAGGTCGGCATTGCGTATCCGCGAGAAATCGGCCGCGGCAATACCCGTGCGAGCATGAGCCCCTCGCACGCTGAGCCCTTCGCGGTCGAGCATCTTGATGATCTCGGCGGCCAGAATTGCCTTCAGTTGCTCCACGTCCGGACTGGAGTGCCCCAGGTCGCGAAATACATTGCCGCTGCCGCGGACCAACTCAGCCTTTTCGCTTTTCATCCCAGCGACTCCTTCAACTCTTTCAAGCGGCTTTCGATCATCTCGACCTCGTGACGCGGCGTCTTGATTCCCTGCGTCGACTTCTTCTGAAATGCACGTAGAACCCAGAGTTCCTCCGCGATTTGGACAGCGTAAACGACCCGAAAAGCGTCTCCATTCACAGCAAGAGCGATTTCAAAGATGCCTGAGCCAAGACCTTTGAATGGCTTGACAATGTCCGCCTTGCCGCCTTCAGCCGCGATCGTCAAGGCTGCCAGGCAAATCGATTGTGCCGGCAATGGAAAGCGTTCGAATTCCTTGAGCGCAGCCTTGATCCACGAGATTGGCCGCGTCTTCCTGGTCATCGGCATTTTGCCCGTCTTACACCAGTAGCGTAGTCAAATATGACTACGCTCGTCAAGGGTTAAATTGTGAACCACTATTCGACAACTCTTCCACCGGCTCCACGCGCACCTTGGCAATGCGCCGCGCGTCCATTGCCACCACAGTCAGCCGGCGGCCTTCGAATTCGATGCTTTCGCCTTCGCTGGGAATATGCCCCAGCCGCATCAGAACGAAACCCGCGAGGGTCTCCACGCCGCCCTCGCGCGGCAGGCTCCATTGCATCTGCGTCTCCAGGTCGCGCAGGTTCACGCCTCCGTCCATCAGCAGCGCGCCGGAGGCGGTGGTGAGCACGGGCAGTTCGGGCGAGTCGAATTCGTCCTCAAGCTCTCCGGTAAGTTGCTCGATTGCGTCTTCAGCGGTGACCAGGCCTACGGTCGAGCCGTACTCATCGACGACAATCGCAAGATGGCGGCGGCGCTGCTGGAAGTCGCGGATCAGGTCCAGCACCGACTTGGTCTCAGGAACCACCAGCACATCGCGCATCACCTGCTGCAGCCTGAGTTCGACGAAAGGGATGGCGGGTCTCGGCTTGGTGGTTTCCCCGGCCTCTGAAGCCAGACCTGGGGCGCCCGGCGCCACGACGCCTGAAGTCCGCGGCCGGAAGTACATCAGTCTCGCCAGGTCCTTCGAATAAACCACGCCCACGATGTGCTCCGGCCCGCGCGCCTCATCGTAAACCGGCACGCGCGAATGCATGTGGTCGATGACCCTCGCAGTCGCTTCCTCAATGGGCATCCCTGACGGCAATGAGAAGATTTGCTTGCGCGGCGTCATGATCTCGCGCACCGTCACGTCGTTCAGTTCAAGCGCGCGGTGAATCAGTGTCTCCTGGAAGCGCGGAAGCAGTCCCATGCGGCGCGCGGCGGTGGCAATCAGCTTCAGTTCCTCCGGCGAGTGGACCGAGGCGCGCTCGCTCAGCTCAATGTCGAAGCCGCGCAAAATGACGATTGCGCCGCCTTTCAGGAAGCGCACCGCCGGACGCGCGATGGCGATAAACAGCAGCATGGGCGGAGCCACCGCCACGGCCAGCGCCTCTGCCCGGCGCAGGGCAAGCGACTTCGGCACCAATTCGCCCACCACCACATGGAAATAGGTAATGACGGCAAAGCCCAGCGTCACGGCGACAATATGCGCGTAGAGCAGAGCATGCGGCTCAACCAGCGGCAGCAGGCTGAACCAGTCGAACAGGACGCCAGCGGCGAGGGGTTCGCCGATCCAGCCCAGCGCCAGCGAACAGAGCGTGACGCCGAGTTGGACGGCGGGAAGGAAGTCGTCGAGATCCTGCTGCAGGCGGCGGACGGCGCGCGCCCCCGGAACGCCGGCAGCCAGCATTTGCTCAATGCGCGTGTCGCGGATGGAAACCAGCGCAAATTCCGCAGCCACAAAAAAGGCATTGGCCAGAATCAGCATGGCCACGGCGACAAATTTGAGCAGCGCAAGACCGTGCATCCCGGTGTGAGGATAGCATTTCAGGGAACAGGGGTTAGGGAGCAGGGGTCAGGGACTAAGGGACTAGGGACTAGGGCCGAGGGGTTTGAAGATTGGGAACCGAATTGACGGAGCGAACGTACAGTGCTTTGTCTGCTGCTCTGCGAGATTTCGGACACGCATCTGTTCGGCGGCGGACGGCGGTGTTCGAAAGCGGACACGGAAAACGCTGGAACCGACCCAAATGCAGCGATAGACTCGCTGAAAGCAATGGGTTTGACCGCAAACCCGATCTGGCCTTCGGGATGCATGAACTCCAGAGGCTGGTTCCGATTCCCTAGTCCCTGATCCCTGATCCCTAGTTTCAAAGAAATGAGGAACACGATGAAACATCTGATTCTGGCAACAGCGGCGTTGGCGCTGGCGGCAGTACCGGCGCTGGCCACCGAACAAACATTCGAGCGCACCCTTTCCGTGAGCGGGCGGCTGGAATTGACCGTGGGTACTGGCTCGGGCAACATTCACCTTACCCACGGGTCAAGCGGCCAGCTTCATATTGTCGGCCGCGTCAAGTCCAACTGGGGCGGCAGCGACGAAAAGGTGCGTGAGATCGCATCCAATCCGCCCATCGAGCAGACCGGCAACATTGTGCGCATCGGCGCGCGCCACGAGAATCTGAGCCACATCAGCATCGACTACGAGATTGAAGCGCCGGCCGACGCGTATCTTGAAGCGAGTTCCGGCTCGGGAGACGTGAAAGACGAGGGCGTTGGCGAAAATGCCAAGCTCAGCACCGGCTCGGGCAACATCCACGCCACCGGCCTGCACGGCGGGTTTGCCGTGAGCACCGGCTCCGGCGATATCTATGCCGAGCAATCGGCCGGCGGTGACGTGAAGGCTGGGACGGGCTCAGGCAACATCGAGCTGCGCGATTTGCATGGCGCGCTGAAGGCCGAGACCGGCTCAGGCAACATCAAGGTCGGCGGAGCGCCCAGCGCAGGCTGGAAGCTGGAGACCGGCTCCGGCAACGTGGAACTCTGGGTGGGCGACGCGCCGCTTACGCTGGACGCGGAGAGCGGCTCAGGCGGCATTCACACCGACCGCGAAATGCTCACGCAAGGGTCGAACAATCGCCACCACGTTACCGGAAAGCTGAACGGCGGGGGCCCGACGGTGCGCGTGGAAACCGGCTCCGGCGACATTCGCGTCCACTAAGTTCCGCTTGCCGATTCAGACAGCAAGAAGTTCCAGGGTTTTGCACCGGCAGAGTCGGTGCGATCCCCGAAAAGGCGTTCCTCAGGCGAGGCCCATATGTTCCATGGGAGGGCCTCGCCTTCTTTTTGCCTCCGATTCCTCGCCAGAACCGCTTATCCATTAATAAATTACGAAACCAGACGTCATCCATGAAGACGGCCCTCGCTGAAATCCACGCACGCTTCAGCAACCGCGCCACATCTCACCGCGTCGAGCGTCGGGTATCCGCCTATCCAACGCCGTACATCAAAGGATCAATTCATGGAGTCAGTCCCCGAGCAATTCCGAACTCAGGATGCATTTGAACCGCAGCCTATCCCGCGCGAACTCGAAACCCCGCCGCAGCGCTCCCTCGCTCGCCGCATCTTTATCGGCCCCTTCGGCCTGCGCGCCGGATGGAGCCTGCTGATCTATTTCGCGATTCTGGCAACCATTATCTTCAGCGCGCGCGCAATCCACCACTACAACAAGGTCCGGGCGCACCAGTCTGCGATAGCCGCGGCCAAGGCCGCCGGCAAACCCGCACCCGCCGATTCCGCAAAGCCCGACCCCAACGCGCCCATGCTCGTTGGCGAAGCAATCGAAGAGGAGGGCATCTCCTTCGCCATCATCCTGGTCGTCAGCCTGATCATGGCCTTGATTGAGCGCCGCCGCTTCACCGCCTACGGCCTCGGCGGGCAGCGATCCGTCGGACGATTCCTGGTGGGCGCCTTCTGGGGGGTCGCCGCTGTTTCGCTGCTCGTAGGCGCACTCCGCGTCTTGCATCTGGTCAGCTTCGACGCCCAGCTCGACCACGGCTGGCAAATCCTTCGCTGGGGCGGGTTGCAGTTGATTGGCCTCCTCTTTGTCGGCCTGCTTGAGGAGTACATGTTCCGCGGTTATCTCCAGTTCACGCTCACCCGCGGCTTGGTCGGCCTGGCCAACCTGATCTCCCGGCCCCACAGCCGCTCCATTGCTTTCTGGATGGCAACGGTCGTCACTTCCGGTCTTTTCTTCCTCGCCCACACCGGAAACGCCGGAGAGGACAAGGTGGGTCTGCTGCTGGTGTTTCTTGCCGGCGTCACCTTTGTTGTTGCTCTCTGGCGCACTGGATCGCTGTGGTGGGCAATCGGCTTCCACATGGCGTGGGACTGGTCGCAATCCTTCCTTTACGGTGTCCCTGACAGCGGATTGATTGTGCAGGGCCGCATGTTTGCGACGCACGCTCTCGGCAATCCCCTGCTCTCCGGCGGCACCGACGGCCCGGAGGGCAGCGTCTTCTGCATTCCCATCCTGTTGCTGGTGATCGGTGTGCTTTTATTCACCCGGCCCTCGCCCTTGCCGTCGCTCGAAACAAAGAAGCAGATTACAGAAGTTTCGCTGGAAGTCGTCGCTACAGTTTAAGCCCGCGCCGTCACAAGACCCGCTTGCTACCCTGAGGAAGCAGGATCGCTGCTCGCTGCGCCGCAAGCCGCGTCTGCCGCATCTCAGGTCCTGCACCCTCCGTTCGCAGTCACATCGCGAATTGGCGGAAAACTCAAGCGCTTCCGCGCCAGATCGCTTTAGCCTATGCCCGTCTTCCAAGCCGCTGCCCCACTGTCCCGCACGCAACGCGTCTTGAGCAAATCCGCGGCCATCGCCGTTCTCATCGGCGCATGCGTCTTCGGCGCCTGGGAAGCGCACATCTGCGCCCAGATCACCGATGCCTCGGCAGGCGCTTCTCATTACCTCATCACATTCCTGATCTCCATCGCCGTCGCCATCGGCGGATTTCTACTTTGCGTTTACTGGCGAACCCGCGTGCTCGGCGCCAGCCTCATTCTCGCCGGAATTCTCAGTTCTCTCGTCTTCTTCGGCGACTTCGCGTGGATGACCCGGCAGAATGAAGTGGCATGGCGGAGTCGGGTTCTTACCATCTCCTTGGCGATCGATCACAAGTGCTCTGTCGTTGTCTATTTCCGCAAGGGCGCCACCAAGCAGCAGATCGCCGACTTCATCGCCACGGTGTTTGAACAGCCGGGCCAACCAATGCATCCCGAGCCTGAGTATCCCTGGTTCATTCGCGAGCGCCTATTCTTGCCGCCGAATTTGGCCAACGGGTACGAGGCTGCCCTCGTTGATTTCCGCGACACAGCTCCGGAGAGCGTCACCGATCCTTACATAGAAAAGATTCGCTCCGACCCGCGCGTGGAAAGGCTCTTTCTGAACGTCAACCCAACTACAATCCACATCGATGCCGGCCCGCAATGATGCGCGCCCGAATCCCAAACCGTCGCCAATTACACTGGAAGCATGATCCGCGTCTTTCGTCCTATCCCTGTGGAGCAAATCAAGCTTCTCGTCTTCGATCTCGACGGCACACTGATCGACTCCGCGCAGGACCTTTGCAACTCGGTCAACGCCACGCTCAACCAGTTCGGCCACCCCCCGCTCGAAGACACGGAGATAGCCGGCTTCATCGGCGATGGCGCCCTGATGCTGGTGCGCCGCGGCTTCGCCAAGGCGTACGGCGGGCCGGTTGACGAGGCGTTCCTCCAGCTCGCTTACCAGTTTTTCCTCGATTACTACCGCGCCCACAAGCTGGACTTTACCTACGCCTACGAAGGCGTGCTGGAATCGCTGGCCGCGCTCAAGGCCCTGCATGACCAGTCCGGCGCTCCGGTCAGGGCTATGGCGGTGCTCACCAACAAGCCCGTCCGCCCGGCACGAGACATTTGCGCCGCCCTCGGCCTGGCCCCGTATTTCATGCAGATTTATGGAGGCAATAGCTTCACCACCAAGAAGCCCGATCCGGAGGGCCTGCGGGCTCTGATGGCCGAGGCCGGAGCAGCGCCGGAGCAGACGGTGCTCATCGGCGACAGCCACGTAGACGTACTGACGGCGCGGAACGGCGGCGCCTGGGCCCTTGGCTGCACCTTCGGCCTGTCTCCGGAGAGCCTGACATCCACCCAGCCGGATGTGCTGGTGGATTCCCCCGGCGACTGGACAGCCGCCTTGACTCCCCTGTAAAATCGATTTATGGCGGCAAGGGACAACGCCCTGGCGTTGCCCGCGCGCTCCAATAAAGCGCACAACTTCCGCCGCTAAGTTTTCGATCCAGCCAAGATCTTTGTGAGCCGCGTTCTCCATCAAGTTTCGGAACCGCGCGGCTCGCGTTTCAGCCAATCCTGAACTGTCCGATCACTTGCCCTTGCTGCACGAAAACAGTACCAATACAAAATTTAGCCATTTTTCGCATCCCACTGGCCCGGGATTCATCGGATAATCAATGTATCGCAGCATTTGTTCGAAGTACGACCTTTTTGCCTGAACGACACGGCTCATTCGTTTTCCTTGCACCCCTTTCTTTCGCCTTGGAGACTTCAAAATATGCGCTGTCTTGCCCTGGGAATCGTCCTGCTTCTTCCTTGCGCCACGTTCGCCGCCAATACCAGCACCCCGCCTCCGCCCGCCTCGCCTTCGGTTCACGGCGTGGTTGCCGATCCCACCGGCGCAATTGTGCCCAACGCTGAGGTTGACCTGCTCGACCCCACCGGCGTCGTCGCCGGCACCATTCACTCTGACGGCGAAGGCAACTTCCAGCTTGTCGCGCCCCACTCCGGCAGCTTCACGCTGGTAGTCTCCGAGCCCGGCTTTGAGACTGTGCGCACGCCCGTGATGATCGGTTCGCCGGCCGCCGTTACCTCGGGAGTCGCCGCATCGCCGGCCATGCCCCTGCTGGCTCCTGTCCATATCGTGCTGCCCATCGCTGCCGTCGCCAGCATGGTGCGCGTCAACGGCGACTCGAGCGAAGACCTCACCGCGCCCGACACCAATCACGACTCCTCGGTGATGACCTCCAGCGACCTCAAGGCCCTGCCCATCTTCGACAACGACTACGCCAGCGCCATGAGCACCTTCCTCGACTCCAGCGCGAGCGACACCGGCGGGACCGGCCTGATGGTCGATGGCGTCGAGGCCAACCGCGCCACCGTTTCCGCCTCGGCCATCAAGGAAATCCGCATCAACCAGGATCCATATTCAGCGCAATACTATTGGCCAGGCCGCGGACAGATGGAGATTATCACCAAGTCCACCGCCGAGCATTACCACGGCCAATTCAATTTCCTCTTCCGCAATTCCGCCCTGAACGCCCAGAACGAGCTTGCGCCGTCGAAGCCTTTTGAGCAGCGGCAGAACTACGAGGGCCACGTTACCGGCCCCATCCCTCACCTGCCGAAGACCAGCTTCCTTGGCTCCTTCAACCGCGTGCTCTACGACCAGGACTCGGTCATTTTCGCCACGCTCGCGCCCACGTCCGCGAATCCCAGCGGCGCTTACCAGGCCAATGTCTACGCCCCCGCCCGCGACACCGAGTTTTCCACCCGCGTGGCGCACCAGTTCCGCGAAGGCGTCTCCGCCTACGCGCAGTACAGCTATCAGGACTCGACCTCCAACAACCAGGGCGTCGGCGGCCAGTCGCTGGCATCGGAGGGCTACAACAACAAGTACCGCGAAGACGATTTTGTTGCGCATCTCGACCAGGCGCTCTCCGCCACCATGCTCAACCAGGTCTCTATCGTCGGAGAACGCGACTTCAGCCGCAACTCGAACGTTGCGGAAGCTCCGCAGATGAGCGTCGCCGGCGACTTCGTCACCGGCTCGGCGCAGGCTGATTCGCTGGGAACCGAGTACAACGTCCGCGTCTACGACATGATGACCTGGACGCGCGGCCGCCACACCATCAAGGCCGGCGTAGGCACGCCGCACATTGACCGCCGCGCCTACGACGACAACACCAACCAGCTCGGCACCTACACCTTCGGTCCCACGCTCGCCCCCGACGGGGTCACCGTCCTTCAGACCGCGCTCCAGAATTACGCCGCCAACCTGCCTTCCGCATTCAGCGAAAATGCCGGCGTCGTTCACTTCGTCTATCACCAGCAGGAGATGGGCGCATTCATCCAGGACCAGTTCAAGATCAACCAACGTTTCACCATCACGCCGGGCCTGCGCTACGACTGGCAGAACTTTCTGGCCACGCGCCGCCTCGGCTTCTCGCCGCGTGTCAGCTTCGCCTGGCTGCTCAACGAAGACACCAAGACCGTGCTGCGCGGCGGCGGCGGCATTTACTATGACCGCTTCGGCAGTGGGCCTCTGCTCGATCTGGCCCGCTACGGCAACGCTGCCCGCCATGCCCTGGTGCTCTCGCTCGACCCCGCATCGCTGCCCGCCGGCGGCTGTGTGCCCATCACCAACTGCTTCACGCTCCCCGCCCAGCCGCCGAACCTTGCCGAGCTCGCGCCCAATGCGAAGATTCCCTACCAGATTCAGTACGGGCTTTCCATCGAACGGCAATTGGGCGAGAAGGCCACCGGCGTCGTCAGCGCCTACTCCTCGCGCGGCATTGACTCGTTTCGCTCCGTCGATATCAACGCTCCGACACCGCAATCCGGCTACACGGTCCGGCCCAACCCCGCCTACGCACGCATTCGCCAGATGCAGTCCGCCGGTTTCTGGTCAGGCGATGGCATGGACATCTCTTATCGCGGCCGCCTCAACAAGTACTTCACCGGCTTCGGCCGCTATACGTGGTCGCGCTACGACTCCAATACCGGCGGCATCGGCTGGTACCCGCAAAACCAGTACGCTCCCAACGATGAATGGGCGCGCACCGGCTTCGACCGCCGCAATCGCCTGGGCATGTACGCCATGTTCAATCCAGAGAGTGTGCTGAATCTCTCCGCAGGCATCTTCGCCAACTCCGGGTCCCCCTGGACCATTACCACCGGCGCCGATGCTTATGGCGACGATCTGTTCAACACCCGCCCCGACGGCGTTGCCCGCAATACAGAGACCTCCCCGTCCTATGTGGATCTCGATGTGCGCTGGGGCCACGATTTCGCCATCACGCCGGACAAGGACGAAGAAGCCCCGCGCGTCGGCTTCTCCGCAGGTGCGTTCAATCTTCTCAACCACCCCAACGCCAGCGGCATCGACACGGTAGAAACATCGCCCGAATTCGGCCAGGTGACGTCCGTAGCCCCGCCGCGCCGCATCCAGCTCGGCATGAGGCTGCAGTTCTAGGAAACCTCTGAATCAGTTGATGTTTTGAAAAGGCCCGACTTCAGTCGTGCCGTATAGGCAATAAAATCGGCGTTGGGTTTTGCGGGTTGCGGAAAAACTCGAGGTTGAGCCCGGAAGTGTCAGGGCATGACTTCAGTCGTGCCGTTAGCGCAATAAAATCAGCGTTGGGCTCTGGCCCCTGCGATTCGACCTTAAGCGGACTGTCAAAGGCTGCGCAAAATCAGAGACTGAAGAGGCCCCTCCCAGTGCATCCGGAAAAACCTCCGTTTCAGTGAACGGCCTCCACCCCTCTTGCGACCGGCACGGTCAGGAATGACCCAACTCGCATTTGGAGAGGGTAGGGGTTGACCCATGAGCCGCCCGGTGCTACTATGCGGCCAGTTTTTCAACAGCGAATCTTCTGCGCCTAACTCTCGTTACCTTCGCCAGGTAGCTTAGCCATGGTGTTGCTTGTGTCTTCATTTCCGGCCCTGTCCGTCTGCGCCCCAGGCTGGAAGCCGACATATCGGGTGACACGGGTAGCCGCAGAATCAAACGGGCCCTCCTTTGGAACTTGTGCATTTTAGCCGGCATGCATCCCCCGCTGGGTTTGGAGACTTCACTTACATGACATCGAAACGCCTCACCCCGGTTTGCGCATGCTTGATCTTCATCCTTGCGCCCGCCTTCGCTTCCCGCCAATTGCCTGATTATCCTGCCAGGGCCGCCAGCGATTACTCAATCAAGGCTGCGGGAGCAGGTGCAATCGTCGGCATTGAGCCCTTCGACGAATCCGGGCTCCAGAAGACTTACTTCAATGCCCGCATGACTGAGAAGGGCATCCTCCCTGTCTTCGTCGTCGTACAGAACACGTCCGCCACTGACTCCATCATCTTCGACAAATCCGCCATCGGGCTCGCCGACCCGGCCGACCTCTCAGGCAAGGAAAACCGCTCCATCGCCTCCAAGCTCGGCTCGGGAGGGCTGCTTGATCTGGGACAAATGCGCGACATTACCGACGAGCGCGAAAACATGATGAAGAAGCAGATTCGAAGCAAGACGCTTGCTCCCCAATCGTCGGTCGCGGGTTTCGTTTACATTCCCGTCCCCAGAAGCCAGCCGCGTCCAAAAATCCATCTCCAAGTCCCCATCACCGGACTGCAAACCGGCGAAACCACTGTCCTGAATCTCGAATTCTAGAAAGGAAGCTCCATGCAAGCTTTACGCAGATCTGTCGTCCTTGTCCTCCTTGTTGTTGCCTCCGTGCTCGCCCCGTCCGGTTCGGCTCGCGCGCAGGACCAGAGTGCCGCGCCCAAGCCACTCAACCTGACTGCCGGCCTCGTCCTGACCCCCGAATTTTGCGCCACAATCGACAAAAAGCACAGCGAGAAGTTCGAAGTTGGCAAGGCTGCATGCGCTCAGCTTGAACCTGTCCTGAGCAAGATCTTCACCAAGCTGACCCGCGTCGATGACGCCTCCAAGGCGGCCGATGCGCAGGTCGTTCTACAACCCCGGATCTCCGAGGTCGGCGGCACAGAAAAAGCCTTCGCCTTCTCCACCCGCGAACTGGTCATCCTCATGGAGTGGACCGTGCGCGATCGCGAAGGGAAAGTCCTGATGCTCGATACCGTGCAGGGCACAGGAAAGCGTCACATGGGGAATATGTACACCTACAAGAGCAACCTGAAGCACATTGTCGAGGATGCAACTCAGGATATGGCGGAACAATCGGCGCAGAAGATCGCCGCCGCTCCAGCGCTGGTCAAACTGAGTTCGGCACCCGTCCAGTAACCCGCGTAGTATGCAACCCACTTTAGAAGGGCTCACCATGCGCAACCACTCGAGAATGAATGTCTCCTGCCTGACCATCTCCTTCGCCCTGACACTCTCCCTGCCAAATGCTCTCTTTTCGCAATCCGTTCCGAGCCCCTCGGCGCCGCCTCCCGCTTCCACGGCTCCCGCGCCGGCGCCTACCGCGCAGGATCAGGCACCTTCCGTTCTGCACGACGGCGTCCCCATCAAGCTTGAACTGATGGCCAAGCTCGACTCGCACACGGCCAAAACCGAAGACCCCATCCAGTTCCAGGTGGTCAATGATGTGATCGTCGGCGGCATCCGGGTGCTCCGCCGCGGAACCGTGGTGTCCGGCGCAGTCACCGACGCATCCTCCAGCAAGAACATGGGCCGCGCCGGCCGAGTTTCATTCACCATCGGGGACATTCAGCTACAGAACGGGGCTAAAGTAGCGGTGCGCGCCTTCAACCGATCCAAAGGCGAAAACCGCACCGGTGACATGATTGCTTTAATGGCCTCGGCTCCCTTGGTGGCCGCTCCGTTCTTTCTGCTGATGCATGGCGACAACACCGTCTTTCCCAAAGGCACGGAGATCACCGCGTTCGTCAACGGAGATGTCAAGCTCGACCCAACCGGCTTCGCTCCCCCTCCGGACCCGTCTGTCCGTTAGCGGAAGGCACTGGCCGGGTGGCTTCGGTCCCCAGCAGGCAACTCTGTTCCAGGAACGCGGTAATGTTGCTTGGCCGGCTCAATCAGCGGCTTCCCAGGACCAGCCTTTCCGAATCCCTCTTCCACCGCAGCAGCAGCGTTGTCGCAATCACCACCAGCGCCAGCGTAAGCCCGATCCAAAGGCCATAAATTCCCCGCTTGAGCACGAAGCAAAGTGTCAGCCCCAGCGGCAGCCCCAGCGCCCAGTAGCCCACCAGGTTGGCAACCATCGGCGCATGGGTCTCTCCCAACCCGCGCAGAGCCCCGGTCGAGACGGTCTGAATGCCGTCGAATATCTGAAACAGCGCCGCCAGCAACAGCAGACCCGGCCCCACCGCCATCACCTGGGCGTCACTGGTGTAGAGGGCGATCAACGGGCGCGGAGCAACCAGAAAGACGACCGCCGCCAGCAGCATGAAGCCTGTTCCCAGGGCCAGGGCGAGCCATCCCGCGCGTCGCGCGCGAGATGGGTCGCACGCGCCCACGGCGTGACCAACCGTGACAGCAGCGGCAGACCCGACTCCCAGCGGGACCATGTACGTGAGCGCGGCGTAGTTCAACGCAATCTGGTGGGTGGCAAGGGCGACGGGCGTGAGCCAGCCCGCAGCCAAAGTGGCCATGTTCCATGCGCCAACTTCAAGAACAATCTGCCCCGCGGCGGGAGCTCCCAGGCGGACCAGTTGCTTCAACATGGCTGCGCTGGGTCCAGCCCAGTGGCGAAACAAGGGGTGCCCGCGCTTGCGTTCGTAACGCCAGGCGAAACCCATCAGGGCCAGCGCCATGAAGATGCGGGCAACCACGGTCGAGAGAGCCGAGCCATCCACGCCCATGCGCGGCGCGCCCCACTTGCCGTAAATGAGCACCCAGTTGCCGAACCAGTTGATCAAGTTCGCGCCGACAAATGTTACCGTCACCACGCGCACCTGGCCCACCCCTTGCAGGTAGCGCCGCGAGCCTGCGTAGATCAGCAGCGGCAGCGTGCTCCAATTGAGCACGCGCAGGTAGCTTCCCGCCGGGCGGGCAACCTCCGCGGCGATCCCGAAGCGGGCATAGCCAAAGCTGGCCAGCCAGATCGCCGCCATGATGAACGGCGTGACCAGCATGGCGAGGTAAATTCCCTGCGCCAACCAGCGGTGGCAGCCGTCATAGTCCTTGCGGCCATAGGATTGCGAAACCAGCGTGTCGAGGCCCAGCAGAATGCCAAACCCGAACAGGGACGGCGTATAAAACACCGCGTTGCCCAGCGCCACGGCGCCGATCGCCGCCGGGCCAAGCCTGCCCACCATGATGGTGTCCACCACGCCTTGCGCCATCCAGCCCAGTTCGCTCAGCACCACCGGCACGGCCAGGATCACGAGCGCGCGCAGTTCCGATCGCCATTCCGCCTTGACCTGGTTCATTTATCCAATCTAACCGGACGGCGCACATTGATGCTTTACGCCGGGCGCCCCATCCTTGGCACGTTCGTGTTTTAGTGCCAAGGGTGGGAAATCCCCAATCTCACTCGGAAAACGCCGAGCCCGCTTACCCTTGCACGCGGTTCCAGGGCACCGCCGGCCGACCCTGCACAGCCTTCGTCGTAATGGTCACCTTGGCTGGTGTCAGTTCCGGCCCATCCCAGCCTTCTTTCACGGCCTCAATGCGGATCTCTCCAGGCCGCCGCGTCGCTTGCACAATCACCTGCGCCAGCCCGTTGAAGAGCGACCGCTTGGGCTCCTTGTCGCTCTCCTGGCAATTCGGATCGCCATTCCCCACACCAATCAGCTTCCCTTCGCCTGAGATATGGAAGCCGATCAGATTTCCGGCCGTCGGCACTGCGCGGCCCTCCTTGTC
>Ga0302325_10018022_pt1 | contig 14896 bp, 19 predicted proteins | sample Palsa_T0_2_FD_201948 | JGI IMG/M metagenome (GOLD analysis project Ga0302325, IMG submission 201948) | Peat permafrost microbial communities from Stordalen Mire near Abisko, Sweden - Palsa_T0_2 | ecosystem: Environmental > Terrestrial > Soil > Palsa > Peat permafrost | place: Sweden: Abisko... | reverse complement strand
CCGGCGGTCTGAGACATACGCCGGGCGTCATTCCGGGACGCCCCGGTGGGATCTTTGGGGACAGCCGTACGCCTCTGCCCGAGTTGAGGTATCCTTACTTGCCAGAGAAAGTAAGGAGGAACATGGACGTCGCGGCACGAGTCACGTCGAAAGGTCAGGTCACAGTTCCCAAGGTCGTTCGTGACGCGCTCGGCATCAAAGACGGGGACGAGGTGGTGTTCCGCGTCGAGGGACACCGAGCCGTCTTGGCCAAGACACCAGATTTCTTGGAACTGGCCGGCACTATCGCCGTTCCTGCGGCCAAGCGCAGCACCGCCTGGGACGAGGTGATTCGTCGCACAAGAACGGATCGAGCTGCAGCACGCCGATGACGGCGTTCGTGGATACGAACATTCTCGTTCGGCATCTGACCGGCGATCCTCCCGAGATGGCCGCTCGAGCAACGGCCTATCTGCAATCCGAGACCGGTTTGCTTCTAACCGACCTTGTGACTGCAGAGACGGTCTATGTCCTCGAGTCCTTCTATGAAACGCCTCGCGACCAGGTCGCCTTGGCGATGCGATCCCTGCTTGGACTCCACACGGTGGTCTGTGTTGATCCCGCCCTCCTCCTCAGGGCCATCGAGGTATATGAGACTTACCGGATTGACTTTGCTGAGGCTTACCTTGTTGCGTGCGCCGAGAGCACCGGGGTGGGAAAGGTCGCCTCCTTCGACCGGTCACTAGATCGAGTGTCCACGGTCGAGCGGATCGATCCACCGTGACGGGCTCTACATCCAACCCGCTCGCAAGCAGCGAGACGACCGACACTTCCGAGCCAGCGCGCTCCACGATGGTCCCACTCCCGGCGTTCAGGGTCACCTGCCCCTTGCTGGATAGGGGACGCACTGAGGCGACAAATTGGGACGGTGCTGCCAGTCGTTCTCAGCTCTCTGCGCTGTACCGCCAAGGGCGGTCTGTGTTGGACTCCACCCGCGGCGGGTTCCTGGCTCGTCCTGCTCAGCAAGAGACGCCCCACCGACACCAGCAGACGTTACTTGATAATTATCGAGTTACCTCGACTATAATCGAAGGAGCGAGTCGATTTGGCTCTGCCCGTGATCGAGGAGGGAACTAACCAGTGGATGCGCAACACCCTCTGGCAGTTGTCACCCCGACCCTCGACGGTGACGTGCTTGCCGTCCTGGCCCTGGTCGATGAGGCCTTCACCACCGGCCAACTCCACCGAACCCTGTCCCGCTTCTCCGAAGATGGGATCCGCAAGGTCCTGGCCAGGCTTCGGAAGCAGGGCATCGTCCTCTCCGAACCGGCCGGCAACGCCTACCTCTACCGCTTCAACCGAGACCACCTCGCCGCTGAACCGATCCGGGCCCTGGCCAGGCTCCGCCAGACGTTGCTCTCGCGGATCGAGGAGCGCTTTGAGAGCTGGAAGTGGCCCCCCGTCTACGCGGCGGTGTTCGGATCTATGGCTCGCGCCACGGCTGGCACCAGCAGCGACATCGACCTGCTCTTAGTCAAGGACGACGATGTTCCCAACGAAGAATGGGATGCCCAGCTCGAAGAGTTGGCCGATGACGTCTCGAAGTGGACCGGCAATGACGTCCGGCCCATCACCTTCACGGCGAGCGACCTTGCCCGTCGACGCAGCGAGCCACTCTTCAGCGAAGTACTAGCGGAGGGTTTGACCGTGTGCGGGCAGCGATCATGGCTGCAGCGCCAGATCGGAGGGGCTTGATGTCCGAAAAGCCGTGCAGCGCCCAGGTGCGGGCTGGGCGCTTGGCCAAGGCCAAGCAGTTCCTTGCCGCAGCCGACTTGATCGAGCCGTTCGAGGCAGACGACATCGCCGATGCCTATGTCACCATGTGCGTGCATGCCGGGATCGCCGCCGCAGACGTAATCTGCTGCGCGCGTCTCGGACGACATCACCAAGGGGACAACCACGTCGAGGCTGTGGGCCTGCTCAAGAAGGCGGGCGACAGCGACGCAGCCAAGCGGTTGAACGTCCTGCTCGGCCTCAAGTCGAAGGCCGGCTACACCCACCTTCCCTCGTCGGCGGCCGATGTAAAGCGGGCGGGACGGGCTGCCAAGGAGCTCGTGGAGGCCGCAGAACGGGCGTAGCCTCGGCGACTTTCCTGCTAACTCCGTGAAAGTAGGCCGCGAGCCGGCGGTTAAGGACGCGGCGTCACTGTTCTTCGGGGGCATGGTGGCGGAGCATTCTGGGGGGGTGTTCCGTTACTCGACACCCCAACGGTTGGCGAGCACATCACCGATCGGTGTTCGGCACATCCGCTCGCGGAGCCCGAAAGGGTGGTGATCGGGTAGTCCGCCGACCCGTCGCGCCGAGCCGAGGGGTCATAGGGTTGGGCGAGGTCTATCGAAAGGAGCTTGTCCATGGGTGAAGGGGCTGATGTTCTCGAGATCACCGACCTCCCGCAGGCCGACCAGGACGCCATCGCGACCACGTTGATCAACCTGGTGAGCGGGTTCAGAGAGCGCGACGCCGAGAAGCTGGTCGGCATCTATTCCCACGACGCCGACTGGGTCAACGCCTTCGGCACGGTGCAGAAGGGCGGTCCGGCGATCGTCGAATACCTGCGCGGACTGTTCGCCGACGGCAACTTCAACGCCGGCACCGTGAAAGGCCCACCCGAGACCTCGTTTCGGGTCCTGACCCCCGAGGTCGTCGTGGTGTCGGCCCATCTGGTGGTGGAGGGCCAGCTGCTGGTGGGAGGCGGGACCATGGCGGACCGCAACAACTTCTCCATCCGGGTCCTTCAGCGTCAGGCCGATGGTTCTTGGCTCATCGTGTCCGAGATGTATAACGACGCCAACCAGCAAGAAACCTACGCGGCCGGCAGCTAGGGCCGGCGGAAAGGGTCCCGGTCTATCGGTGGATTTCGACGAGAAGGACCCAGGCGTTGGTGACGGCGCCGAGGAGGGCCAGCAGGACCTCGGGTAGCAGCCAGTAGAGGCCGCCGCCACCGCCAGCCATGAGCGTCACACCAGCGATCACCATTGGTAGCGACGCGCCCACAATCAGAGCGGCGGGTCCAACGGTCCAGATCAACGGGTCGTCTGGGTCCCGAGGGGTACGCAGGCGGGCCATCAGCAGCGGAACGCCGATGGCCACGCCGAGGCAGGCCAGTTCGATCCCCAGGGTGGTCCGGCTGGGTTCCGGCACCAGCATGAACACGGAGAGAAACACCAGCCCCACCAGGAACGACAGCGTCTCCAGGGCCCGTCTGGGCAGGACTTTGGACTGGAGGATGGCCGACAGGTTGATAGACACGGCCACGAAGAGCAGGCCGGTCAGCGACGCCGCCGCGGCTACCGTGCCCTCGAAGAGGGAGGTCCAGGCGCTGGGGTTGTAGCCGACGGACACGGGCGAAGTCTGTCACCGAGCCCGCCCCCGTGTCCCGTTGCCCAAGGCCGCTTCAAGCCACTGATCGCGTAACGACATCAAGCCGGCGATCGGGGTCCCTTGGTCATGGCGGTCACGCCCGTCGATATGGGGCAGGCTGATCCTGTGATAATCGGGCTATGAGCACCAGCGTCCGCCGGAAAGCCGATGCCTTCCGGCGCGTGTCGCAGGCAGTCGGGATCGTCGTCTCCGTTCCGAGGACCGGCGGCGAGGCGATTCTGCCCTCGGGTCGCCGTCTCGTCGTGGCGTACGGTCACGAACATCCGCGGAGCGGGGGTGAGGCTGGCTTTTCAGTCGGAATTCCAAATCGGCTGCCGATGGTCGACTTCATCCTCCTCCTGCTTGGGGAGGCTGATCTCCTCGTACCAACCGACGTGTTCCTAAACCACTGGCAGGACGGGAGCCGCTCCGGTGATAGCCGACCGACGCCGATCCTCCGTCGCCGCGCGGATGGAGGGTTCTACGTGCAGTTCGGCCGTGACGGCGTATCTGAGGATCTCACGGTCTACGTCGACGCGTACGATCAGCTCTCGTAACCGGCGTATGGTGGCAGATCCAGCTGCACCTTCAGGGATGCCTTGGATGAGCGGTATGGGACGCTGGGAGTGGATCGTCTACTACACGAGAGAACTTCCTAGCATGGGCTATGGCGCTCGATTGGGACACCGACCGGGATCTCGGCCCATACATCGAGACGCATCTGGTCTACGAACTCAAGTATCTCCTGGTCGCCGCGACGACTTGGGCGGCTGTGCACGCCGAGGCGGACCGAGAGCGATGGCCAGATCATCTGGTCGTGATGGCCATGGAATCCGCCTTCGTCCACACTCGCACCCTCTGCGAGTTCCTTACCCTTGAAGAGGGATGGTCGAAGGGTCGTTCCCGCCACGAAGCCCCGGCGTTGCCGTTGTGGAACGCGTATCACGCGCCAATGCACATGAAGGTCCTGCACCCTGACCCCCGGCGACCGTACGCGCCCGGGAAGCGGGAGGGCGACGACCTCAAAGACCGAGTAGCTGACCTAGCGCGAGAGGTTCTGATGGCCTGGGACCAGGTTGCCGAACAAGACGAGATGGCCATGTTTCGGAGCGTGATGGCACAGGCGAGACGCAGTGCTGTCGCTGATAGCCGGTTGTCGGCTCGCCGCATGGGGATTACGCCTTTGTTCTCGTGATGTGCCTGACAGCACCCGCACGCTCCCGGCCGTTAGGGACGTCCGGTCTGTGTGAACAGTGGACGCTTCTGGCGCGCATTATGGGCGCGAAACTCAGGTGCCAGGCGACCCAGCCAGACTGACGCAGAGTCGGTCCACCCTGAGCCGACCGGCGGTTCGTAGCATTAGTGCCCATGGGACAACGCTCGAGACGCTCCTGCGAAGCGTTAGGTGGCCCCAGCGATGACGTATTCGACCCGGCTGGCCAGGAGGGGGACGAGTATGCCCGCGGCCGGGAGTCACGCACCCGGTTGTACGAGGGGAAGAGGGTGGTGGACTCCGTCGACGCTCTCATTGGTTACGGCTTGGCTAGCGACGCTTGATCGACGTGCCGAACAATTCCTGCGTGTCCTTCCGGGCGATCGCCGCTGCCACGGGCGCGCATCACTCGGCGGTTCATTGGGGCGACGTGCCCACATGGGTCATCGCCGGCGCGACAGTGCTCGCCTTCGTCGCCGCGGGTTTCGCTGTGTACTTCCAGTGGAAGACCCTCGAGAATCAACGGCTCCAGATTCAGGCTGAGAGGACCGCGAGACTCGAGGAGCGAAAGGACCAGCGTGAAGCTGTGGTGGTCGCACGGAAGAGGGTCTTGACTGTCGCGATTGACGAGCTCGAGCAAGCGATCCGCATCATCGACCGGTCCCGCCAGCAACGGCGGTGGGGCGGCGTTCGGGTCGTAGCTCTCGGTCCGGCGTACGAGTTGGTTCTGACTCACGCGTCTGACTACTCCGATCCGATCCGGGCGGCGTTCGACTTGATTGCGATCATGAACGGGGCGATCGGGGCTCGCGGGGAGCTGCAATTCGACGCCAATTCCGACATCGACCATGAACTCGGTGAGTTGGCCGACACGATCCGTGCGGCCAGAGACACTCTGACCGAGCTGCGCGCAGCGCTCGATACCCCTCAGGCCGGCGGGCAGTGGGATGACTGGCAGCCCTGATCACCTGACGACCGCAGCGGTAGCAATGGCGTCGGACTTTGGCACTGAATCCGGCAGCGTCGGGTGCACTCGTCGCACCCGTCAGGAGCCGTGCCCAGAGTACGATGTACTGCCGATGGCCCAGCAGTCGTGATCGGCCCGGCTGTGAGCACGACGGTGTTCCCGCCCGAATGCCCGGCCTACTTCGTAATGCAAGACCCGAAGACGAACGTGCGCCTGCACACCTGGGCGGTTTACGCCAGCCTCGGCGTTGATCCAGCTGGTCGTCGACCCGACATCCCGTCCTTCTACGCCGTACCAGGAGCCAAGCCAGCGACGGATTGGGCCTCACGGAACGAGGACGGCGTGCATGTCAGCATTCATGGACCGAAGATCAACAGGTCTCGCTGGATGGCGCAGGTACGTGGGACGGGCAACCGCAAGATGGGCCAGTCCACAGTGACCGGCCAGTTGGAACGGGCTCAGCTCCGTTTCCTGGGCGCGCCGGTGGTCGGGCACGCCGCTGCCTTCGCACCGATGGTTATCCGCACGACGAAGCGTAGCTTCGATGGCGCCGACCTCAGTTACGCGCTGCCGGACCTTAATGGCGCACCGGGCTTCCGCTTGAACGCGCCCGAGGCCGACGACGTGGCTCACGACCTCGTTTTCATCATCACCCGTGACGCGATGCTGCCCGAGAAGCCGGACAATGCCGTACCAGCGATCTTCGAGCTACCGATCCGTCACCACGTCTGGTACCTGCACATCGAGAGTCAGGTCAACAAGCTCATCGAAGTGCCGTCACCGCCGTTCACCACCGACCCCGGTCTGTACTTCGCCCGACAGAACGGCAACCAGCAGTCAATGCTGTGGGTCCACGAACAGGCACCAAGGTCGGACAGAGCCACAATAATTGACTAGCCCTCACGGTATCGTCGGCATCGCTCGGCTCCGCCAAGACCGAGAACTTCGGGTAGCCCAGAACACGCGACCGGGACGCTGGCCGATGGTATCTCCAATGTGCCGAGATGTGGTTGACCCTGATGCGTCGCTGGTTATCCGCCGGTGACGAAGGCGACGACTACGTAGGCGGCGTGACGGTCGAAGTTCTGCCGTCGCCGATCGTAGACGGTGGTTGTGCGTGGATCGGCGTGGCGCGCTGCGATCTGGACGTCCCGCAGTGGAACGCCGGCGTCGAGAGCAGCCATAATGAACGCTGCTCGCAACATGTGGGGGTGCACAAGACCCAACCCGGCCCGCTTCCCGATGGACCGGACCCAGCGGTGAGCCGTACGCCGGTCGAGGCGCTGCCCGTCGCGTCGGCACAGGATCGGGCCCTCGCATCGCTCGCTGACGGCTAGGTCGATGGTCCGCGCTGTGCGAGGCACGATCGGTATGACCGCAGGCTTGTTGCCCTTCCCCAGGATCCGCAAGGTTCTATGGCCGCGCTCGACTCCAAGGTCTTCGATGTTGGTGGCACAGGCCTCGGAGACACGAAGGCCGTTCAAGCCGAGCAGGACCGCCAATGCGGCATGGTCGTGGTCATAGCGTTCGGCAGCGAAGAGGAACCTCCCTAGCTCCGAGCGGTCCAGGCCGCGTCCCTCGGAGGGGTGAACCTGCGGCCGGCGGACGTACTGAGCCGGGTTCGAGGCGACGCGCCCGTCGATGTGAGCAAAGCGGTAGAAGCCGCACACGGTCGAGAGCCGCCGGTCGATAGTCGACGCGGCCAAACCCCGCTCCTCCAGCCAACCGCGGTACAGCTCGATATGAGGTCGGGTGGCCTCGAGGACGGCGAGGCCGACTACGGCGGCCCACTGGAAGTAGCCGCGCAGGTCGTGGCGGTAAGCGTCGAGTGTTCAGCCGCTATAGCGGGCCAAGAACGCTGCGGCGGCAAGTTCCGCCTCGTCTGGGAAATAAGTTGGATCGGGAGCCTGAATGGTCGTAGCAGTCAGTGTGATCGTGGACATGGCGCTTCCTCCTGGTCATGGGAGAACCAGCCAATCCCTCACGTAGCAGCCCAACCATCCATACTTGGTGCCGCAGGGCGTCGTACCAAGTACGCTGGATTGCATGAACGCAATTCAGCAGTACGTCGTCTCGTCATCCGGCCAGATGTCGCTTCCCGCCAACGCGCGCCACCGATGGAACCTCGACGGTGGGGGCCCTGTCGACGTAATCGATCTCGGGTTCGGCGTTCTCACGATGCCGAAGGGCGAAGCCCGCCGGCTACTCGGTGATCTCCTCAGCCGCGACGCGCACGCCGCCTTCGTCAAGTCGCTCGATGACGATCCCGACCTCGCCACAACGTGACCCGAGCTGTCCTCGACGATCACCTTCTTCGGGACCTTCTCGCCGACGACCTGCCGGAAGGGCTTCGACGCGTGCTGGCCGATCACGAGCCGGCGACAACGAACCTGTACCTATACAGACTGTGCAAAAGCGTCGTGTCCGCCCCTGGTGGAGCCCTCACAGGCTCATGGGACGCAGAACAGAGACGAGCTTTGGGCCTACGGCTCGTGACGCTTCCCAACAGCATCGAGGTTGTGCCCATCCGAGACCTTGCTTTCCGGATGGCCGAGATCGCAGACACACATCGCGTCTCGACGCTCGGTGCTGAAGCACTCGCGGCAGCCGAGAACCTGACCGCCCCACTGTGCGTGTGGACCGGCGACGACGGACCCGGCATCCGCTCAGCGATGGCTTCACTCGACGGCGACTACCGAACCATCGAACGGTGAACCGCCGCCGTCCAAGAGCCGACGTTAGGGGACGGCCTATTGGGCAGACAGATACCCTCAGTCCTAGCCCCGAGGTGCGAAGAACTCGAGTGCGATGTTGTCAGGGTCTCGAAAGGACAATGCCGAGTACCCGGGCGCGTCCACGATGCCACCGCTGGGGATGCCGAGTTCGTCTAGATGGATTTCCCATGCTCTCAACTCATCGCGGCTGGCACAGCCGAAAGCCAGATGATCGAGCCCCGGCCGGCGCTCATTGAACGGCTCAGTACTGCTCAAATCAAGGAACTGAGTTAGACCGACGACGGTGCCGCCCGTAAGCCAAGCGACACGCTGGAACGGACCTGTGTCCTCGTCAAGAATCGGGTCCGAGCCGAATAGGGCCTTGTACCACGGAACACTCCGTTCGAGGCTCGTAACCGTTAGCGCCACGTGAGCAATCCCAGGGAACTCAGGCATGTCTTGTCTGCACCTCCGGCAAGGAGCGAATGCCACGTCTTTGGCTGCCACTCTCTGGGAGAGGCTACCTGACAGGACCAGTCCGCCGTCGCTCATGGAGGCCCCAGTTCCGGCGCTCTGGGCGACCTGACCGCCGCCCTCATGGCGGCGGTTATGGGATACCTGACGGTGCCTCGTACCCTTCCACGAACCTTCGATCTGGCGCGATTGGCCTTTGTTGCCGAACCTCCGTCGGCCGCGGCGCAGAACGGTCGGTCCGCGCCTCTCGGTCTGAGCCGTGTGTGGCCCCGGACGTTGGGCGATAGCCTCTGGAGCCGTGTCGAGCAGGGAACTGATCAACTCCTGCTGGGCAGCCATGCAGGCCAACGACTGGGATAAGGCGGCAGGCCATTTGGCACCGGAGTGCGTGATCGACTGGCCCTGTTCGGGCGAGCGGATCGTCGGTAGAGGCGACTTCGCGGCTATGCAAGCGCGGTACCCGACAAGTACCGGTTGGTGGCGTTTCGATGTGCACCCGGTCGTCGCCCACGCAGACACGGTGGTGGGCGAGGTGACCGTAACCGACGGTGAGCAATCGGCCCGTGTCATTGCATTCTCCGACGTTCAAGGCGGCCTGGTGGTCCACCAGGTCGGTTACTGGCCCACTGCGTACGATCCCTTGCCCGGACGAGAGGACCTGACGCGCCCGATCGCACGCGTCCCCTGACTGCTAGCGCCGTTCCGGGCACTCGAAGTCGAGCCGCAGGAAGGGCGGTTCGGCCCGGTTCGGACAAGAGGGGTGCCCGCAGACCCGGCGTTCTGGGTACATATCCCGCCGCGCCTTTGGGGGCACCTCGACCGAACGTTCGGGGCCAGGCCTATGCCCAAACCTGACGATCAGGCCGGAAGAGGAACTCGCCAGAGTCCTTTGGCATGTCCGTCGAGTGGACGTCTCCAACGAGGAGGAGGTCGGCAGTCTGGACGCTGAGGTCTCGTCTACCGACGGGCGGCACGCTTTGATCAGTGGGCACCTTCGACAGCCCACGATGCCATCCGCCGCATGCGTTGCTTCTCGCCCTCAGTCATGTTGCGGTCGGCGAGCCGGTTCTCCACCGCAGCGGGGATGCCCCGGCGGGCCGCGTCCCGATCGAGTTCTTCGAGGAAGGCGTTCAGCAGGATCCGCCGTCCGAACGCAGTGATGGTCCTCTCGAGCCGGCTTCCCGGTGCCTCCGCGGTCGCGAGCAACACCCAGGCGTCGGCCACGTCGTAGGCCTGATCGCCACGGGCGGCGTTCGCCCAATCGATCACCACCGGCCCTGCCGGTGAGATCAACACGTTCAACGGGTGGAGGTCACGATGAACCAAGCACATCCCGGCGACCCCAGCCTCGGGAAGCCATGCGGGCGCCGGAATAGCGTGCAGACGCCGGTGCAGATCACCGAGCATCCGGCCGAACCGGGAGAGCCGCCAGGGCCGCTTGGTTGCAGCCCCCGCCATCGTGGGCCCGTCGATATGGTCCATGACCAAGAAGCCATCACCAGCTTCGTAGACCCTCGGTGCGGGATAGCCACGGTCACGGACGTACCGCATGATGTCGGCTTCGTGAACAAGGGACCGACCGTCCCTGGCCCTGCGGAGGACCTTGCCAGGCCCGTGCTCGAAGATCTCCGAGTCCCGACCCTCGGCGATCTTGGTCCCCAGGGGTTCCAGTCTGACAACATTCCCACACGACCCAGCCACGATCGCAAATCCCGCTGCACCGCTATCCGCCGAGATCTGCAGCTGAACCTGGACTTCGCTCGTCAGCGATCTAGCGGCGCCGTCCCGCCGACGCTTGCTGCTCGCGAACACCCACCGGGGCCAGATCAGGCGTGCACGACCTCAACCAGCGGTCGGGGGCATGTTCGATTTGGGATTCGGGGTCGCACGTTATGGGGCAAGACGGCAAGCCGCCATCTCGACATGTCCAGCTACTTCCGGTGGTCCTGGGAACGAGCTAGAGACCCTGTCACGGGCTGAATTTGCAGGCGGGTTGGTCGACGCTCAGGAGCCACGAGTGGCCAGGGCTGGTTCCTTTCCATACACAGGCCGATGTCGAGGAGAACGGCGTCTTCGTGGTGACGGCCGAGGACCTGTAGACCTACTGGGAGGCCGTCAATCGTGCCGGAGGGGATGGACACGGCCGGGTTCCCGTAGAGGTTGGAGATCATGGTCAACGCGCCCATGGCCAGCATGTCGGGGAACCTCTCCGATACCGCTGAGATCAAAGCGGCGGGCAGCCGAGGGGCGGCGCTGGCGGCCACCCGCACGCCGGCCATCAGACCCTTGAACGCCATCCGAGTGGCGGGATTGGTGGTGGCCACATCCACGAAGGACTTCTCCTGGCTGCTCGTCGGGGCGTGGGCCGGGAAAGCCACACCGGGGTTCACCGCAGCGATGATCATGTCGCACCGCTCGAAGGCGCGGCCCATGGCCTCGTTGGCCATAATCCGCAGTTCCTCGGAGACCGCCGCCAGGTGCAGGTTGTAGAGGCTCTGCGCCAGGAGCAGACCAATGCCGATCTCATCGGTCAGATCGGGGAGGCATCGCGGCCACAGGGATCCGAGATCGGCCAGTAGAGTCGCCAGGTTCCCCATCATCCATTGGGCGGACAAGGTCGGGATCACGACCTCAACCTCGACCCGCTTCAGCCCCGCCCACGCGATCAACTGATCTGCTTGCGCTTCGACGTGCTCCCGCATGCCTGGGTCGAGGAGGGCCCCGCCGATGGCCGGGATCACGGCAGCCTTCATCCCCCGAAGATCCACCGTACCCAACTGCGCCTCCCACCGCCGATCCGAAGGCAGCGAGGTCGGATCCCAGGGGTCGACGCCAGCGCAGACGTCAAGATACCGGGCGACGTCGCGGACCGAACGGGCCAGGTTGCCGAACACGACGGTGTTCGGCCGGCTGAAGGCATGAGGGGCGCGAGTGACGCGACCGAACGTGCCCTTGAGAGTGAATAGGCCGTTGTAGCCCGCCGGGATCCGCAGCGAACCACCCCCGTCGCCGCCGGTCCCCAAAGTCAACAACCCGCCCGCCACTGCCGACGCCGACCCGCCTGAGGAACCCCCCGCCGTATGGCCGTGCTTCCAGGGATTGTGAGTGACCCCGTTGAGCTTCGTCACCGACACGTTCAGCCCCCCGAACTCGCTCGAGGTCGTCAGGCCGACGGGGACGATGCCACCCTTTTCGACCAGCCGTTCGAGGTGACGACTGGTGTGGTCGGCGATCCTGTCTTTGAACACCAGTGAGCCCTCGGTGTTGGGCCAACCCTCGAACGGGAACAGTTCCTTGATGCCGGTCGGCAGACCGCCGAAAGGCAGGTTGACGTTGGCGTCGGCGCACGCCCGCTGGGCGCGCTCGGGGTCAACGTAGGAAAAGCAGTTGAGCTGGCTGGCTTCTATCGCGGCGAGGGTGGCGTCGAGTTCCTCTTGCGGGCTTATCTCGCCGGCACGAAAGGCATCAACCAGTGAGCAGGCATCGCCAGTCCAAGGGGTGTCGGGCATGACCCATCATGCCCGTTGACGCTTCGGTCAGCTGGTGAGAGTGCATAGAACCTCGTCCGAGTATCGGCGGTTGGGGATCGACAGCCCACGTCCTTAGGGGGCACACTGTCCGAGATTATGGGCGAGGGTTCACCTGCGCACTACTTGACTAATGTCAAGTAGTCTAGCCGTCGATCCGGCGCGGCTTGGGAGGGCTGGCCTCGATATTCGGCGTGTTCGTTCTGATGCCGCGTAGCGGACTAAGGGACGCCGAATTGAGCGTTCTGCGCCTACTGCTCGTCAGCAGGCCACACCGCTGTCGACCCCACCGGTGGCCCTCGACTGGCTTCAGCGCCTTTCCGGCGCGGCTGTTCCCGAGAGCGGCGGCGATGCGGCCCGGGCGCGGGCGAGGGAGAGCGGTGCAGCGGCTGCGTCCGGCCCCGCTGCTCCCTACCCGTGGCCGGGTGGGCTCCTCTGTGCTACGGCTTGGCGCAGATGGCGTAGCCCGTCAGCGGGTCGCTGAACGATGAGGGGTTGTTTTCGAAGATGTCCCAAGCCGTTTCGCCGGCGGGGAAGCTGGCGTTCAGGTCGACGGTGTCGGAGGACTCCTGGTCGAAGACACCCCCACCGGTGACGACCGTCCCGGACGGACAGCTTACCGACGTCGAGCCCTGGCTTTGTGCTGGCACGGTGACGTTACTGCCGGTCACCACCTCGTAGCCTTGTGGCGTGGTCATGCACACCGCGACCGCTTGCGTGGCGTTGTCATCAGAGCTGCTGGTGTTATTTGTGTCGGACCCGAAGCCATCGATAGGGCTAGGGGAAGCGGCCAATGGCTCCTCCAAGTTGAGGTCCACGCCGAGAACGCTCAAGGTGTTGTAGCCCCCTCCGCTGAGCGCAGACGTCGTGGTCGGACAGTCTGCCACGGCCCCGGTCTGGGAGCCGGAAGGGCTCTCGACGGCCTGGCCGAAGACGGTGCCGTAGGCGCCGTGCACCGTGGCACAGATGGCGTAGACGGTGAACGTACCGTTGACGCTGTCCGTGTTGGTCACTGTCGCTGTCCATGCCGCTGTACCGCTCGGGTAGGACGATTGGATGTTCTCGAGATGGCCGATGTTTGCGGACCCGGAGGCGCCCCCACCGACTACGTCCTTGGGGCTGGGGCAGGCGGCCGTCGCCGTGCTGACGGCACCGGCGTTGGCGGTCTGCGTGACGGTGACCACCTTGTAGCCTCCGATCAGTGGGCTGGCGGCCGGGGCGCGGCTGGCCGCCGTGGCGGGTTGCGAGGCGACCAGGCAGCCCAAGCCCAAGAGGCCGGCCGCGAGGACGCCAACGGACGTGAACCTCGTGCGCAACATGATCTTTTCGCCCTGACCGTGTATCTGTGCAGATCCCATCTAGTTGCCCTCCATTTGGGAATGTTGTGCCTGGCTGGGGAGGATATTGCACCACAAGGCCCCTCGAGCCTCTCGCCTAAGGTCACGTTCCTCGAACTGCACTCCGACTGCTATGTAGCCAGTCGCCGCGACCGCGAAGATGAGATGACCGACAGTCATGCGCGGCGTCGCCCAAAACGCCACCAGCAGGCTGAGCATCATCGGATGTCGAACCCAGGCGTAGAGCCAACGCTCTTGAAACGGTGTCGGCGCGTCGGGGATAGGTCGTGCGTGCAAGTACGCCCGGCGCAAACCGAAGAAGTCGAAGTGATCAACCATGAATGTGGAGCTGACCGCGAGGAGCCAGCCGAGGGCGAACAAAGCCCAGATAGGCCCCGCAGCGACGTGGTGGAGGTCCCATATAGGCCTGCCGACAGGCCGCCACTGCCAGAACAGCAACAGCAGAGCCAGACTTGCGGTCAGCACGTAAGTGCTTCGCTCCATCCACGAGGGCATCCATCTGGCCAGCCGGCGTTTGAACTCGGCGCGGGCCATGACGGAGTGCTGGATGGCGAAGAGGAGCAGCAACGCCAGGTCGATGAGGGCGGCGAACGCTGCTGGTTGCCGCGTCCCATGGTCAATGCCTCGGGGCAGCTGCAGGTCGGCGAGAAAGGTCACGGCCCAGGCGGTGGCGGCGAGGAACGCCACGTAGGCGACAATGGCGTGTCGGCAGTTCGCGGTGGCGGGGTTAGCCATGGTTGTCTACTCCTCGGATGTGGGGGTGACGGGTTTGGGGTAGGGCGGCCGGGTCCGGCGATTCGTACATGGGAGCGGGCTCGGCGACCGATGCCGATCCGGAAGGCGTAGCGGTGGTTGCCGGGATGGCGGAGCCGGATGGCGGCAAGCGGAGGAGCTTTGTCCGATTTGCTCCGGGACATCGAAATCCCGCCTTTCTGCCGACTCACCTAGCGGGGTCGGTTGTTGGTCATGACGAGTGCCGCGGGGGCGGGGCTCGGATTCGTTCTGTGTGTTGCGGGACCGGCGACCGTGTCGCTGCTGGTGCTGGTGGCTGGGGCGGTTTGGGGTGTGGGGCGGATGAGGGTTGCGAGTCCGGCTCCGACGAGTAGGAGTAGCCCGGCGGTGAGGAAGGCCTGGTCGTAGCCGGTTGTGAGGGCGGCTTGGGCGGATCGGGCTGTCGTGTGGTCGTGTCGTGTGGTCCCGGCGGCCAGTGTGGCCAGCACGGCGAGGCCTACCGCTCCTCCCAT
>Ga0302325_10018021_pt1 | contig 14897 bp, 12 predicted proteins | sample Palsa_T0_2_FD_201948 | JGI IMG/M metagenome (GOLD analysis project Ga0302325, IMG submission 201948) | Peat permafrost microbial communities from Stordalen Mire near Abisko, Sweden - Palsa_T0_2 | ecosystem: Environmental > Terrestrial > Soil > Palsa > Peat permafrost | place: Sweden: Abisko... | reverse complement strand
CCTGGGGGGATTCCATCCCCCCGAGCGCAAGGGGGTCTTGGCGGGTCGTCCCCACAGCTGGCGGAACCGCTCAGTCAAAGTGAGATCCGCGTGCTGCGGTATCTGCCGACCAACTTGTCGGCCCTGGAGATCGGCCGCGAGCTGTCGGTGTCGCTGAACACGGTCCGCACGCACTCGCGCCACATCTTCGCCAAGCTCAGCGTGCACCGTCGCACCGAGGCTGTTACCCGGGCCCGCGCCCTGGGTTTGCTCGCCCCGTCCCCCCGCACCCCCTGTCTGTGGGATCCCTAGCCGCACCCCGGCTTCCCAACCCAGAGCCCCTCGCGCCGTCCTGGAATGCGGAACCGGTTCTACGATCGCGAGGGAGCCGCCGCCAGAGTGCGCCGCGTGCTGCCCCGGCCCGCGGGTCGGCTACCGCGGGTAGCGAAATGGTCATGGTCAGCCCGCCGCCAGGTGTCTCCTCCGGTTCCAGCGTGCCGCCCATCACCTCGGTCAAGCCACGGGACACCGTGAGCCCGAGCCCGACGCCGGTGGTATTGCCGGTGTCGCCGAGCCGCTGGAAGGGCATGAACGCCCGGTCCCGATCGGCCTCGGGGATGCCCGGCCCGCGGTCGATAACGCGCAGCTCGACCCGGTCGCCGCGGGCATCCGCCGTCAGCACCGGCGGTGATCCGGCGGGAGAGTACCGCAGTGCGTTACCCGCCAGGTTCACGATGACCCGTTCCATGATCGGCGGATCGACCATGACCTGGGGCAGGTCAGGTGGGAAGTCCACCGTGACGGCCCGCGCCTGCGGTCCGAAACCATCGAGTGAGCGCGCGATGATCTCCCGGAGATCGGCCGGGCGGGGGAATACTGGCAGCGCACCGGCCTGCAGTCGGCTCACGTCCAGCAGGCTGGCTATCAGATGGGCGAGCTGGTTCAGCGACTCATCGGCGGTAGCCAGCAGTTCGTCATGATCCTCCGCCGTCAGCTGGATGTCACCAGAACGCAGGCAGCTGACCGCGGCCTGGGCCGCGGCCAGCGGCGTGCGCAGGTCGTGGCTGACTGCGGCGAGCAGCGCTGTCCGCATCCGGTCAGCCTCGGCGATGGGGCGGATTCGCTTCGGTTTCGTGTACCTGTCCTTTTCATCGGGCGCTCCTAAGCCTCGCCGCTCCCTGGGTGAGCGGGCATCGCATCGTTGCTGTGATTTGCGCGGCATGGGCCGCTGGCGGTCTGCTTTTCCTGCTCCGCTGGCCGGCCTGGATGGGTGTAACCGCCCGGCCGTACGTAGACCGGGACAATATGCCCGGCGAGCATCGACTTCGCAGGTTGGCGTCGTGCGATGATGAGCCATGGTGCCTGGCCAGGGATCGGAGTCCGGAGCCGTCCGGTCCGCTCGCCCGGGCGCGGGCGGGGTGGTTTCCCGTCCGGGGCTGTTCGGGCGGCTCGGCACGTCGGCGCGGGTGACGGTGGTGTCGGCGCCGGCGGGGAGCGGGAAGACGGTCCTGCTGCGGTCCTGGATCGGCGAGGCGGGTCTGGAGGACAGGGCCGCGTGGGTGCCGGTGGGGCGTGGCGAGGGTGATCCGCAGCGGTTTTGGCTGGCGGTGCTGGGCGCGCTGCGCGGGACAGCGCCGGGGTCTGGGCTGGTGCGGCCGCTGACGGCGGCGCCGGATCTGGACGGGTGGGCGATCGTGGAACGCCTGCTGAAGGACCTGGCGGCACTAGAGGACCGGCTGTGGCTTGTGGTTGATGATGTGCATGAGCTGGGTTCGGCTGAGGCGCTGCGGCAGCTGGAGCTGCTGCTGATGCGCGGCCCGCCGGAGCTGCGGTTCGTGCTGGCGACCCGGCATGACGTGCGGCTGGGGCTGCACCGGCTGCGGCTGGAGGGGGAGCTGACCGAGATTCGCGCGGCGGATCTGCGGTTCACCCTGGGTGAGGCGCGGGAGCTGTTCGAGGAGGCCGGGGTGGTGCTGCCCGAGCCGGCCCTGGTGTTGTTGCATGAGCGGACCGAGGGCTGGGCGGCGGGGTTGCGGCTGGCGGTGTTGTCGCTGGCCGGGCACCCGGATCCGGAGCGGTTCGCGGCAGAGTTCTCCGGCAGTGAGCGGACGGTGGCCGAATACCTGCTGGCCGAGGTGCTGGAGCGGCAGAGCGAGGAGGTGCGGCGGCTGCTGCTGCGGACCTCGGTGCTGGAGCGGGTCAGCGGCCCGCTGGCCGATGCGCTGACGGGGGCTTCGGACGGGGAGCGGGTCTTGCAGGACCTGGAGGAGGCCAACGCGTTCGTGGTGGCGCTGGACGCGCGGCGGTTCTGGTTCCGCTATCACCACTTGTTCGCCGACCTGCTGCAGCTGGAACTGCGGCGCACCGCGCCGGATCAGGTCACCGCGCTGCACCAGGTGGCCGCCGGCTGGCTTGCCGGGCACGGCTTCCCGGTGGAGGCGATCCGGCACGCTCAGGGGGCGCAGGACTGGGGGCTGGCCGTCCGACTGCTCGGTGATCACTGGCCGGGTTTGCAGCTGGGCGGGCAGGCCGCGACCGTGCATGCGATCTTGGCCGGGTTCCCGGCCCAGGCTCCCGCGGCGGATGCGGAGCTGGCGGCGCTGGCGGCGGCCGATGAGCTGGCGCGGGGGTCGCTGGAGGCCGCCGAGCGGTACCTGCGGCTGGCGGCGCGGGGGTCGGCGTCGGTGCCGGCCGGGCGGCGCGGGCAGGTGCAGGTGCTGCTCGGGATCGTCCGGCTGCTGCTGGCGCGGCAGCGCGGGAACCTGCCGGCGGTGGCCGAGGAGGCGCAGCGGCTGCAGACCATGGCCGAAACTCCGGACGCGGCGCAGTCCGGCATCGGCGATGAGCTGCGCACGCTGGCGCTGATCAATCTCGGCATCACCGAGTTCTGGGCCGCCCGGCTCGATGACGCGGAGCGGCACCTGGAGCAGGGCGTCACACTGGCGCGCGAGATCGGGCGGCCGTTTCTCGAGTTCAGCGGCCTGGCGCACCAGGCAGCGATCGAGAGCGTCCGGCGGTCGCCTCATGCGCGAGCGGCGGTGGAGCGCAGCAGGCAGGCGATCGAGCTGGCCGAACGGCACGGCTGGACCGACGAGTCCGCCGTCGGCCTCGCCTACGTGATACTCGCAGCGGGACTGGTCTGGCAGGGGCGGCTGGATGAGGCAGAGAACTGGATCCAGCGGGCCGAGCGCACCGTCAGGGCGGAAGCCGAGCCCGCGGCCGGGCTGGCGGTCATCTACATCCGCGGGGAGCTCGAGCTGGCACGCGGCCGGGACGCCGACGCGCTGGCCGCTTTCCGGGCCGCCGAGCGGCTGGCCGGCGTCCTCGCCCTACCGCACCTGCTCCTCATGCAGGTACGGGCATGGCTGCTGCACGCCCTGGTGCGCCTCGGCGACACGGAACGCGCCGAACAGGCCCTCGCCGGCCTCGGCGATCAGGACCGGGACCGCGGGGAGATCCGCATCGCCATTGCGGTGCTTCGGCTTGCCCAGGACGACCCGCAGGCGGCGGCGGCCGTGCTCGCGCCAGTGCTGGAGGGCGCCGCTCCCGTAACCGTGCGGACCTGGCTGGCTTATGCCTTCATGCTGGAGGCGATCGTCCAGGAGGCACTCGGCGACCCGGTCGCGGCCGGACGCGCCGTGGAGCGGGCGCTGGATCTGGCCGAGCCCGACAACGCGCTGTTGGCGTTCTTGCTCCAGCCTGCTCCGGGGCTGCTGGAGCGCCATGCCCGGGACTGCGCCAGGCACGCGGCCCTGATCGCTGAGATCCTCAGCCTGCCCAGGGGGGTCTGGGGAGGCGGGCAGCCCCCCCAGAATCGGGGGGGTCTTGGGGGGTCGTCCCCCCGGCTAGTAGAGCCGTTGAGCCAGAGCGAGATCCGGGTGCTGCGGTATCTGCCGACCAACTTGTCGGCCCGGGAGGTCGCCCGCGAGCTGTCGGTGTCGCTGAACACGGTCCGCACGCACATGCGCCACTTGTTCGCCAAGCTCGGCGTGCACCGCCGTTCGGAGGCTGTGGCGCGGGCCCGCGCCCTCGGCCTGCTCGCCCCGTCCCCCCGCGCGCCCTGAGGCTTTCTGCGCTCGCCCCCGATCCGTCCGATTCGGTGCCCGGCGCTGCTGAGCGCTTCCCGCCTGCCGAGTCGGTGATCGTCAAGACGATGAAACCGGTGCGCGATCATCATCTCGCTCCTGCCGCTGCCGGGCAGGCAGAACACGGCATACTGCCCGGCGAAGGCCAGTGCGGCGGCAAATGCCGGCTGCCGCTCCCTGAGGAGCACGCGCACGTAGGCTCTGTTTTCCCGGGCCCGCTGGGCTTTCACTGATGACGGCTGGCTCATTGCTGCGCTCAGGCAGCCATGGCCACAAGGTGGGCCAGACCATGGCGGTCGGGCGTGACAGCCTGGCCATCAGGGAGTAGTTCGCCTCCGTCGTCGAACATGACGACGCCGTTGCACAGCAGGCTCCAGCCCTGGCCGGGCTGATCCGCCACCATCCGTGCTGCCAGGTGATCGGGTGCCGCCCATTCCGGGCACCGCGGCTGATGCTGACACATGTTTTCCTCCGCCGTAGATGCAGATCGTTGAACGCCTCCACCAGCGTCACCCCCGCCATGCGGTCCTGTTGGCCGGGTCCACGGCCACGCATGCCGCGGGATCGTCGTTGCGGTTTCTGCCTGCGAGCTTGGTGCTTGGCCGGGTGAGCCGTCGTCACGCAATCGGGATGATTTCTGCCTGTGAGCCTTCCGCCCGGTTGGCGGATAGCGGCCCACCTCGCTGGCTGGCGTCGTGCGATGATGGGTCATGCGGTCTGGCGAGGGATCAGAGTCCGGGGCCGGCCGGCCGGCCCGCCCGGGGGCGGGAGGTGTGGTTTCCCGTCCGGGGCTGTTCTGGCGGCTCGGGGCGTCGGGGCGGGTCACGGTGGTGTCGGCGGCGCCGGGGAGCGGGAAGACGGTCCTGCTGCGGTCCTGGATCGCCGAGGCGGGTCTCGCGGAGCGCGCCGCGTGGGTGCCGGTGGCGCGTGGTGAGGGTGATCCGCAGCGGTTCTGGCTGGCGGTGCTGGGTGCGCTGCGCCGGACGGCGCCGGGGTCTGGGCTGGTGCGGGAGCTGACGGCGGCGCCGGATCTGGACGGGTGGGCGATCGTGGAACGGCTGCTGAAGGACCTGGCGCCGCTGGAAGACCGGCTCTGGCTGATGGTCGACGATGTGCACGAGCTGGGCTCGGCCGAGGCGCTGCAGCAGCTGGAGCTGCTGTTGATGCGGGCTCCGGACGAGTTGCGGTTCGTCCTGGCCACCCGGCACGACGTGCGGCTGGGGTTGCACCGGCTGCGGCTGGAGGGGGAGCTGACCGAGATCCGCGCGGATGATCTGCGGTTCTCCCTGGGTGAGGCGCGGGAGCTGTTCCAAGGAGCCGGGGTGGAGCTGCCCGAGCCGGCCCTGGTGTTGTTGCATGAGCGGACCGAGGGCTGGGCGGCGGGGTTGCGGCTGGCGGTGTTGTCGCTGGCCGGGCACCCGGATCCGGAGCGGTTCGCGGCAGAGTTCTCCGGCAGCGAGCGGACGGTGGCCGAATACCTGCTGGCCGAGGTGCTGGAGCGGCAGAGCGAGGGGGTGCGGCTGCTGCTGCTGCGGACCTCGGTGCTGGAGCGGGTCAGCGGCCCGCTGGCCGATGCGCTGACGGGGGGTTCGGACGGGGAGCGGGTCTTGCAGGACCTGGAGGAGGCCAACGCGTTCGTGGTGGCATTGGACGCGCGGCGGTTCTGGTTCCGCTGCCACCACTTGTTCGCCGACCTGCTGCAGCTGGAACTGCGGCGCACCGCGCCGGATCAGGTCACCGCGCTGCACCAGGTGGCCGCCGAGTGGTTTGCCGGGCACGGGTTTCCGGTGGAGGCGATCCGGCACGCCCAGGCGGCGCAGGACTGGGGCCTGGCCGTGCGCCTGCTGGGTGATCACTGGCCCGGCCTGCAGCTGGGCGGGCAGGCCGCGACCGTGCATGCGATCTTGGCCGGGTTCCCCGGCCAGGCCGCCGAGGCGGATGCGGAGCTGGCGGGGCTGGTGGCGGCGGATGAGCTGGCGCAGGGGTCGCTGGAAACGGCGGAGCGGTATCTGGGGCTGGCGGCGCGGGGGTCGGCGTCGGTGCCGGCCGGCCGGCGCGGGCAGGTGCAGGTGCTGCTCGGGGTGGTCCGGTTGCTGCTGGCGCGGCAGCGCGGGAACCGGCCGGCGGTGGCTGAGGAGGCGCAGCAGTTGCAGGCTGTGGCGGAGGCCCCGGAGGCGGCGCAGTCCGGCCTGGGCGAGGAGCTTCGCGGGCTGGTGCTGATCAGCCTCGGCATCACCGAGTACTGGACGGCCCAGCTCGATGACGCGGAGCGGCACCTGGAGCAGGGCATCGCGCTAGCCCGCCGGATCGGACGGCCGTTCCTCGAGTTCACCGGCCTGGCGTACCTTGCTGCGGTCACGGTCTTCCGGTCGTCTTATGCGCGGGCGGCGGAGCGTAGCAGGCAGGCGGTTGAGCTGGCCCGGCGGCACGGCTGGACCGACGAGCCCACCGCCGCCATCGCCTACGTGGTACCCGCAACGGGACTGGCCTGGCAGGGGCGGCTAGAGGAGGCCGAGGCCTGGATCCAGCGGGCCGAGCGCACCATCAGACCGGAAGCCGAGCCCACGACGGGGTTCGGGGTGCAGTACGTCCGCGGGCTGATTGAGCTGGCGCGCGGCCGGGACCACGAGGCGGTGGCCTCCTTCCGGGCCGCCGAGCGGCTGGCCGGGCGCCTTGCCGCACCGCAATATCTCGTCGCGCGCACGCGGGCTTTGCTGGTGCACGCCCTGGTGCGCCTCGGCGAGACGGAACGCGCCGAACAGGCCCTCGCCGGCTTCAGCGACCAGGACCGGGACCGCGGGGAGATCCGCATCGCCATTGCGGTGCTTCGGCTTGCTCAGGGCGACCCGCTGGCGGCGGCGGCCGTGCTCGCGCCAGTGCTGGAGAGCGCCGCTCCCGTAACCGTGCGGACCTGGCTGGCTCACCCTTTTATGCTGGAAGCGATCGCCCGGGATGCGCTCGGCGACCCGGCCGCCGCCGGGCGCGCGATCGAGTGCGCCCTCGATGGCGTCGAGCCCGACCACGTGCTGTTCCCGTTCCTCATCTATCCCGCGCCGCGGCTGCTGGAACGCCATGCCCGGGAGTGCGCCAGACACGCGGCCATAGTATCGGAGATCCTCGGCCTGCTGCCAGCGGAGCCCGGGGGGGACGGGAAGATGGCGTCTGCTCGCCTGCGGGGAGCCGTTGAGGAGACGGCCCGACTGATTGAGCCGCTGAGTCAGAGCGAGATCCGGGTGCTGCGGTATCTGCCGACCAACTTGTCGGCCCGGGAGATCGCCCGCGAGCTGTCGGTTTCGCTGAACACGGTCCGCACGCACATGCGCCACTTGTTCGCCAAGCTCGGCGTGCACCGCCGTTCGGAGGCTGTGGTGGGGGCCCGCGCCCTTGGCTTGCTCGCCCCGTCCCCCCGCGCGCCCTGAGGCTTTCTGTGCTCGCCCCTGATCAGTCCGATTCGGTGCCCGGCGCTGCTGGCGCTTCCCGCCTGCCGAAGCGATGATCGTCAAGACGATGCTCGCCTGCGCACTGCTCGAACACGCACGCCACCCGGCCGGTCATCACGGCCGTCGGCATCGGAGCCTTCATGTAGTTATCGGTCAGCCGGACGCGGTTTTGTTCAGCGACTGCTGTTCGTGGCCGACGGCCGGGAAGATCGATCCGGCCTCCATCGCGTTTTCCGCTGGGTTCTCCCACAGCGAGATGAGAAGTTCCTCCTCCGGCTGGCCGGTCAGGCGTGTCCACGTCTGCGAGAGATTCCTGAGTATCGTCTGCCGCGTCGCGACATCGTGGCCAGCGCGGATGGCGCCGTTCACGACTGAGTGGGTAGACGGCTCCCCGGCCACGAAGTACCTTCCGTCCGGCACGTCGGTGAAGATGACGTTGACGAAGGACGGCGGGACGCCGGTCGCGTCGCAGTGAATACGGGTGATCTCCTCGGCGAGATTTCCCCTGGTGGATTCGTCGAGTAGCCCTTCTGGACTGATGCACTGGTAAATGGGCATGATTTCTCCCCTAAAGTCGATGCGTTCCCTTGGAGTCAGTTCGTGTTGTCGGTCATCGGGCCTGCCTCCGCTCCTCCCGATAACCGGCGCGGAGCATAGACCCAGCATCCTGGGGAAGGCCGCACGCCGTCATCCCGGCGTTCGACCATCCTCGGCGCGCACGGCCACTATGCAGGTCCTGGCCGGTGCTACGCGGGAGGCCGAACCTAAGAACGTGGCCGGAAGTCGTCGTGCGCGTGGTCGGCCTTTGCGGTGTCATGGAGGTGGCTCCGAGCGACACCCACTGCTCCTCATCCAGCTCCGCTCAGGATCTCCCCAGCTGATCCTGCTCGGCAGCCAGACGGGCTGATCGGCCACGATCCGTGCGGCCAGGTGATCCGGTGCCGGCCATTGCGGGCACCGGGGGTCGGCCGACGGTACGGAACGGCGAGGGGCATAGACGGACCCGCCGTCCGAGAGCCGCCTGCACAGTCGCCGGAACCGGCCTACACGGCCAGGCCTCCGGTCTGCGCAGGGACCAAGATGGTCGATTTCCGCGATGCCGGCGCCTGAGCACCTTCGGTAGGACTTTCCGTAACGCCACGGTGCCAGCCGAGGTGAGTCCCTTACCAGCTGCCGTTCCTGACTCACGGGCGGATGCTTCCCGCAAGGAGCGAGTCATGATCAACTCGGCTAACTCGAGTGACCAGATACCGACATCGGCGAATACCGAGCGCCCGCCGCCCGCGAACGGGCAGGCGGGAACTACCAGCCATCACGGCAACGGCGATCGCCGGCACCTCGGGCTGATGGTGGTGAGCAGGCTCGCCAGCGCATGGGGAATCGAAACCGATGGCTGCCACCACTGCATGGTGTGGTTCGAACTGCGCCCGGTCCCGGCCTCGCTACCGTCCGCGGCATGACTCTTCGCTCTTTCATGGCCGCATGCGCCGTGCTTGCGTGCGCAGGGATTTTCCTGCCAAGTGCGGAGGCCAGAGCTTCGGAGGTACCAGGCCCTCGCGTGCTTGGAGCGAGTCTCGTGCCGTGGTCTGGGGTCGCCGACAGCCCGGGCGGACGGGCGGCCATCCGTGAGCTGAAGGCGGACCACGGCACCACCCTGTCCATAGTGCTGCAACTGTGCCAGGCCAGCCTCACGTCATCGGATATATGGGCGTGCCCGGAAATGCCAAGCGATGTAAGTCTTACCCGAGTCATACAATTTGCCCGGTCGATCGGGCTTCAGGTCATGTTCGACGTGCACGTCGATGTGGCAGGTCAGTCTGTATGGCGCGCCTACATCAACCCGGCTAATCGAATAGCCTGGTTTACCCAGTACGGAGCGTGGCTGGTTCATTACGGCCGGATCGCGCAAGCGGCTGGCGCCAGCGGCATCTGCATCGGCACCGAGATGGTTGACGTCACCGATCCAACCGTGCACGCTTCAAACACTGCCATGTGGGTTCACTATATTATCCGCCCACTGCGGTCGGTATTTACTGGGTGGCTGACGTACTCCGCACAGCACGGCATCGACGCGCTTCGGCTTGGCATCTGGCCCTACCTTGACAGAATCGGCTTGTCGACTTACTTCGTTCTAGACGGCAGTGGCTCAGTGAGTAACCTTGAAGCTGATTGGGCGTGGATCAATGGACGATATGTGTCGCCACTACGGCGGTACCATAAGCCCATCCTCTTTACTGAAATCGGGTACCGTAACGTGGCTGGGGACCATCTGACTCCGTGGTCATATGTCCCGGGGGGTACGCCGGATCAAGCGGAGCAGGCCAGGGACTATGAGGCGCTGCTTCGGTACTGGGGACAGTTCAACTGGTGGGGTGGCGTCGTGTGGTGGGATTGGAACGCAGATACAAGGCAAAGTGGTCCTGCAAACACCGACTTTACTCCCCAAGGCAAGCAGGCCGAGAACGTAATGAGGCGATATTTCGCCCACGGTGGATAATGTCCACCCGAGAGTGTACAGAGACCTTCGGGCTTAACGTGGGCGGCAATCTGGCCGCATCCCGTAACCAGACAAACGCCGCCTGACCGGGCGTCCGGCCTCATGAGTGAGCATTCCTGACCGCAAAATTGCGTTCTCCCGCGAGACCTGCGTAGTGGCCGGGCACTCCGAAGATGGTCAAACGCCGGGATGACGGCGCGCGGTCGTCACCAGGACGCTGGGCATAGGCGCCGCGCCGGTCGCCGGGAGGAGCGGCGAGGAGGCCCACCGGCCAGAAATGGAACCCGCAAGAGGCACGGAGACAGATATGCAGTCGCGAGACAACGATCAGCGGGTTCTCGACGTGATCGAGGACCAGCTTCGAACCGAAGATCCCGGGTTTGTGGGCAACTTCTCGGATTTCGGCGGTATTACGCCGTGGATCAAGCTGGTGAAAGGGCGGGATCACGCAACTACGGGCTCAGAGGAAGCTTCCCGCGGAAGGCGCTGGCGCGCGAACCGGGAAGTACACGAGATTGTGTCTCAGCTCATTCTGGTCATCATCGTCAGCATGCTTGTTGTGGCGTTCGTAGCCGGCCTGGTGTGGTGGATGCTGACCGCGCTGGGCCAGTGAGGAAGCCCCACGGGTCAAAATCGCAAGAGGTCACGATGATAATCGAGGCTCACTTCCTGATAACGCGTTCGAGCCGTGCGTGGATGTCCCGGGGGGCCTGCCTGGACGCGGACCCGGAGTTGTTTTTCCTGGACCCGGAAGACAGCGCAACGCATCGTGCAGAGAAGGCCGAGCAGGCCAGGAAGATCTGCGACATCTGCCCAGTCAAGGTGGAATGCCTGCTCTGGGGGCTACTGGTCTCGCCCGACGACGAGTGGTCGATCTTCGGGGGTACCACCTACCAGCAGCGCAGACAGATTCGGAGGGATTTGGGATGAGAAAGCGGACCATCCATTACTGCCAGTATGGGTGGACCCATACGAAATGCGGGCTCCGGTGCATCAATGTCACGGTCAGCACCCGCCGGGAATCGACGAATTGCATACAATGCCTCGGATAGAATGCGCCAGCCTGGACCGCGGGTTCTGTCTCTGCTCGTGCAGTTCCTGCGCCCAGGGCAATCACCGGCAGCATAAGACCCATGTAACCGACTGCCATGTCGGATGCGGGTGGACATGATCCGCAAATTGCGTACCGCCGTCCTTGTTATCATCGTGATTTGGGCGATCAAAAACCCTGAAAGCGCCGCGCAATTCGTCCATCAGTTCTTCCGCACGCTCGCCGTGCTCGTCAGAGCAGGTGCGACGGGGCTGGCGAGATGGGGGAAATCCGGATGAACACGGGGCAGCTGGCGTCTGCGGACCTGCCCGGCGAGTGGCGGGCCCGGATGCTGGTCGTGCTGGCGATGCTGGAGCGGGCGGCCACCGGCGACCTAGACGCGGCGGACGCGACTGCCCACCAGGCCTTGACCGTCGCCGGGGAGGCCGGGCGGCTTCGCCCCTACGGCATCAGACGCGGCGCCCGGGGCCGGCGCGGACGGCGCGCGGTCTCCGGGTGGGAGGCGCTCACCCCGACCGAGATCAAGATCGCCGCCCTGGTCGCTAGAGGCGACTCGACGCCGGACATCGCCCGGGGCATGTCCTTGTCCCGTCGAACCGTGCAGACCTATATCTCCCACATCCTGACCAAGCTCGGGGCAAAGAGCCGGATAGAGATCGTCCGCGAGGCGCTACGCCAGGGCATCTCGCCCTAGCGGCGCGGTTGGCGCCTGCTACCCCGGCCAGGCCAGGCGCGTCAGCCGCCGCCGCGGCAAAGTATCGTCACATGACCATATTCTTCGGCCCGCCCTAGCGAGTTTCCTTGAAGGGTGCCCGGCGCCGGCCACAGGCCCGGCGTGACATCCCAGCAGCGCCCTTTTCTACCCGTCGTCGGTACGGAGACGATCTGACCGTCAGGGCTCCCCGGGGGAGCCAGGGAGGCAGCAGTACTCACCTGCCGGGCTACCGTGCCGACTCTGCCGGAACGGCCGCCTCGTTAGCTCTTAGGAGAATGCCGTGAGCGTCACCGACCATGTCAGCGACATCCTGCTCATCTTCGGCACCGCAGGTTACTGGTCGCCGCTGGGGCCGTGGTGATGTCTCATCCTGAGCCGCTGACTGGACGGGTTAAGGACCTCAAGGTCGTTCGTCACTTTACCGGTGCGGTGCCCGCCTGCGGCGAGGCGCCGCTAGCCACCCGCCAAGTGGTCCCGCCCGAGCTGAGAGCTTTCCCGATCCGTCGTGACCGGCCTGGCAACGCCATAGTTGGCTTGGCGGCGCTCAGTGGCGCCACGGCGTCTGCCGACGAGGCCGGAACCCCTGATGTTCCGGCCGCTCCTCCCAGCAGAGGAGGAGTCGTGTCTCGCTGCGCGCTGTTCGGGCGACTGGCCGAAGCGGAACGCGTCGTCCAGATATCGGCGCCGGCCGGGAGCGGCAAGACGGTGCTGATGCGGTCCTGGATCACCGAGGCTGGCCTGGCCACCCGCGCCGCGTGGGTACCGGTGGATAGCGAGGAGCGTGATCCGCGAAGGTTCTGGATGTCGGTAGCCGGCGCGCTGCGGGATACGACGGCCGGATCGGCGCTGGTGCGGGAGCTGACCGGGGCGCCGGATCTGGACGGCTGGGCGATGGTGGAACGCCTGCTGAAGGATCTGGCGGCGCTGGAGGACCGGGTCTGGCTGGTGGTCGATGATGTGCATGAGCTGGGTTCGGCTGAGGCGCTGCGGCAGCTGGAGCTGCTTTTGATGCGCGGGCCGCCGGCGCTGCGGGTGGTGCTGGCCACCCGGCAGGACGTGCGGCTGGGGCTGCACCGGCTGCGGCTGGAGGGGGATCTGGCTGAGATCCGCGCGCACGATCTCCGGTTTACCGTCGATGAGGCGCGGGAGCTCTTGCAAGCGGCCGGGGCGGAGCTGTCCGACTCAGCCCTGGCACCGCTAGTGGAGCGGACTGAGGGGTGGGCGGCGGGGCTGCGGCTGGCGGCGTTGTCGCTGGCCGGGCATCCGGATCCGGAGCGGTTCGCGGAAGAGTTCTCCGGCAGCGAGCGGACGGTGGCGGAGTATCTGCTGGCCGAGGTGCTGGACCGGCAGCCCGAACGGGTGCGGCTGCTGCTGCTGCGGACCAGCGTGCTGCAGCGGATAAACGGCGAGCTCGCCGATGTCCTGACGGGAGGTTCCGGCGGGGAGCGGATGTTGCAGGACCTGGAGGAGGCGAACGCCTTCGTCGTGTCGCTGGACGTGCGCCGGTCCTGGTTCCGCTACCACCACTTGTTCGCCGATCTGCTGCAGCGGGAGCTGCGGCGTACCGCAAAGGATCAGGTCACAGCGCTGCATCAGGTGGCCGCCGACTGGTTTGGCGGGCACGGGTTCCCGGTGGAGGCGATCCGGCACGCCCAGGCGGCGCAGGACTGGGGCCTGGCCGTGCGCCTGCTCGGTGATCACTGGCCCGGCCTGCAGCTGGGCGGGCAGGCCGCGACCGTGCATGCGATCCTGGCTGAGTTCCCCGCCGAGGCTCCCGCGGCGGATGCGGAGCTGGCGGGGCTGGCGGCGGCGGATGAGCTGGCGCAGGGGTCGCTGGAGGCGGCGGAGCGGTATCTGGGGCTGGCGGCGCGGGGGTCGGCGTGGGTGCCGGCCGGGCGGCGCGGGCAGGTGCAGGTGCTGCTCGGGGTGGCCCGGCTGCTGCTGGCCCGCCAGCGCGGGAACCTGCCGGCGGTGGCCGAGGAGGCGCAGCGGCTGCAGGCCGTGGCGGAGGCTGCGGAGGCGGTGCAGTCCGGTCTGGGCGAGGAACTGTGCGGGCTGGCGCTGATCAGCCTCGGGATCACCGAGTTCTGGACGGCCCGGCTGGATGACGCGGAGCGGCACCTGGAGCAGGGCGTGGCGCTGGCGCGCCGGATCGGGCGGCCGTTCCTCGAGTTCAGCGGCCTGGCGTACCTTTCTGCGGTCGCGGTCGTCCGATCGCCGTACGCATGGGCGGCGGAGCGCAGCAGGCAGGCGGTCGAGCTGGCCCGGCGGCACGGCTGGACCGACGAGCCCGCCGCCGGCGTCGCCTACGTGGTACTCGCATCGGGACTGGCCTGGCAGGGGCGGCTGGAGGAGGCCGAGGCCTGGGTCCAGCGGGCCGAGCGCACCGGCAGACCGGAAGCTGAGCCCGCGGCCGCGATGGGTGTCCGCTACGTCCGCGCGCTGCTTGAGTTGGTACGCGGCCGTGACCAAGCTGTGCTGGGCATTTTCCGGTCTGCTGAGCGGCTGGCCGGGCGCCTTGCGGCACCGCAATATCTCCTTGCGCGCACGCGGGCTTTGCTGGTGCACGCCCTGGTGCGGATGGGCGACACGGAGCGTGCCGGGCAGGCCCTCACCGGTCTTGGTGAACAGGACCGCGACCATGGGGAGATCCGCATTGCCCAGGCGGCGCTGCGGCTCGCCCAGGACGACCCGGCCGCGGCGGCCGCCGCGCTGGGCCCGGTTCTGGACGGCTCCGCTCCCGTACCCCGGTGGACCTGGCTGGCTCATGCTTTCATGCTGGAGGCGAGCGCCCGGGACGCGCTCGGCGACCCGGCCGCCGCCCGCCGGGCCCTTGAACGCGCGCTGGACCTGGCTGAGCCCGACGGCGTGCTGTCGGCGTTCTTGCTCCATCCTGCTCCGGGGCTGCTCGAGCGCCACGCCCGGGAGTGCGCCAAGCACGCGGCCCTGACCGCTGAGATCCTCAGCCTGCTTCCAGGGCCCGGGGGGCCCCGGGGGGCGCGGGGGGGCGGGCAGCCCCCCCGTAATCGGGGGGGTCTTGGGGGGTCGTCCCCCCGGCTAGCAGAGCCGCTGAGTCAGAGCGAGATCCGGGTGCTGCGGTATCTGCCGACCAACTTGTCGGCCCGGGAGG
>Ga0302325_10018020_pt1 | contig 14897 bp, 14 predicted proteins | sample Palsa_T0_2_FD_201948 | JGI IMG/M metagenome (GOLD analysis project Ga0302325, IMG submission 201948) | Peat permafrost microbial communities from Stordalen Mire near Abisko, Sweden - Palsa_T0_2 | ecosystem: Environmental > Terrestrial > Soil > Palsa > Peat permafrost | place: Sweden: Abisko... | reverse complement strand
CGAGCGGCAGGTCACCCATCCGGACGCAGGGGGCGCACCCACCTAGCTATCGGTTTCGTCCCCGCCGCCATCGGCGTCCGAGGCGCTGCCGCTCCCGGCCGCCCCCCCGCTGCTGCCTCCGCTCGTTACGCTTCCACTCCCGGTACTCCCGCTGCCTCCACTCGTCACGCTCCCGCTGCTGCCGCTGCCTCCGCTCGTTACGCTTCCACTCCCAGCGCCGCCTCCATTGGTGGCGCCCGTGCTCGAATCAGCACCACCCCCGATGGGCACGCTCGTGGGCGGCGTGGCAACGCTGTCCTTGTTGGCGCTGCACCCAAGCCCCGCCCCTGCGCACGCGACAATGACCCCAACGACGAGAAGCTTCATTTGGGTACCCCCCACGAGGCTGGTTCAGGAGCGATCGCTGATTTAGCAGAGGCGACGGCTACGATCGCAAGGTCCGCCCGAGTCATTTCACGCTCGAGCCGTCGGCGCCGTCGACTGTCGCGGCGACCAACCTCCGAAGGCCCTCATTCGTGTGGCGCGATTGTAGCCAGACCTTTCTCTGGCCCAATAATCGCCCAGCTGGGACGTCGACGAGAGGCGCGACCGGCTCGACGAGCGTTGAAACGTCGAAGCCGGTGCCGACCGAGTGCAAGGCCAAATCATCTTCCTTCAGTCCCTGATAGCGCAGCCCCATGCTCGTCCAGAAATAGACCCAAAGTTGCAGATGCAGGGCTGAGATCGGGACCCTGCCGAGAGAATCTCTTGGTGAGCAACGAGCCCGCCACGATGGCGAGAACGCGCGTGGGCCTTCGCAAGAGATACGCGGCCCGGCGCAAAAGCGTTCTGCGCGTCGACCGATGGGCGAGCTGGAGCCGGAGAACCCGAGCCAAAGGGCGCGAGGGCGAACCGATCGCCGCGCATCACTCTTGGCAAAGCGGCCAACGTCCCGGCTTCGAAGTGCAGCAGAAACGCAGGCAGCGTCTCTTCGCCGTCGAGCACGAAAATTCGGTCGAAAAAATCGACGAGTTCGAGCTTGCCCTCATGCTGCAAAGACCAGGTGATCGGGCCACCAAGGATGAAGGTCGCGGCCGGGTATTTGGCTTTGAGCTCTGCATGGACGGCCCGAATCGAGTCGATGTCCTGATTGGTGCCGGAGAACGCGAAAACTTGCGCGGGCCCAATTGTGCTCGCCTCTTGCCGTAGGCAGTCGACAATCGACGCTTCCCATGATGCCGGCACATGGGCAGACAACGTGTACGCCCACAACGGGCCGAAGAGCGCCCCGTCACTCTGATCGTGCTGGAGGAGGGGCGCGTGCACGAAGGTGATGGCGAGGGGCCGCATCGATGACTATGAGCTTCGCATTGGTGCGGCGAAACGATCCTACTTCTTGAGGGCGCGACGAGCCAGGTTACGGCGCTCGTAGAGCCCAAGAGCGCTCGTCGCGAGATGGCCCTCGATCCGTCGGAGCACGCATTTTCCGTCGGAATCGAAGGCCGAGGGTCGCTGCACCTACGGAGGCTCCCTACCAGCGCACTTCACGAACGCGAGGACGGCGTGGGCGAGTTTCGCGGTCTCGCTGTCCCCAATTTTCTCCGCCACGCTGAGAGCGACGGTCGCGAGCAATAGGTCGCCCGGGTCGTGATCGAGGAGCGCCCGCGCCCGTTGCGATTTGAACCTCGTTCCTTCGGCGAGCTCGACGAGAACCTCGGCGGCAGCAACGATGGGATCGTCGGAGCTCGACTCACGCAAGCGCTCCCCTAGCTCGCGCGTATGTGGATCCGACGGCGCCTCGTATGCGAAAAAAAGATACCGGTGGCGCAGGTCGAGAGCGGCGAGGTCGAAGGCCGTCTGTCGTGCGCTCCCCGCAGGCCCGCCCCGACAAATGACCGCCAGCTCCACGGCACCCGTCGCGGGGAGCGCCTCCGCGGCGATGACTCTGCGCGAGGCGAGATCGACCGCCGCCCGAACGACGCGATCGTCTCCTGCGATCAGGAACTCATGGTGGAGGGCCTCGAGCCGAGAGCGAGCCACGCCCGGGCCGACGACGTGCTGCAGAGCCTGACCATATGCAACCCATTCCGCAGCGGAAATCGGCCGGGATCCTACGCGCGGCGCCTCGAGAAGACCCATCACGTCAGAGCCGCCCGCCGCCGCGAACACGAGCCGGGCACCGAAAGCCTCGGGATCCGCGAGCAGCTCCGCAAAGGAAAGGGAGCGCGCGACGTCACGTCGTCCAGCAAGCAGCGCCCGAGCTGCGGTCTCTTCCAACCCGATGCGAGAGCGAGTTGCACGGTGCCTGAGCAACGAAAGCGCGCCGCGCCCTACCGCTTCGTCGACGGCGAGGCGCCCCGCAAGCGCCCGATCGCCTGGAAAAGGCTCGTCGCTCGCTTCGACAGCCGCGGCTGCGAGTGATCGCGCGGCGCCCAAGACGCCAATGCCCGCGAGGTCTTCCGCAGCCCGGGCTGCAGCATCGCGCCGAGAAGGATCAAGGCGCGCAAGCGCTTCGAGCGAGTTGACGCGCAGCGCCAGATTGGAGAGACGCGGCGCCGAGGTCTCTGCGGCGAGTGGCCGTGCGTCGACTGAGGCCGAAGGACACGGGTCGATCCTGCAGCGCACGGTCCCCGAAGCGGTCATTGCCTCTCGCGCCTCAGGGTCCCAGCGAGCTGCCTCCCGATACGCGTCGACCGCGTCGCGCGAATCTCCGGTCGCGTCCGCAATTGAAGCCCGAAGGAAGGCTGAGTACGCCGGCGCCTCTATGTATCGTCCTTCGACTACCGCGCCACCGAATGCGCGCTCGACGTTCGGGCCACGCGCGCACGCGCCCATGGCCACCGTGCCCAGAACTATCAGCGTGCAGCGAACGCCAAATGCCATCGAGAGGGTTGGTCAGCGCGCGCCCACCGCGCCATAAGCCTGCTCGTATCGGCGTGCAGGCCCTTCCCAGCCGCGGTCCAAGCGCATCGCCCGACGAACGAGGGCGGGCCATCGAGGTAGGGCCATCGCGGCGAGCGCCCTCTCCGTGGCGCCGACGAGCCCGGGCCCTTCGGGATCGTCGTAGAGAAACCCGGTCCCCGTCTCGAGCTTGGCGTCGCAATCGACGATTGTGTCTGCCAGACCCCCCGTGGCTCGGGCCACGGGGATCGCACCGTAGCGATGAGCATACATCTGCACTAACCCGCAGGGTTCATAGCGGCTGGGCACGAGCACGATGTCTGCTCCTGCGAAAACGCGGTGAACGAGCGGTTCGCTCGCAGCTTGTATGAATACGGCCCGACCGGCTGACTTGGCTGCTGCGTCTGCGAGGCTGCGCGCAAGGGCGGGATCGCCATCTCCGGCGATCACGGCCTGGGCGCCAGTCGCGCGTAGGATCTTGGGGAGAACGCTGGCGACGACGTCCGCGCCTTTCTGCTGCGCCAAACGACCCACGAAGGCGACGATCGGAGCCTGCACGTCAATCGCCAGGCCGAGCTCGCTCTGCAAGGCACCCTTGCAACGGGCCTTGCTTTGAAAATCCTCCGCGTCGTAGCGCGCCGCAAGCGCAGGGTCCGTCGCCGGATTCCAGACGGCGTAGTCCACGCCGTTGACGATCCCGACGAGAGCCTCGGAACGCTTTCGGAGCACTCCGTCGAGCCGAGCGCCGTGCTCCGCGGTCTGAATCTCGCGCGCATAGCTGGGGCTCACGGTCGTGATGACGTCGGCGTCGACGATGCCTTGCTTGAGAAAGTTGATGCCACCGTAAAACTCGATGCCCTCGAGACGAAAGGCATCCCAGCCGAGGCCTATCGTCTCGAGCTGGTCTTTCGGAAACACACCTTGGTGCGCGACGTTATGAATCGTGAGCATGGTGTGGGTCGCGGCAAGAGCCGGCATTTCGCGAGCCAGCTCACGGAGATACGTCGGCACCAGGGCGGTAGGCCAGTCGTTGCAATGCACGACGTCGACTGGACGACCGGCGGCCACACGCTGCCGCACGAGCTCGGCGGCCGCGCGCGACAGAACGGCAAAGCGGAGCGCATTGTCGGCATAGTCCTCGCCGCGCTCACCGTACACTCCGTCGCGATCGAACAAGTGAGGGGCGTCGACGACGACCAGGTCGACCTGCGAGGCCAACCTGCCATCGAACACGGTAACTTCGAACGCCCGCTCGCCGAGTGAGAAGCGAAGGGGTGTGAGGCGCCTGGCAAGAAGGAGCCCCTGGGCTTCGAACGCAGGGAAGCGAGGGACCACTACCGTCACCGAATGCCCTAGCCCCCGGAGGGCTTTTGGGAGGGCTGCAGAGACGTCCGCGAGACCTCCCACTTTGACAAACGGTGCGAGCTCGGTCGTAACGAACGTGATGTCCATCGGCGTCGCCTCATAGCATGGGGGCACGGGCGCCGTCCGGCCTGACCGTGGAGCCGCGAACGAGCGTGACTGAGGCAGCGAAGATGTTCAATATGCGCACTCTCATGTCGCGCCTTCGAGCGTCGGAAGTCGAGTTCGTCCGCCCGTCGGGAGTGGCCGAAGGCTCGGTCGTCTCCGTCTTTCGTGTGCCCCCCGAAACAGCGGGGCAACGGCTCGACGTGTTCGTGCACAGCCAGCTTCACCGCACGAGCCGTACGCGGGCGCAGGCCATCGTGCGGGCAAGCGCGTACGATGCCACTGGCCGTAGGCTCAAGAGCAACGACCGCGTGCAAGCGGAGCAGCGCATTTTGCTCTGGCGCGCGCCGTGGGACGACGAGCAGGCCCCCGTCGACGTTCCCATCCTCTTCGAGGACGAGTATTTGCTGGCCGTCCACAAGCCCCCGATGTTGGCCGTTCACCCGACGGCCCGCTACCACAAGAATACGCTCATCAAGGTGCTTCAGGCGGCGCGCCCCGACTGCGCGTTCATGTCGCTCGGACACAGGCTCGACCGGGAGACCAGCGGCATAATCTTGGTCTCCAAGACTCGCGCGTGCGACCGAGCTCTCAAGAAGCTCTTCGAACAGCGCAAGGACATCGAAAAGACCTACGTTGCGTTCACTTGGGGCGTGCCCGATCTCGGCGACGGCGCAAGACACTTTCGGTACGAGCGGCGCGTCGAACTCGATCGCGAGAGTGCGTCGGGGGTCAAAATGCGAGTGTGCCGAGCTCCGGCGGGGTTGGAAGCGATCACAGTCATCGACGTTCGCGAAGTGCGATCGGGACCGTCAGGCCAGGTCTATTCGCGCATAGTCTGCGGGCTCGAGACGGGCCGGCAGCACCAGATTCGCCTTCACCTCGCTTCTCTCGGCGCGAGTGTCGTCGGGGACAAGCTCTACGGGCCTGACGAGCGGGCGTTCGGGCGGGCCGCTGACGGACGCCTCTCGGAGCTCGATCTGGCCCGTCTCGAGCTGCCACGCCATGCTCTGCACGCCGCACGGCTGGTTCTCCCGCACCCGATTACGGGCCAGCGCATCGAGCTGGAAGCCGCGCTCCCGCGCGACATGTCCGACTTCTGGGCGTCTCTCTCTTAGAGGCCGCGCGGAACCTTATCGAGATCGATCTGATCCAGAGCCACGCGAATGAGAGCGCTCCGGTTGGCCTTGGTCATGCCTCGAGTCTTGAGCTCCTCGACGAGGGCATCGAGCCGGTCCAGATCCTTCGTGTAGAGAGAAATGCAGATGACCTTGTAATGGGCGGGCTTCGGTTGGGCCTTCCGCGTTCGCGTTTCGCGGGGCTCTGGAGTGTAAAACGCGCCGGAGAGAACGTCTTGCACCTCGTCTCCGTCGAGCACGCGCGCCCCGCCGAGCCCCACTTCCGCTTCTCGCGCTCCCATCGCTTCCCGCGCTCCTCTCAGGTTCCAACCGCTCGAGCCAGACGGGCTTCGGTTCCGTCCACGAGCAGGTCGACGATACGTCGGTAGTCTTCTGCTGCGTTCGATTCCGGCGCAAATTCAAAGATGGTCTGCCCCTGGGCCGGCGCCTCCTTGAGGCGGGTCGCGGTTCGGATCGGAGGCATGACACGGTCTCCGAAATGCTCCTTGAGCGCGTCCAGGGAGTCCCGGCAGATGCGCGCACGCGCGTCGAAGAACGTCGGGAGGACTCCGTAGATCTCGACGGGATGGTGCAAGAGCGCGTTCACGTTCTTGACCGTCTTGATGACCTGGCGCACGCCCACGAGCGAGAGAAAATCGCAGGCCACCGGTACGATGATGCCGTCGGCCGCGACGAGAGCGTTCTGGTTCATGAGAGAGAGAGACGGCGAGCAATCCAGCACCACGACGTCGTAGCCTTCGAAACCCGGCGCGAGCCGTTCGCGCAGGATGCGGTCCCGATTCTGTCGTCCGGCGAGGTAGAGCTCGGCGGCCGCGAGAGTCTCGTTGGACGCCACGAGGTCCAAGTTTGGACGCACGCGGATCGCCGCGTCATGCGGGCGAACGCCCATCACGAGGACGTGATAGAGCGTTTTGTCGGCCTTGGCGCCGAGAGAAACGCTCACGTTGCCTTGCGAGTCGGTGTCCACGAGGAGCACGCGCAGACCGCGGTCGGCGAGCCCTGCGGCAATGCTGACCGATGTCGTCGTCTTGCCGGTTCCCCCCTTGTGATTGAAGATAGCAAGGCGCGATGGGGCCGCGATGCGCTTGCGGGGCGCAGCTGCCGCAATGGCGGGCACCCGCGTGGACGACGGCGGCTCTGCGAGGCTCGGCAGCGGCGGTGGCGGCCCGGCGAGACTAATGCGCGCCCCGCCTGCCTCCGCGAGAATTTGCCTTCGGCAATCGTCGGAGCATGCGTGGTGCAGCTCGCCTCTGACGCGAACGACGTGCGAGACGAGATCGACGAGAAAGCGGGTTCGACACGCCGAGCACGTCGCTCCACCCGTAGTCTCTCCCCGAACGGCCTTCCCGTGGCACCCCTGCGAACAGTAGAAAGCGAACCCGCCGTCGCGCTCCTCCATCTGGTAGCGGAACTGCACATCGAAGCGCTGCGCGCATAGGCTGCACGTCTCGGTCATCGCCGGCATCGTCTCTTGCAATCAACACATCGAGGCCGAGAGGGCCAAGAAACTGCGGTGTCGACCCCCGACTCTTTACTTGCCTTGGGCACACCCGGCGATGCCGTGGCCGTAGACCTCCATTTCCCAGATCGAGTAGCCGTACATGGGCAAGCAGCGCTGCGTGCAATTAACACGAAGGTAGCGACCGATACCCGAAAGGCCGGTGGTGTCGACGTCGGTCGACCAGTCCGTAGGGGCTCCGAGGCTACCGTTCATCATGTTGTTGACGACGCTCCCGTTGGTCAGCGTCACCCAGGACGAAGTGTCGTTCGAGACCTGGAGTTCGTAGGCTTGTGCGCAAGCGGCCTGCCAGTCGATCCTCACTCGGGTAACGGAAACAGGGGCGCCGAAGTCTAGGTAGATCCACTGGGGGGGGAGCGAAGTTCCGTTCGGCTCATCGGCCTGCTGCAGGCTCTCCCACCGAGTCGTGAACTGCTTGTCGGTGGCTTGGTTCGCGTAATTCTCGGTGCGCGTGCTCGAACTGGCGACGGTCGGCGAGGGACTGAGAAGGATCGACGGACACGCGGCCGCATCGAAGGGCGGCGCTGTCTCGACCGGCGCGTCCCGCGCAGCGTCTGCTGAGGCGACGCGCGACGCGTCGACTTCCCGGCTCGCCTCGGCGGCGCTGTCTGTTGCATCGACGTAGGACGCGAAGACATCGGTGGGCTCATCGGACGCGTCGAGCTGCGCTATGTCGGCTTCGTTATCGCTCGCCTCGGCGAGCGCGTCAGCACCCCCATCGTCGTCAGTCGCCGGAGGGGGCTGGGCGGAGTCAACGTCGCTCGTGACGATGCCTCCGTCGCCCGTCGCATCGAAGGCATTCAGCTCGAAGAGCAGCGTGCAGTTGCAAAGGCTCGCAACGAGTACAGCCGACGCCAGGGCAAAGACTTTTCGCATCGTGAGCTCTTCGCCCCTAGACCTCTATACGGTCGCAGGGGTAAAGCACATCAGGCCCGTCGCAAGCATGGAGCCGGGCGGGAGCGGCGGTCAGAAGCTGCCGGACACGGACGCTGTACACCCACCTGGACGCGGCCCAAGGTCGATGACTACCGGAGGCTTGTCGGCGGGGCGAAGGAAGAAGTATGCGGCAAGTCCGGCGGACGCTAGGCCCACCCCCAACGACACGTCGGCAACGGCGAACTTGGTCTGAATGTCGCCCTTTTCCCAGGGCGGGCAGGTCCTGAGCGCCACACACCCGCCAGGCGCGATGTCGGTGTTGCGCTGGCTCAGCCCCGTGAGCCCGAAGTAGGCCTCGTTCGCGAACGCTGCGACCGCCACCCCCGCGAGGACCCATCCCGCCACCCTTGGGTTGCTCGACGCGTTGTTCGAAGGGGGGGAGGGAGCCGGCGCAACCTCCGGGACCACGGCTTGCGCCTGATCGGGACCTTGAATCGTTGTGTCGGCCGTCGGTCGAGGGGCCAGTGCGGGCCCGAAGTGCACATTCAGCGCGCGATTCTTCTCGGCGGCGTGAATGACCGCATGCTCCTCCATGGGCGCAAAGCCCACGGCCTCGTAGTGGAAGAGGTGCGCCCCCGGGTCAACGGGGATGGGCTTCCCGTCCAGCTTCGACACCAAGACCTGTCCGTCGACGCTCACGGTCACGTCAATGAGGTCGTTACCCTTAGCGTCCTTGGCGTTGATGACCACGCTCGCCGAGCTCTGGTCCAAATCGAGGAGCCAGTGAACGCAATCGACCCTCAAGAGCACGGGGCAGCTTTCGCGCGCGCAACGTTCGAACGCCTCGCGAGCGCGCGTGTATTTGCCGTCATCGCGAAGCTGCTGCCCTTCGTCCGAAGCGCTGATGCAGGCCGCCTTCTCAGAAGCTTCGTCCGCGAGGGCGTCCGAGCTCGACGCGACGATACATACGGCAAAGGGCAGTAGGCAGACGTAGGGGCGGCCCTTCATTTAGGCTCTAGACTCCCCGCCCACGCTACTACAGACAAGCCGCTTTGTAGTGCTTGTGCCCCTTTTCATCGATTGTGAAAGGTGTAGCGCAATCGGCCCTTGGTGCCCGGCCTGGCGGTCGAGCCGTGGTCGCGCCCCCGGAGTGCACTTTGACCGTGCTCGCGCTCGGGACGCCAGCCGTGAGCTGGTTTTGCGAATCGGAAGCGACGTCACTCGCCGCAGGTACAACCGCCGGGGCCTCCGCCACCGCTGCAGCGGATGGCGCGTCGTGCGCCGGGCCGACCGGCCCCGAGGCCTTGTGGCGCCCCACGAACGCCACGACTAGCGCGACGATTAGGGCTATGCCGACGGAGGAACCAAACACCGCAATGCGCCCCCAGGGCCGCGGGCCCCCGGGCAGCGTGGGAGCCACCGCGACGTGCGACACGTCGGACCGCAAGTCACCTTCTTTTAGAGAAACCGCCGGAACCGTCATAGCCGGTGCCGGGTTGGTGGGCATATCACTGGTAGTCGTGGAGACCGGGACTCGGATTCGCTCCGAAGGTCGCGTCGGCGTGGACCCCTCGATGGCGGCCATGAGCGCGGCGCGTTTTGACAGCTCCGTACCGGCGAGCGACTCGACCCATTCTCCGACTTCGGAGGTCGAGGCGACGCCGGCGCAGCGCTCGAGATCGAGAGCCATCTCGCGAGCCGTCGCGTAGCGTTTGGCCGGATCGCGATCGAGCCCGCGCATGACGACGGCGTCGAACGCCGCGGGCACGTGCGGAGCGACGCTGCTGGGCGCCTTGATCGGGTTCATCAAGATCGACGTGACGAGGGCGCCTTCATGCTCGCCGGAGAAAAGCCGCGCGCCTGTGAGCGCCTCCCACGTGACGACCGCCGCGGCATACACATCCGCCTGCCGAGTGACGCGCCCGCCACGCAATTGCTCAGGTGGCATGTACGCAAGCTTTCCTTTGATCTGCCCCTCACGAGTCGTCTGAACGCGGCCAATCGCTTTCGCGACGCCAAAGTCGAGCACGCGAGCGACGCCTTCGATTCCAACGAGCACGTTTTGCGGCGACACGTCTCTGTGCACGATGTTGAGCGATTGCCCTTGCTCGCTTTTTGCCTCGTGCGCTGCGTGAAGCCCGTGAAGCACCCCGCTCATGATCGCCGCCACGATGCGTGGGTCAGCCTCTCGCTTTGCATCTTGCATGGCGATGCGCAGCCGGGAGAGCGATTCACCCTGGACGTAGTCCATTACGAGAAAGATCTCGCCTTCCGTCGCAACCACATCGAGTGTCGGCACGACGTTTGGATGACGGATGCGAGCCGCTAGCCTGGCCTCGTCAAGAAACATCGCCACGAATTCGGGATCCTTGGCGAGGTTTGGGTGCAATCGTTTGATCGCGACGGTCCGTGAGAAACCGGCCGGACCACTGAGGCGACCGAAGTGCACCGTGGCCATCCCGCCGGCGGCGATCTCTCCAAATAGAAGGTATCGCCCGATAGCGCGGGCAGGCAGCACGGCGGGAGCGGGCGCAACCACGGTAGGTTTACTGTACCTGGTGCCGGCGGCGAGGGCTAGACACCCCCTCGCCATCCCCCTTCCGTTTCCTCTCGCCCATTGTCGCACACACACACGCATCCGTCGCCCACCTGGCGCCAGGTGCCGCCCGACGCCGTCGGAGGGAACATCGAGAGCCCCCCACTCAGAGGACCGCATGGCCCCCCTGCGCTGACCTTCAGTGCCGGAAGTGTCGCACCCCTGTCATGACCATAGCTACGCCGCAAGCGTCAGCCGCGGCCACGACTTCAGCGTCCCTCATGCTTCCTCCGGGCTGAGCGATCGCAGCTATCCCCGCGCGCGCTGCGGCCTCGACTCCGTCGGCGAACGGAAAGTACGCGTCGGAGGCCAGTACGCTTCCGTGGGCCTTCGCGCCGGCCTTTTCGCAAGCGATTTGCACGGACACGACCCGCGACATCTGGCCGGCCCCCACCCCCACGGTCGTCTCGCCCGCGGCTAGGACAATCGCGTTCGACTTGACGTGCTTGCAGACCCTCCAGGCAAACTCCAAGCTTTGGAGCTCCACCGGCGTGGGCGACCGCCGAGTGGCGATCTTGCCGCGCGAGACTTCAAGCGCTGCAGTTGCGTCGCGGTCTTGAGCGACGAGCCCACCGCCGACCGGCTTGAAGGTCAGAGCGGCGTGGTCGGCCCCAAGCCATCCGTCCGTCTGCAGCAGTCTCAGGTTTTTCTTCGTACGCAGCGTCGCGAGGGCTCCCGGAGCAAAGGCAGGCGCAACGACGCATTCCAGAAACGTCTCTGCAAGAACACCCGCAGTCTCGTCATCGACTTCGCGGTTGAGCGCCACGATGCCGCCGAACGCGCTCACTGAATCTGCGTCGCGTGCTCGGCGATATGCTTGCGCCAAGGAGGATGCAACGGCAACTCCACAAGGGTTGGTGTGCTTGACCACCACTGCGGCCGGCCCATCGAATTCACGCACGGCGTCGAGAGCGGCGTCGACGTCTACGAGGTTGTTGAAACTGAGCTCCTTGCCTCCCGCACCCAGGCTCAGCGCCCGAGCGAGCGAGCCGGCCGGCGCGCCTCGGTCCACGTAGAAGGCTCCGCGCTGGTGCGGGTTCTCTCCGTATCGAAGAGCGTAGCTACGCTCGAAGTTGAGGCCGAGGAAAGCCGGGAAACGCGCGCGGCCCCCGTCCGGCTCACGCGACGAGAGGTAGCCGGCGATGGCCGCGTCGTAGGCCGCGGTGTGCGCGAACGCGCGAGCGGCGAGCTCCGCGCGTGTCTTCTCCGTGGGCTCTCCGTGCTCGGCCATCTCTGCGAGAACGCGCGGGTAGTCGCGAGGGTCGCACAGGACGGTCACGCGCGCATGGTTTTTGGCAGCCGAGCGGAGCATCGACGGACCCCCGATGTCGACGTTCTCGACAATGTGTTCATGGGTCGAGGCCGAATCGGCCGCGACGCGCTCGAAGGGATACAGATTGACGACCACGAGATCGATCTCGCGCGCTCCCAGGCGTTCGAGATCCGCCTTGTCGACGTCACCCCTGGCCAGGATACCGCCGTGCACGCGCGGGTGCAGAGTCTTGACTCGTCCGGCCATCACCTCCGGCGAGCCCGTGTAAGACTCAACGGTCTCGACACTGACGCCCTCGCCGATGAGCGCGCTCGCCGTCCCGCCCGTCGAAAGAATGCGCACGCCCCGATCGACGAGAGCCCGCGCAAGGGGGACGATCCCCGTCTTGTCGGAGACCGAAACGAGCGCCGTACGTATTGCCATGCGGGCGCGGTAGCCCGATCAGGCGGCGAGGTCAATGAGGGTCAGCCAACCTCGCCCATATCGAATTCATCGGCGACTTCGGGGCCGGCCGTTCCGCCGGCGACCTCGGCGTCGCCGGCCTCTTCCTCGTCGGCGGTCACCTCCTCGGCCTCATCCTCGTCGTCGTCCTCGGGCGGGGCCGTCAGCACAGGAAGGCGCCGCTTGCCCATAGGCCCTTCGTCGACGTAGTCGCGCAGCGCGAGCATGTCCCGAAGAGCCGCCAGCTTCGCCAGCCCCTTGACCTCCACCTGACGAATGCGCTCGCGCGTGAGGTTCATGATGGCACCGACTTCTTCCAGGGTCGTGCCGCCTCGATCCGCAACATCCAGCGCACAAGTCTCGGACATCTCCCAAACGTCGAGATCCGGGAAGTTGAGCTTTATCGCCCCGGTGCGCGCAGACACGTCGAGATACAAGTGATGCTTGCACGAGACGAACGGGCACGGACGGGCTCCGCTGGCGCAGTCCTCTCGCACGTCGGGTCGCTCTGCGTCTTCCCCTTCGGGATAGAGGAGCCGACCGAGTTCGAGCTCGCGCTTCGTCATCCTCTTGACGCTGATCGTCCGCGCGCGGATCGCGCGCTTTCGACGAGACCTTCTCTGCTCGCGCGTGACGGGGATCGCAGGCTCCTGCGCCTCGAGCGCCAGAGCACCGTTCGTGTCGACTTGCGCCGTCAGCAGTGTGTCAACGGGATCGTGCTTCGGGTCCATTCTCGGTCCTTCCTGACCACCAATCCGCAACCGCTCCGCGCAAACGTCAGGTCTGCGCAAAGATTCTCGCGAGCAAACCAACCGTGCTCGCGCTGTAATCGCAAGAACGACCTCGCTCGTTTCACTGGGGTGAATGTGACGACAACCGCCCCACAATCGCCCGAATGGTTTCGCACGTTAATCCAAAGGAAAGATTGTGGTCAATCCATCGTTTGCCTTTTTTTTGAGCGTTTCCATTATGGAACTCGTTTCGCGTGGTTAGATCGTTCGCGTGACAGGAAATGTCATGGCTAGAGGCGACCTCACCTGCCGCGAGCGCGCGGTTCTCGAAAGGGCGCGCGAGCGCGCTACCCTTGCCCGACGTTGCGGCTGGCGCCTATGTTCCGGGGGCAGCGCGGAAACATGCCCGAGCGTCGCGACCCCTTGCAACCCATCACGCGTGACGTCGCCGCGCGCGGTGCCCGCATCCGGTTCGTAGAGGCAGGGCAGGGGTCGCCGCTCGTCCTCGTGCACGATTGCCTTGCGAGCCGCGCGGTATGGGACGACGTGCTCGCCCAACTATCGCGCCATTTTCGCGTCGTCGCGCCCGATCTCCCTGGGTTTGGGGAGAGTGAAAAGCCCGCTCCTGGCCGCTACGCGTACGACTTCGACGCGTTCTCCGAGTCGCTCGTCGACCTTGCCGCCGCTCTTGGCCTCGTCCGACTCTCCTTGTGCGGGCACGGACTGGGAGGCGCGGTCGCACTGACCCTCGCGGCCGAACACGCCCACCTCGTCGAAAAGATGATCCTGGTGAATCCGCTCGTTTATCCGTCGCGCCCCGATGCCCTGACGCGAATTGCCGGCGTACCGGTCATTGGCCCATTGGTCTTCAAGCAGATGCTGGGCCGGACGCTCTTTCGAAACCATTTCTTGTGGCAGGGTCGCTCGAGCGCAAACGACGTCCCGATGCGGCGGCTCGATCACTTCTTCGACCTATTCGACGCACCCGCGGCTCGCGAGGCCGCGTACGCAACGATGCGCGCCACCCTCGACACGCGCGCCCTCATGGCACGCGTTCCTCGTGTAACAACCCCCACCCTCGTTCTGTGGGGCCGCAGAAACCGCACGGGCCCGGTCGACCAGGGGCGGCGCCTCGCACGGGAGCTCAACGGCTCTCGCTTCGAGGTGCTCGATTGCGGCCCCTCCCCCGCCGAAGAGTGCCCGGAGGCTTTCGCGCACGCGCTGACGGCTTTCCTTGCCGGCCCCCAGGGGAATTGAGCGATGCCGGCTTCGCGTGGGCGACGCCTTTTTCAGAATCCCTCGGCGAGGACAGGGACCGTCGTCGTCGCGATCATGATCGCGTTCGCGCTTTTCGGTCCGCTTCTGAGCGGACACCGGCCGAACGACAGCGACTTCGTACATGGGGTTGCGCTCGACCACGCGCCGACTGGCCCGTGTGCTCGATTCCCTCTCGGCGCGGATCGACTTTTCCGCGACGTGCTGACCCGTCTCTCTTCTGGCGCCAGACTGTCATTGCTCGTCGCAAGCGCGGCCACCCTCATTTCCGTTGGTTTGGGCACGACCGTCGGCGTCCTCTCCGGATGGTTCGAAGGTGTGCCCATCCGCGTCCCGTGGCCGGCGCTCGTCGGTACGTCTGGAGCCCTGGCCGCCCTCGGTCTTGGAAGGCCCATGACGGCGTGTTTGGCGTTCGCCTTAGGCTGCATCGCGGCAATCGCGACCCGAGCCGGCGGCCCCCGCGTCGACATTGACGGCTTTCTGATGCGGGTCGTCGATGTCCTGCTCGCGTTTCCGTTCTTGCTCCTCCTGATGGCCATTGGAGCCGCGCTCGAACGCACTACGGTTACGACGCTCCTTCTCACCTTGGGTACGACAGGGTGGCTAGGCATCGCCCGGCTTCTGCGAGCCAAGACGATGCAGTTACGCGGTTTGGAATATGTGATGGCATCGCGGGCGCTCGGCCAATCGACCCCGAAGA
>Ga0302325_10018019_pt1 | contig 14898 bp, 13 predicted proteins | sample Palsa_T0_2_FD_201948 | JGI IMG/M metagenome (GOLD analysis project Ga0302325, IMG submission 201948) | Peat permafrost microbial communities from Stordalen Mire near Abisko, Sweden - Palsa_T0_2 | ecosystem: Environmental > Terrestrial > Soil > Palsa > Peat permafrost | place: Sweden: Abisko... | reverse complement strand
CCGCAGGTGCGCCCGGATCGCGTCCAGGATCTGGTCCTGGACCCGGAGCACCGGGTTGAGCGCGTTCATCGCGCTCTGGAACACGATCGCGATCTCCCGCCAGCGCAGCGCGTGCAGCTCTCTCTTTCTGAGCGTGAGGATGTCGGCCGGGTCGCCGCCCTGGGTGATCCGCCGCCCGTAGTAGCGCACGCTGCCGCCGGTGACCAGCGCCGGCGGCCGCAGCAGCCGGGTGGCGCCGTAGGCGAGGGTCGACTTGCCTGACCCGCTCTCCCCGCACAGCCCCACCACCTCGCCGGCGTGCAGGGTCAGGTTCACCTGCTCAACCGCGCGGACGTCGCCGCCGTCGGACCGGTAGGCCACGGATAGGTTATCCATCTCAAGGATCGGCTTCATCGAAGCTCACCGCCAGCGGGGGTGTTGTCGAGCAGCGAGCTGCGCGAGAAGGAGTGGAGGAATCCGGTGACCCGGCCGGGAGAGCCGACCAGCATGGCGAGCACCGGGGTCGGGTCGGTGGCCCAGACCTTCTTGCCCGCGACCCGCGCCGATCCGCGCGAGGCGCGCAGCCGGGGGCTGCCGAGCTCGTCGAAGCCGGTGTTGAGCAGCACCAGGGCGGTGCCAATGAGGGCGACCGCGATGCCCGGCGGCAGGAACCACCACCAGGCGCCGAGCTCCAGCGCCTGCGCGCTCTGCGCCCAGTAGAGCATGGTGCCGAGCGACCAGCTGTTCAGGTCGGCCAGGCCGATGAAGGCGAGCGCGACCGAGGCCGCAATCGCGTAGAGCACGGTGTTGACGAAGCTCGCCGCGATCAGGCTGACCTCGTTCGGCATGATCTCGAAGAAGATGATCCGCCAGGTCTTCTCGCCGGTCTCGCGGGACGCGGCGATGAAGTCGCGGTTGCGGATCGTCAGCGTCTGCGCCCTGATCACCCGGGCGCCCCACTGCCAGCCCAGCCCCGCCAGCACGATGATGGTCGGCAGCTGGCCTCGGTTCGGCAGGTAGCCGAGCAGCAGGATCAGCAGCGGCAGCGCCGGGATCACCAGGAACACGTTGGTCAGCAGCGACAGAATCTCGTCCCAGACGCCGCCGAGGAACGCCGACGTCACCCCGACGATCACCGAGAGCGCGGTCGCGATCACGCCGACCAGCAGCGCCAGCTCCAGCGTCAGCCGGATGCCGACCAGCAGCTGGGAGAGCACGTCCTGGCCGCTCTGGGTGGTGCCGAGCAGGTACTGCGACGACGGCGGCTGGAGCGAGAGGCTGATCGAGGGGTTCGAGTACCCCGGTGCGTACGGTGCCACCTCCGGGCCGATGATCGCCGCGAGGATGAACAACCCGAACAGCACCACGCCAACCTTGGCCTTCAGCGGCAGCTCGCGCCAGATGTTGCCGAGGATTCTCATCGGCCGGTCCCCCTTGCCCGCACTCGTGGGTCGGCTAGCACAATGACCAGGTCGACGATCATGTTGGCGATCAGCACCGCGAACGTGATGCAGAGGAAGATCGCCTGCATCAGCGGGTAGTCGTTAGACGTGACCGCGTTGAGCAGCAGCAGCCCGATGCCCGGGTAGGAGAAGACGATCTCCATCACCAGCGCGCCGGAGACCACGAAGCCGAGTGCTAGGCCGAACCCCTGCAACTGCGGGAGCAGCGCGTTGCGGGCCGCGTAGGTGAAGATCACCCGGCGGCTCGTCAGCCCCTTGGCCTGCGCTGCCACCACGTAGTCCTCGCCGATCGTGGTGATCATCACGTTCCGCATCTGCAGCATCCAGCCGGCCACCGAGGTGAGGACGATCGTGACTGCCGGGAGCAGCGAGTGCTGGATGGCGCTGCCGATAAAGCCCCAGTTCCACCCCTGCACGTAGATCTCGCTGTTGTACCCCTGGGCGAGCGGGAACCAGTGCAGTTTCACCCCGAATATGTCCAGCAGCACCAGCGCGAAGAAGAAGTAGGGGATGGCCTGGAGGAACATCAGGCCCGGCAGCGATCGGTCGAGCCAGCCGCCATGCCGCCAGCCGGCCATAATGCCGAGGCCGGTGCCGAGCAGGAAGGCGATCACCGTCGCGGTGCCGACCAGCGTCAGCGTCCACGGGATCGTCGCGCCCAGCAAGGTTGAGACGCTCGCCGGGTAGTTCGTCACGTCGGTGCCGAAGTTGAAATGAGCCACGTCGTACAGATAGGACGTGTACTGGTGCCAGAGCGATCCTGGGTGTCCCACGCCGAGCATCGCCTCGAGCGCCGCGTAGGCGGAGGGCTGCAGGTTGGGGAACTTGTCCATGATGCTTTGCACCGCGTTGCCTGGCATCGCGCGCGGAATGAAGAAGTTGGCGGTTAGCGCCACCCACGCGGCTACCAGGTAGAAGGCCAGGCGGCGCACCAGGAACGGCATGCCCTCCACCTACCTTTCTTTAATCGGGTCGTTGGCTGTGTCTTGATTCGGGAGGATGGCCGGTGCACGTCTGGCCACCGGCTGCTGTTGTTTCGGCGGGCATGGGGGGGCTGGCGCCACCATGGTCTCCACCGGCTTTCGCAGCACCATGCCGGGCGGGCAGCCGCAGCTGGACCGGATGACGAGCTCGGTCGGCAGCAGTTCGACCGAGGGCCGCAGCGTCGGGTGCGCGATCCGCTCGATCAGCCGCTCGCAGGCGCGCTCGCCGATGCTCCGGATCGGCTGGTTGACCGTGGTCAGGGGCGGATCGCAGAGGGTGGCAGGGTAGATGTCGTCGAAGCCGATCAAGGCGATGTCGTCGGGTACCCGGATCGAGTGCGCTGTCAGGGTACGGAGCACGCCGATGGCCATCTGGTCGTTCGAGCAGACGATCCCGTCGGGCAGCTCACCCCCCGGGCCGCCGAAGTCGGCCAGCATCCGCTCGGCCGCGGCCTCGCCGCTGCGCACGCTGAACCGCCCGCTGCAGGCGCCGACCAGGCTGGCGCCTGGTTGCGCGTCGATGACCGCCTGGGTGGCCAGCCGCCGGGTTTTGGCGTCCGGCGCGGTCTCCGGCCCGTCGACGTGGAACAGCCGCCGCCGGCCGTGGTCGATGACCAGGTGGCTGACCAGCGCGTACGCGCCCGACCAGTTGTCGGCGGCCACCACGTCCACGCCGCGCAGCGCCGGGTCGCCCGCCACCACGACCACCGGCAGCCGCCTGGCCAGCCGGGCCAGCGCGGTCGTCGGCACCACGCCCTCGCCGATGAGCAGCCCGTCCACCTTGCCGGAGAGGGTGAGCAGCCGAGGCAGCACCGGCTCGTCCTCGCGCGGCCCGGCGCCCGCCTGATCGCCGTCGCGCACGTAGCCCGCCAGGATCTCGTCCTCGCGCAGGTACGTGATCAGCAGGGACCAGTGGCGGTCGCGGATGAGCGCTTCGGCGCCGCGCATGACCTCGTCGTAGAAGAGCAGGCTCATCGACTCGATGTCGTACTGGTTCGGGTTGAGCCCGGTGTGTTCCACGCAGACCAGGCCGATGACGTCCTTGCGGTTGCGCGCGAGAGACTGCGCGGCGCCATCGGGCACGTAGCCAAGCTCTTCGATCGCGGCACGCACGCGGGCGCTGGTGGTCTCACGTACCGACTCCTGCCCGTGTAGCACTCGGGAGACGGTAGCGATTGACACCCCCGCCTGCCGTGCTACGTCATAGAGCGTTACCACGCTGCCACCTGTCCGAAATGTAAGCGTTTACAACGAATGATGTAAGCGCTTACGCTAGACCCCGCTAAGGATCGCGTCAAGGAGGAAACATGACCAATGTCACGACATCCGGTGAGCCCCTCGCCTTCCCCGCGGGGTTTACCTGGGGTGCTGCGACGGCCGCCTACCAGATCGAGGGCGCGACCAACATCGACGGGCGAGGGCCGTCCGTCTGGGACACATTCAGCCATACGCCGGGCAAGGTGCGCGGCGGTGACACCGGCGACGTCGCCTGCGATTCCTACCGCCGCTACCCGGAAGACGCCGACCTGCTGCGCTCACTCGGCCTGACCGACTACCGGTTCTCGATCTCCTGGCCGCGCATCCTCCCGGACGGCGTCGGGCCGGTCAACCAGGCCGGTCTTGACTACTACAAAGCGCTGCTTGACGCGCTCGCGGAGCGCGGAATCGCGCCCGCCGCGACGCTCTTCCACTGGGATCTGCCGCAGGCCCTGCAGGATCGCGGCGGCTGGAGCGTCCGCGATACCGCGCTCCGGCTGGCCGATTACGCCACCGTCGTCGGCGAGGCGCTGGGCGACCGGGTCACCCGGTGGATCACCCTGAACGAGCCACTGGTCGTCGCCCACAACGGGCACCGCATCGGCGTGCACGCACCAGGGCTGTGCGACGACGCGGCGGCCGCCGCGACCACCCACCACCTGCTGCTCGGCCACGGTCTGGCCGCCGCGGCGCTGCGCGCAAGCGTGCCCAACGTCAAGGTGGGGATCACGCTCAACCTGACCCAGGTCCGCGTCGCGAGCGACGCCAACGGCTCGGCCGAGGCCCTGGAGCGTGCCCGCGCGGTCGCCGACGCCAGCCAGAACGGCCTGTTCCTCGACCCGATCCTCTTCGGCCGGTATCCCTCGGCCACCCCGGCCTCGATGCTGCCGCCGGCCGAGCTGATCCTGGACGGCGACCTGGAGACGATCGCCGCGCCGCTGGACTTCCTCGGCGTGAACTACTACCAGCCGGTGCACCTGCGGGCGGGCGACCCGGCGAATCTGCGCCGGGGCGAGCAGTCGCCGATGCAGGGGATCGAGGGCCGCGTGGTGGAATACCACCCCGACGGCCTTGAGCAGACCAACATGGGCTGGCTGATCGACCCCGAGGGACTGTACGAGCTGCTGCTCCGGGTCTCCAAGGACGCCCCCGGCCTGCCGCTCTACATCACCGAGAACGGCTGCGCGGCCGAGGACTACGTCAACCCGGACGGCGAGGTCAACGACCTGGAGCGGGTCAAGTTCCTGCACCTGCACCTGGAGGCATGCGCCCGGGCGATCAGGAACGGGGCCAACCTGGCCGGCTACTACGTCTGGTCGCTGCTTGACAACTTCGAGTGGGCGTACGGCTACCAGAAGCGCTTCGGCATCGTGTTCGTCGACTTCGCCACCCAGCAACGGATCCCCAAGGCCAGCTCGGGCTTCTTCGCCCAGGTAGCGAGGGAGAACCGGGTGCCCGCACTGCCGGCTGTCTGGCCGGTCTGAGTCGCTTCGCTGTCATGTCATGAAATATCCGGAATTTCGTGGCGCGCTTTTTGCGCCCGAAATTCCGGATCCCGAAATTCCGGATGCGGGCCAGGTCGGGACACCGGGGTGCAATCGCGGCATTCCGGGCGCGGTTCGTGCGCCTGGAAATTATTGTGCGTCGTTAGGGGTCGTTGCCCGGACCGTTTGACGCACGATAATTTCCGGGGCCGCGCGCGGTCGGGCAGCCGGGTTGGCCACGGGGCCAGGGTGGCGGGCGGGGCGGGAGTAAGCCGGGACCGTTCACACTGAGGGTGCTTGTGAATGTGACCTTGGCGACGCCCGCCCGACGTGATGCCGCCGACCACCGGCAGGCGCCTTGGGGCCATTTTGGTACAGCTAGCCACCCGATTTGTCACCATTTGATGCGGTTAGATGCGGCCGACCGCGTACCAAATAGGCCCTAAGCCGAGCCACGCGCCTGATGGCGCCCTAGACCACTCACGTTGGCCCCGGAAAAGAACCGCGCAACGAGCTCCGCGCCCAAGCAGACCGCCACCACCGGAGACCTCCGGGTCTGCCTTGCGGGGCGGACCACGCTAGTACGAGAAGCGGGGGGCGCGAGCGGTGCGCCACCGCGCGTTCGACCGCCGATCGGGTTTAATCGGCGGTCGACAGCGCGGGAAGCACCGCCGCGACACCGCGACCCCTGCGGCCCCCGCGATCGCGACACCGCTAGCCGCTGCCGCGACACCGCTAGCCACGAGTCATTGTTACGCGAGTTCGGCGAGGGCCTTTTGGTAGTCGGCGATGTCGCGGGCCTGGGGGATCGGGTTGGCGACCTTCCAGCGCACGACGCCCTCCTTGTCAATGACGAACGTGCCCCTGATGGCCAGGCCGCGGTCGGCGTCGAACACGCCGTACTCCGTGGCCACCGCTCCGTGCGGCCAGAAGTCGGCCAGCAGCGAGAACTGGAAATTCTCCTGCTCCGCCCAGATCCTGTGGGCGAAGAAGGAGTCCACAGAAATCGTGAGCAGTTCCACGTCATCCGCGGCGGCCTCGGGGAAGTCCTCCCGCATCGCGCACAGCTCGCCGCTGCAGACCGGGCTGAACGCCAGCGGGTAGAACACCACCACCACGTTCTTGACGCCGCGGAAGCTGGACAGCTTCACCGGCGTCCCGTGCTGGTCCGGGAGCTCGAAGTCGGGAGCGGTGTCCCCGATCTCAACTGCCATGCCTGAATCCCTTCAACCGATGGTCCGCGCGGATGAGCCCCGCGCCTACGCCTGCCACCCTAAGTGTGCCACTGAGGGGGGAAGGCGCAGCCACGGCCCGTTCCATGGCATGGGTTCAAGATCTTGACTTTTGCGCTGGGGCCCGCGGCCGGGGCGACCTCTACCGGCGCGCCTTGGGCGCCACCAGCCTTGATCCCGACCAGTCGCGCGCTGCGGACACGCTGGAGGTCTGGGCGAGGCCGGCGGTCGGGGCCGCCTCGCCGATATCGCTCGGCTCGACATGGCCCGGTCTGCCCGCTTTAGGCGTGAGAAGCCAGATGTAGCCCCCATCGGCCAGCGGAGTCAGGGCGTCGACCAGCGCGTCAACGAGGTCGCCGTCCTCCTCCCGAAACCACATTAGGACCACGTCAACGACGTCCTCGTAGTCCTCGTCGACCAGCTCGACGCCATCAACAGCCGTGATCGCCTGGCGCAGCTGCTCATCGCAATCGGTGTCGTAGCCGAGTTCCTGCACTACCTGGCCCGGTTTAATGCCGAGCCGCTCGGCCTGGCCGCGTTCATCCTGCGCCTGGCGCGCGGTCGCGCTCACTGACGTTCCTCCCCAATCCTTCCCCGCTTCCGCCCGGACGCCTTCGAGGGCCAGCGGATGCGTCAGTACTTCTTGTTGGGACAGTTCACACTGGGTCGGCCCCTTACGCAAGTGGCAATCTGCCTAGCGCTGGAAACCGCTGCAATTTGTTGCCTTCCTGTCGGCCGCCGACCCGCTCCGCTAGCTCACTGTTAATACGTACGGTAACCGGTAATGTCGCCTTCCGCGACATCGGGCCGGCCATCGCGGCAGTCGGACCGCTGGTCAGACCGACCCGTGAGCTCCGTCACCGCCCGGATGCGGTTACCGTTTGGTAGAGATGAAAATCAGGCCAAGACGTACGACGATTGGTCTGGACAAGCTAGTCGAACTATCTGCGGCCAACAGCCGCCGAACTGCGGAAGGCGAGGCTACCCCGTGGCTTCCGGACGCCAGCGTTACTCCATTATCAGCGACGGTCTGCCCACGCAGCTGCCGGACATCGACCCGGATGAGACGCGCGAGTGGGTCGACTCCTTCGACTCGGTTACCCGCACCAGAGGCCGCGGGCGCGCCCGCTACCTCATGCTTCGCCTGCTCGAGCGGGCCCGCGAGCAGCAGGTCGGCGTGCCCGGCCTGCGCTCCACTGACTACATCAACACGATCCCGCCGGAGCGGGAGCCGTGGTTCCCCGGCGACGAGTACGTCGAGCGGCGCATCCGCGCCTACATCCGCTGGAACGCTGCCATCATGGTGTCGCGCGCCAACCACCCGGGCGGCGCGGGCGTCGGCGGGCATATCGCGACCTATGCCTCGGCGGCGTCGCTGTACGAGGTGGGGTTCAACCACTTCTTCCGCGGCAAGGACCACGGCGAGTCGGGCGACCAGGTCTTCTTCCAGGGGCACGCCGCGCCCGGCATCTACGCGCGGGCGTTCCTTGAGGGGCGGCTGACCGAGACCCAGCTCGACGGATTCCGGCAGGAGCTCTCGCACCGGGGCGGCGGGCTGCCGTCCTACCCGCACCCGCGGCTGATGCCTGACTTCTGGGAGTTCCCGACCGTCTCCATGGGCCTCGGCCCGCTGAACGCGATCTACCAGGCGCGATTCAACCGCTACCTGCTCGCGCGGGAGCTGCACGACACCTCGCGCTCGCACGTGTGGGCGTTCCTGGGCGACGGCGAGATGGACGAACCGGAGGCCCTGGGGGCGATCGGGCTGGCGGCGCGCGAGGAGCTCGACAACCTCACCTTCGTGATCAACTGCAACCTGCAGCGGCTCGACGGCCCGGTGCGCGGCAACGGCAAGATCATCCAGGAGCTTGAGGCGTTCTTCCGCGGCGCGGGCTGGAATGTGATCAAGGTCATCTGGGGCCGCGACTGGGACCCGCTGCTGGCCAAGGACGTCGATGGCGTGCTCGTCAACAAGATGAACACCACGCCCGACGGCCAGTTCCAGACCTACAGCGTGGAGCCCGGCGCCTACACCCGCGAGCACTTCTTCGGGTCCGACCCCCGGCTGCGGGCGATGGTGGAGCACCTGTCCGACGACGAGCTGCGCAACCTGCCGCGCGGCGGGCACGACTACCGGAAGGTGTACGCGGCGTTCAAGTCCGCCCGCGAGCACGTCGGGCAGCCGACCGTGATCCTCACCCACACCATCAAGGGCTGGACGCTCGGCAAGGACTTCGAGGCGCGCAACGCGACCCACCAGATGAAGAAGCTCACGCACGACGAGCTCAAGGAGTTCCGCGACCGGCTCTACCTGCCGATACCGGACTCCGCGCTGGAAGCCGAGCTGCCGCCCTACTACCACCCGGGCGAGGACTCCTCCGAGATCCAGTACATGAAGGAGCGGCGGGCCGCGCTCGGCGGGGTGCTGCCACGCCGGGTGGTGCGCGCCAAGCCGCTGCCGCAGCCGCCGGACGCGCTGTTCGACGACTTCCGCCGGGGATCGGGCAAGCAGGCGATCGCCACCACGATGGCCTTCGTCCGGATCCTCAAGGACCTGATGAAGGACCCGGTCATCGGCGACCGGTTCGTGCCGGTCATCCCGGACGAGGCCCGCACCTTCGGCATGGACTCGATGTTCCCGACCGCGAAGGTCTACTCGCCGTTCGGGCAGACCTACGAGGCGGTGGACCGCAACCTGCTCCTTGGCTACAAGGAGTCGGAGCGCGGCCAGATCCTGCACGAGGGCATCTCCGAGGCCGGCGCGATGGGCTCGGTGATCGCGGCTGGGTCTGCTTATGCAACGCACGGCACGCACATGATCCCGGTGTACGTGTTCTACTCGATGTTCGGCTGGCAGCGGACGGGCGACTCCATGTGGGCGTTCGGCGACCAGCTCGGGCGGGGCTTCCTGCTCGGCGCCACGGCCGGCCGGACGACGCTCACCGGCGAGGGGCTGCAGCATAACGACGGGCACTCGCAGCTGCTGGCCTCGGTATCGGAGGCGTGCGTCTCCTACGACCCGGCCTATGCGTACGAGGTGGCGGTGATCACCAAGGACGCGCTGCGGCGGATGTACGACTCGACTCCTGAGCACCCGGACGGCGAGAACATCTTCTACTACCTCACCGTCTACAACGAGCCGTACGTGCAGCCGGCCGCGCCTGCGGTGGCCGATCTCGATGCGGGGATCCTGCGGGGCATGTACAAGTACGCGCCGGCCAGCGAGCCGCCCGCGACGGCTCCGAAGGCGCAGATCCTGGGCTCCGGGGTGGCGATGCCCTGGGCGCTGTCGGCCCAGCGGCTGCTAGCGCAGGACTGGGGGGTCGCCGCCGACGTCTGGTCGGTCACCTCCTGGACCGAGCTGCGCCGGGATGCGCTCGCCTGCGAGTCGCACAACCTGCTGCACCCGGGCGACGGGGTGCGGGTGCCGTATGTGACGTCAGTGCTGTCTGATTCATCGGGCCCCGTCGTCGCGGTGTCCGACTGGATGCGCGCGGTGCCTGACCAGATCTCCCGCTGGGTGCCGTCCTCGTCTGCTTACACGTCGCTGGGGACGGACGGGTTCGGCTTCTCCGACACTCGGCCGGCCGCGCGCCGGTTCTTCCACGTGGACGCGGAGTCGATCACGCTCGCGGTGCTGGCGGAGCTCGCGCGTTCCGGCCAGGTGGACGCGTCGCTGCCGGCTCAGGCGATCGCCAAGTACAAGCTCGACCTGCCGGTGTCGGAGGCGCTCGGGTAAGGCGGCGAGGCTGGGAAGGCGCGGGGCTCAGACCCCGCGCCTTCCCATCTCGTGGCACTCTGGGAGGGTGCCGGGAAAAAAGCAGGTCGCGCGGGGCGGGAGTGGCCAGGCGCGAGTGCATGCGGAGACGGTGCGGCGGATCGATCGGGCCATGGGCACGCTCGGCACCGCCGCCATCGCGGCGATGGACGAGCGGCTGCCGTGGTTCAGGAAGATGTCGGCCGAGAACCGGTCCTGGCTTGGGCTGGTCGCGCAGGCTGGCATCGCCGCGTTCTCCGACTGGATCAAGCACCCGGAACGGACCAGGCCCGCTGCCACCGAGGTATTCGGCACCGCCCCCCGTGAGCTCGCCCGGGCGGTGTCGCTGCAGCACGCGGTGGAGTTGGTCCGGGTCCTCATCGACGTCGTCGAGGACCAGGTGGACACCCTCGCCGCGCCGGGCGCGGAGGCGGAACTGCACGAGGCGGTGCTCATCTACTCGCGGGAGATCGCCTTCAGCGCGGCGCAGGTGTACGCCAGGACGGCGGAGGCCCGGGGCGCGTGGGACGCCCGCCTTGAGGCCCTGGTGGTCGACTCCCTGGTGCGCGGCGAGGCGGCCGACTCGCTCAACTCCTGGGCGTCCGCGCTGAACTGGTCCTCCTCCCCCGTCTCGGTCATCGCCGGGACGGTCGACGGCGACGACGCCGAGCCGGTCATCGACGACCTGCGCGCGGCGGCCCGGCGGGCGCGCTTCGACCTCATCGCCGGGGTGCAGGGCGGGCGGCTGATCGTGGTGCTGGGCGGCACCGACGACCCGATGGCGGCGGCCGAGAAGCTGTCCGGCCTATTCGGCGCGGGGCCGCTGGTGGTCGGGCCGACCGTGCGCGACCTGCAGTCGGCGTCCGCCTCGGCGCGGGCCGCCCTGGCGGGGCTGCGGGCAGTGTCCGCGTGGCCGGAGGCACCGCGCCCGGCCAGTTCAGACGAGCTGCTGCCGGAGCGCGCACTGGACGCCGACGGGGACGCCGTCAAGGTCCTGGTCGCGCAGGTGTACCAGCCGCTGCTTGCGGGCGGGGCGGCGCTGCTCGACACCCTCACGGCCTACCTGGAGCAGGGGTCGTCGCTTGAGGCGACTGCCCGGCTGCTCTTCGTCCACCCGAACACGGTCAGGTACCGGCTCAAGCGGGTCACCGAGCTCACCGGCTACACGCCCTCGGAGGGCCGCGACGGCTTCACCCTGTGGACCGCCATCATCCTCGGCCGGCTGGCCGAGCGGCGAGGTTGAGTCAGGTCGATAGGTTGAGAGAGGCATCAAATGAGATATCATTTGTGCGGGGATTGATATCTTGGGGGTGGGTGTGGCCAGGACCGTGATCGACCTTGATGATGAGCTTCTGGCGAGCGTGGCGAAGGAGCTTGGCACCAGCACGAAGAAGGACACCGTGCACGCCGCGTTGCGGGAGGTTCTGGAGAATCGGCGGCGGGCGGTGGCGCTGACCAGGCTGCGGGACGCGGCCACCGATGGCGCCTTCGACTTGGCGCTGCTGGCGGACAAACAGCGCTACCGGCGATGACGTCCGCGCAGTTCCTCATCGACACGAGCGCCCTGGCGAGGCTGATGCGGCCCGGCGCGGAGTCGTTCGGGTGGGACCAGGCGGTCGCGGCGGGACTGGTCGCGGTCTGCCCGATCACCGAGCTGGAGTTCTTCTACAGCGCTAGATCCGCCAAGGACAGGCAGGACACGATCGGGGATCTGCGGTCCGCCTTCGGCTGGGTGCCGGTCCACGACCGCGCGTATGCCCGCGCGTGGCAGGTGCAGGGCGACCTCACCGCCCTGGGGCAGCACCGCAGCGCCGGGCCGGTGGACCTTGTGGTGGCGGCCACTGCGGAACTGTTCGGGCTGACGCTGCTCCATCACGACCGGGACTTCGCCACCATCGCCGGGGTTACCGGGCAGGCCTTGCGCTGGTACGGGCCGGACTGAAGCGCGACCAGAACGCCTCGGGTGACCATACGGTGACTAGATGGTTAACGGTATTTGGAGAGAACCTACAAGTTTAAGACGGGAAACTTCGTAACGTTCGACATCAGTGTGGTGGGTCTCTACAGGGCATGGTTAACAATGTGCTCATCTTCACTGCGCCCGGGCAGGGCGCGCAGACCCCCGGCTTCCTGTCCCCTTGGCTTGAGATACCCGGTCTCGCGGAGCAGTTCGGCGCCTGGTCGGAGCTGGCCGGCCGAGACCTGATCCGGCTCGGGACCACCGGCAGCGCAGAAGAGATCACCGATACCTCCGTCGCCCAGCCGCTGCTGGTCGCGGCCGCCATCGCGGTCGCCGGGCTGTTGGGCGAGCCGGACGCGGCCGCCGGGCACAGCGTCGGCGAGCTCGCAGCGGGCGTGATCGCGGGCGTGATCAGCGCGTCCGACGCGATCGCGCTGACCCGGGTCCGCGGCGAGGCCATGGCCGCCTCCTGCGGGGCCACGCCGACCGGGATGACCGCGATTCTCGGCGGCGATGAGGCCAGCGTGCTCGCCGCCCTGGCCGAGGCCGGGCTCACCCCGGCCAACATCAACGCCACCGGGCAGATCGTGGCCGGCGGCACCCTCGAGCAGCTTGCGGAGTTCGCTGCCAACCCGCCTAAGGGCGCACGGCTGCGGCCGCTGCGGGTGGCGGGAGCGTTCCACACCAAGCACATGGCCCCGGCCGTCGACGCGCTGGAAGCGGCGGCGGTCGGTACCACCGTCAAGGACCCGGTCATCACGCTGCTGTCCAACCGCGACGGGGCGGTTGTCACCTCCGGCCCGAACTGGGTCGACCGGATCGTCCACCAGGTCGCCAACCCGGTCCGCTGGGACCTGTGCATGGCCACCATGTCCGACATGAACGTGACCGCGATGATCGAGCTGCTGCCCGGCGGCACGCTGACCGGGATGGCCAAGCGGGCGCTGCCGGGGGTCGAGCTGCTGGCGATCAAGACGCCCGACCAGTTGGACGCCGCCCGGGTGCTCATCGCGGCGCACGCGACGGCTACGAACGGGTACGCGGCGAACTCGGTCGGGTCCGGCCCGGAGTGGAAGATCGCGGTGGCACCTGGCGCAGGCACGGTCCGCCTGCTCAAGACGGAGGACGAGACCGTGGCCGTGCCGGCCGGCTCGATCGTCCGCGCGGGGGACGTTCTAGCGCATATCGTCGCTCGCGGCGGCGAGAAGGCGGTAACGGCGCCGGATGACGCGGTGGTCACCGAGTGGCTGGTTGAGGATGGCGACCCGGTTGGCGAGGGGCAGCCGCTTGTCCGTCTTCACCCCACCGTAGCGGAACTGGCGTGAACGGAGCAGGCGTGAACGGAGCACTACCCGGATCGAAGATCCTCGGGTTCGGCGGATACCAGCCGGACCGGGTGGTCACCAACGACGAACTCGCAGCACTCGTCGACACCAACGACGAGTGGATCAGGACCCGGGTCGGCATCCGGGAGCGGCGGTTCGCGCGCGACGACGAGACCGTCGCCGACATGGCCGAGGCGGCCGGCGCGAAGGCCCTGGCGGCCAGCGGGCTCGAGCCGTCCGACATCGACCTGGTGACGGTCGCGACGTGCAGCCCGGAGTCGCTGATGCCGACGGTCTCGGCGACCGTCGCCTACCGCCTCGGCATCGTGGCGCCGGGGGCCTACGACCTCAACGCCGCCTGCGCCGGGTTCTGCTACGCGGTCGGCGCCGCGGCCGACTCGGTGCGCGCGGGCAGCGTCCGCAACGCGCTGGTAATCGGCGCGGAGAAGATGACGTCGTGGATGGACTGGTCCGACCGGTCGACCTGCATCATCTTCGCCGACGGGGCCGGGGCGGCCGTGGTCGGAGCGTGCGCGGACGGCGAGCCGTCCGGGATCGGTCCGATCGTCTGGGGCAGCGCGGGCGACCAGGCCCAGAAGATCGTGATCGAGGGGCGGACCGGGAAGCTGGCCCAGGACGGCCAGGCCGTGTTCCGCTGGGCGACCACGGCGCTGGCCCCGGTCGCGCTTGAGGCCTGCCGCCGGGCGGGCGTGTCGCCGGCCGAAATTTCGGCCTTTATCCCGCACCAGGCGAACCTCCGCATCATCGAGGCCATCGCCAAGAAGCTCGGGATCCCCAGGGACCGCGTCGCCGACGACATCATCACGGCCGGGAACACCTCGTCCGCGTCGATCCCGCTGGCGCTTTCGAGGATGGCGGAGCAGGGGCGGCTGCAGCCCGGAAAGCCAGCGCTGCTGCTGGCCTTCGGGGCCGGGCTGTCCTACGCGGCGCAGGTGGTCACGGTACCCTAGCCGCGCCATCTCAACATCGCTTTACACCTTTCACATTGTCAACCAAAAGGAGCAACCAGTGACTGACCAGGAGATTCTGGCCGGACTCGCGGAGATCATCGAAGAGATCGCCGGCACGCCCGCCGACGAAGTGACCCCCGCGGCCAACTTCGTCGACGACCTCGACATCGACTCGCTGTCCATGGTCGAGATCGCCGTCGCGGCGCAGGACAAGTTCGGCGTCGAGATCCCGGACGAGCAGCTCAAGGACCTGAAGACCGTCCAGGACGTCGTCAACTTCGTGTCCAAGAGCTCCTGAGCTCGAGCCTTTCCCGGGCTCTTCCTGGCGCTTCCGGGCGCTTCCGGGGCCAGGCAGTCGTCGGTAGTCATTCGTAGTTGTGGAGGTTGCAGTGGGCAACAACCGTCAGGTCAGCGTCGTCGTCACTGGGCTCGGCGCGACCACGCCGCTCGGTGGTGATGTCGCGTCCACCTGGTCGGCGATGCTCGC
>Ga0302325_10018018_pt1 | contig 14898 bp, 9 predicted proteins | sample Palsa_T0_2_FD_201948 | JGI IMG/M metagenome (GOLD analysis project Ga0302325, IMG submission 201948) | Peat permafrost microbial communities from Stordalen Mire near Abisko, Sweden - Palsa_T0_2 | ecosystem: Environmental > Terrestrial > Soil > Palsa > Peat permafrost | place: Sweden: Abisko... | reverse complement strand
TCTGCTTTTTGCTGGATCGCATATTCAATACCTTTATAACCTTCCTTGACGTAATTGTTCATCCGGGCGTCGGAGACGGCCTTTATCGGCAGGATGGTAATGCCTGAAGGAGCGCCTGCGGACAATTCCTGCAGCACCTGCCAGAAGACGCCCAGCACCCGGGTGCCGTGGGATTCTTTGTCGACTACTGTTTTTGCCGGCCGCACGTCCTCATCGTTGTCGCCGAAGTCCCATCCTTCATAGTCGTCTACCTTGCCATTATGGTCGTCGTCAGCATTGTTGCCGGGGATCTCGCCGGGGTTATGGGCAATGCTGGCAGCCCACAAGGGGTTGTCTATATCGAAGCCATCGTCGATGATAGCGACTTTTACCGGGTGACGAAAGTTCGCAAAATGCGAACTTTGGCGGAGCCCGATGAGGTCCCAGGCGCGGGCATTGATGGCTGTGGGCGAGGCCGAGCCGGCGGAGTCCTGTGCCTGAAGGACGGCAGGCAGGAGTGCGATGATGAGCAGCAAAGTGTTTTTCCTGTTCATATGATAGGTTAACGGCTAAAGATCATTTGCTCGTTACCACCTGTCTGCCCAATGACATAGGTAGAGGTGCCGTTGCTGCCCTGATGGATCGGGACGCGGCCTCTCAGATCGGGCACGGCGAAAGTAGTCGTGCCGTTGCCGCCATAGGTGGTACCCAGCAGGTTGAACAGTACGTCATTGTTAGCGATGGATAATAACGCCCCGTTACAAAGTATAAATCCCACGGGAGCGAAATTGCAACCCATCATATAGATCTCGCCGACGTAAGGTTGTGTGGCATCATTCTGCGTTGGATAGATGCCAAACTCAGCCATGACGTAATTGATCACGAGGTAGGGCTGATGGTTGTCGACAGCGTCGGAAAAATGCTGAACGGCCGGCTGCATATTGATCCAGTTGTTGCCGTCCCAGGTCAGCAGGTCGCCGGCGAGGGTGCCCGCATTGATCTGGAGATTATTGGTGCTGACAGACAACGGGGCTTTCGCAGTGATGGCCATTCCGCCGGCGGCAACGGCAGGTGTCGTCCAGGCAGTGCCATTCCACAGCAGGAGATGGCCGGTAGTGGCGTCGGTGATCTCCATGCCGGTCTGAGCGGTGGTGAGAATTCCCGTTAGCGTCGTCTGCTCCGCGGGGGTCAGCCGGGGGAAAAAGACACCTTTTTTGGTGCTGCTGATATCCAGCGCGGCGTGGCTGTCCGGGGTGGTGGTGCCGATGCCGACACTCTGCTGCGCCGTGACTGGCGTTATACCGATGATGGCCAGGAAGAAGGCAATGGCAGGTATATAATAGATGTTACGCATAGATCGTTGATTATAGTGTATAGAATTTAGCGGGTCAGTGTAGTGGTTTCGGACCCGCCGGTTTGACCGATAACGTATCCATTACCCATATGCATCGCCGTTCGGCCCTGGAGGTTCGGCAGGGCAAAGTTGGTGGTGCCATTGCCGCCATAGGTCGTACCCAGCAGGGAAAACAAGGCGGTATTGGTATTGATCGAGAGCAGCTGACCGTTACACGTGGCAAATCCTTTTGGCGCAAAATTGAAACCGTAGAGCTCGATTTCGGACAGGAATGGTTCGCTGCTATTGCGCGAAGGGAATACCCCCACCAGGGCAATGCAAAAATTGATGGTCGTATAAGGCTGGCGGTTATCTTCGGTGATGCTGAAATGCTGGGTGGCGGGTTGCATGTTGATCCAGTTGTTGCCGTCCCAGGTGATCAGGTCTCCGACATTGGTGCCCGGATTGAGCGCGATCGTATCGACGCTACTGACACTGAGAGGGCTGGTGGCTGTGAGCCCCAGGCCGGAAGCGTCTTTCCAGGCGGTGCCTCCCCAGCAGAGCACTTTGCCGGTAATGGAATCTCTTACCAGCATGCCTGTCTGGGCGCTGGTGAGGGTGCCGGCCAGCGTAGTCTGCTGAGCAGCTGTCAGACGGGGCAATAGCAGCCCCTTTTGCGTGGAGGTAATGTCCAGTATGGCCTGGCTGTTGGGAGTAGTCGTCCCGATACCGGTTTGTGCCGATACGCCCAACAGGCTTAGCGTAGCGACCAGCAAAAGGAAAAGAGGAGTAATTATTTTTTTCATATGCAATGTTTTAATTTGAGAGGATCACTGTGGCGGAGCCGCCCGTTTGTCCTTCGATGAAATTGGAGAGCCCCGGTCCCTGACCGAAGCCTATCGGCACACTGCCCTGGAGGTTCGGCAAGGCAAAATTGCTCGTCCCGTTGCCGCCAAACGTAGTTCCCAGCAGGGAAAACAAGGCGGTATTGCTGCTGATCGCTAACAGCTGGCCATCACAAAGGGCCCAGCCTGTCGGGGCGAAATTGAAAGGGAAGGCCTGGATCTGGCTGACAAAGGGGACTGCATCGCTGCGGGACGGAAAGATGCCCTGCATGGCGATGCAATAATTGATGACCGTATACGGCTGTAGATTGTTGAGGGTGTAGGAAAAATGCTGGACCGCCGGCTGCATATTGACCCAGTTGGTGCCGTCCCAGGTGATCAGGTCACCCGTGTTGGTGCCGGCATTAATGGAGACCTGGTTGGTGGCGCTCACAGCAATAGGCGCTTTGGCAGAAAAATTGGCAGGGGACACAAAGCCGCTGCCTGACCATAACCACTGCTGGCCGGAGGCTGAATCCGCTATCATCATTCCTGTCTCACCGGTTGTGAGGATACCGGCGAGTATGGTTTGCTCTGCCTTGCTGAGCCGGGGGATGAGCACGCCTTTTGTGGTGGAACTGATGGTGAGAACGGCATTCGTATCGGGCGTGTTGGTGCCGATACCTATCTGGCCGAAACTGGCATAACAAAGCATAAGCGCTGCTGAAAGTAGCGTCGTACTACGGAATAGGGGATGCATACGCATTCGATTTTATGAATGATAATGACTGCTAAGTCCTTTAAGGGTGACTGTCGTTAAAAAGGGTGAAACAGGATAAATGTTCCTGTGAGTAGGTCAGGTGGTGGGTTATACAGGCAGACGTGAATACGAAAGTAATATCTTTTTATCGATATCGCATAATTTACGCATGTGTTTTTTTATAAATCGGGATAGGAGCCTAATTAATTATCTTTGAAAGTATAATTCCCGGCATGAGCCCATCGACTGTTTCGTATTTGACCTTTGGAATCGTACTTGTACTGGCTGTTATCTTTGACCTGGGCCTGTTGAGCAAAAAAGGGGCGACCGTCTCGATTAAGCAAGCACTGTATCAAACAGCCTTCTGGGTATGCCTGGCCCTCGCTTTTTTTGCTTTTCTGTGGCTGGAAAATGGGCATAAGATGGCCGTGGAATATTTGAGTGCCTACCTCATGGAATGGAGCCTCAGCATCGACAATATCTTTGTTTTTATCCTCATTTTTACTTTTTTCCGGGTCAGACCGATATATTACGCCCGGGTGCTGCTGATCGGGATTTTGATGGCTATCGTGCTGCGGATGGTATTCATCACGGCCGGTATCGTGCTGGTGAACCGGTTTCACTGGCTGTTGTATATTTTTGGCGGCGTGTTGGTGTACAGCGGCACCACCATGTTTGCGGCTAAGAGTGACCAGGAGCCGGATATAGAGGACAACCGGGTATACAAATTCCTTCGCCGCTTTCTCCCGCTGACGGGCAGTGACGGGGATGGCCGGATGCTGATAGTCAAAGACGGGGAGAAAAAATATACTACGCTGTTCGTAGTGGTGGTGTTGCTGGCTACGACTGATGTGGTCTTTGCAGTGGATTCCATCCCTGCGGTGTTCGGGATCACGCGGGAGATGATCGTCATTTATACCTCGAATATCTTCGCGGTGCTGGGTCTCCGGTCGCTGTTCTTCCTGTTGCGCGGGGCAGTCGACCGGTTCACTCATCTGCAGCAGGGTATCGCGGTTGTGCTGATCTTCGTCGGGTTGAAGATGCTGGCGGAGATCTGGCATATTTATTTACCGGTGTATGTGTCGCTGCTGGTGATCCTCGTTTGTATCACTACGGCAATTCTTTATTCTTTATATTCGGGCCGAAAGAAGTGAAATATCCCATCCGAGATATTGCAGATATCGTCAAGGGCCAATGGCAGCAGTTCCGCACTGACGATGCCATTGAGCACCTGTTGCTGGACAGCCGGCGGCTGATCTTCCCGGCGACATCACTGTTCATTGCATTACGGGGCCCCAGGCGGGATGGACGTCGTTTCATGGAAGAGCTGTACCGGAGGGGGGTGAGGAATTTTATGGTTGAGTCATCGCGCGCAGGAGCGGTCGATGAGGCGTCGGCCACGGGCAATCAGGCTCGCGCGGCGGATGTGATGCCGGACGCCAATATCATCGTCGTACCGGACACGCTGGTAGCCCTTCAGGCACTGGCGGCCTGGCGCCGGCGGCAATTTTCCATCCCCGTCATCGGCATCACGGGCAGCAATGGCAAGACTACCGTAAAAGAATGGCTGAACCAACTGCTGGCGGCAGACTATCATATCGTCCGCAGCCCCAAGAGCTATAATTCTCAGATAGGAGTGCCGCTGAGCGTCTGGCAGTTGGAGCCGGCCCATGAACTGGCGATCTTTGAAGCCGGCATTTCAAAACGCGGCGAGATGGCGCGGCTGGAAGCCATCATAAAACCCACCATCGGCATCTTCACCAATATAGGTGAGGCGCACAGCGAAGGGTTCTCCAGCCTGGCCGAAAAAGCGGCGGAGAAGCTACAACTATTCGAAGGGACGGACGTGCTGGTCTATTGCAATGATCAGCCGGAGACGGTCAGGGCGGTCAATGAGTGGGTGAAAGGAAGAGCAGGCGCCTATGTGCCGCGGCTGTTTGCCTGGGGACATGGACCGGGCGCTGCGGTCAGCATCGATCCTTCCACCTTTCCCATCCCTTTCACCGACGATGCCTCCATTGAAAATGCAATGCACTGTATCGCCGCCTGTTTGTGGCTGCAGGTCCCGGTGGAAAAGATCGCAGCCCGGGTGGCGACGCTCTCGCCGATTGCCATGCGACTCGAACTAAAGGCCGGCATCAACCATTGCTCGGTCATCAACGACAGCTATAGCGCAGATCTCAGCAGCCTGGCCATCGCGCTGGACTTCCTGTCGCAACAGCAACAGCATACCCGGCGCACCGTGATTCTGTCCGATATATTGGAGACCGGACGGCAGCCACAGGAACTCTATGCCGAAGTGGCGCGGGCCCTGCAGCAGAAAAAGGTAGACCGCCTTATCGGCATTGGTACGACAATCAGCGGGCATGCCGCTGTCATCGGAGAATGGTTCGATGGGGAAACGGCTTATTATCCTACGGTGGCGGCTTTCCGGGAAAACCTGCACCGCCTCCACTTCCATGATGAGACTGTCTTGCTCAAGGGCGCCCGCATCTTCGAATTCGAAGAGATAGACAAATGGTTGACCGAGCAGATCCACCAGACGGTCATGGAAGTCGATCTGAATGCGATGGCGGCGAATCTTCGCGCCTACCGGCAGTTGCTGCAGCCTGCCACCAGGATCATGGCGATGGTCAAGGCATTTGCTTATGGCAGCGGCAGCTTCGAGATCGCCAGCCTGCTTCAATTTCACGGTGTAGATTATCTCGGCGTGGCCTATGCGGATGAAGGCGTTGCCCTGCGTAAGGGCGGCATCCGGATGCCCATCATGATCATGAATACGGAGACCAGCTCCTTCGATTCGCTGGTGCAATATAATCTCGAGCCGGTCATCTATTCTTTCCCTTTGTTCCGCACCTTCGACCGCTGGCTGAAGAAGGAAGGGATACCGGCCTTTCCCGTGCATATCGAATTGGAGACGGGCATGAACCGGCTGGGCTTTCCTGCGACAGAATGGGATGAACTGTTGCAGGCCCTCCCGGAGTCGGCCTTTAGAGTACAAAGTGCCTTCAGTCATTTTGCCGCCAGCGAAGAGGCCCAACAGGATGCTTTTTCCCGTACCCAGGGTGCAACCTACCTGGCGGCGGCGGACCGGCTGGAGAAGGCACTGGGCTATTCCTTCATCCGGCATATGGCAAATTCGGCAGGCATCGTGCGACATCCGCAGTGGCAATTGGATATGGTGAGACTGGGCATCGGCCTCTATGGCATCGACAGTGCACACCTCCAGCGGTCGGCAGATGGCCCCGGCCTTCAGGAAGTCTCCACCCTCAAAACGACTATCGCGCAGATCAAGCACCTGCATGAAGGCGATACCATCGGGTATAACCGCAGGGGTATAGCAGCACCGGGAACGGTCATTGCTACTGTCCGCATCGGCTATGCCGATGGCTATTCCCGTAATTTGGGCAATGGGGCCGGCAAGATGTGGATCAAAGACCGGCTGGCGCCTACGATCGGCAGTATCAGCATGGACCTGACGATGATCGATATTACGGGTATTCCCGGGGTACGCGAAGGCGACGAAGTGATAGTGTTCGGTAAGGAGCTATCTGTCAGCCAGTTAGCGGTTTGGGCACAGACAATCCCCTATGAGATCCTCACCGGCGTATCTCAACGCGTGAAAAGAATTTATTTCGAGGAGTGATAAAGACATTCCACGCACCGCAAATTCTATCGCAGCACCGACGCTGCCGCGTGTTAAGCAAATGCGAAATCCCCATACACGAGTGGGGACTATTAAGTATATTTGGCTCTAATCTTTAAGTGAGCCAAAGGAGAACTTCGTTCCTGGACGCTGTCAAGGAACTCGTTCGTAAGTTTCGCTGCGCTCACTTACTAGCCGAAGGCCCATCATTAGCCATATACCGGGGATGGGTTACTTTGGAAATAAACCTATCCCGGTACTAAAAAACAGTGAAGGCAAGAAACATTTTTTTATTAGTGCTGCTGATCATTGTCGCAGATCAGTCCCTCAAAATCTGGGTGAAGACCCATATGCCACTCAGTCATCCGGCAGATTTTTATCGTGACCCCGTGTCCCCTTATGACAATGGAATCAAACTACTGGGAGATAAAGCGCAGATTTATTTCGTGGAGAATGAAGGCATGGCCTGGGGCTGGAAGTTCGGCGGATCATGGGGCAAAATGGCGCTGACCCTTTTCCGCCTGGTCGCCGTCGTCTTCGGGGTATATTATATTCAGACGATCATCAAAAAGAAATATCATCGGGGATTTATCATCTGTGCCGGCCTGATCTTTGCCGGGGCGCTGGGCAACCTGCTGGATAGTATGTTTTACGGGCTGATTTTCGAGCGTAGCAGCTATGACCATGTGGCTAAGATCTTTCCCCACCAGGGCTATACCACCTTTCTGCATGGTCGTGTAGTGGATATGCTGTATTTCCCCATCATTAAGACCCATTATCCGCAATGGATGCCTTTTGTGGGCGGAGATGATTTCGAATTCTTCAGCCCGGTCTTCAATATCGCCGATGCATCCATTTCCGTCGGTGTCATCGCCATTCTTCTGTTTCAGAAAAAATTCTTTCACAAGGAGCCCGGACATGAATCCTCCGGGTTGGAGGCGAACACGGGCAAGGTCGATGCCGTACAGGCATAAAAAAGAAGCCGCCCCTCTATCGGGACGGCTCGTCTTTTCTACATGGCATAATCTTTTATTTTCCGACCTTCACCACCTTCTCTGTGACCTGCTGGTCATTGTACTGGATCTGAAGGATGTAAGTGGCTGACGGCAGACCGCTCAACCCCCCGAGGGACAGACTATTAAGTCCCTGGGTAACTGGCTGCTGCGTTCGCCGGATATAGCGGCCATACAGATCTACCAGGTTGAGGACTGCGGTCCCATCACTCGGCGCAGTCAACTCGATGTTGATCTGATCGACGAAGGGATTGAGGACGGAACGAACCCCGAACTGAATATTGTTATCGCTCAGCAACACCAGGTTGCTATACCGGGAGATGGAATTGGTGATCATATCAATCCGGTAATAGGTCTGGGCAGTAAGCGGCGTAGGATCGGCAAACTGATATGAACCGTTCTGTCCCGGCAGGGCCGAGGCCGGCATGGTCGTTATGGTAGCGAAATGTACCCCATCATCACTACGCTGGAGGGCATAGAACAGATCAGGCACTTCATTGGTCGTTGTCCACTGCAGGTTTCCATAACCATTCTGCTGTTGCCCGGTGAAAGACAGCAACGTGGTCGGCAGGACGATCCAACAGTTCACCCCATAGATATATTTCGGCTGGCTCGTCGTATAGTAACAGCCGGTGGTGGTCAGGTTGGAGTTGGTGCTGGCCACAATGATGCGATAGATCGTCTCGCTGGTGGTAGCAGGTACCTGGAAATACCGGGTGACGGTATATTGGTAGAGGCCGGTGAGTGCATTGTATACAGGGACCGCTGTGCCTGTATCCGCCCGGTTGAGCGTGTCGAGGCCCGCCATTACCCAGGTCACACCACTGTCGACGCTCTTCTGCAATTCCCATTGCGTATAGTTGTTGACGTATGAAGAAATGGCAAATTTGACCGAGTCATCAGCGCCATAGCATAGCGTATCCGGCTTGTCTGGCGTCAGCAGCAGGTTAGGCGGACAGGTGGCCAGGGTGATATCGTCCAGGGCCCAGTCATTACCTCCGCCTCCGCACGCATTATTACGGATAGAAATGGTGATAGAGGTTTGGGTCGGGCCGGTGAGGAATGTAAACCCCCGCTGCTGCCAGCCCAGGGTATCAAGGTTACCGGTGGATATCCGGTCGATGCTGTCTATCACCAGCGTCAGGTTGGGCAATACCCCGGGCGTGTACTCTGCGACGCCATTTGAGTCGATGCCACAATTGGGACAAATATTTTTGATCCAGGCAGAGAACTGGTAATAGGTATTGGGACAGAGACCGGAGATGACCTGGCGATAGGCCTCGCTGGTGGCCAGGTCGGCATTCACGACCAGCATATAACCGCCGGTTTGCGTAGCGCTGACGGGTGCGTTGCCTGCGGCCGTAGTGGTCCCGGTATGGTCGCCGCCAATAAACCAAAAACCGCCGAACTCGCGGTTATAGCAAGACTGCGGGTTGCCATTAGGCAGGGTACCGCAGGTCGGCTGACGGTTGGCATTCACATACGTGCTGCTGGTAGGGCTGGTATTATTGACAATAGCATAATAGCCGTCGTTGATGGATGTGGTGGGGCTGGATGCAGGCAGATAGGTATAGTTAGGTATCGGGAAGGCCGGACCAGTGCTGCGGTTAAGCCCGATGCCCGACCCGAACGTACCGCCGAATTCCGCTGCGAAGTTTGTACTCGTGGTACTCGAACACAACGTGGTCTGGGCGGAGATCAGGATCTGGTATTGCGTAGAGGCCAGCACAGTATCTGCAGCCCCGTTGTTATTGATGAGTTTGTAACGGACCTCCCCTGCACCAAGCGTAATCGTATCGCCATAACTGCCTGTCACGACGACGCGGAACGCAGTACAGAAGATAGAACCGGCGCTGAAGAGCGGCTTGCTGACACCTGCCTGCAGGGTGCTGGCGCCGGTGATGTTGGCCGTGCCCATAGGATCGATGCCTGCCGGTGTAGTGGCGGCGCTCCCCATATTGATGCGGATCTGGTAATCTCCGGGGAGGGGCGGGGTCGCCGTATAAGTGCCGTCATCGTCCCCTGCTGCATAAGTATATTTTCTGAAGGTCTTGCCCTCATTAGTGATCAGCCGGAGTGAGTCATTGGGGAGAATAGTCGTATTCGTCGGTAAATTGTCGAGGTAACGGACTTTGTAGATATAGCCGGACCCGTTATAGGTCGAGTTAACGTAAAAATTGGTGCGGATCTCCAAAGTGTCACCGGGCTGTACAGGACCGCCAACAGTCTTTTTACTGAGGTTGACATAGCTGTTGCCGAATTTCAAGGGAGCAGTGGCCTGCGAGAATGCAAAGCCCCGGAATAGCACAAGCAACACCAGTGTTCCTCCTATCCTGCGCAAGGCCGAATAATCGGGTAAAGTTGTTTTCATAGACACAAGTCCATTTTCAAGGGTTATTGGATTAGTAGGATCTGAGATCCTGATTGTAACCGCGTACCATTAAGATACGCGTAAACAATGATATAAAGGTACCTCCTATTTTGATAGGGTGCAAGCGTATTATTACAAGTACTTACGGGGAATCTACTATTCCAATTCTAAGTAATTCTTTATTATTTTGTCAAAGGCTGAGGTCAAAATCAGCGCCGACAATCCAACTCCATGAAAAACAGTCAACCTTACCGATTTGGCCTGTTAGCCTGCCTGTGCTTATCCTCTACTTTTTCACTATTTGCTCAATCCACTGTCACCTATTACAACCAATCTTTTAAGATCGATACGTTGTATCCGGCCACTGGTTCGACGGGAATGACATCGCCCTGGGAAGTCGTCTATGGCCCGGACGATTCCTTATGGGTAACGGCTTCCCATGACTACAAGATCTGGAAGATCCATCCCGGTAACAAGGGCGCCAGGGTGGTGCTGGACATGAATAGCATGAAAGACTTTACCGCCGCTAACGCTAATCCGTGGCCGCAGGGAGGGTTGATGGGGCTGGCTATTCACCCCGGGTTCTATACGGGGAAGCCCTGGGTGTATGTTGCCTATGTATACCACCTGATAGGCTGTTCGACTTGCGCAGGCAGCACCAGCGGCGCCCGTTGCAGCTATAATACGCAGATCGTCCGCTTCAGTTACAATAACGGCGTACTGACCCCGATGGATACGGTGATCACGGGCCTCGATGGCAGCAACGACCACAATTCCGGCCGATTGAGGATCAGCCCTCAGCCGGAAGGCGACGGCAACTATCACCTGTATTATACCATCGGGGACATGGGTGCGGGCCAGTTGGCCAATATCTGCAGGCCCGAACATGCCCAGGATACGACTATCATCGAAGGCAAGATCCTGCGCCTGAATACCGAGCCCGATCCCAGTCAGCCTTCGGGCGCGGAACAATGGATACCAGCGGATAACCCTTTCCCTGAAGGCGCCGCTGCTTCGGCAAAGAACCCTATCTATTCCTTCGGGCACCGTAACCCGCAGGGCCTTGCTTTCGGATCGGTTAACGGCGGGACTTCATACATCCTTTACAGCAGCGAACATGGCGACAGGTCGGATGATGAGGTAAATATCATCACTCCACACACGAATTACGGCTGGCCTAAGGTCGCCGGGCTGTGCGACGATAACTATACCTCCACTCTCAACGATTCCCTGTACCTGGCAGGCACGGCGGTGATCAGCGAGACCGGTTTTTGCGATACGACTCATACGACACTGGCTGATCCTATCTTCTCATATTACAACTGGAACCGGGCCCAGAACAAGGTGGTCGCCGGACTGTCTAACAACATGAGCTGGCCTACCGTCGCCCCGACCTCGATAGCCTTTTATGGGCAAAGCGCCGTCCCGGGCTGGAATTATTCCCTGCTGATTACTTCCCTGAAGAACGGCCTTTGGCGGCTAAAGCTCAAGTCCGACGGACTTAGCGTTGACAGCACCGTCAATCCTTATGATACCCTGCACTATCTGACCGGTTACCGGCTGCGCAATATCACCATAGCCCCGACAGGAGATACCCTATTCGTTGCGGTGGACAATTCCTGTTGTACGTTGGGCCCCACCGGGACGATCGGAAACTCGGTAGCATCTCCCGCTACAGGGTTTATCCTCCGGATGGTATATTTGACGACGCTGGCGCTGCCTGACAGCGTATATAAGACGCCGCCGCAGCCACCGGCTGTTCCTGTTCCGGCAGCTACGGTCCACCCTAACCCGGCCCACGGCATGTTGTATGTGACGGGGGGCAGCGGACAGCGTATGCCCTGGCGGGCGCAATTGATGACGATAACCGGGCAACTGGTGCTGGACCAGCAGGCCTATGATGAGGATTTTTCGATGAATATAGGAGGGTGCCAGCCGGGCGTCTATGTTCTGCGGCTTTTCAATGGGGGAGGGGTCCAGGTGCTGGTGCAAAAAGTGCTGGTGGAGTAGCCGCCGGAGGCTTGGAAGAACGACGGAAAATGGTTAAATTTGTACGCTTTTTATGTAAAGGATTGATATAGAGGTTGCTTGCCATACCCTAATATTCGAAGTTTTTAACCGTAGACCCTTTATAACTATTTTAAAAATGCAATCTCTACAAGAATCCACGGGACAAATCCCGTCTGCCTCCAGCGCGCTGGTATGCGCCGTTTGTGGTTGTCACATGTACGCCACTGATCATGGGAATAGCGAAATCACTTATCATTGCGGTTCCTCTGAAGCCCGTTTCTGGGACTTCGATCGTGGTACAGCTGACCAGGCAAAAGCTAAGCAGCACTGGGACCAGTCTATCCGCGAAATCTTCTTAAACCGGGGATAAAGCAGCCACCGGAACGCTCTGCGGCTCCGCCTATTCCGCTCTCAAACTATTCACCGGATTGGCCATTGCGGCCCTGATCGCCTGCCAGCTCACGGTCAGCAAGGTCAGCGCGATAGCGCCACCTGCGGCGAGTGCGAAGATCCACCAGGATAGCGTTGCGTGATAGGCATAATTCTGCAGCCAGCTATGCATGACCCAAAATGCGATGGGGCCGCCGATGATTAACGACAGGCCTACCAGCATGACGAACTCCTGCGACAGGAGGCTCCAGAGACTCAGAACGCTGGCGCCGAGAACTTTCCGCACCCCGATCTCCCGCGTCCGCTGTTCCGCTACAAAGGAGGATAGGCCCACCAACCCCAGACAGCTGATGAGGATGGCGAGTACGGTAAAGCCGCCGGCCAGCCGCCCCACACGCTCATCTTCTTCGAACTTCTTTGCATATTCCTGATCGGCAAAACGATACTCGACACTGTTCCCGGGATCATATTTCTTAAAGATGGACTGGATCGCGGCCAGCGACCGGGTCATGCCGGCCGAGGGATCGAGCCGGATATTCACGGTATGCATCATCCAGCTGTACCTGGCGATGAAGAAGATCATCGGGGGAACAGGCTGGTCCGGGTTCTGGGCGATCATATCCTTGACCACGCCGATGATGGTATACCTGTCGATGCTGTCGTTGCCCCATCTTACAGTCATCCCAAGGGGATGCGTGAGTCCCATATATTTAACCGCCGTTTCGTTGATGATAAACGAGCCGGAATCCGTGGCGAGATCGGCGGAGAAGTCGCGGCCCTGGGCGATCTGCCAGCCTGTTGTCTTACCAAAATCGGGGGAGACGCCATTGGTGGTAAAACTTTCTTGAAGGGCAGGATCCTTGCCCTGCCATTGGAAGCCCATATTATTGACCCAGGTGTTGGTGGCGTCGCTTTGAGAGGCGCTGACTTCCCGGACAAGTCCGGTCTGTTTGAGCTGGTCGCTGATGACGGCGAGGTGATCACTGACATTTTTTGATTGGATCGACACCATGAGCAATCCTTCCCGGGTATAACCGACGGGTCTGTCCTTGACATATTGTATCTGGTGGAAGATGGTGATCGTACCGATGATGAGGATTACGGAGACGGTGAATTGCACCACCACCAACGATTTACGCGGGAGCGCGGCCAGCCGGCCTGCACGAAAAGTGCCTTTAAGCACTTTGACGGGCCGGAAAGAAGAGAGATAAAGCGCGGGATAGCTACCGGCGAGCAAACCCGTGAGCAGCGTAAACAACAAACCCGCCATCCAGAATAAAGGGCTGCTCCAGGGGATCGACATATCCTTATCCGCCAGGTCATTAAAGAGGGGCAGCAGCAACTGGGCGACGACGATAGCCAGCACAAAAGAGAATGCGGCGATCAGGACGCTCTCGACGAAGAACTGCCGCACGAGTTGCCAGCGCAGGCTGCCTATGGCCTTGCGGATGCCGACTTCCTTCGCCCGTTTTTCACTGCGCGCCGTGCTGAGGTTCATAAAATTGATACAGGCCAGCAGGAGTACGCAGATGCCGATAAGCCCATACAGCCGTACGTATTCTATGCGGCCCCCTGCGGCAACGCCTTCCTTGAAATCGTTGTAGAGATGCCAGCGGTCCATAGGTTGCAGGAAAAGCACGGGATTGAACCGGCGGTCACCTTCGCTATGGCGATACTTGACGTCTTTTATGGCGCGGGAAGCCGCAGCCATGTCCGCTTTGTCATTAACCATGACATAGGTATTGAACCAGCTGTTGCCCCAACCCGGTCCGCCTGGCTTTGCATAGCCTTGCGTGTTAACGAGCCATTGGAAAGAGCCTATAAAATGGATACCCGCCCAGCGGCAGTTTTCGGGGAAATCGGCGTATATGCCCGTGACCTTGACGGGATTGACAGAGTCCATTTCGATCATTTTTCCCATGGGGTCTTCGTTGCCGAAGAGTGCTTTTGCCGTCGACTCACTAAGGATGATGGCGCTGGGGTCTTCGAGGGATTTGTCATTACCGTTCAGCATATGAAGGGACAGCATGTCGATGACCTCAGGGTCATAGAACCCGCCGGCGGGTTTGATCTTTTTGCCTCCATAGGTCATGTTGGAATGGTTGCCGCCTGTGCCGGTGATCACATATTTAAAATGATTGCCGTACTCCTTTCGCAGGGCAGGCGCCAGCTGCATTGCCTGGCCCCACCAGGTCTGGACGCCGCCGCTGAGGTTCTGGTTCTGAAGGACGGCAGCGATGCGGTCGTAGTTGGCGAAATTCTTGTTGTAGGAGGTTTCGTTAAAGATCCACAGCCCGATAAGGATGGCTACGGCCATGCCGATGGCGAGTCCGCCGATGTTCAGGGCGGAGGAAAAGCGGTTGCGGAGCAAACCGCGCAGGGCAATGCGGAAATAATTTCTGAGCATACAAGACACTGATTTTAGTTGGACAAGGCGAGAGGATGCGCGAGCTATTGCACTTGGCTACTCGGCTCTCAAACTATCTACAGGATTGGCGATGGCGGCCCTTGCCGTCTGCCAGCTGATGGTCAGCACGGCGATAAACAAGGCTGCTGCACCGGCCAGGGGAAA
>Ga0302325_10018017_pt1 | contig 14898 bp, 18 predicted proteins | sample Palsa_T0_2_FD_201948 | JGI IMG/M metagenome (GOLD analysis project Ga0302325, IMG submission 201948) | Peat permafrost microbial communities from Stordalen Mire near Abisko, Sweden - Palsa_T0_2 | ecosystem: Environmental > Terrestrial > Soil > Palsa > Peat permafrost | place: Sweden: Abisko... | reverse complement strand
CTCCCCACGAGACCGGCGGCAACTGAGATGCCGTACACCCCCCGTGCGGGATCAAGTCCATTCTCACGAACCATGTGGAATCTTTCTCGAGTTGGCTGTTGCAGGCGTCACCCGTCTGCCATAAAATCTATGTTGATGGTAGTAGGTAATTTAGCTACATACAAGTTAACCACGATCACGTAGGAGGAACACCAATGCTGGTTCGCACCGATCCATTTCGAGAGCTCGACCGGGTTGCCTCACAAGTGTTCGGCACGGCCGCACGGCCCGCCGCCATGCCGATGGACGCCTGGCGAGATGGCGACCAGTTCGTCATCGAGTTCGACTTACCCGCCATTGACCCGGACCGGGTCGAGCTCGATGTCGAGCGCAATGTGCTGACCGTGCGGGCCGAGCGCCTCTCGCCTACTGGGCCCGAGGTCGAATTGATCGCTTCTGAGCGGCCCCGAGGGGTGTTCAGCCGCCAGGTGATCTTGGGCGACACTCTTGACACCGAGAACATCCGGGCGTCGTACCGAGCGGGCGTCCTCCGGTTGACCATCCCAGTGGCGGAAAGGGCCAAGCCACGAAAGATCACCATCGACGTCCAGTCTGATGAGCGCCAGGCGATCGATGCCCGATCCGATGACGGCCAGGCGCAGTCCGAGGATCGCCAGTCGGTCAACGCATAAGAGGTCCCGGACCCAGCAGCCGGAAACACCGTCGGCTGCTGGGTCCACCGGCCCGATCATGGAGGGTGTCAGCTTGTGAGTCTCCCGTCGCTTGTCACCGCCGAGCCAATGTTTGCTTTGGGGGCGAACGGGTACAGATCCGTCGACACATCCTGCTGCCGCAGGCGGGGCCGTAAGGGAGGCAAGAGGTATGTGCCGAGTCGCCAAAGTGCAACTCGATGCGGGAACATCAGCGCCCCGCGCCGCACGAGCATGGATGACCGGCCTCTTGGAGCGCTGGGAAGCGTCTCACCTCTCGGAGACGGCGAATCTTCTCGCGAGCGAGCTCGTCTCTAATGCGGTCCGTCATACTCAGAGCGGACCCTCGATCACAGCAGCGATCGTTGATGGATTCCTTGAAGTCGGAGTGAACGACGGTACGCGTGACAAAGTGCCACAGATCTGCTGTACCGATGACCTGACGGCGGAACATGGACGAGGACTTCCCATCGTGGAAGCTCTCGCTGCTGAGTGGGGGACGACAATCCTTCCAAAGGGTAAGCAGGTGTGGTTTCGTCTCGACGCGAGCGGCTGGACGTACCTCACGGCGTGCCGATGCAAAGCTGACCATGCGGACCAGGTGGTTCTCGACTCGGGCCGCCAGGTCTACGCGATCTCGGGCCCCTGGGACGATGCCCGTTCCGGCTAAGCTTGGTAGCGATCCATCTGGGACATATGGGCCAATCCGTTCTTCCGCTCCAACCAGCGATAGGGGTCCAACAGCGTGGCTCTCTTGGAAGGAAATGACCAGTGACGCAGGAGGGATTCTCCCGACAGGCGACCAAGGTCGGCGATGTCCATGTTGCGGTGCTCAGGGGCGAACTGGACCTGGACACGGCGGAAGGTCTATCTGACTGGCTGGTGGAAATGGCCAGTTCGCCAGTTGTCGTCGATATGTCCGAGCTGAGCTTCATGGACAGTTCAGGCATTACTGCCCTAGTTATCGCAAAAAATCGGCTGGCTGCCAACGGTGACGACCTGATTCTCGCCCGTCCCCACCCGTTCATAAAACGGGTTCTGGAAACAGTAGGAATGGCTGACTGGGTGACAGACTGGGACCCCAAATGGGACGCGGTCTAATGTATCCGGGTCCTCCTTAAGGCTTCAGGGAAAGCGATCAGCTCCTCCTCACCGCGTCACGGGCCTTGTCGAACAGCGTGGCAACGGGGCCGAGAAATCTTGTTGCCCGGCGGCGTGTCGGGCGCATTCGGGTGCGGGTGCGCCTAAGAGCAAACCGATTGGCGACTGATGCGGAGGGTAAGTAGGGAGCACCCAGGGTGACCGAGCCGAGCAACGCCCAATGCGCGGAGGGGACACCGCCTATGGCCAACGAAATACCGGTCTCGAGGTCCATGACGCCGAGCCGACCCTTGACATCCATCCTCTCCGCGGTGAGCCATCCCGCACGAAGGGCCGTAGACTCGCCATCGTTGATGCGCTGGCTACGAAACTGGGGGTGGAACCCCGCTGGGACGGTAAGGCCGTATGGTTCGAGCTCAGGTTCTAAGGGCACAAGGGTACGACGGGGTGAATCACCGCAAACGTTGGCGATGTCCACAAGGTGTGCGCAAAGTGTGGATCTGAGTGGTCGCCCATGTGCTTCGAAAATGGGCGTTCCGCGGTTGGCCGCCCCGCACGACGAAGCCCCGTCCATTGAGAGTAGACGGGACTTCGTATGCCCGGGTTGCCGGGTTCACCGACACTTTTACCCCACTTGCCGCGTACTAAACAGACGCAGACATGCACCCATGGTGGGCGTTGATATTTGGATCCATTGGACGATGGATTTTTCGGGCAACGACACTGACATCAGGTGGCTGGCCTCGACGTCGCGATAGGCGATCTCGATCAGCGGGTCGGCGATACCGGCACGGCCGATCGACTCCAACTCGTTCTTGGAGCAGCTCCCCGATGTACCGCAGCGGCATGCCACACCCCTGCACCGACGAGCGTCGCGCATGTTCCCAAGTGGAGAAGGACCGCCCGACGAGTGGACCGAGCCCAGGTCCTTACTCGGTAGGTATTGGGTTCAAGAAGGATGCCCACAATGCCCGCCACACCCAGCCCGGCGCAGACGAGGCCCGACCTGTTCCCTGCCCCATTTTGCGGCTGACGAGTGGCGGCCAGGAGTCCCACGAGTGGCATGGACCATGGCGCAGCCACCGCAGACCCCCATCCCAGCAGGATTGCACTGGGGACCGAGAGCGGGACACCGATGCCGAGCGGCTCTCCAGGCAGGTTCTCCCGAATCGCCACGGCGCTGTTGTATGCGGTCGCACAGGCGAACCCGATGGCCGCACATTGAAGGGCGCGGGTGCTGTGGAGTTCCCGTGTGCGACTCAAGTGGCATCTCCTTGTGCTTTGGACCGGGACAGACACGAGTTCCTCTTCGAAGTGTGGTGAGCGATCCTTCGATCCACAAGGGGGGTTACCCGACGGGAGGGCGTCGTGGTAGCACCACGCCCGGAAAGGAGCAGCGTCATCGCTAAACCGCATATGCCGGTCGACCCATTGGCCACAAGGACCCACGGGGAAGTTACCCCCACCTTCGCTCACCGGTTAGCACCCTTGCGGGTAGTCGAAGAACCCTCCATCATCGTGATTGAGAAGGACGATGTGCCCGATGGGGTGAACGGGGGCTGGGAAGTCCTCACGTTGCCGGGCCGGGAGGACTAACCAACCAGAGGCGGCGCGCCCGACCCACAACGACGGGAAAGGATCCCGACGATGCAGAGGTGTGGTGAATCGATCAACAGCACTATCCCGGTGCACTGAGGCGGCATGAAGGCTGTCCTCTATTGGTGGCGAGCCGTTCGGCGACGCACCTGGCGGCCGACGGTAGTGGTGATCCTCCTCTGCGGCATTCTCGGTGCGGTGGCCCTGGGCGCCCTTGCCGGGGCCCGTCGGACCGAGTCCGCCTACGGGAGGTACCTGAGTTCCATCAACTCGAGCGACGTCCTGGTCAACGTCCCGCTGCCCGGTACATCGGTGATCGCCAAGGTCAGCGCCCTACCGGGCGTCCGCAGCAGTGCGGCTTGGTTGGGACTGAATGCCAACCCCGTGGTCCATGGTCGGATGGACGACGCCTTTTTGACCGACTCCCTCGCCGGGACCTATCACGGGGCGTTCTTCACTCAGGACACCATGACCGTTCTGCGTGGCCGGCTCCCCCGGCAGGATGCCACTGACGAGATTGCCCTGACCCCCGACATCGCTCGACTCTTCGGGGTAGGCCTTGGCGGCACCGTCACGTACCAGTTCTTGAACGGTGCCGACCAGATTCCGGTGAGCACCGGGTACTCCTCGTATCGGGTCGTTGGTATCGTCGATATCCCGCCGGCACTCGTCGACCAGTTCGACCAGACTCAAGGTGCCGTCCTGCCGCCGGCGGCAACGCTGGCGGCCGAGACCAAACACCTCAATGCCGTCGAGTTCTCCTGGGTCGGGATGCGCCTGGTGGAGGGGAGCGGCGGTATCCCGGCCCTCCAGTCATCCCTGGCGCATCTGGCCGCAGAGCTGGGTGGGCCTGGTGCGTCATTCGACATCCGCCGACTCGACACCGTGCACCAGCAGGTCCAAGATGCGATCCGACCTCAGGCCGTCGCCCTGGGCGTGTTTGGAGCACTGGTCGCGCTCGCCATGCTGATCCTCGTCGGCCAAGGCCTGAACCAGCTACTCGATCGATCGGCCAGTCAGCTCGAACTCCTCGGTGCTCTGGGCATGACCCGCGCCGAGGTGGCCTTGGCCGGCGGCTTGGAGGGAGCATTGGGAGTGATCGCCGGAATAGCCCTGGCGGTGGCCGGTGCCGTGGCCTTCTCACCGTTGGCCCCGGTCGGACCTGTGCGTCAGTTCGACCCGGCGCGAGGCGTTCAGTTCGACGCCACCGTCCTTCTCGGCGGAGGGCTACTGCTGCTCGTGCTGTTGCTCGCCTTGCTGGCGTTACTCGCCTGGCGATCGGTCCGCCCGACGCACCGGATCCATGATGACCGGCTCTCGGTCGTCTCCCGGGCGGCGGCCTCCCTGGGGGTGCCGACAGTGGCCGCTCTCGGAGTTCGCTACGCCCTCGAACCGCCACCGGGTCGTCGCCGAGGTGTAGTGCGGGCCAACCTGTTGGGATCGGTCGCCGCCGTCACAGCCGTGGTCGCCGCCGTGGTGTTCGGCACGAGTCTGAGCGGCCTGGTCTCACACCCGGTTCGTTACGGCTGGAACTGGAACGTGCTCATGCAGGCCCAAGGCGGTTACGGGAACTACTTGGGATACGACCTGGGCAAGCTCATGGCGGATCAGCCGGGTGTTCGGGGCTGGTCGACCTTCGCCTTCACTCAGCTGCCCATTGACGGCCAGTCTGTTCCTGTCCTTGGGCTGGCCACGCGCAAGGGGTCGGTTGCGCCACCGACGGTCAGCGGGAGGCCGCTGGACGGACCCGACCAGATCGAACTCGGAGAGAACAGCCTCAGCCAACTCGGCAAGCACATCGGCGACAGCGTCATCGTGGGCAGCGGAACCACAAAGCGGCGGATGACCATCGTGGGCACTGTGACTCTGCCCTCCATCGGGCTGGAGTTGACCGATCACGTTTCGCTCGGACGTGGCGCCATGCTCCCGGAGGGCACGTTGTTGACCATCGAGCACCTCAGTTCGCACCAACAGGCCGAGGACGCCTCCTTGAGTGCCCTGCCCTCCACCATTGCTATCGACCTCGACACGGGCGCAAAGGCGGGACCGCTGGTCAACCGGATTGTCACGGCCGACCCCGACAACCAACCAGGAGGTCTGTACCAGTTGGGCCGGGTGCTCGGTGCGCCGGTTGCCAATGACGCCCAGATGGGCAGTCAGCCCCTTACGCTGGCCGTGGTACTTGCGGTGGCGGTACTGCTTTCCTTGGCGGGGACCGTACTGGCAGGTGCCCGGCGGAGGCGGCGGGAGCTGGCGGTACTGAAATCGCTCGGGCTGACGCGTGGGCAGGTGCGGGCCATCGTCATCTGGCAGACCAGCACCATCTTGGTCATAGCCGCAGTCGTGGGGTTGGTGCTCGGGTTGGCGGCCGGGCGTTGGGTCTGGGCTAGCTTTGCCACGTCGATCGGAGTGGTGCCGGTGACGACGATTCCGCTGGGAGCGTTGGTCCTCGGTCTGTTCGGTCTGGTGGTAGCCGGTAACGCCTTGTCCGCGCTCCCCGCAGTGCTGGCCGCTCGAACTTCGACAGCTACGCTATTACGCGCGGAGTAAGGCTCGCGGTGTGCAACCGTCGGTGTCGGAGGGAGGACGTGATCTGACGACGCGTAGTACGCGCTCGTCGAACAGTCAGGCCGGCTGCCCGGCCTCGAAGTCGCCTGCGTCGTGGAGCATGAATCGGCCCGGGTGGTTGCCAACACCTCCGTCGGTGACGCTCATCAGGAATGCCTCATGGTCACCGCTGCTCATGCGATTGATGATGGAGCCCTCCACCCACGCGGCACAGTCGGCCAGGACGGGAGCCCCTGTGACGCCCCTCGACCACTCCACCTTGGCGAACTTCTCCGCCTCGTGCCCACTGACCTCGCCGAAGAGCGAGGCGACGTCGCCCTGATCCGAACCCAAGAGGTGCAGCGCCAGGCTCTTGCTCCGCTCGGCAATGCCATACGTGACGTTGGCCTTGGAGACGCAGACGATGAAGCGAAGCGGGCGAATACTGCACTGGGTAACAAACCCGGCCAGACACCCACTCACTCGGTCACTTACCGAGGTCGTGACCACGTAGAGAGGGTAGTCGGCCAACTCGGCGATGGCATCGATCGAATCCGGGCTCCGCTTGGCGCGCGTGATCATGAGCTCCTTTTACCCCAAGGTGGACGCGTGCACACCTGCGCCGTACCTAGCCGCTGCGGGCGGCCTTGGGGAAGTCCCGGAGGTGGTCGTAGAGGGTCAGGAGCCGGGACACGAAGGGGGCGCGCTCGTACCAACGCGGTCCCCGAGGACTGAGGTTCGTCGGTGCGTGCTTGACGACATAGTCTGCGCTATGAAGGTCCTGTAGGCTCCCATTCCCCCTCAGGGCGGCCCGGATGCCGGGCAGCGCCTCGGCTTCCCACTGCATCTCGTTCTGCAGCAGCCCCTGCAACTCCAACAGCTCCGCGTCGAAATTCTGACCGGTGTTCAGATTGATGCCCTGCACACCGCGGGACATCTTTTCGACGCGGTCGATCAAGGTCCGCCGCTGCTCGGTTCCCTGGCGCAGCCGCTCCGCCTTTGTCGGAAGCGACGGGGCATTCTGGATGGCCAGGCCCACGTCGACCAACGCCGCCTCGCGGATCGCCACATGACGAATCAGCTTCTTGACCAGTTTGCCGTACTCCGCCCTGTCTTCGACCGACGCGCTCCGGTGCGCATCGAGCTCGGCGAAGATCCTTTGAAGCTCCCGGTTCTCTCGTTCGAGTTGATCCAAGGCTGTGGCGTTCTTGGACGAAGTTGCCATCTCTCCCATCCCTCACCGCGCCCATTACTGCACGCGCTCGACGTCGCGTCGCTCTCACTATGCAGCGCGACGCGCTCCTTACTTCAAATGAGGTACCCGGCCGACACGCCTTGAAACGGGCGACGCCGTGCGGCCTGCCTCACTGCGACACCGTGCGCCTGCCTCGCCCCGATGCCGGGCGGTTTGCCTCGTCACGCCGTGGGGTACCTGCCTTCCACGACCGCTGCCACGAAAAAAGGAGGCTGCACCATGGAGGACGAGACCCGGCCGGACGAGGCGACCCGAGAGGCCGAACGCGCCGAAGCCACCAGTGCCCATGATGCCGACCGCCCACCCACCGCCGACGAGGAAGCCGCAGCCGACCGTTCGCGCCAGGCGTTCGCCGATGACAGCGAACGGGTGGAGGAGCTCTATGAGGAGATGAGCGACATCGGCGCCCACGTCAAGGGTGAGGGCAGCCTCGAATAAGCCCCCTCAGGGCGCGCAGGACGGCCCCGGCCGCATCACCTCCCGACGGCGCGCTCGAGCTGCGCTTTGTTCATCTTCGAGCGGCCCGCAATGCCCTTCTTGCGCGCTTCTTGGTACAGCTGGTCCCGTGTCCGCCCTCCGCTCCCCCGGTGCGAACGCAGGCCGCCACGACGCCCCGAGGAGATGTCGTCGGTCGACGTCCTGCTCGCCTGCTGCGCCTCGCCGTGGCGCGCTCGCTCCTTGTTCACCGTGCGAGCGGCGATCTCCTCGGCGGTGTCCTCTGAGCGTCCTCGCTCCAACAGTCCGTCCTTGATGTGCTCGTACTGACGCTCTCGCTTGTCGCTCCATGCTTGTTGGGGCATCTATCCTCCTCTGACGAAGACGCACAGCGTCGCTGCGCGCGCCGCACCTCAGCGAAATACCCGCGGGCCCCGTCCCCAATCGGCGCACAGCCCAGTAACGCGGGTGGCTCATGGGGTGCTCCAGCAGCACGACGAGGTCAGTTGCCGACCGGCCGTCCAAATGTGGCGGGTCGGGCCGGGAAGCGTCAGTCGCCCAACACGGTCTGCAGGTCGCGCACGTGCTCCTGGGTCTGCTCGAGCAGAGGTCGCAGGGCCTCAGCCACGTCGGGCAGGTTGAGCTCGATCGCCTGACCGCAGCGCACGCGGTAGCGCTCGAGTTGGTCGGTCTCCAAGCGCAGGTCGGCCTTGAGGGCCACCCGGCTTTCCTGTGACCGCTCGACCGGCGGCACGGTCGTTGACGGCTCCCCGCCCAGGAACGACACCTGCTCGGCCAGCACCTGAGCGTGGGTCAGCTCCTGTCCCAGGTGCACCTTCAGCTCGTCGAGCACGGCCAGATACTCGGCTCCGGTGATGGTGGCGATGTGGTTGGTGTACTGCACGATGGACTGGAACTCCGTGCCGAGGTCCTCATTGAGCAGCTCTATGAATTGCTCGACATCGACATCTGGCTTCTGGGTTTGTGTCATAGGAGATGTATACCCGCTGTACCCGGTCCTACACCGCCGATGGCAGGCGCAAAAACGCGGTGGACGCTCTCCATGCTGGGTATCACATACCTTATGACCGCTCCTACGGCATCCCTCGAACGCGAACTGAAGTTCGCCCTCGATCTCCGAGCGAGCCTGCCCGACCTCGAGCCGCTGGTCGGGGCGGTGATCCGTCTACCTGATCAACTCCTGCACACGACCTACTTCGACACCTCTGACATGAGACTGTGGCAGCGCCGGATCACCCTGCGTCACCGGAGCGGGGAGGACACCGAGGAGGGGACATGGACACTGAAGCTTCCCGTCGAGTCCGCCGCAACGACGCTGGAGCGCACCGAACTCTCCTGGCCGGGGCCGAAAAAGGACGTGCCGGCCGAAGTCCCTACCCTTCTCCGCGGGATCCTGCGCCAGGGCCGGCTGCAGGAGGTGGTCCAGTTGGAGTCGATGAGGAGGCGTGTGCTCTTGTGCGACGGCCCCCCACTGGGGGAGCTCGACGACGATGTGGTGACCGTGCTGCGCGGGGCCCGCAAGGGGTTCACGTTCCGACAGGTCGAGCTGGAACTGGAGGACGGCGTCGATCGGTCACACGCGAAGTCCGACGCTCGGGTGATCACCTCCGTCCTGAAGGCGCTGCGCAAGGCGGGGGCGCATCCCGAGGACGAACCGAAATTCGCCAAGTCGATCGGCGGCCTCCGGTCCGAACGTGAGACAGGAGGGGACAAATCCGTTGAGGACGTCGTCCACCGCTGCATCGTCAACAGTCTCGGTCGCCTGCTCGACCACGACATTCGGTTGCGCCTGTCACCCTCGGAGCCCCCACAAGAGGCCGTGCACCAGGCGCGGGTGGCCACCCGACGACTGCGATCCGACCTGCGGACCTTTGCATCGGTCCTCGACCCGGTCTGGCTACGCCACGTCACGAACGATCTGCAGTGGATCGGCACGGTGCTCGGCAGCGTCCGCGACGTTGACGTCCTCGAGCAGCGGCTCAGCCTGAGTGACCCGTCCGAACCACTCGAACGAGTGGGGCGAGAGGAGCTCTCCGCCAGACTGAGCTGGCAGCGGCGCGACCTCAGCCGTCACCTCGGGGAGGCGCTCGACACTGACCGCTACCTTCAGTTGCTCGGTCGGCTCCATGCCGCCGTCCACGCCCTGCCGGTGCGTCCTCCCCCGAAGAGCTCGCACTCGGGCTCCCGACCTGCGGCGGAGCCGGCCGCCGCGGTGCTGCCCAAGCTGGTTCGCACCCCGTGGATCGACCTCCAAAAAAAGGTCAAGAAGGCGGGACGCCACCCGAGCGACCGCCAGCTCCACCGCATCCGCATACGGGCCAAGCGGCTCCGGTACGCCGCCGAGGCGGCGCAGCCGACGGTGGGTCGACGCGCCCGACGTACCGCCAAGGCGGCCGAGCGCCTCCAGACGATCCTCGGCGAGCATCACGACGCCGTCGAGGCCGAACGATGGCTCCGACGGGAGGGGCCCAACGCCAGCGCCGTAGGTGGCTTTGCCGCTGGTCTGCTGACGGCGCGCCAGCAGCGCGACCAACGACGCTTGCGGCGCCGGTGGCGGTCGGTGTGGAAGTCGCTCGGCGCCCGGAAGAACACCGCCTGGTTCAGGTAAGGGACCACTAACCGGGTGACCAGCTGATCAGGTGCTCCCCGCATCGCGGCGCGCCATCCGCCGCTCTTGGAGGGGGATGGCGAACCACAGGGTGCCGAACAGACCGACCAGAACGGCGGTGAGTACGGGCACCACCCACCCGCTCTCGACGAAGGTCAACACCAAGAGCACGGACCCCGAGATGGCGAGGGCTGTCGCGCAGAGGCCCAGGATGGCCAGAACGTTGGCCACGCGGAGCAGCCGCTTTTTGTCGTGCAGTCGAAACACAAAGCGGTGGTAGGCGACCGGCGCGACCAGCAGCGAAATGGCCAGGGCGGCCAGCAGGAGGTCAGTCACATAGAGGTGTCGCTGCGCCCGGTCGAGACGCACGAAGCGCACGGTGAAGGGCAAGGAGAGCAGGAAGCCGAAGAGGACCTGCACTCCTAACCCGGCGATCCGCAGCTCTTGCAGCAGATCGGCCAGATTGCGATTGTGGCGCTCGGCTTCGGACTCGTGGTGGCCGTCCGACGCCATGCCTCCCTCGACCGAGCTCATCGATCGCTGGCGCTCAGGCCAGTCCCATGTGCAGCCGCACCACGGTCCCCGCCCGGCCCGAACGGATCTGGACCAGATCACACAGCTGGTTCGCCAACCAGAGCCCTCTGCCGCCACTGGACAGTTGGTCAGGGCGGACCCGGTCCACCATCGGGTTGGTGATCCGGCCCCTGTCGCGCACTTCGCAGAGCACCGACTCGTGGTCCCGCCAGACCAGCAGCGTGCCCCGCCCCCCGCCGTAGCGCAGGCTGTTGGTGGCGATCTCGTTCGCCGCGATGATGAGCTCGTCGGCTCGGCCGCCGGTCAACCCGGCGTCGCCCGCCCACTCCGAGACGGCACGACGGAGCGCAGGGAGCATCCGCTCGGTGAACTGCAGCGTGTGCGCCCCGCCGGATGGTTCTGACAGCGGCTCGTCGAAGCGTTCGACCAGCGCGTCGACCCCCGGATAGTGCGCGCTCGGGCGCGAACGGCCGCCGTCATTGACGAAGGGGTGGTTGCGCTGCGCCTCGTGCAGCACCTCGTCGGAAAGAGTGGCCGTGTCGTAGGGGCAGAGCAGCCAAAATGCCGGATCGTCGAAGGCGGCGTTCAGCAACGCCTCGTGGCGCTCGCACTCGACCAGCTCGGCCGGCGTGCGCGCCGAGCAGATGGGCTCCCCGATACCGCGCAGGCGACGACCGGGGGCGCCATGGGTGCGCCGGAACGACGCCCAGGCGGTCCGGGCCGGATTGGTCCCAACCTCGGCCATGTCGGCGAAGACGACGCAGTCGGCCTCGGCCCCGAGCGCCTGGCGTAGATCGGCGATCTTCGCCGCGCTCACCACGACCAACGTCGGCTCATGCTCGCTGATCGCCTCGTTCAGGAACGGAAGCGTCGCCTCGACGAACGCGGCCTGGCCGGAGTAGAAGAGGGCCTCGTGGCAGTACCCCGACGCGTCGGGCACGCTCAGCGATGCAGTACTCATGGCCTCCGGTGCTTCTTCTGGTCACTACCGAGCGAGATCCTCACTTCTCCCGCCTCACCGCAACACGCGACGCCGAGGTCCCATACCCAGCGCCGACCAGCGGAAACATCGTTCTCATCGTTCCGTGCGGCGAGGCCTACGCCGGCCAGGCTTCCGTCAGCTTCTTCCAGGCGATCGGCAACGTCTCGGGGATCACCCGGGTGCTGGCCACCGAGGTCATGAAGTTCGTGTCACCCGACCAACGGGGCAGGACATGGAGGTGGACGTGGCCGGGGATACCCGCGCCGGCCGCCCGGCCCAGATTGGCCCCCAGGTTCAGCCCGTCGGGATCGTAGGCGGCCTCAATGGCGGCGATGGCCTTGAGCGATGCCGCCCACACCTCTGCCGACTCGGCGTCGGAGAGGTCGCCCAGCGCGCCGACATGGCGCAACGGCAGCACCAGGACGTGCCCGCTGGCGTAGGGGTAGGCGTTGAGCACGACGAACGACCACTCCCCGCGCCACACGATGAGGTTGTCGGCCGACGGCGGACCGCTCTCCGCCAGGTGGCAGAAGACGCAGGTGGCCGTGTCGTGGACGCCGCCGGCTCGTTCGCGCTCGGTGGCGTCCTGTATGTAGAAGTGGCGCCATCCCGCCCAGAGGATCTCCAGGCTCACCGCTCCGGTGTCCCGCCCTCTACGTCCTCGGGTGAGCCGCGCCGCGCCACTTCGGCGGCGATGTCGTCGACGAACGTGGTGAGGTCCACGCCGCGCCGGGGCTTGCCGGTCGAGGACCGGGCGTTCACCCCGACCGTCTGGTTGTCGACGTCGTCGTCCCCGACCACCAGGATGTAGGGGATTTTGGCCAGCTTCGCCTTGCGGATACGGGCTCCCAGGTTCTCGGCCGCGTCGTCGACGCTCACCCGCAGCCCGACATCCGCGCACGCCGCCGCCACCGACCCAGCGTAGGCGGTGTGCGCCTCGCTCACCGGGAGCACCCGCACCTGTTCGGGCGCCAGCCAGGTCGGCAGGGCGCCGGCGTAGTGCTCGAGCAGCACGGCCATGAACCGCTCGACCGACCCGAAGAGGGCGCGGTGGATCATGACGGGACGGTGGCGGGCGTTGTCGGCGCCCACGTACTCCAGTTCGAAGCGTCGGGGCAGGTTGAAGTCGAGCTGCACGGTCGACATCTGCCAGCTCCGGCCGATGGCATCGCGGGCCTGCACGGAGATCTTGGGCCCGTAGAAGGCCCCTCCCCCTTCGTCCATGACCAGGTCCAACCCCATCGCCTCGGCCGTCGTGCGCAGCACCTCGGTCGCCTCGGCCCACTCCTCGTCCGAACCGATGGCCTTGCCCTCGGGGCGGGTGGACAGCTCGAGGTAGAACTCGTTGAGCCCGAAGTCGCGCAAGAGGTCCAGGACGAAATGGAGGGTCCGGACCAGCTCGACCTCCATCTCCTCGGGGGCGCAGAAGATGTGGGCGTCGTCCATGGTCAACCCGCGCACGCGGGTCAGGCCGTGCAGCACGCCGGACTTCTCGTAGCGGTAGACCGATCCGAACTCGAAGAAGCGCAGCGGCAGCTCCCGGTAGGAGCGCTGCCTGCTCTTGTAGACCAAAATGTGGAACGGGCAGTTCATCGGCTTGAGGTAGTACTGCGTCCCGCCGTCGAGCTCCATGGGGGGGTACATGCCCTCGGCGAACGATTCGAGGTGTCCCGAGACCTCGAACAGCTCGGCCTTGGTGATGTGGGGCGAGTTGACGAACTCGTAGCCGGCCGCCACGTGGCGCTGCCGCGAGTAGTCCTCGAGGAGCCGGCGGACCGTCCCGCCCTTGGGATGGAAGATGGCCAGCCCGGGCCCGATCTCCTCGGGGAAGCTGAACAGGTCCAGCTCGGCGCCCAGCTTGCGGTGGTCGCGCCGCTCGGCCTCCTCGAGCTGGTGCAGGTGCGCGGCCAGCGCCTTCTCGGACTCCCAGGCCGTCCCGTAGATGCGCTGCAACTGGGCCCGCTTCTCGTCACCCCGCCAGTAGGCGCCGGCCACCCGCATCAGCTTGAAGTGGCCCAACCGGCTGGTCGACGGCACATGCGGGCCGCGACACAGGTCGATGAAGGCGTCGGAGTTCCAGTAGGTGCTGACCACCGAGCCGGCGGCATCGACCTCGTCGGCCCCCGACTCCACCGCCTCGATGATCTCCCGCTTGAAGGGCTGGTCGGCGAAGAGGGCCAGGCCCTCGCCGAGCGCGTGCTCGTGGCGCACGAACGGCTGGTCCTCGGCCATGATGGCCCGCATCTCCTCTTCGATCCGCCCCAGGTCGTCGTCGCTGAAGCGGGCCCCGTCGGGCAGCTCGAAGTCGTAGTAGAAGCCGTTCTCGATCACCGGGCCGATGGCGTACTTGGCGCCGGGCCACAGGCGCAGCACGGCCTGGGCCAGCACATGGGCCGTCGAGTGGCGCAGCACGGCCCGTCCGGCCTCGGAGGAGTCGGTGACCACCGCCACCTCGGCCCCGTCGGGCAGCGGCGAGCTCAGGTCCACCTCGCGGCCGTCAACGGTGGCCACCACGGCCGCCTTGGCCAGGTTGCGCCCGATGGAGAGGGCGAACTCGGCCCCCGTCGTGCCCTCGGCGAGCTCCCGCATCGAACCGTCGGGAAGCCGTACCGAGATGACGCCAGCCATGTCCAGCCTTTCTTGCTCTGCCGGTGGATCTCTCCTCGCCGGACGCGGTGCCTCAAGGGTACTGGACGGCTGGCCCGGAACCGCGCGCCACTAGCCTGCGGGGAGTGGAGACCTGGGACGCAATTCGAGCCCGGCGCAACGTCCGCTCCTACAGCGATCGGACGATCGATCCGGAGCACCTCGACCGAGTACTCGAAGCCGGGCGACGCTCGCCGTCCGCCTCCAATCGCCAGAAGTGGGACTTCATCCTGGTGACCGATCGGGCACCGCTGCAGGAGCTGTCGACGGTCTGGGTAGGTGCCGCCCACCTGGCGGTGGCGCAGGCGGCGATCGTCCTTGTCCTGCCCGAACCCGAGGCCGAGCGCTACGTGACCATCGATCAGTACGACCTGGGGCAGGCGACCATGGCCATGCTGTTGGCCGCCACCGATCTCGGCATCGGCAGCGGCCACTCCGCCGTGGGCGACCAAGAGGCGTGCCGACGCATCCTCGGCACCCCGGC
>Ga0302325_10018015_pt1 | contig 14899 bp, 13 predicted proteins | sample Palsa_T0_2_FD_201948 | JGI IMG/M metagenome (GOLD analysis project Ga0302325, IMG submission 201948) | Peat permafrost microbial communities from Stordalen Mire near Abisko, Sweden - Palsa_T0_2 | ecosystem: Environmental > Terrestrial > Soil > Palsa > Peat permafrost | place: Sweden: Abisko... | reverse complement strand
TGGTCGCGCGCCTCGAGGCCTTCTCGTCCCACATGGCGGCCCAGATCAACGCGCGCACCGGCAGGGAAACCATCACGCCCGACCGCGTGAAGCCGGACCCCCTGCTCCTTGAGGGCTTCATGCTGAAGCCGATGAACTGCCCGCACCACATCAAGATCTACGCCTCGCAGCCCCATTCCTACCGCGACCTTCCCGTCCGCCTCGCCGAGTTCGGCACGGTTTACCGCTGGGAGCAGTCCGGGGAGCTGAATGGCATGACCCGCGTGCGCGGATTCACGCAGGACGATGCCCACCTGTTCTGCACCGAGGACCAGGTCGCCCAGGAGCTTCTCGGCTGCCTCGCGCTCGTGAAGATCATCCTCACCACCCTCGGGATGAGCGACTATCGGGTGCGCGTCGGCCTGCGCGACCCGGATTCAAACAAGTACACGGGTCTCAAGGAGAACTGGGACAAGGCCGAGGCGGCCTGCCGGGAGGCGGTCAAGACCCTCGGGGGCGCCTACACCGAGGAGCCGGGCGAGGCGGCGTTCTACGGCCCGAAGATCGACTTTGTCGTCAAGGACGTGATCGGGCGCGAGTGGCAGCTGGGCACGGTCCAGGTGGACTACAACCTGCCGATCCGGTTCGACCTCAGCTACAGCGGCGCGGACAACCTGCCGCACCGGCCGGTCATGATCCACCGCGCGCCGTTCGGCTCGATGGAGCGCTTCTGCGGCGTGCTGATCGAGCACTTCGGCGGCGACTTCCCCGTGTGGCTCTCGCCGGAGCAGGTCCGCCTGATTCCCATCAGCGAGAAGACCATCGACTACGGCCGCGAGCTCCTCGGCCTGCTGAAGGCGGCGGGCGTCAGGGCCTCGCTGGACGAGCACAATGACAAGCTGGGTGCGAAGATCCGCAGGGCGGAGATGGAAAAGGTGCCCTACGCGCTCGTCCTCGGGGCGAAGGAGGCCGAGGCGCGTTCGGTGAGCGTGCGCAGCCGCGCGCGCGGCGACGAGGGCGTCGTGCCGTTCGACCCGTTTCTCGCCAGGGTCCAGGAGGAGGTCCGCCTGCGCGCGCTGTCCGAGCGCAAGAGCCGGCCCGAGCCCGGGGCCGCCTAGACCGCCGCCTCGCCGCGCTCGTCCGTCCGGATGCGGATCACTTCCTCGAGAGGGACCATGAATACCTTCCCGTCCCCGATCTTTCCCGTCTTGGCCGACTTCACGATCGCATCGACGGCCTTGCCCGCCATGTCGTCCGCGACGGCGATCTCGATCTTCACCTTGGGAAGAAAATCAACGGTGTACTCGCTGCCCCTGTAGATCTCCGTGTGGCCCTTCTGCCGGCCGAAGCCCTTGACCTCCGTCACGGTCATTCCCTCGATGCCGGCCTCCGCCAGCGCCTCCTTCACCTCTTCGAGTTTGAACGGCTTAATGATCGCAATGATGAGTTTCATTCAGGTGGAAAGTGAAAAATACCGGGTCGGAGGGGAGACATTAAGGTCGGTGGCAGAATCCGCAAGCACGGGGTTCCTTGGACTCTATGCGCGTGCCCTGGGGCTCAAAAGCATGGGGTTCTTCTAGCAGGCGTTATGCCAAGGGCGGCTCCGGGGCGACGACGGCGATGTGGAGCTCCTTGAGCTGCTTCGGCGTGACCGCCGTCGGGCTACCCGCCATAAGGTCCTGGCCCTTCTGGGTCTTCGGAAACGCGATCACGTCGCGGATGCTCGTCGTCCCGCAGAGCAGGGCCACGATCCGGTCCAGGCCGAAGGCGATGCCGCCGTGCGGCGGGGCGCCGTAGGCGAAGGCCCGCAGCATGTAGCCGAAGCGGCTCTCCACGACGTCGGCCGGTATCTTGAGGACATCCTCGAAAATCCTCTTCTGGAGGGCGGGCTGGTGGATGCGGATCGAGCCGCCGCCCAGCTCCGTGCCGTTCAGGACGATGTCGTAGTGCTGGCCGCGGACGGCCTTGGGATTGCTTTCGATCAGCCCCGCGTCCTCGGCGACAGGGGCGGTGAACGGGTGGTGGGTGGCGACGTAGCTTTTCTGCTCCTCGTCGTAGCTCATGAGCGGAAAGTCGACGACCCAGAGGAATTTCCAGTCGTCGGGCCTGAGCGCGAGCTTCCCGCGCTTCTGCAGGAGCGCGGCGACCTCGAGACGGATCCTGCCGAGTATTGCGCAGGCCTTTTCCCAGGGCGCGGCCGCGAAGAAGACCATGTCGCCGTCGGCGACCCCCAGCGTTCCCGCGAGGGCCGCCTTCTCCGCCTCCGAGAGGAACTTTACGATCGGGGACTTCCATTCGCCGCCCTCGACCTTGATGAAGGCGAGGCCCTTTGCGCCCAGGCTCTTCGCCACCTCCTCGAGGGCCTTGAGCTCGCCCTGCGTCAGGTCGGCCAGCCCCTTCGCGTTCAGCGCCTTCACGGCGCCGCCCGAGGCGACCGTTCCCTGGAAGACCTTGAACGACGACGCCCGGAACGTCTCCGAGAAATCGCTGAGCTCGAATCCGAACCGCACGTCGGGCTTGTCCACCCCGAACCGGTTCATCGCGTCGGCATACTGCATCCTCGGGAACGGCGTCGGGATGTCGGTGCCGAGGACGTCCTTCCAGACCTTCCTCAGCATGCCCTCGAAGAGGGTGTAGATGTCCTCGCGGTCCACGAAGGAGGCCTCGACGTCCACCTGGGTGAACTCCATCTGCCGGTCCGCGCGCAGGTCCTCGTCCCGGAAGCAGCGGGCGATCTGGAAATACTTCTCCACGCCCGCGACCATGAGGATCTGCTTGAACTGCTGCGGCGACTGCGAGAGGGCGTAGAACTGTCCCGCATGGATGCGGGACGGCACAAGGTACTCGCGGGCCCCCTCGGGCGTGCTCTTGAACAGCGCCGGCGTCTCGACCTCGATGAAGTCCTGCGAGTCGAAATAGTCGCGGATCGACTTGGTCGCGCGGTGGCGGATCGCGAGGTTCCGGCGCATCCTCGGCCGGCGCAGGTCCAGGTAGCGGTAGGTGAGCCGCAGGTCCTCGTTCACCTTGTCGCCGCCCGCGTCGTCGAGCGGGAAGGGCGGCGTCTCCGAGGCGTTGAGGACCTCGAGCTGCGTCGCGTCGACCTCCACGGCGCCCGTGGGAAGGGAGGCGTTGACGGTGCCCTCGGGCCTCGGCACGACCCTGCCCGCGACGCTCACCACCGACTCGGGCTTCAGGTGCGCGGCGCGGGCGCTCAGCTCGGGGCTGCCCTTGGGGTCGAACTTGACCTGGGTCACGCCCTTGCGGTCGCGGAGGTCGATGAAGATGATCCCGCCGTGGTCGCGGACGGAATCGACCCATCCGGAAAGCGAAACGCAGGCGCCGATTTGGGCCTGTGTCAGCTGGGCGCAGTGGTGGGAGCGTTTCATCGTCGCGCTTTCGCGTGTAAATGCGAGATGAAGCCGCCGAGGCCGGACGGGGGCAACCCGATTCTTGCGCGGCCGCCGCGCTCAGGACAGGACGAGCGACTCACCCGTCATCTCGGCCGGCTTGGGCAGGCCCATGAGGTGCAGGACCGTCGGCGCCACGTCGGCCAGCCGGCCCCCCTGCCTCATCCGGGTGCTGCCCTTCTCATAACCGTCCCCGACGACGAAGAATTCCACGAGGTTGAGCGTGTGGGACGTGTGCGGCGCGTTGTGGACGGGATCCCACATCTGCTCGCAGTTGCCGTGGTCGGCCCCGATGACGGCGCTGCCGTGCACGCTCGAGAGGGCCTCGAGGAGTTCGCCCACGCCCCTGTCGGTGGCCTCCACCGCCTTGACTGCCGCCTGGAGCGACCCGGTGTGGCCCACCATGTCCGGGTTCGCGTAGTTGACGACGACGAGGCCGTACTTGCCCGAGAGGATCGCGTCCTTCGCGGCGCGGGTCACCTCGACGGAGGACATCTCCGGCTTCTGGTCATAGGTCGCCACCTTGGGGCTCGGCGGGCAGGCGCGGTCCTCGCCCTCGAACGCGTCCGCCCTGTAGTTGTTGAAAAAGAAGGTCACGTGGGGGTTCTTCTCGGTCTCCGCGCACCGGAACTGGGCGATGCCCGCCGCGGAGACGACCTCGCCGAGGATGTTCCTCAGCTTCTCGGGCTTCGGCAGGATCACCTGGACCGGAAGCCCGGCCTCGTACTCGGTCATCGTGGCATAATACAGGTCGAGCTTCGGGCCGCGGTCGAATTCCTTGAAGCCGTCCAGCACGAAGGCCTTCGTGATCTCGCGTGGGCGGTCCCCGCGGTAGTTGTAGAAGACGACCGCATCGCCGTCGCCTATCGCCGCGAGGGGCCTGCCGTCGCCGCCGACGATCGCCGTCGGCGTGACGAATTCGTCGCCGGTCTGCGAGGGGGTGAGCGGCTTGTCGTAGTAGGCCTGGACGGCCGCAACCGCATTCGGGGCGGTCGCCGGGATCTTCCTTCCCGTGAGCAGGCCGTAGGCCTTCTCCACCCGGTCCCACCGGTTGTCGCGGTCCATCGCCCAGAATCGCCCGCACACGGTCGCGATCCTGCCGATGCCGAGCTCCCCGCACTTGTCGTCGACCTCCTTCACGTAGCGTATGGCGCTTGCCGGGGGCGTGTCCCTGCCGTCGGTGAAGGCGTGGATGAAGACGCGGTCGGCCGGGATGCCGTCCGCCTTGGCCTGAGCCAGGAGCCCGTAGAGGTGCTCCAGCATCCCGTGGACGCCCGCGTCCGAGACGATTCCCATGAGGTGGAGCCTGGAGCCCTTCGACTTCACGCGCCCGACGACGCCGCGCCAGACCCCGTTCGACTGCAGCAGGCGGTCGGAAAAGAGCTTGTTGATGCGCACCAGCTCCTGGTTCACGACGCGGCCGGCGCCGATGTTCTCGTGGCCGACCTCGCTGTTGCCCATGACGCCGTCCGGGAGCCCGACGTCGAGGCCGCTCGCCTTGACCCGCGCGACGGGATAGCGCGAGTGCAGCATGTCGTCGCAGGGCTTCCGGGCGAGGTGCGCCGCATTGTAGGACTCCTGCTCGGCGTGGGGATTGTCGCCCCACCCGTCGCGGATTATGAGGAGTACGGGCTTGCGCGTTGGACTCATGTCGGTTTCTGATGACTATAGTGGAGGTGGGGAGACTGTCGACTGCAGCAATGCGAATACCGACAACATACGCTCGCGAAGGATTCCGCAACCCGGAGATCTCGGGATGACGCTCATCATCCGCGATCAGCTCGTGAATCCCCCCACTTGGTTCTCGTCGTTTCGCGACCTCACCCTCTACTGCAGCGTGTTCCTCAAGGACGACATCGTCATCGAATCCGACGACCCGGATCCCTACTACCGGTGGATGCGCCCGAGGGGCGGGATGGACTTCATCGAGGATTTTGTCCGCCCGGGGGCCGAGGACGGCGTCCACCTGGACCTGGAGCACAACTATCCGCGCACCGTGGTGACCGACCGGATCGCGCCGGAGAATGTCCATTCGCTCATCCGGCTCATCCTGTTCTGTCGAGGCGCGGCTTGACCTGGGCTTGGCCCCGCGGGTGGAATCGCGGGATGCCGAAGCGCGCCGTGCTCATCGCCAACCTGGGATCCCCGGATTCCACGTCGATTCCCGACGTGCGGCGCTACCTGAGGGAATTCCTGGGCGACGAGCGCGTCCTCGACATCGCGGCGCCGCTGCGCTGGATGCTCCTCGAGGGCGTCATCCTGCGCACCCGGCCGAGTCGGACCGCGCACGCCTACTCAAAGATCTGGACGTCCGCGGGCTCGCCGCTCGTCGTCACCTCGGAGGCGGTGCGGCGCGAGCTCGCGGAGAGAATGCCCGGCGTGACGGTCCGCGCCGCGATGCGGTACGGGCATCCCTCCATTGCCGACACCGTGGCCGCGCTGGCCGCGCAGGGATGCGATGAGGTGCTGCTTTTCCCGCAGTACCCGCACTACGCGATGGCCTCGTGGGAGACCGTCGTCGCGCGTGTCCGGCAGGAGGCCGCGGCGCGGGCCCCGGGGATGCGCCTGACCTGCGTCCAGCCGTTCTACGGCGACCCGGACTACATCGGGATGCTCCACGCGGTCGCGGCGCCGTTCCTCGCCACGCCCCACGACCATCTCCTCTTCAGCTACCACGGGATCCCGGAGCGCCACCTGAGGAAGGCCGATTCCTCGCGGGCGCACTGCACGAGGTTTGCCGCGTGCTGCACCACGGCCTCGCCCGCGCACGCAACGTGCTACAGGGCCCAGTGCGTGCGCACCACCGCGGAGTTTGCCCTGCGGGCAGGCCTCGACCCCGCAAGATACTCGATGTCCTACCAGTCGCGTCTTGCCGGGGAGCCCTGGCTGCAGCCTTTCACGGACCTCGAATTCGCGAGGCTGCCGAAGGCGGGCGTGAAGCGCCTGCTCGTGATCTGCCCCAGTTTCCTCGCCGACTGCCTCGAGACGCTCGAGGAAATATCCATGGCCGGCCGGGAGATCTTCCTAGCCGCTGGAGGGGAACACTTTGAAAAGATCTTGTGCCCGAACGACCATCCCGCTTTCATCGATTTTCTCGCAAATCGTGTGCAAAAGTGGCTAGATACCGCCGCCTTGTGAGCGATCCCTTGAATCCACCCCCGCTGACGATTCCCAACGCCGGGCTGAAGACAGCCCGGGTCGCGGTACTGATGCTCGATGAATCGGGGAAGGTGATGTCGGCGAACCAGGAGGCGAAGGCGCTGTGGCAGACCGGGGAGAGCGAGCTCGTCGGCGAGTTTTTTCCGGCCCTGTTCGCCCTCGATATCGTGAGCGAGGAGCCCGAGATGCTCGAGGCCCAGTGGGACATCCTGCTTGCGGCGATGCTCGACAAGCGCGCGATCCTTTCGGTGCAGCCCAAGGAGGGCGCTCCGCGCGCGATGGCCGTCCGGGCGGAGAAGGCGATGGGATTGCCGGCCAAGTACATCGTGGTCATCGAGACGCCGCTGGAGTCCGGCCCCGTCTTCCCGGCGCCGGTGGACGAGCAGGCGGCTGCGCTGCAGCTTTTTGCCGAAATGGGCCCGGTCGGGTTCTTTGACCTCAACCTGAAGGCCCGCAAGGTCCTCTATTCGCCGGCGTGGAAGCGCATGCTCGGCTACGCCGACTCGGAGCTCGCCGACACCTACGAGGCATGGCTCGGGCTCCTGCATCCGGAGGACACCGCGGCGGCGCCCGACAAGGCCGGGCGCAAGTTCAAGATCGGGGCGCGGCCGTTCGCGGTTGATTTTCGGATGAAGCACAAGCTCGGCCACTGGGTTTGGATACAGTGCGTCGGGCTCCAGCTCGTGAGCACGGCGGGCGAGCTTGAGCGGGTGGTCGGGATCCATATCGACGCCACGGAGCGCAAGGACTCGGAGGAGATGGGCCTTGCGAGCGACGCGCGCCTCCACGCGCTGTCCGACGAGGGCTCGCTCGCCGCGTTCGAGCTGGATTTCGAGGACGAGACCTCATGGTTTTCCGGCGCCTGGCTCAGGCTGCTCGGGGGCGTGGCCGCGCCGGCCAGCGGGTCGGCCGCGCTGTCGGACGCCCTCCAGCCCGAGGAATGCCCGGGTGGACTCGAGGCGTGGCTCCTGGCCCAGGCGCCCGGGCAGTCCTCATTTTCCAGGGTCGTCAACCTCCGGACGACGGATGGAAAATCGGTTCCCGCGATCCTCGGCATCAACCGCACGCTGACCCGCAAGCGGACGCTGGCGCGCGTCGTGGGGTTCGCATTCGCGATATCCGACGTTGGCACGGCGATTCCCTTCGAGCCGGCCGGTCCCGCGGCTCCCTCCGCCGCGGTGCTGGACGAGTCGGCCCGGGCCATCTTTGACGAGGTGCTGTCCGCCCTCTCCGAGGGCGTGATCGCGACCGACGCCCGCGGGGTCATCCTTTTCGCGAACGCGACGGCCGCCCGGCTGCTGCACCTGCCGGCCCAGGGGTTTGCCGGCCGCACCCTCGACCAGGTCTTCACGCTCGTCGACCGGCGCACGGGAAAGCCGGGCGACAATCCCGCGGACCGCGCCCTCTCGGCAAGCGGCACGCTGCCGCTCATCGCCGACCAGGCTCTCGCCGTGATGGGGGGGGACGCGCTGCCCATCGTCTGGACCGCGCGCGCCTCTTACGGCCCCGACTCCAAGGCCCGGGGCGTCGTGATCGTGTTCCGCAATCCGGACGAGATGAACCTCACGCCCGAGGAGCTCATCAAGGCGAACCGGTTCGAGTCGCTCGGCCAGCTGGCCGGCGGCATCGCCCATGATTTCAACAACCTCCTGACCACGATCCTCGGGGGCCTTTCGCTGGCGAAGGACAACCACGACGCCTCCAGGCTTGAGGATGCGGAAAAGGCGTGCCTTGCCGCGAAGAACCTCACCAAGCAGCTGCTCATGTTCACGAAGGGCGGCGCGGGCGCCCTGAGCGTGTGCGACCCGAAGGACATCCTCGAGGAGGCGATCAAGATCGCGTCGGCGGGTTCCGCCGCGGAAATCGTGGTCCAGGCGAACGAGGGGGTCGGCGCGGTCAGGGTCGACCGGCCGCAGATCCTGCAGGTCTTCCAGAACCTGATCGTCAACGCGCTCCAGGCGATGCCCCCGGCGCCGCACCGGGCGCGGCTGCTGCTGAAGGCGGCGGACGTGCATATTTCAGCGGGGCAGATCGCCTCCCTGCCCGACGGCGACTATGTCGAGTTCGAGGTGCGCGACAACGGCTGCGGGATCAAGCCCGAGCACATCGAGAAGATCTGGGACCCCTTCTTCACGACAAAGAAGCACGGGAGCGGGCTCGGCCTGGCCACGGTGCTCACGATCGTCCGCAAGCTCGGCGGCGAGATCGGATTGCAGTCGACCGTCGGCGAGGGCACCGTGTTCAGCGTCTTCCTTCCCCGGGCTGACCAGCCCGCGGACGTCCAGGCCAGGCCCGCGCCGTCGCTGCGATTCGGGACCGGCCGGGTGCTGTTCATGGATGACGACGACCATATCTGCAGCCTGACCGGCGCGATGCTCGAGAGCCTCGACTACAAGTTCGACATCGCGAAGAACGGCGAGGATGTGATCGCGCTCTACACGCGCTACCTCAACATCGGGCGGCCGTATGACGCCGTGATCATGGACATCACGGTCATCGGCGGAATGGGCGGGGAGGAAACCTTCAACGTGCTGCGCCAGCTCGATCCCGACGTGCGGGCGATCGTGTCGAGCGGCTACGACAACGACGAGATCGCCCGCCAATACCTCGACATGGGCTTCTGCGGCTACCTGACCAAGCCCTACCGCGTGAGCGAGCTGGGCAAGGTGCTCAAGGCCGTCCTCGGCTGAGGGGCCCGCCCTCAGGGCTGCCACGAGAACGCGTGGCAGAGCGCGACGCCCGCCGCGTCCGCCTCGTCGAGCGCGAGGACCCGGCCGTGACCCAGGAGCGCCATCACCGTGCGCGCCAGCTGCTCCTTGCTCGCCCTGCCGGTCCCGGCGACGGCCTGCTTGACCCGCAGCGGCGGGTATTCGAAGACGGGGAGCCCCTGGAGCGCGGCGGCCGCGATCGCGGCGCCCCGGGCCGCCCCGAGGATCTGCGCCGTCTGGAAATTCTGGACGTAGATGGTCTGCTCGAGCGCGACATGGCGGACCCCGGGCGACGCGGCGAGGAAGTCCGAGACCGCGCGGTGGATCGAGGCCAGCGCGAACGCGAGGGTCCGGCCCGCAGGAACCCGCACCGTCGCGCACCGCAGCATGACCGGCGTGCGGCCATTGCGGAAGTCCAGAAGGGCGAGCCCGGTGCCCCGCAGCGAGGGATCGATGCCGAGGACGAGCCCGACAAACGCCTGCTTCAGGCGCGGTTCGCCCGGGGGCGCCCCGCCGGGGCGCCGGGCCCTCGCGGGCGCGGGCTTGCCCGCCAGCTTGGCCGTCCACATCTGCCTTGAGGTCAACCTCGCCATGACCGTTCAGTGCCCCGCCGTCAGAGGAGCATCCTCGCGCCCGCGGCCAAGGTGAGCGCCAGGGCGATGTTTTCAAAGGCGCGCTGGTTGATCCGGCCGAGAAGCCACCTGCCGATCAGCGCGCCGGCGATGACGGCGGGGGCGAGCCACGCGTTGAGCAGGAGGCTCGCCGGCGTGATGAGGCCGAGCCAGACCATGAACGGCGCCTTGAACAGGTTGAGCATGAGGAAAAAGACGGCCCCGGTGCCCATGTACTCCATCTTGGGAAGGCGCATCGCGAGCAGATAGATGACCATGAGGGGACCGGCGGCATTGGAGACTATTGTCGTGAATCCGGCCAGCATTCCTATCAGCGGGGCGAACCACCGCGCGCCCTCCCCCTGCGGGTCCCCGGGATGCGCGCGGCGCGCCAGGTGCAGGACCGAAAGGGAGACGACGATCACCCCGATCGCGACGCGGGTCTCGCGCTCGCCCATGTGCCCTATGGCGAGCGCGCCGACGATCACGCCGGCGGCCGCCCAGGGGAAGAGCCGCCAGACGTGGCCCCATTGGGCGTGCCTGCGGTACGTCAGGACCGCGACGATGTCGCCGAGGATGAGGAGCGGCAGGACGACGCCGGTCGACCGCCGTGCGGGCATGATCGACGCGAAGATCGAGACGAAGAGGAGGCTGAGCCCGGTGATCCCCGTCTTTGCGACGCCGACCAGAAGCGCCCCGGTCACTGCGAGAAACCACTCCCAGGCGTGGAAATTCAATCGGCAGCCCCCATGCCGCCAGCCTCGGCCGAAACCACGCCGCCGGCAACCGTGAATGTCTGCCAGGCGCCGAGCCCCGCGCCGGGAAGGCTCGTTCCGGTTGCGATGACCTGGGACCGGGGGTCGATGGCGGCCCAGAACCGCTCGCGCCGTCCGGGGTCGAGCTCGCCGAGCACGTCGTCGGCGAGGAGGACGGGCCTGACGCGGCTGCGCGCGTGAAACCAGGCGGCCTGGGCGAGCCGCAGCGCCAGCGTGAGGGAGCGCTGCTGGCCCTCCGAGGCGTAATCCCTGGCGCTCGAGCCGCCCACCTCAAACCGGAGGTCGTCGCGGTGCGGGCCGACGAGCGTCGTCCCCATCTGGAGGTCCCGCGCCCGCCCCGATTCCAGGAGGCCCATGAGGCCCTCGGCGTCGATCCCGAGGAGCGCCGATTCATAATGGAACGTGGCCGCCTCCGAGCCCCCGCCCAGGCGGCCGTAGGCCGCGGCGGTCTCGGAGGCGAGCTCCGCGAGGTGCGAGGCGCGCAGGGCCACGATGGCCGCTCCCGCGGGCGCCAGCGTCCGGTCGAATGCCGTCAGTTCCCTGGCGGCTCCCGGCCTCTTCAGGAGGGCGTTCCTTCCGTCCAGGGCGCGGCCGTAGGCCTGCAGGGCGCCCAGGTATCCGGCGTCCATGGCGGCAAGCGTGAGGTCCATCCAGCGTCGCCGCGGCCCCGGGGACCCCCGCAGGAGCTGCAGGTCCTGCGACGAGAAGACGACCGTCGGGAACTTTCCGACATGGCCCGCGAGCCGGGTCACCCTGCGTTCATCATACCAGAGCTCCTTCCCGTCGCGCCGGATCTTGATGGCCACCCGCTCGGGACCCTTGTCCTCGCGCTCGACGACGAAGCCGATGCCCGCCTCGGGGCCCTCGTGCCTGATGAGGTGCCGGGCGTCCGCGGCCCTGAACGAGCGCAGCGCCGTGAGGAAGGCCGCCGCCTCGAGCACGTTCGACTTGCCCTGTCCGTTCGCGCCGGCGAGGAACTGGCGCCCGCCCTCAAGGGAAAGCTCCGCGGCGCGGACATTGCGGAAGTCCCTCAGGATGAGCCTGCGTATCAGCATGGGCGTGCGGGTGCCTTTGCGTCGGGGTTGGGAATCGCTCCAAAACGTCGAAAAATTCTGTCGCGGGCAAGTCCGGAGCCCACTTTGATGGCGCCATGACGTTTGAGAAATCGCTCGCGGAAACCGTCCGCACGCTGCAATCGCTCGAGGAGATCCGTCCAGCCATCGACGCGGCGGCGGCGCTGATCACCGGCACCCTCCAGGGCGGCGGCAAGCTCCTCATCTGCGGCAACGGCGGCAGCGCGGCCGAGGCGGCGCATTTCTCGACCGAGCTGGTCGGCCGCTACGCCGCGAACCGCCGGTCGCTTCCCGCCGTGGCCCTGTCCTCGGACGGCTCCCTGTTGTCCTGCATCGGGAACGACTTCGGCTTCGAGCAGGTCTTCGCCCGGCAGGTCGCGGGGCTCGCGAAGCCCGGCGACCTCGTCGTGGCGATCACCTCGAGCGGGAACTCGCCCAACATCGTCGCCGCCCTCCAGGAGGCGAATCGCCTCGGGATCAAGTCGGTGACCTTCCTCGGCCGGGGCGGCGGCAAGGCGAAGGGCCTCGCGACATGCGACCTCATCGTGCCCGGCAACCGGGGGGCCGCGGCCCAGGAGTCCCACCTCTTCCTGATCCATTATTTCTGCGAGCTGATCGACGCCAATTTCCAATGAGCCCAAACCCAACCCCCAGCGAACAGGCCGTCATCAAGACGTCCTACGGTGAAATGACGGTGGCCTTCTGGCCGGACGTCGCCCCCAAAACGGTCGAGAACTTCAAGAAGCTCGCCCGGGCCGGATTCTACGACGGAACGGCGTTCCACCGAATCATCAAGGGATTCATGGTGCAGGGGGGCTGCCCCAACACCAAGGCCGGCCAGAAGGGGATGCCGGGGACGGGCGGGCCCGGCTACATGATCAAGGCCGAGTTCAACGCGAAGCCCCACGTCCGCGGCGTCCTCTCGATGGCGCGCTCCTCAAGCCCGGACTCGGCGGGCAGCCAGTTCTTCATCTGCCACGGCGAGGCGCGGTTCCTGGACCGCCAGTACACGGCTTTTGGCGAGCTGGTGTCCGGCGAGGATGTCCTCGACAGGATCGCGAACGTTCCCACGGCGGGCCCGGAGAAGAGCACCCCCGTCGCCCCTGTCGCGCTCGAAAGCATCACGATCGTCCCGGCGGCCTAGGCATAGCCCAGGGCCTTCGCGACGGCGTCGTAGGTGATCTCCCCGGCGCGGGTGTTCACGCCGCGCGCGAGGCCCTTGTGCCCGGCGAGCGCGGCCTCGACTCCTTTCTGGACGATCAGGGCCACGTAGGGTTCCGTCGCCTGGGTGAGGCCCTGGGTGGACGTGCGCCCGACGAGAGCGGGCATGTTGGGCACCGCGTAGTGAATGACGCCGTGCTGCTTGTAGACCGGCTCCTTGTGGGAGGTCGGCCGGATGCTCTCGATGCAGCCGCCCTGGTCGATCGCGATGTCCACGATGACGCTTCCGGGCCTCATCCGGGACACCATCTCGTTGGTGACCACGATGGGGGCCTTCGCGGCGGGGATGAGCACGGCGCCGATGAGCAGGTCGGCGTCCGCGACGCAGCTCTCGAGGTTGGCGAGGTTGGACATCAGCGTGACGACGCGCCCCCGGTACTCCGAGTCGAGCGACTCGAGCTTGCGCGTGTCGAGGTCGAGGACCGTGACGCGCGCCCCCATGCCCGCGGCCATCTGCACGGCGTGCGCCCCGGAATTTCCGGCCCCGACAACGACGACGTGGCCCGGGAGCGTCCCCGGTATGCCGCCCAGAAGCACGCCCGAGCCCCCGTGCTGCGACTGTAGGAAATAGGCGCCCACCTGGATCGCCAGCCTGCCGGCGATCTGGGACATGGGCTTGAGGAGCGGGAACGCCCCGTCGATTCCCTCCACGGTCTCGTAGGCGATCCCCAGGATGTTCTTCTTCAGGAGAACCCTCGCGAGGGCCGGCCCCGCGGCGAGGTGGAGGTAGGTGAACAGGGCCTGCCCGTCCTGCAGGAGGTCGTACTCCGAGCTCAGGGGCTCCTTGACCTTGAGGACCATGTCGGCGGACTTCCAGACCGCGGCGGCGTCGGCGGCGAGCGCGGCGCCTGCGGCCCTGTACTCCGCATCGGTGAAACCGGCGCTCAGGCCCGCCGATTTCTGGACGACCACCTTGGCTCCCAGGGAAACGCACCGGCGGCAAAGGCTCGGCGTCATCGATACGCGCGTTTCCCCGATCTTGATCTCCTTCGGGACTCCGATTTTCATGGGCCGATCCTTGGGGACAGGCGGCCGGCGTGACAAGTGGCAACGGGCCTCCCGGAGCTTGGAATATGGACCCCGTTGCTCCATGGACTGGGGCGATGCCGAAGATGATCAACCTGATGGTGGCCTGCGCCGAGAACCGGGTGATGGGGCGCAGGAACCGGCTTCCCTGGCGCATTCCCGAGGATCTGCGGCTTTTCCATGAGGAGACCGCGGGAAAGACGATTGTCCTCGGGAGGATCTGCTACCAGACTTGGCCCCGGGCGCGCGAGGACGGGCGGCGCCTGATCGTGGTCACGGGCGACCGGGCCCTCGCCCGGGAGGGCGTGCAGGTCGCCGGCTCGGTGCCCGAGGCGCTCGAGGCCGCCGAGACGATGCCCGGGGAGATCTACGTCAACGGCGGCGAGAGGATCTTCGCCGAGGTCCTTGCCCTTGACCGGCCGATGCGCCTGCACCTGACCCTTGTCCATGCGGACGTGGAGGGGGACCGCCATTTCCCCGAGTGGCGCCACCTGGAGTGGCGCGAGGTGTCGCGGCGGGACAGTTCGGACGAGAACTTCCGCTACACGTTTTTCGTGCTGGAGCGGTAGGCCATCTGGCGGGCGGCGTGGGCCTTCGCCACCCCGACGTATTTCACGGCCGGGTAACGGAGGTCCTCCTGCTCCGAGGCCGACAGTGTCCGGATGATCTGCGCGGGCGAACCGAAGACGAGCGAGCCGGGCGGGCATTCGAAACGCTGCGGCACGAGCGAGTTGGCCCCGATGAGGCACCGCGCGCCGATCACCGCCCGGTCCAGGATCGTGGCCCCCATCCCGATCAGGCACTCGTCGCCAATGGTGCACGCGTGGAGGATCGCGCCGTGCCCTATCGTGCACCAGGCGCCGATCTGCACGCCGAGGTCGTGGGCGAGGTGCACGACCGCGTTATCCTGGATGTTCGTGCCCTCCCCGACCCGGATCT
>Ga0302325_10018014_pt1 | contig 14899 bp, 23 predicted proteins | sample Palsa_T0_2_FD_201948 | JGI IMG/M metagenome (GOLD analysis project Ga0302325, IMG submission 201948) | Peat permafrost microbial communities from Stordalen Mire near Abisko, Sweden - Palsa_T0_2 | ecosystem: Environmental > Terrestrial > Soil > Palsa > Peat permafrost | place: Sweden: Abisko... | reverse complement strand
AACAGAAGAGGTATGAGAAACTACTTCAGCTGCATCCTGACAGAGGTTGCGTATATTGACTTCTGATCTAACTGTAGCGCTGAACATCGCGCTAAGGAAGAGATGGGAATCTCACGAAAATAGGTCAAGCATATAAAAATGGCAAGATATTGACACCCTCGCTGAAAGTGGTGCATCAAAAGTAATAGGATTCAGGTTTCTGCTGACAATAGACCTTGAACCCTAAACTTCTGGTTGCCGCGAAGCAAGATATCGTCAATGAATATATGTATCCTCAACTTGATATCGAGGTTTCGAAGCATCTAAACCATCTTCTAAAGTCCCCATTTTGTGTTCATCCTGGAACAGGTAAACCTGTTTTGTGTCTCCACTCATAGTAGGACGAATTTGCGTCCCTATCGAGTCGTCCAATCCTGGGGCTTTTGATCCTTTAGCTGTGCCCACGGTCACTGAGCTTCTCGGTGAGATTGATGCCTGGGAGAAGTCTTCAGATAATCTCTCGAGGGAGAGGACTAGTGATTGGTAGAAGACAAGCTTGAAGGGTTATATATCATACTTTAAACAACATGTCGACCGGATAATGGCGGATGAACAGGGTGTAAAGCGGGAGAGACAAGAGGAAATGGGTAGCATGAGCGTCGGTGGCAAGATGCTTGACTTCTGAAAAACTATGTATGTATTGGTGTACGGCAAGCAATGTGATGCATTCTACAGAAATCACTGACGGATTCCATGGTCGGAAGGACATCGTACCGTCGTACGACCCATACAGGGTATACAGTGGTAGAAGATGCTTCTGCCGCATTGAGATCGGAAACGCACGTGATGCTCTCAGGTGATCTGCACGCGATTGGCAGCGGATAGGGTATGGGTTAAGAGACTGCGTGCTTGGACCTTTTTGTGCCTTCCCAGTTCCAAAAAGCTTAAAAATTCCCTGCAGCCGATTAGTTTTGCACCAAGGCGACGCTTCTCGGTCAACCTGGCTGTCCGCTTGATTTCTCCCGTTGACAAACGCCATTTGTTTGGTCACCGATGTGCGCTTGTTAGCTGGGAGAACAACCACGTGCATCCCCTTGCGCAACTAAAAATACTCGCGTAGCAGTGGAGAGTTTGTGAGTGTCTCCGGGAGTTCGACGATGGAACCACAAGTAGAGAGCTCGGTGTCAGTGCCGTCGGGTCTACCGGAAGACCCTCCGCTGAGCAAGAATGCACTGAAGCGTGCGCTAAAGCGGAAAAGATGGGAGGAAACAAAAGACGACCGGAAAGCCTTGAAGAAAGCAAAACTGAAGGAAAAGAAAGAGAAGTCGAAACTTGCAGGCGAAGCACAAAATAGGCGAAAGGTGGTGGTCGAAGGTCAAGAAGAAAGCGGTATCAAAGTAGTCGTTGACTGCTCGTTTGATCACTTGATGACGGACAAGGTATGTCCACTTTGGGTTTGCCATTAAGTGCAGGAAATTATCAGTATGTCCTCTCAATTAACTAGATGTCATGCAGAGAATCGACGAAGTTTGAGGACTGTTAACCTCTTCATGACAAGCCTCTCTGGACCTTTAGGGCAGCGGATGGAAAACACTCTCAAGGGTGTCCACCATAATTGGAAGGGTGTTCATATCTCTACCAGCGATTACCAAACTGTGCTTGGCGATGTTCCACTGGATAACCTGGTCTATCTCACAGCGGACTCAAATCACGTAATAGAAACCCTCGAGAGCGATAAAGTATATATTATCGGTGGTCTTGTTGACAGAAATCGATACAAGGTTTTTTGGATTAATGGCAATGCTAATAGTAGAGCCTGTGCTATGACAAAGCCGTTAAGCAAGGAATAAAACACGGACGACTGCCGATTGGAGACTACATCAAGATGGCGAGTAGACATGTGTTGACTGTGAATCAAGTGCTGGAAATTATGCTACGGTGGTTGGAAATCAAGGACTGGGAAAGGGCTTTTCTGAGTGTGATACCGAAAAGAAAGCTACAAGAGGGATCTGGCTCTAAGGAGGATAGCGTTATTGAAGCTGCAGGAGTGCAGCAGGAGGACGAAATAGAAGAAACTGATGGATCGGAAGCGGAGGGTATCAATGATGAGGATATTGGATGAAACGAACGGCTTGATGATTGTTCTTCTAATTTCTTCTCGCCGTGTAAAAAGATTGTAAGAATAGAGAACAGCTGCTTCTGATAACCGTGTTTTTCTCCAGTTGACGTTTCGATCCCGGTTCAAGATTGTGATGGTTGTTGAGATGGGCATGATTTTAGGGTTCGCCGCTGCCACCTTAATTCCGCAGCGTTTGCGACATCACCATTGACCCGACAACCATGTCCTTTCCGAGCGCGCATGGCCAGGATCTTCCTCCGCGTGGGCGATATCCTGAAATCCAGATAAAGGTAAACTCCGAATCCATGTGTCTTCGATTGATGGCAGCGTCATCTTCCTGGACGCGGGTTCAGTGCAGGAATTGTGTTGCTTGGAGTTGGGGCCATCATGATTTGGGGGCATCGGCGTTCACAACTGGCGATTTCTGAACGACGGTACTGAACCTCATCATTCAAAGTACTTATATACAGTGAGCTGTTTCGTGAGGCTCAATGGGCCAGACTGCATTTGACTCCGCTGCTCGAAGCGGAGAATGACCGGCATTTCTCATAACTGAATGCGCTGATGGCAGTGACATGTATCGTCGACAGTATGCTGCTATGGAAAGGGAAAGGCAGATCATGAAGGATGTTCCTGGGTGGAGAGCGGGTGAAAATGTATATCACGGCCAAAGGTTCCATCCTGTTAATGACTTCGCTGACAACAACAGATTTGTGCAGCAAGAATATCTCGTAGCCCCGCCGAACGCTGGCGAAAAGAAGGTAGAGATCAAGGAACCACGGAACTGGTTCTGGCAGAGTAGCAAGAAAGACAACAAAGAATAATGAATATGTATGTACAATGGCCCATGAAAGTCGCCCGTTTCCCCTTAGTCCAATTCCCAAAATATGTCTCCGTCTCTTTCCGCTGCACTCCTACATCACCAGGCATTTACCATACCAGTAATACCACCCTTCTATATCATCATCTACAGTGCCTACTACCCCATCTTTCTTGTATGCACTGGATATTGTGATTTTCTGCTCCCCTGCATCAGAATGCCACCACCGCAGGAGTTGCCCCGGACGATGCATGATCCATCGACCTGACGATACGCTTATTTCAGGTTCGCAGTCTTGAAAGAAATATTCTGGCACAAATATCTCCGTCGGTGAATCCTCGGGCGGGACTTCTTTAAATGGTACCATACGCAATGAAAATGAGCAAGACCTCATATCAAACCCATATGCCTTCGGAATCCCGGCGATAACAACCGGCGAGGGTCGTACGAACGCTTCAAATGCTCTCGATCCCTCGTTTAGAGAGGGATTATATGGAAATGAGAATGATGTTGATGTTGAAACCTCCGTATTAGAAGTATCGAAGGGTTTGGAAGTTAGGAGTGCATAGGTGCTGTTGACGGATTCCTCTGATGATGAAGAGTCGCCTCCAGATATATCCATTGCCTCATTGAACGTAGGTTCCACGGAACCTAGCTTCGATGAATGGGAATGAAGATGATGAAGATGTCGTCTATCAGATGCACTCCACACACTCAAGTCCTCTCCATTCCAAAAGTCGCCCCATGTATGGTCATTCTAACGTCAGAGGAATGATAAGAAATGCGAACATCTGCACAATAATTCCACAGCGTATAACTTAATCCTGCTCCTTCTAGAGCGTAATTATTGGCGTCCATCGCGGAGTATTGTCCTGTGTATTTACCATCCGTGTACGCCTTTTTGTTGTCCATGTCAAACGGAATCCCAATCTCGCTCATCAAGCAGGGGGTCTCTCCTAATATCAGTATTGGCCGGGAAGGAGAAAATACCAATATTCTCCAGTCCCTCTTGTTTGGTGGCGATTAATTGGTCTCGGAGACCATTGCGAACGGCTGTGTATCCTAACCGAAGTGCAAACAGAGGGTTTGTATATCTGCCCCTAAGATACCCCAAGGCATCAATATTCCACCAATTCCTCTTATTAATAAACTTTCAGTCGCAGAGTACCATTTCTTCAGCATCAATGTCAATCCATCATAATAATGCGGCGAGAAGACCAATCGCTTATCTCTTTGGGCAGGTTTGAGAACAGGCGGAACAAACATGACGGGGGGCTGTAAAAACATGATAGCATTTGAATGCACAGACCTTATCATTTCGGAATACCGCTCGAAGTGTACCATGAAATGATCTCGCAACCAGACGTCGTTATCTACTTCTTCACCTTCATGGTTGAAAAGAAAATAATCCGGACGCAACAGTTTTCGAGTCCTGGTATCCCATATTCCGTGCTGTGCCCAGATACATTCGCCCAATTTCCATCCCGGATCTCTGTTCCAGCCATACTTTTTATCATATTCATCGGAAGAGATCCATGCCATGGAGCCTTTGGGATCAACATATTTTGAACCTGTTTTCCGAGGCCCCAGTTGAGTCCAATCATAAACGTCAATGTTACAGCATATCCCTGCACCAAGAAGCATACACTCAAACGCTGACGGACAAGTCGTTTTCCTGAGTTGCTGTGTTGGCATGACGATGTTGAGATCGGTGTAGCCCACCAATCCAACGGACGGCTCATTCATATTTTCCCAACCTATGACGGTGGAGTCTTCAAGATTATTGGCGTCATGTATTTTCTGAGCAAGGTAACGCAGGGCATTAAGATAATGATTTTCGAGGAAGTCTTGAATGTTGATGCCATTTATGATAGCTTTGGGCGCATATTCTCGACCTGCGAAGAATAACGTGAACATTGTATAGGAAACGAGACGATGGTAATCTGAGGTGAGCGGCGTATGAGGAGGATTCACTTGTGCTCCAGACCATCTTTGGGTAGTTCCGGGGGTCGCTTGAGTAATTATGCGTTAAAGCAGCTTCGGTGACGGTGAAATTAACAGGATCGAATCCACAGGCATACAAGGTCCACAATGGTGCACCTGACCCTCCTGAGAATCGCGACCACTGGTGACATTAGAGGAATCAGAACGAGTAGTCGTACCACATCTTGATGAGGATCGATAAATACCAATAGCCCATGGTCTCGGGCTTTCTGCAAAATTGCGATGACATAGTCCACATATTCATCATCATAGATGCACCTTCGTTAGAATGGATATAGCAACCGTGGAAAGTACGGGCCAGCATGCTCGATAGCTTCCCATGTAACGAGGAACCGGATAGCGTTGTAGCCATAGCCCTTAATCCTCGAAAGGTGTTGGTCGGCCTCTTGTAAAGGGAACGGGCGCCCGACAAAACTAACATGGTCTCCATCTAGAAAGCCTTCTTTGACGTGCGACGGGATGTTGGGGCGCGTGGGCTGTTTTGTATTACCCCCAACGTTGAGTCCTCTTAACAGTAACACGCTTCTATCAGCAACAGCTCATTCGGGGCTGAGGTATTCTACCGTCCTTTGTGGTCCTTGAAATGGCCGCCGTCAATCTGAACGGCTTCCTTTGGCACCATCACAGGTGCGGCGGATCGATGGTCTCACGCCCCGCTAAGGGGCCTTTACGGTGGACTTGTTTATTTATCTATGTTGTCAAGCCTTTAAATACGAGTGCAGCCAGTCTGGGCTAAATATCTAGCCATCACAGATTTGTTGCCGCAGATCTGCGGATGGCCAGTTGCGATGCAAGGGCCTAGCTGAGGAAGGCATTTCCACAACGGAGAATGTCATCGGCGCAGACAAAGAGCAGCCTCAAGGCTGCTCGCGAAAGTATAGCCAAAAAGGATTACGCAAAAGCCCTCGACCTGGCCAGAAAAGTCCTTGCCTTCGAACCTCAAAACTACAATGCTCATGTATTTGCTGGCATCAGTCTGCTTAACCTGGACCAGTTCGCAGAGAGTGAGAAGGCATACCGAGAAGCTGTTTCCTTGAATGGGACGAATCCTCTCGCGTGGCAGGGAATGGTCAACCTCTTTGAGAAGCAAGGGAAAATCGATGGATTGAAGGAAGCATCACTTGCTCTAGCATCTATATATTCTGAGGCGTACACTACTCCCTAGGGGTCTTTCTAATGACAGCAATGATGAAGAAAAATGCTTCGCCGTAATAGATAAGTATGTTACGCTTGTGAAGGCAAAGGGAACACGCACACAGGTCGTTCACAGCCTATGCAACGCTAATGATAGGTCATCGATGCTCTGTCATTGCTTCTTCCAGATAAACCGTACTTTACGCTTATCGAACGACATCTCCCCTCTCCAGGACAGACTTGTCAGGAAATTGCCGCGTTAATAGAGAAAACAGAACAAGAAGCCACTGATAAAGAAATTGCGAAACGACGAATGCGACTCGGAGCCAACCTCGAGCAAGTCACCAGAGACGTCAAAAGAGAAATACTGTCCAAGTCAGAGGTACCTGTCTTTGAAGCCAACTTGAAACTAATGTCAGCTTGAGAATGTATACCAGAAAGTCATCGATTGGAGTGAAGATGCCGAGACTCGACGAATATATGAATCCAAGCTGCTTCGTCATACATGGGAGACATTATCAGTTTGCTCCCCAGAAGAGAAAGGTACGAGGAGAGATAAGGTCTGGAGAGTTGCGCATGGAATGGTCGTGCTCAATCTTCCTGATGAACTTGCTTGGACCATATGTGTCGACTGGAGAGATTTTGAAATGATTGGTAGCCAAAGATTATACCCTGGTACTAATAAGTCAGAAATGTATGGAATCCTGTTTCTTCAAGATCTCATTCGGGTCATTCCGCAGAGCGGTCTTGCGAAAGTCTTGTCAGCGTATCTGAAATGCGATTTATCTCGATTTCCATCTGAAGAACCAGCAGACGAGGGGGATGGGGAGACCGATGCGGAAAAGAGACACAAAGTTCCCGTAGAAGATATTCTAGATGAGATGATTGTATGTTCCCATATCTCCAGACTAAGAACCAGGAAGGATACAACTTAAATCCGTCGTGTATTACGAGCGGCCGTATCTTAGCATCGTATTACCTGTACAACAAAGAATACGAAGCTGCCTCAGAAATCTCACGCTCCACACTCGAATCCCTTCGCGCCCTTCAGTCCAACACGGGAATCCTTATCCCCGCCCCGGAAACGTCCCTTCTCATCACGCTCGCAACATCCCTGATTCACTACCAAGCACCGAAACACCACCCTCAAGCACGTAAATTGTTCGATGCAATCCTCGCTCGTAAACCTGATTCAGTGGAAGCATTGGTGGGGAAAGGACGCGTAGCACTTGATGCGGAAGATTTTGAGGAGGCCGTAGAATTAACGTCCAAAGCGTTAGAACTGGCTTCAGACAATGTGACTGCAAAGATGGAACATGCGTGGGCATTGGTATTATTACACGATATCGAGAACGGGAAGCGGGAGCTGCAGGAAACATTACCTTTAATCGATGGTCGAGATCCACACTCACGGGATACGATCGCGGAAATATGGTGGCGGATCGGGAAATGTCACTGGGACGAAGGTTCTCCCCGAAGTCTTTGCTTGACTGATTTTCAGACAAAGAATCCTCTCGCGAAGAGGCATACACAGCATTCGTCACCTGTCTGAAATATAACCAGAACTTCGCCGCTGCATACACCAGTCTCGGGATATTCTACGCGGATGTGGTAAACGATTCACCGAGAGCATATAAATGTTTTCAAAAAGCATTTGAGCTCGATGCTGGCGAGACAGAAGCTGCTGAACGCCTAGCAAGGGATTTCGCTGATAGTCGACAATGGGACTTAGTCGAAGTCATTGCACAGAGAGTTCTTGCTGCATCGAAGAAACTACTGTCCACTAAACGCCAAATTTCATGGCCAGATCGCGCTCTCGGAGTCGCTGAATTGGTATTTTCTTGAATCCCCGATGTTTTGCTAACATAGAATAAACGAAATTATACAAGGGCGATACAGCATTTTCAAAACGCTCTTAGAAATGCGCCGACTGATGTCCATGCCTGGATTGGCCTGGGTGAAGCCTACGCTAATTCCGGAAGACACACCGCAGCAATCAAATCGTTTGCCAGAGCAGAAAACTTAAATCCTGGAAACTGGTATGCCAAGTATATTCTTGGAAATGTCCAGAAAGATGTCCTGGAATATGATGCGGCTTGTACTACGTTCCGAGAAATACTGGTCGATCATCCACATGAGTTCAGTGTTTCATTGTCGTTGGCACAGACATTGTTGACCTGGGCGTACTCCTGTTATAGAGGCGGGGAACTTTCGAAGGGCGTCGATATTGCTCTAGAGGGGATTTTAGTTGCTCAAGGATTAGTTGAGGGCAAAGAGGAGTTGAGTGAGGCTTGGAAATTGATTGGTGATGCTGTCTTTCTGGGATCACTGGTTCAAGTTGACGGAAGTCATGAACTCTTGAAAATTGCTTCTCAGATCCTTGGAATCCCTAATGGAGACGACAATACCGTCGTCAATGACGAGGACATTGAGTCGGAGGATGCTGAAGAAATTGCGGAAGAAGCCGGAACAAGGACGAAATTGCTGAGATGCAATGTCGCTGCCATGGAAAAAATGGTCAACTTGACACAGGGAGATCGTTTAGCCCATTCAGCAGCACACTTCAACCTCGGCCTTGCAAAGTACCGGCTTCTCCAATCCGAAACACAAGACCCGGCGATATCATCCATTCGTCCCATCCTCGAATGCTTCAAGAAAGCAATCCAGTCAGAACCGCGAAATTTCGAGTACTGGAACGCTCTAGGGGTCGTCACAGCCCGACACTTCTCCTCCGTTTCCGAAAAAGCGTTCTCTCGCTCACTGCAGATCAATGAGAAGGTTATGCTGGTTTGTGGATTGTGTTGACGTGTAGAATTCGGTGGCGTGGACTAATCTTGGGATGATGTATCTTATGTATGATGATGATGAATTAGCGGGTCAGGCATTTTCTCGTAGTCAGGCAAATGATCCTGAGAATGCGGTGGCCTGGTTAGGACAAGCAGTTCTTGCGATTCGGGCTAATGACCCGGGAGAGGCACATGAGTTGCTTGTCCATTCTTTTGAGATCGGAGAGAGTAGTTTTGTAAGTACAACCTTGGAGAAATTACTTACCGCTAGACTGAGGCGTTGTATCGCTTTGCTGAAACGAGTTTCGATCAAGCTTCGACTGGAAGTATACTACATATACCGTTTCCTTCGGCTTCACTTTTTGCGTTGAGGACCTATCTCATTCAAAGATCCAATGATATATATGCTCTGCATTTGATGTCTCTTATCTTGGAACGCGATCATCAGCCAGAAGCCGCATTGGAAACCCTACAACGTCTTTCCGATATCCTGGAACAGAAATACGAAGAGTCAGAGGATCCGGATATCCTCCAGAAGTTCTGTATCGTGAAATCTGATATCGGACGTCTGTCTCTGGGGCTTGAGGATTTTGAGGCCGTGGTGGAGAACAGCTCAACTGCATTGGACTTATCCCAGGATTTGGAAGGATTGGAAAAAGCGCGATTGTCATCGCATATCACGGTTGGTTTGGCACATTACTTTCTTGGACAGATGGATGAAACGATTGAGGCGTTCCAAACTGTGCTGACGGAGAGTAACGAGGATCCTGATGTGATGTTACTTGTTGCGCGGGCTTTATGGGCTGTTGGAGGAGATAAGGAGAGAGAAATTGCGATACAACAATTGCGAGATGGGTACATTCCCTTTCAACCCCTGCTGATTCTCTAGTCTGGCGAAAGATCCTCATCATATCAACTCATTAACTTCCTTTGGAGCCTTCGGTGTACTTACTAGCGACAAAGACGTGATGCAACAAGCAGAAAGCATGTTGCACAATGTCAAGACAAATCCCAAGCAAGACCGAGATATTCGTCGCTTGCTGATGGAAATATCACGCTCTCAAGGAAGAGACGTCAATGATGTGTCTCGGGCTGGTGTTATGCTCAATCCATCATCGGCACGGGAGTGGACGAATTTGTCCAAGGGAGGCGATGCCCCTGCGCAGATGGCGTTGAAACTCGCGCAACGTGATTTTACAATGGATATGGAGGAGCTTTCGCAGACATATGAGAAGAGTGGCTCGCTGGGAGATATCCAATCTGGGATACTTTTGTCGCCTTGGAGAATAGAGGGATGGGAAAAGCTCAAATCATCAACACTAGATTTATAGATACCAGGCATATCGTGAATATCAAAGAGCGCATGGATGGTTTGTTGCTTGAGCGGTAGATTATACACAAATCAAGTTCACTTGAACACAATTTTGATGACGTCGTTGCTATGGACTGAGCTCCAGTAGACACACTTTCGTAGGTATCGACATGTAGAACAACCAATAACTCCCACAAATGCAAGCCTTTATTTCTTCGCCTTCTTGTCCGCACTGGCAGCCTTCTTCTTGTCGGTTCCCCGGAATTTCTTGCTCCTGTTCTTCCTCTGTTTTCGTTGTTGTCGCGATGGTTTCTCGATCTTGTTTGCAATTCCAATGCGCACTTTTCTATAGTGGGGCTAGCTGTCAGCCATGCAGGAAAACAAGTGGCGGGTACCTCGAATTTCTTGAGGTCGGCCTCAGAGTCGTAGATCAAGGCGAACCCAGTGGATTTTCCTCCTCCGAATTGGGTGCGGAAGCCGAATGTCTGGACGGTCTCCTTGGGAGCCTTGTAGAGGGCAGCGAGGCGGGTTCGGACCTCATCTTTGGAGAGATTGGCCTTGGAGGGGTGTAGGACGTCAACGACCTGCGATTAGAGAGACGGCCCAGAAGGGGCGCGTACAAATTGCTTGCGGTTGAGGAGTCGGTTGGTGATGAACTTGCGGGTTCTTAGAGTCGTTCCTTCGTCAGCCTACGGGATTAGCACTGCGCTGGAGAGACGTGAAAAGAGGGCTGTGGGCGATGGGTGATTTTTCACGGGACGAGCAGGTCGGCCGTTCATCAATCCATCCATCGCCCAACAGCCTCTGCAGGACACAGAAAGCATCGACAGACATGTCTACCGCCTCGACAGAGCATGCAGCGTGCTGTGCAGGGACACTTTGGGAGCGTTACCATGTTGAATCGATGGGTGAACTTTTTCCACAGGAATCGGCGATTGGTGAAAGACGTGAAATTAATGTGGCGAAGAGTCTGGAAATCTCGATCCACAAATTAGGGCATACAACCCTCGCCTGCTAGCCGATAATTTTGCGACGTGGCTCAATCCTCGTTGACCGCGTGTCGTCGTTTTTTTATAAAAGGACAGCCATCCAACCTTCCTTGTCGCACTTCTGTCACCTCGCGACCCTTCAACCACCGCACACAACATGAAGCAATTCAACATCATAAAAGTATTTCTGTGGGCCTGTGCCTTCTTCGCCGCACTCTGCATTCTGCCGTCTTTCTTCGCGAGCGCGGATGCGGAGGAAAATTATGGAACCGTCATCGGTATCGATCTTGGAACCACCTACAGTTGCGTCGCCATCTTCAAAGGCGGACGCGTAGAGGTATCTCCATCTCATAGATGATCGTATTGACCCATAGATTCTCGCAAATGATATGGGCAACCGAATAACGCCATCTTACGTCGCGTTCACCCCCGATGAGCGTCTCGTCGGAGATGCTGCGAAAGCGCAGTACGCGGCAAATCCCACTAACACTATCTTTGATATCAAGTATGACATCCTACAATAGAGCGCGCTGACTTGTAGACGCTTGATCGGTCGCCGATTTGACGAACCAGCCGTCAAGGACGACATCAAGCATTTCCCCTTCCAGGTCGTCAACAAAGATGGCAAACCTGCCGTCAGAGTTGAAGTCAATGGCGAGTTCAAGGTTCTCACGCCTGAGGAGGTCTCAGGAATGGTCCTCTCCAAGATGAAGGAGATTGCTGAGTCCTACCTCGGGAAGAAAGTCACCCACGCGGTCGTCACCGTCCCTGCCTACTTCAACGATCAGCAACGTCAAGCCACCAAAGATGCCGGCACAATCAGCGGATTAAACATCCTGCGTATCGTCAACGAACCTACCGCCGCCGCCATGGCGTACGGACTTGACAAGGAGGGAGGAGAGCGCAAGATCATTGTCTTTGATCTTGGTGGCGGTACATTCGATGTGTCTCTTCTCTCGATTGAGGACGGTGTTTTCGAAGTACTTGCTACTGCTGGAGATACCCATCTTGGTGGTGAAGATTTCGATCAACGTGTCATTGATCACTTTGTCAAGATCTTCAACAAGAAGCATGGCGTCGATGTTACCAAGGATCTCAAGGCGTTGGGTAAACTCAAGCGCGAGGTCGAAAAGGCCAAGCGTACCTTGTCTTCTCAGATGTCCGTTCGAGTGGAAATCGAGTCTTTCTTCGACGGCATAGACTTCAGCGAGACCTTGACGCGGGCGAAATTCGAGGAACTCAATTTGGATTTGTTCAAGAAGACTATGAAGCCTGTCGAGCAAGTGTTGAAAGACGCGGGTGTCTCGAAAGCGGAAGTCGATGATATTGTCCTCGTTGGAGGGTCTACCCGTATCCCCAAGGTGCAGCAACTGTTGGAAGACTACTTTGGTGGCAAGAAGGCAAGCAAGAACATCAACCCTGATGAAGCCGTCGCCCACGGCGCAGCTGTTCAGGCCGGTATTCTATCAGGTGAGGAAGGTACTGGCGACCTCGTCCTCGTCGATGTCTGCCCCCTTACCCTTGGTATCGAAACCACCGGTGGAGTCATGACCAAACTCATCCCCCGAAACACCGTTATTCCCACTCGCAAGTCCCAGATCTTCTCAACCGCTGCCGACAACCAACCCGTCGTACTCATTCAGATCTTTGAAGGAGAACGTTCATTGACCAAAGACAACAATCTCCTCGGCAAATTCGAGTTGACCGGCATTCCCCCTGCTCCTCGTGGCGTCCCTCAAATCGAAGTCACCTTCGAGATCGATGCCAACGGTATCCTCAAAGTTTCTGCCCAAGACAAAGTCGCTGGAAAGAGTGAAAGTATCACAATCACGAACGACAAAGGTCGTCTCTCCAAGGAGGAAATCGAACGAATGGTCGAGGAGGCCGAGAAATTTGCTGAAGAGGATAAGAAGACCGCTGAACGCATTGAAGCCAAGAACGGTATCTCCATTTGCGATACATAACTAACTGGCGCAGGTCTGGAGAACTACGCGTACACGCTCAAGAACCAAGTCACCGATGAGGAACAACTTGGCGGTAAACTCGACCCCGAAGACAAGAAGAAGCTCCTCGACGCATGCAAGGATACAATTGATTGGCTCGACGAGCACGCCTCGTCTGCCCAGAAAGAGGATTTCGAGGAACAAAAAGAGAAACTGTCCCAGGTTGCTTATCCCATCACGAGCAAATTGTACAAGGATCAAGGTGCTGGAGGGGAGGATCCGCTTGCACACGACGAGCTGTGATCTTGCATTGCGTAGCGTGGCATATTGAGGTATAGGTTAGAGTTTTGTGCGAAATAAGTTTTGTGTTGTCTGTAGTATGTAGTTTGTGCCGAGTATAATCTACATACACTGCTAGACCCTGCATGTGAAACGTGTCCGGAAGATCCGCGCAATGTATTGCTAATAAGGGGGTATTACAGTAATTTGCCTATGCTGATAGTATTACCTCTTTTGTCGGGGGACTTTTAATGAGGCAGGCCCGGTGCCTCGATGTACCTGCGCCGCCGCCGCCTAAGTGACAAAATGTAGATCAGATCACCATGCGGGTTCAGATATAAGTAAATCACTACACGACTGATCAACTCATCACCAACTTAACTCCGACCTCGACATGGCGCCGCCCAAGGAAGCCTACATCACCCCCGAAGGCAAGCCATACAAGGAAACATGGCATGACTTTCCCGAATACAAGCCATCCCTGACATGCGAAGTCCAAGCCCGTTTCGATGACCTCCTCCTGCTGCCCAAACGTCTGAAATTAGCTCGCTTGAAAGACATACCATTTGAAGTTGCCAGACACACCGAGATGGTCCGGAGAGCCAAGTTCACTCAACCCCAAGAAGAAGCTACCAAAGATGGAGGTTCGGATGAAAAGAATAAAGAAGGCAAGCAAAAAGAATCATCTGCTGGGCGGACTATGACATCGACCAAGTGGCTTTCTACAGTATCTCCTCTGTCAACACAGGTATCACAAACCTCCCCGAAGCCTGTCAAACCTCCAAGGTCAATGGAACTTCTATGGCTATACGCAGTGCTCTGTGCAGTTTGTTTCATGATGGCATTATTTCCTCCGTTTCGGAAGCTGGTCTTCCGTGAGATTATCGTCAAAGTAATCATCGACGAGATCTTGGCTCCTATTCTGGGGGTCATGTGCACTATCGGGGATAAGTTCCCCGTCGTACGAGATATTGTCGGGGGCTTGTATAATATTTTTGGATTCTGGATATTAGCGGGAGGTGGAATTTGGGTTGCGCTGTGGATATGGGAGAATAGGAAGTGTCTTGTTTTGTATGGGGTTAAAATGAGGTAATAGTAGCTTTGTATATAATAGTGAGCGAGCCAAGAGTGTTCCATGGTATCGAATATCTCCGTCGTTGAACATAATTAGTAGCGAAAGGTACGGTCAGATAGCCAAATTGAAGTGAAATTGCATGATATACGCCGTTAGGGGTGCTTCGAGAGGCTTCCCACTTTAGAAGGGATACGGACACTAAGCGAAGCGTACTCTCCTTCTGACCGGCTGCCTAAACTTTGCATACTGATAAAATACAGTCATCGGGGTCAGCGAACCTAGCCTGAGATTGTACTAGCGGCCTCAAAATCCAAGAAATTTACGAGCCAATCATAGCCAAGCACCAGCTCTGCGCTTCGCCCGAGCACTCGTTCGAATCAGCAACTTCGCACCACGACAATAATGCGCTGGACCACCGTCCTCCGAACAGCCAAATGGCCCACCGGCATCACTGGTGTG
>Ga0302325_10018012_pt1 | contig 14899 bp, 12 predicted proteins | sample Palsa_T0_2_FD_201948 | JGI IMG/M metagenome (GOLD analysis project Ga0302325, IMG submission 201948) | Peat permafrost microbial communities from Stordalen Mire near Abisko, Sweden - Palsa_T0_2 | ecosystem: Environmental > Terrestrial > Soil > Palsa > Peat permafrost | place: Sweden: Abisko... | reverse complement strand
AGAATGTCAGCTCCGGACACAACGCGGGGGCAGATTCTACGAGGCATGGCAGATCTCTCGGGGATCCAACTACACGACCTGCCTCAGACGCGAAACGAAGTCCAAGGAATCGGTAAACTTCTGGGGCAGGAGTCGGTGACCTTGCTCGGCAACGACGCCACTGAAACTGCTTTCAAGAAGGAACCGCTCGATCAGTTTCGCATCCTGCATCTGGCTGTGCACGGGTTTGCCGACACCCAGTATCCCGAGCGATCAGCTCTGGTCCTGGGAAAAGACCCAAGATCTGGCGACGACGGTTTGCTGCAAGTACGGGAGATCATAAGGTTGCGGCTGAATGCCGAACTGACCACCCTATCTGCTTGTGACACTGGTGTCGGCAAACTGCAGGGACAGGAAGGCATTAGCAATCTGGTGGAAGCGTTTCTAGTCGCTGGTTCACAGTCGGTAGTAGCAAGCCTGTGGAGCGCAGACGACACCTTCGCCAGCGCATTGATGGAGCGGTTTTATCAGCGTATGGCCCAGGGCGAAGATACCAGTTCGGCTCTGCGGAACGCGAAACTTGATCTGCTCGCGAAATACGGCGACCAGGTCCGTCCATTTTATTGGGCAGCCTTCATAGCTGTGGGAGAGACTTCCGCACCGATTAGTATGGGACAACAATGAATCTAAATCTTGACGAGCACACGAAGATTCTCGACAAGGTCTGCCGACTGGTGGAGAGCAAGCATTTCAATCCCGCCATGAATGGAGTGGACTGGAAGTCTTTGGTTCAGAGCCGAAGGGAGCAGATTCTTGCGAGCACCGAACCAGAGGCGTTTGAGAAGGAAGTCAACAGGTTGGTGGCAGACCTTAAGACCAGCCACACCGGATTTCGACACGCCGGCATGCGGAACATACCCGCTCGGAACGCGATCAATGCAACCATGCAGCGGATCGCTGTCAATGGCAGCGAACGGTGGATGTTTCAGGACGTGCATCAGGGCGGCCCAGCCTACTCAGCCGGCATCCGGCCTGGCGACTTGTTGCTTGGATGCGGCGAGCGAGATATTCGGCCTCCCGAAGGTCTGGCGTTTTCGGCCGGAGAATCGGCAAGTCTGTGGATCGAGAAACTCGATGGAGGACGGGAGAGGGTCCAAGTCCAACTGCCGATGCCAAAGTCGAAGAAACATCCCGTCACCGCTCCCGAAACGGTACGCACGGAGAAACTCAGCGACGAAATCGGATGGCTCAAAGTTGCCATGTTTCCTGGTGCAGTGGGGATCGATGTCGCAAAGGACATTGACCGTGGAATCGCATCCTTAGAAGGATGCAGTCGTCTCATTGTGGACTTACGAGGAAATACAGGCGGAGGCATCGGCGGACTGCGCCTCATGAGCTATCTGACCCCCGGGAAGCTGGAGGTCGGCTACAGCCTCACACGAAAGAGACGGGAGCGTGGCTACCGAAGAGAGGAGTTAACCCGTTTTGGGCGAATCCCTTCTCACAAAGCGACCCTCCTATGGCTCGCGGCCCGGTATGCATTCGTAGAGAAATCCATTCTGGTTGTGACCGAGGGACTTGGGAAGCGCCCGTTTCATGGGCGAGTCGTACTGCTGGTAAATGAGCACACTGCCAGTGCAGGAGAAATGGTGGCGGCTTTCGCCGAAGAAAATAATCTGGCAGCTATTGTGGGGACCAAAACTCCCGGACGGTTGCTAAGCGGCAGTGCCTTCAAAGTTGGCCATGGCTACATTCTTGGTTTACCAGTCGCCGGTTATTTGACGTGGCAAGGACGGACGCTGGAGAACAACGGCATCACTCCTGCATTTTCTGTCGACCTGTCACGAGATGCCCTGCGTGAGGGTAGGGACACGCAATTGGAGCAGGCGGTCGAAGTGGTCAAAGCTCTCTGATGTTTTGAGTTTTGTCGGCTTAGATTGGACTCGATCATCGCACGGTCGAAACGTCATCGCGATGAACCTCAAAACACGCGCACAGGAAATCGCGTCCACTCGAGGCCAGGCTGGCCGAGACCGAGAGAATACGGTCCTGGCCGAACGCCCGCAACGTCAACATCGGCCCGCAGTATCACAACGTGGTTCTCCAGTTGGGCTGTACCGGCCGCACGCAGAACCTCATCCCCTGTGTCACTGAATAGGGCAACATCGTAGCTGCCTTCCTTGCTCCCGATTGGCATCTCAACCGTTAGATGTTTGGCCCCGTGAGGGATCTCCAAAGGTGGTTGAGCGGTATCCGCGGAATTTTGCCCGCGCGACACGGAACGATCACGAAGATCGAGAGTCACGGAAGCGGTTTGCACCGAAGGCCGAGTTCGCATCCACAGCCATCCGGTAACAGCAAAAACTACAACCGCGGCCGCGGTCAGCCATACTTGAATCCTGCGTCGCCCGATCGCAGCTTGCTTACGGAATTGGGTGAATTCCTGAAAGCATGGGCTGCACGAGCCCAGATGCTCGAGCCACGGCTCCAGTTCTGTCAGGGACACTCTGCCCTGTGCGATGCGGTTGAGTAGGGCAGATCCAGGACACCCGATCCTCTCCGGATTGGGGAACTCCTTGGCCAAGCCCTGCCGGAGGATATCGAGCAAGCGCCGGTCAGCTTCACCTGAATGTGTTTTGCTGCTCAGAGAAATCAACTCGTCACAAGTTCAATCTTGAAAAACAGCCCAAGTGTAACCGAAAAGGTTGAGTGAGACACGTGCGTCTCACAACGATCAGCTGCGGCGTGACAAGCGTTCACGCAGGATCCTCATCAGCCTGCGAAATCGAAGCATGACGTGGTGGCCGGGCACACCTAACCGTTGGCCAATGTCGTTCCAGGAATAACCATACTCGCGGGCGACCCAAACTTCGCGGCTCCACGAATCCATGCGCTGGATAATCTCCTTGGCGTAGATGGTCCCTTCAAGGTCTTGCTCATGCTCTCTGCGACTCGCGGCACCAAGAACCTCTAACTCCTGAAGGGAAGACACGAGCGAAATTGTTTCCTCTCGACGCTGTTCCTTCCTGACTGCCCGGCTGAACCGATGGTAAGAGGTTCCGAGAAGGTAAGCTTCCAGATCAGTAATTTCGCGACGTCTCCCCTTCATCCGTTCGAGCGTCTCAGACACCGACTGTAGAACGCTCTCCCAGACTTCCGTGACCAAACCAGTCTCGTCAGAATGGATTCCGTGGCGCGAAAGCTCCTTGCGAGCGTGCGCTAAAACCTTTGGCCATGCTGAACGGGCCGCCTCTACCAGTTCGCGGTCAGAGGCTGTTTTCGCGCGTGTGCCCGCGCCCGTGGATAGAAGTACCCATTCGGGGCCAGGTTCGGCGTCGGGCATGGCTGGCGCCTCACATCTACTGCAATGACAACGGAAGGATTACCTACAGGGTGCTGTGAACTTGAACCCAAAATATTTTCGATAGTTTCGGGCCCGATGATGTTCCTTTTATAAGTGTGGGGCTGCTTCGTCTGAAATTTGAGAGCGTCGCGTCAGGCCTAGAAGCCTGCCGGCCGTCTCTGATGGGTTAACTGCTCATTTTCAAGGCTTTACAGACGAGTCAATGCCAGCCCTCTCCAAGGCGAGACCACCACCGGAGGAAACCTCAGCTTTCTTCGCCGACGGCTGCGGTCCAAAACGCAGGACCCGCAAGCCTTTTGACCAAATATGCGGGCGTTGGGTTCTCCGGTCACCGCCGTCCCGGATATCCCTGTCTCGTTTACTCGATACGACTTGGTTCAATTCCGCGAGTTGTTTAGAAAACTCTCGCGCGTATCCCGATGCCTAATTTGTTTTCCCATATTGCTGTTGACTGGCGATTTCGTCTATGACTGATCCTGGTAGCAACGCGCCGGTTTGGTGGGACAAAGAAGTGGATGCCGCAGGCCGGCCAATCCGGCTGGACGTGCGTAAGGCTGCGCACCAGATCTGGGACGCCGCCCGCAGACAGGCTCAACACCTTCTGGGCGACGCGAGCGAAGCGCCTGAACTGATGGAGAGCGCCGTGGCACAGGTGTCCCGGTACCTTGATCGAAGCGGCGCCGACCTCTTCACGCAGAACACGGCAGGAATTCTCATGTGTGCCATTTGCCGTTCACTTCGACGCTATGCGCGGAAACTCAATCGGCTGGAACTTGTGGGTGGAAGCACCGAATTGTCAGAACGGCGAATTGCTCCCGACTGGACGGCTCTGGTGGAACTCCGGTTGGATTTAGAGAGATTGACCCGCACTCTCAACGATAAGAGTCGAACGATGCTCGACTTGCGCCGGAGTGGTTTCGACTGGAAGGAAATTGCTGATGTCCTTCAGATGACGGACATTGCCGCGCGGGCAGCCTTCTGGCGTGAAGTAAAACGAGCCAAGTCGAAAGCGGCGGGATCGGGCCGTCAGAAAAACCGCCAAACAACGGCCGGGCGCGCGGAGGAAGTCGAGGCCGCTCGAGTTCGAGGGAAACCGGCTCCCAGCGGCGGAAGCTCCGCAGAATCCGCCTCGTCCCAGGTGCCGGATTGATCGCATGTGGCCTGTATTGCGGGCCGGCGCTCCAACCATAGAGTGCGATAATTGTGGCACGAGGTTTTCGGGCATGAAGCGCAGGCTGGGCTATAAGGGCTACGTCATTGAGGCACGCACGCACGAGCTAAGAGATGGAGGGTTCTCGGCGGAGTTCTCCGTCGAGGAACATGATGCGCGTGGCCTGACCGAGACGCAGTTCTACGTGCCGAATACCTTTGCCACACAGGAGTCCGCGATCGAGGCAGCGATTCAGGCTGGGGAGCAGAAGATCGACACCGGTTTTGAGCGCGGGCAAATCGTTGCGAATGGCTGAGGCCGTGCACCCGCCTTAATCGATCTTGACCTTACGGATGTTCGGGGCTGATGCCGCCCACATGTGGCCCACACAATCCTTTCCAAATGCCAGAAGACTGCATAGTGTGGCTGACCGACAGTCAGTTGCCCGATGGGGCGCTCTCGCTCGATGTATTGTTGACAGCGTCGGCCAGCTACTCCTAATCTGCCCTATGCATTGCAATCCTCGAAGGATTAAGAAACAGTCGGAGCCGCCTGGTGCCTACGGCACCGGATTTCGTGAATCACACGGTTGCGAAACACGCTGCCTGAGAAGGTGCGGATGACAGACGCGGTGGTGTTAGCCAAGCTCGTGAAGTCCGCGAAGAGCTATTCACGAGACGTCGCCGAGCTTATTACCGCCAGCTCTACCACCGAAGCGACTTTTTATCCTGCAGTCAGATCACTCGTTGCCGCTGCGCTTGAGGCGGAAGAACTTCCCTTTGACGTCCGCATCAATACAAGCGAACAGAAGACTGGCGGCGGCGTGAATCTCCCGGATGTCGCTCTTTATGACTTCGACGGAAAGTTCCTCGTCGTCTGCGGCGAAGTAAAGCTTCCCAACCAAGAAATCGAAGAGCTCGCCTTTTCTACTGAAGGAAAAAACCAAATCGGCCGCTACCTAGCCGCAACGCGTGCGGTCATCCTCTGCAATATCCGCACCTTCGCCATTCTGACGGTCAAGCCGGAGTGGAAAGGCGACGGTCCAGTGCCGCCTCAAGCGCGCAGGATTGAGCAAGTCGTAGAGTTGTGGCCGTCCGCTGCCGCACTCAAAGGGAAAAAGCAGATCGCTTCTGAGTCGTTGGAGGCTCTCGCCGATCTCGTTGAGACCGCAGTGACGCGTTACGCGCCGATCGCGGAACCCGAGTCGCTCGCGCGAATCCTCGCCCGACAGGCGCGACGAGCGAAAGCCGACCTGCCAGACAAATTCACGCATGCAGTGCAAGGACTCTTGGATGATTTCGGCACAGCCTTAGGAGTTACATTCGTCGGTCACGAAGGGGAAGAATTCTTTAGATCGTCGTTGATTCAAACTGCCTTCTATGGGCTTTTTGCTGGCTGGGCCTTATGGTGGCAAGGGAAGCGCGCCAAGCCTTTCCGATGGGAGGACCTCTCCGATTACCTGAAGATTCCTTTTCTCGGGAGTTTGTTTTACGAGTTCAGGCATCCTTCGCGAATCAAGGAACTGCGCCTCGCAGAGCATTTGGATGTTGCTACCGAAACACTAGCGCGAGTCAATGGCGAACTGTTCTTCGAGCACTTCCGCTTACCCACTCTGAAAATGGGTGAGGAAACCACCACGACCGCGATCATGCACTTCTATGAGCCGTTTCTCGAGGCCTTCGATCCGGATTTGCGAAAGGAGCTTGGCGTCTGGTACACGCCCTCGGAAATTGTGCGCTACCAGGTGGGCAAGATTGATCAGCTACTAAGAAGGGACCTTGGTTGCACCCGGGGGTTTGCCGACGAAAATGTGATTGTGCTCGACCCTGCGTGCGGCACGGGTGCATATCTCCTTGAGGTGTTGCGCTACGCTGCGGCCCAGCTTGAAGAGGAAGGCGCCGGCGGGACTCTTGCTGCGAAGCTGCTAGATGCGGTCTGCCATCGTTTCATCGGTTTCGAGATTCTAACGGCACCTTTTGTGATTTCGCAGTTGCAGCTCTACCTTCTCCTCGCTCGGCTAGGTGCTGCTCCGGACGAGAAACACCGACCGGCAGTCTTTCTAACGAACGCGCTCACCGGCTGGCACGGCCCTGATCAGCTGAAGCTCAACTTCCCTGAACTTCAGGAGGAACACGATGCCGCCAGTAGTGTGAAACGCGACGCAAAAATCATCGTGGTCCTTGGCAATCCCCCGTACAACCGCTTTGTTGGTGTTCCGCTGGGAGAAGAGGTGGATCTTGTCGATCACTACAAGGGCATCACGAGGAATAAGAATGGCAAGCAGGTGGGGCAGACGCTTCTCTACTCGCGTTGGGGAGTTCGCAAGCACCTTCTCGATGAACTGTATATTCGCTTTTTCCGTTTAGCCGACATCCGAATCGGCGAGAAGGCGAAGTTCGGAATTGTCAGCTTCATTTCGAACAGCTCGTATCTTGGTGGCCGCTCACACCCCATCATGCGCGAATCGCTGCTGAGCCACTTCGATACTGTGTGGGTCGACAATCTTCACGGAAATCGAATCGCCAGCGAGCGGACACCGTGGGGACAATCGTGCGAGACGATCTTCAATACGGAGGGAATAGGACCTGGCATCAAAGTCGGAACCTCTATCTCCACGTTCTTGAAACGGGGCGCTCCCGTAGCCAGTCCGGCGAAGGTCTATATCAGGGACTTCTGGGGCCGTGCTGCAAAGAAGCGCGATGCGCTTCTTTCTTCGCTCGCCATGGATTCGTGGCCCGCCGCCGATCTTAAGTCTGCTGCCGAAAAGCCTGAAGGCCCGCGCCCCTATCAGGAGTTTCATCCAACCGAAAAGACAGCGTGGAAGTTCGCTTCGGTGAAAGAGAGCGGATTTGAGGGTTGGCCAGCGTTCGATGACCTGTTTCCGCGGTCGTTCCAGGGGGTAAACCCAAACCGCGGCATGGATGCCACCGTCATCGACACTGATCGCGGAGCACTCGAGGCTCGTATGCACGAGTACTTTTCCGATATGAGCTTTAGCGAGTTGCAAGGCCGCCACGGGAATCTGTGCGAACCGCGGGCCGGATACGACCCAACGGTGACTCGCGAACAGCTTCGCAAGGCTGGCGGATTCGACGAGCAGAAGGTACTGCCTTATGTTCTATTTCCGCTCGACCTTCGATGGCTCTACTATGAGAAAGAAGCGAAGTTCCTCAATCGGTCCCGCCCGGAACTCGGTGACAACTTAAAGGAAAACGAATTTCTCGTCGGGACTCCACAACGGCGACGCATCTCTGAAAGCCGACCTCTCCTCGTTCCGGGGCTGTTCGATCTCCACTTGCACGAGTGGGGTTCCGTGGGTTTCCCGGCCGAAGTAAATCCGGAAGAAGGACTTGGCGGGCTCTTTAAAACCGGCACTGAGCATCTTGAAAAAAGCGCAAATCTTGCAAGCAAGGTCTGGTCGAATCTGCGGGCCGCCTGGAAGTTAGAAGGAGACCTTCGCGGAAACGATGCGAAGCGCGTTTGCCGAGCGCGTTTCCGCTATTGCATCGCGATCGCGCACGCGCCGCAGTACGAGAGCGATCACAAGGATCTGCTCGCGCATGACTGGCCGCATATCCCACTTGCCAAAGAGAAGAAACAATTCGACAAAACCGTGATGCTCGGCGAAGAAGTAGCCCAGCTACTTGACCCACTCGCCGATCCCTCCCCTGTTCTCAAGGCACTTTTGGGAGACGACGCGAAGACACTAGGAGTTGTCGAGCGGAACGGTGGCGGCAGCATTAGCGAGTCTGAGTTGGCAATCGAGTACAGCTACTACGGTGCGGCTACCGGAAAGTGGGATGAAAGATCGCCAAAAGAGACGGAGACGCTTCATCCAGCATGGGGTGACGTGACTGGGAATCTCTATCTGAACGACGCGATTTTTCTCAGCCACGTTCCCAAAGAAGTCTGGCAGTATGAGCTCGGCGGCTATCCCGTCTTGAAAAAGTGGCTCGGCTATCGGCAGGCTGACCGCCGGGGAGGCGCGCCCCTATTACTGAAGGAATTGGACGACTTCAGAGGTATCGTTCTGCGAATCGCAGCGATGTTAATGCTTCGTCCCATGCTTGATCGAACGTATGAGGATGTCAGTGCTGCGTCGTGGTTGATCGACGAACTAATCTAGGAAGGCAATCGCGATTACCGGCAAAGGCTCATGCGTTCAATAGAGGCGGCCGTTGGGGGGTATGAGCTGGCGACTTCGCCCAGAGCAAACCTAGCGACGCACGCACCGCTTCGCTAACCCTCTCCGAAGAGTTTCGCTTGACTGCAAGACATTGCAGCACTGATAGTTAGTGCAGCTTTGGACACGTCCCAGAAGCGCGAGATTTTTTCTGTGCCATTCGCATCTCGGCGATGTACTATACATTTGTTTAGTATGACAGCCGAACCAACACCATCCCAACGACGCATCCTCGACCTTATGGAGGAGCGACTCGCAAGTGGAGAGCCACCTCCGACCTATCGAGAAATTTGCAAACGTCTTCGGTATCGGAGTACCAAAGCTGCGGCGGATCACGTGGCTGCTCTCGAAAGAAAAGGGCTGCTCGTCCGCGAGAAGGGACGCGCTCGTGGACTGAGGCTGGTTCGAGGGGCGCTCGGTATTCCGGTGCTTGGTCAGATTGCGGCGGGGTCACCTCGCGAAGGGTTGCCTGGATTGGAAGAGAGACTGGCGATCGATCCTTCGGTTTTTGGCATTCGAGACCGCTCAACGGTCTTCGCCGTTCGTGTAGCTGGTGACTCGATGGTTGGACGGGGAATCTTTGACGGAGACCTCGTGCTATTGGAACGCGGTATCGATCCTCGGAGTGGCGATGTTGTTGCCGCGCTCATCGATAACGAATCGACGCTCAAGACGTTCGTACGAAGCGAAGGAAGCGCATGGTTGCGGGCGGAAAATCCACTCTACCCTAATCTCATTCCAGCTTTGGATTTGAGAATTCAAGGTGTAGCGCGGGCTGTTATCCGGGTTCTCAGCGTATGAGTGCAGCTCTGGAACTATTACACTTCACGGCGGCTGAAGCTCTTCCGGGCCTCGTGCCTGTCAAAGGCTCCAAGATGCCGGACAGAGTGGAAGAGCAGACCATCCTTCGCCAGGTCCAAAACATCGGCGACATCGACTACGTATTCTTCCGCCGGTTCAGCGATGGCCGTTCTTCCCATGCTGCCGCTTGCGTCATTGACAACAGTGACGACCATTTGGACGAATCGAAGTTGGCGGAAATCCATCGGAAGCTTTGGTTGAACGGTTGCACGCCGCTGCTCTACGTTGGTTGGGAAACACGGGTTGATGTGTTGAGCTGTGCCCGCGGTCCAGACTTCTGGAAAGACCCGAACCTTGAATATGGACCGGCCGAGACGATTGAAGTCGCCGCACAAGTTTCGCATGCCCTGCAGGACCAGATCCGGCGCTTCTCTGCCTATCGCCTCAGCGACGGTACCTTTTGGGATGATCCGGAGAACTCCACGCTTGCCGAGTCCGGCAAAGCCGCCCACCAACAACTGATCCGCGCAGTCGTGGAAACGGACAAAGAGATCGATGGGCAGAAGTCACCAGTGCTCCGCCGATTGCTGCTTCTGACGGTTCTCATCAAGTATCTCGAGGACCGCGACGTCTTCCCCCCCGGTTGGTTCGCGCAGTTTCACAAGGGGGCTGCATCTTTCCTCGATTTGCTCCAGCAGGGGTCACCGGATTCAATTCGCGAACTCTTGAACAAACTCGAGCGAAAATTCAATGGTGATGTGTTTGAGCTGCCAGAGACCGAGCAAAAGCTGACGACCAAGGAACTACGCCGCTTTGCAGATCTGGTCGAAGCGAAAACGCTCAAAGCGCAGCGATATCTTTGGCAGCAATTTTCTTTCCAATATATCCCCGTCGAGGTGCTTAGCCACCTTTATCAGCACTTTGCCCGAAAAGGTACAGGCGCAGTATTCACGCCACCCATACTGGCAAATCTGATGCTAGATTTTGTCATGCCGTACGAGCGCCTTACGGGAAAGGAACGCGTGCTCGACCCGACGTGCGGTTCCGGCATTTTTCTGGTAGGAGCGTTTCGACGTCTGGTGCATTTCTGGCGGAGCCAGAGTGGATGGAAGCAGCCCGATGTGGCGACCCTGAAGGCCATTCTGAAAAAAAGCATCTTCGGGATCGAATTGCAGGAGGATGCGATTCATCTTACTGCGTTCAGCCTCGCCCTGGCGGTCTGTGACGCACTTCATCCCAACGTGATCTGGAGAGAACTCCGGTTTGACAAACTCGTTGGAACCAATCTCCAGATTGGGGATTTTTCTGACCGGCTTGAAGCTGTGCGCGCCGCTGTGACGGGCAAGGCCTTTGATGTCGTCGTGGGAAATCCGCCTTTTCTGTCAAAACTTACCGATGCAGCACGGCGCTATCGCAAGGAGCAAAAGCGCCACGGCAGCATTCCCGACAATCAGATGGCGTACTTCATCGCCGAACAGGGGACATCCTTACTCAAGGACGACGGCAAGCTTTGCCTTATTCAGCCTCATGGTTTTTTGTACAACGACAAAGCAAGACCGTTTCAAAAGGAGTTCATCTCAACAAACCAATTGGATGCCGTACTTGATCTGACCTCAATTCGCAGACTCTATGACGGTGCGGACCCAAAGACGATCGCCCTACTTGCGACAAAGCGGAGGCCCGCCACGGACCACCGTATTCGACACCTAACGTTTCGCAGGACTTTCAGCGTTAAAGAGAGAATTGGGTTTGAGCTCGACCATTACGACCGCCACTTAGTGCCACAAGACACAGCGGAGAAGCATCCATGGGTGTGGCGCGTCAACGTCTTGGGGGGAGGACGACTACATCAGTTGGTCGTCCGTATGAATGCTTTGTCAAGACTGAGGGATTTCGTAGAGACACAGCGATGGGACTATGGGGAAGGCTTCATCGCAGCGACCACCGGCAAGCGCGAGCCAGCACCGTGGCTGACTGGCAAGCCGTTTCTACCAACGGAGGCTTTGACCGAAGCGGGAATAGAGACATCTCGGATTGGAGTAGTAACGGCCAAGCGTTTCCGATCAGCGTATACGGAAGCGCGTTACTCTGGCCCGATCATCATGATACGAGAGAACGAATCGTTGCCGTGCGTTTTTCGGAAGCGAGGCTTCTTGGCTTATAAGGCCAAGATTGTTGGGATCCATTCGGATAAAGCCAACGAACAAAAGCTGGAAAAGTTCTACAGAGCGTTCGTCTCAAACCGAAGTGTTTTACGCGCTCTCTGTATGCTTCTCGGGACTCAAGCGCTCACCGGCAAATCGTCGGCGATTCTCAAGCGTGACATCGATGTTTTGCCTTGGCCCGGAAACGGAGACGGTTGGGATCTAAGCAGATGGGAAACACTCTTATGTGATGATGTCGTTAATTTAACGAGCGAGTTCGTGAGACTTGGGCAGAACTCGCGCCTGTTAAGCGAACAGGTCACGCCGGATGTCCTCACCTCTTTTTCCAAAGTATTTGTCGAGATGCTTGGGAGCGTCTACGAAAACCTTCGAATTGGAGGGGCAGGCCTTCTCGACGGCCTTGCTTTCCAAGCGTTCCACTTCGGAGAGCGATCTGAGGTTGATTGGCCATCGGATTGGAGCCGTAAGCTCCAAGAAATTGTCTACGTCACGCATGGCGATGCATTGCGCACGGTACGAATGCTCCGGTTCTATGAGCGCAACACCATCGTTATGGTTAAACCTGACCGGCTGCGCTATTGGATTTCCTCAACTGCGGTCCGTGACGCCGACGAGACCTTAGTCGATCTGCGGAGGCAGGGATACTGATGACTGATCCCTTCCTGATAAGCGAACCCGGTCGCGGGCGAATATCGGAGGGACCAACAAGCACACTCATCGAACGGACCTTGCAGTTTGTTCGGACTGAACTGCCTGGATGGCGTGATGATCCCGAACGTCCCCCGGAAGAGGTTGAGGAACGTCTCAATGCTCAGCTGTGCAAGTACCTGAATGTGGCCGCTAGTCACCGCTTTCCGATGGTGCATTTTCATCACGAGGAAAAGCAGACGAGTACCCGCCGGGTCGACATGTCCACTCTTCCTGACGTAAGCGGATTCATCGGTCAGACGTATCACACAATTTATGATCCGTTCCTTGTTTTCGAAGGCAAGCGCCTGCCGGCTCCAGCCGTTAGCCGCGAACGGGAATATGTGACCGGCGGTACGGAAAAGTCTGGTGGAATTCAACGATTCAAGCTGGGGCTTCACGGTGCGCAGCAGACCACCGCGGCCATGGTCGGTTACATTCAAAAGAATGATCCGAACAGCTGCCACTCATCCATCAACAAATGGATTCGCGATCTTGCAAGCGATGCGACTGCCGTTGCCGAGGAATGGTTCGTGGACGAACAGCTGGGTGATTTGGATGACGACAACGCTCTACGCGTTGCCACTACATCATCACTGCATAGGCGAACTGCGACCGCGATCTCACGACAGATCCAAATTCGACATCTCTGGGTCGTAATGCCAAATTAAAGATGAGTAAACGCCCGGTCAAACTAGTGGGTATCTAAGAAATACGTCTTGCCGAGCTAACCGAAGATGCGGCCTCGCGCCTCTTTGCGTATTTCGTCGGCGTAGACGATGCCACCTATGCCGCCAGGATGATCTTTTGAGGTGAGGACGCGGTCCCAATAGCCGTTATCGCGATACCACTTCTGTTTCAACTCCAATCTTCCTGATAGGACGCTTTGTTGAGCATGCCCAGGTGGTTCTGTCGGATTTTCTTGAGTTCGCAGTGCCTTTGGGGTCTGCAGAATGGTGTGCCTTGGCCGGCGTGGGGTGGCTGATCCTTGGCTACGGGTTTTATCGTCTTTCGTTGCCATTTCATCGTGAAAATGGAGAACTCTTCAAGTCCATATTCGATTTGTATCGAAAGAAGGTCTGGTCGATGACGGGACTGAAACCAAATGAAAAGGAAATGTGGGATGCTGCCTGGGGCTATCTGCAGTATTACCGTCTCACTTGCGCTGTGTGTGGAGTTCAAAACGTGAGGCGAGATGACAAATGCAAGAACTGTGGGCAAGATATGAAAGAACTCTGGGAAAGCCTTCGTACTACAGGAAAGTTTCCAACACACCCCTATTAAAAGCTCTTTGTCCTCGATAGGAATGCGAGGGGAAAGGGACGCCCGGCCGGCGCCCCCTCCTGTTAGAACGACTGCGAGAACCGGGCTTCCAGGAATTCGCCCAGCTTGGCCGTCGCCCGGAACTGCGGAATGGGATCCAGTTCCTTGAATGCCGAGGTGAACGCATTGGAGAGACTCCAGATCGTTCGCGGCCGGAATTCCTCATACTTCGGCTCAAAGTAGAGATCATGCACGCTGCGGGCGAGATGCTTGGGGGCCTCCAGTCTGCCCTCGACGAATGCCTCGTAGATAACCACCTTCGCGGTGACGTCGGTCAGCTCACTTCTTTGCCAGCCTTCCACCTGCTTCCGCATGGGCTCGAAGTTCCGTTGCATGCGATCCACACCAACCGAGATACAGTCAATCAGCGAAAACGACTTCGAGTGTTTGGCGAGTACGGGCGTGAAGTCCCCCGCGAACGCCATGTTCGAGCACACGAACACGCGATAGCCGCAGGTCATCGCCAGGCGCATGCTCTTGTCGTGGGAGTTGCGCAGCCCGATGGAGAAGCGGCATCCTTCCATTTCGGTTGCGAGATCGAGAACACCAAAGGCCTTCATGCCGTCCGGCGATACCGCGTATTCGTCGTGAACCACTCCGATGTGGCGAAAGCCCAGCGTCTCGATCAGTGCTTGCACGATTTCGTGATGCGGGATCGGCCGGTGCGTTTCCGTTGCTGCTGGTGTCGGCACCAGCGTTAGTTCTTCGCGGCCAATGGTCCGGCCGCTATAACCGATGAGCGTACTAGTTTCTGACATACTTCTTCCTCCTTGTTGATTTGAAACGTCGATTTGGAACAAACTTCTTGAGTTGCACAAACGGTGACAGGCGCGAATACTGCCGAATTACTGGCAAGGGTTGGGCGATTCTGCAGAGGGGATTTCCGTCACGAGCGGCGAGGACTGCGGTCACCTGACTTCGAACATTTCTCTGGTCAGCTGAAGCCGAATAATGACGGCTGTTCTGGGACAGCTATCCGCACGCGCCGCCGCTTTGCTGACAAGAATTGCGGTCGCTGTCCGAATGTGACGAGGGGCGCATGATCCATGACTCCCTCCAGAAGGCTCGCGGGGTCAGACTCAGTCTCCAGAAGAACACCTGGCAATTCGACGGATGAGCCGGAATCGTCGCCACGCGCAGTGGTTGGGAACAGCTTCTGATGTTCAGTGTTGAGGGCTTTCCAAACGGAGTCGGCAGTTTCACCAATACCGTTCCTCTCGACCAATTCCCGCGCCATCGCCGAGAGC
>Ga0302325_10018009_pt1 | contig 14900 bp, 13 predicted proteins | sample Palsa_T0_2_FD_201948 | JGI IMG/M metagenome (GOLD analysis project Ga0302325, IMG submission 201948) | Peat permafrost microbial communities from Stordalen Mire near Abisko, Sweden - Palsa_T0_2 | ecosystem: Environmental > Terrestrial > Soil > Palsa > Peat permafrost | place: Sweden: Abisko... | reverse complement strand
CGCGCGAGTACCGGACCTGGCCTGCGCTAGCGGTAGTTGACGAACTGGACGGCGAAGTCGAACTCCTTGCCCTTCAGCAGCGCGATGACGGTCTGCAGGTCGTCCTTCTTCTTGGCCGAGACGCGCAGCTCCTCGCCCTGGATCTGGGCCCGGACGCCCTTCGGCCCCTCGTCCCGGATGATCTTCGACAGCTTCCTGGCGTTGTCCTGGCTGATGCCCTCGTTGAGGGCGACCGCCATCCGGTACTCCTTGCCAGAGAGCTTGGGCTCGGCCGGGTCCAGGGTCTTGAGCGATACACCGCGTTTGACCAGCTTGTCCTTGAACACGTCGAGGACGGCCATGGCGCGCTCCTCGCTGTTGGCCCGGATGTCCACGGCGTGCTCGCCGGACCAGGAGATGGACGCGCCCACACCGCGGAAGTCGAACCGGGTGCCTATTTCCTTGGCCGCCTGGTTGAGCGCGTTGTCAACTTCCTGGCGGTCGAGCTTGGACACGATGTCAAAGGAAGAATCTTGGGATGCCACAGCCCCCAGGCTAGACGCGCGAACCGCTGGCCGTCACGCCGAACGCGCCGGCCGCCGTACCCGGCAGGACCCGATGGGCCGTCGGCTAACCGTCTTGTCGTGTCTTGGGCTATCCTTTTCGATGCCGCCCGCGCGACGGCACACGGCAGGTTGCCCGAGTGGCCAAAGGGAGCGGTCTGTAAAACCGTCGGCTCAGCCTACGTTGGTTCGAACCCAACACCTGCCACCACCTGCGCAAACGGCCCGCTAGCTGGGATATCTCGGCTATGCGGGCCGTTTTTTCTCTGTCCCGTCGTGTGTGTCACCTTGTCGCGCTGCGGACCGCTGTGTCGCGTCCACGGACATATAGCGGACGGCGTCCAGCCGCTAGGACGGTCGGTGTGCACCGTCGGCTTTTCACGGGCGGCCACGCACACTTGCCCGGGACGCCCGATCATGTTGCCGGACCCGAAGACGCTGCCCGGGAGGAGCGCATCGCGCTCCGCGGCTGTCACGCGGCCTGAAGCGCACGCCGCGCGGATCCGGGAGGTTGCAAGCTCAACTCCGGAGAGGCGCACACTCCGATGTGAATTGCCTACGCGGTCAATCCTGACTCGCGTCTGAGCTGGGGAGGTCTCCCGGCACCCGGTCGCCCACCTCAGCTCACTCCGGCCCGATGCATGTCATCTAATTGGTCGGCTTCCTGTCGAGCGTGGTCTCCCTGTGATCGTGCTGGTGCATATCGGGTCGATCGGCGCGGCTGACTCGGAGAGTTGCTTAGCGGTACGCGATCCGCATCCGCCGGTCATGTCGGCTCTGTGCCTAGGGCTGTGCTACTTACGCGCAAAGCTTGACACGAAGCCGCGCTGCGTCCGGGTGATGCAGTTCGTCGAGGATAGTAACGGCCTGCCGCCAAGCATCCAGGGCCCTGTTCTCCTCGCCGGCGGCACAATGGGTGTCGCCGAGGTGAGTGAGGGTGTCGGCTTGGTAGTAGCGGTTGCCGAGTTCGCAGAATATGCGCAGGGCGCGGCCGTAGCACTCCGCGGCGTTAGTAAAGTTCCCGAGCTGGTGCTCGGCGTAGCCCAGGCTGTCCCACGAGCTCGCCTCGCCGGGGCGGTCGTCGAGCTGGCTATACAGGCGCAGAGCTTGCTGGCACGATGTCTGTGCCTGCTGATAATCGCCGAGCCGGGCGTAACTGCAGCCGACGTTGTTGAGGGCTTCGGCTTGCCCGGCCTGGTTGCCGGTGGCCTGGAACAAGGCGAGGGCCCTTTCGGCGTGGCTGAGCGCGTCGGCGTTTTGGCCCTGTTGCGCGGACAGCCAGGAGAAGGTCTGATGGACATGAGCCGCGCCTGCCTGGTCGCCGAGTTCGTGGTTGAGCCGGAGGCATTCGGTCAGGTGGGCGCGCGCCTGGTCGTAGTCGGCAAGCTTGGCGCAGGAGTGCGCAAGCAGCCTGTGTACTGCGGCTTGCCCGGCGGTATCGCCGAGGCGGACCGCCGCCGCCAGTGCGGCGTGCTGAACCGCGGCCCATTCGTGCCAGTGCCCTCGCCAGTCGAGGAAGTTCGCCATGGTCCAGGGCAGCTGCCAGCCGTAGGCGTCAAGTCCGCGCTGGGTGGCCAGGATGATGGCGGAGGTGACGACATGGTGCTCGGCTTCGAACCAGGTCATTGCCTGCAGGTGGTCGGCCAGATGCTCGGGAATAACCCCGGGCCGCGGTTTGTGCAGGGTGAGCGGCTCGCGTGACGGGTTGAGCAGCAGAGCGGCGGCGTAGGCGGTATGCAGGTAGTGGTCTAGGGCCCGGCCGACGGCTTCGTCAGGAGCGGTGCCGTGGCCGGCTGGGCCGGCCTGCTCGACGGCGTAAGCGCGGAGCAGGTCGTGGAGACTGAACCGGCCGGGAGCGTGCTCGGTGATGAGGTGCGCCTCGGCGAGCTGGTTCAGGGCCGAGCGCGCCTGCGGCAGTGATACCCCGGCCAGGCTGGCCGAGGCCGGCGTCGTTATATCGGGTCCAGGGTGCAAGCCGAGCAAGCCGAACATGCGGGCCGCTGGGGCTGGCAGGCTGGCCAGGGACCAAGAGAAGACCGCTCGCAGGCTGGCTGAGGTATCTCCGGCGTCAAGCGCGTCAAGCCTGCGCTGGGCATCCTGGAGCTCCTCCACTAGGGCGCCAAGTCCGAACCGGGGGCGGCCCGAGACGCGGGCCCCAGCGATAGCCAGAGCCAACGGCAGCCGCGCACATAGTTCGATCAGTGCGGCGGCCGCTTTCGGTTCGGCGCCGAGCCGATCGGCGCCGAGCCGCAAAGACAGCAGTTCGTGAGCCTCGACATCGGACAGGACGTCCAGGGTCAGGAGGTGCGCGCCCTCGGCGGTGGCCAACCCCGTCAGCTGGCGGCGGCTGGTCACCACCACCAGGCAGGACGGACTGCCAGGCAGTAGTGGGCGGACCTGCTCGCTGTCTCGCGCGTTGTCCAAGAGCACGAGCACTCGCTTGCCTGAGAGCAGGCTGCGGTACAAGGCGGCCTGCGCGTCCAGGTCAGCCGGGATCTGCTCGGCCGCCACTCCCAGCCCATCCAGGAAACCACGGATCGCCACAGCCGCTGATACTGGCCGTCCCGCCGGGCCGAAGCCGCGCAGGTTCACGTACAGCTGCCCGTCCGGGAACTGGCCTGCCACCTGGTGGGCCCAGCGCAAAGCCAGCGCGGTCTTGCCGACGCCCGCCGTCCCCCCGATCGCCGAGATCACCACGGTGCCTGCCGTGCCTGCCGCCTCGTTCACCAGCGTGTCCAGCGCGCTGAGCTCGGCAACCCGGCCGGTGAAATGCCGCGTCCCGGCTGGCAGCTGCCGTGGTACTACCCGTCCCTGCTCGCCCCTACCCGCCGCTACGGGGACGGGGTGCGCCCGGTCGGGCGACTCGCTGACCAGGAGCCCGGGGTCGCCAGCCAGAATGCGCCGATGCATTTCCGTAAGCTCGGACGCCGGTTCCACGCCAAGCTCATCCCTTAGTGTGGCCCGCGTGTCCCGGTACACCTCCAAGGCCTCGGCCTGCCGCCCGCAGCGGTAGAAGGTGAGCATGAGCTGGGCTCGCAGGTGCTCACGCAGCGGGTACTCCGCCGCGAGCTGCCGGAGCTCGGCCACGAGCTCGTCGTGCCTAGCCAGGCGAAGCTCGGCATCGATGCGGAATTCAGTTAGCTGGAGCCGCAGCTCGGTAAGGTGCGCCACCTGCTGAATGAACGCTGGTGAGGGAACGTCGGCGAGCGGGTCACCTCGCCACAGGCTCAGAGCTGCCGAAAACAGCTCTGACGCCTCCGGCCACCGGCCGGCTTGGGCGGTCGCCCGCGCGTCGCGGCGCAGCTTATCGACCTCGGCCACATCGAGTTCACCGGCTCCATGTACTTGGATCGTGTAGCCGGCTGGCCGGGTCACGATCCTGGATCCGGCTGACCCCATCTGGCGGCGCAGCCTCATGACGTAATTGCGCACCGCAGTCGCCGCGCTGGGCGGCGGCGACAGTTCCCAGAGGATCTCCGTCAGCCTGTCCGTCGATACTTCTGTGTTGGCTGATAGGAGCAGCGCCGCCAAGATTACCCGTTGTTTAGCCGCTGGCAGTGCCGCCACTTGGCCTGTTGCATCGGCGACAAGCAGCGAACCGAGCAGCCCGAAGCGAAACGTGACGCCCGGCCGGCCCTCCGTGAGATAATCCACGCGCACTCCCTTTTTACGGCTGCCATTCCGAGATACACCTACGTTACAGCGAAGATACTGGTTCTCGGGAGTATGGGCATTCAGATCCGCAGCAGACCGGCTTGCCGGCGTCGGTGACCACCGGCCCAAACAGCTCCGCATATAAGGTGGCCAGGAGATAGACTATGCGCTCCTTCACGTTAACGCGAAAGCGAAGGCGTATCCCTTGCCGCCGCCGGGATAGCAATAGTTCGGGTGCTTGAGAATCGCCCGCGTTCACATCGTCAAGAAGTTCCTGGCATGGAAGGGCTATTCAGGCCGTTCTGTGAAGCGAGCAGAGCGTCTACGCTCCGGCCCGAACCTCCGCTGGATGTCCGAGCTTTCTGGATGTCCGCGCGGGCCGCCAACCCCTCACGGAGAGGAATGTGTATGAAAATGACTATCTTCCGCCGGGCGGTCATTCCTGGCCGTCGCATAGCGATGGCGACCGCCATACTCGCCACCGCTGGACTCCTGGCCAGCGTGTCCGTGGCGCCAGCTTCCGCGGCGCCCGCTAGAGCGGCACACGCGTCCACTATGGGCACGAAGCAAGCATCCGCAGCCGCGGATCCCTACGAGGAGTGCCTCACCAACACCTCCACCAACTGCGTCGGCCTTATCGACGAAGTAGTGGTAGCCGCAGGCACCGTAATTACCATTTATGGGGATGAAGTCAAGGCCGGCGTTAAAGTCGCCGCCATGTTCATCAAAAAGGTGTGGATACGATGGGTACCCGGTCCCGGCTCGCACAAGCTGTGGGCGGGATATTACGAATTCGATGGTGATAGCGCAGGCGCAGGCGCTAATACCAACCTTTGCCTGGGCGATACATCCTTCACTGCTCCCATTACGCTCAAGTCCTGCGGTGCCAACGGAACCGTCTGGATCGAGGAGCCCGACAATAATGGGGGGAATTATAACTTCAACGAGTACTTCGTTGACAATACTGATTGCGAGATAGCTAGCCCAGGGTACACCTCATACGGTGACTGCATGGTCATGTCGGCCAATTCACTTCAGGACGGCGCAGCCCTCTATCTCGATCGCCCGGAGCAGTCCGGTGGTGGCCTCTTCCAGGATTGGAACCCGTAGCAGGCGCGGCCTCGCCGGCCACCACTGGGTCACGCTTCGTCATAAAGCCGATCGCAGCGGTCGCTGCCGCACACGCTGATACGCAGCCAGCGCGCAGGAACCGATTACGGGCCGGTGGCCTCGCCCGCATCCGGGCGCCGCTATCGGGTCAGGAAGGCGACGTCATGATCCTCAGGTCGCTGAGAGAGCACCAGGACATGGGCAGCCTGGCCGCCCTGCTTGTCAAGGGCGGCCTGGCCGTCGTCAAGGCCAGCAATCTGCTGCTGGCTCTGGCTTCCTTCGCGGTGTATGCGTTCCTGTTCACCTGGCAGTTCGCGATCATCATCGTCGGCATGCTCGTCATCCACGAGTGCGGCCACCTGGCGTGCATGAAGCACTACGACATGAAAACTAGGGGTATCTACGTCATCCCGCTGGTTGGTGCCGCCGCGGTGGCCGAGGAGAACTTCCCCAGCCGGCGCGCCGAGGCCACCGTAGCCCTGGCCGGGCCACTGACCGGGGCCGTGCTGGCGGCCGGGACGGGGCTGGCGTACTTCGCCAGCCACAACGGTGCCCTCGCCGCTGCCGCTGCGTGGATGGCATTGATCAACCTGTTCAACCTGCTGCCGGTGGTACCGCTAGACGGCGGCCGGGTGGTGAAATCGATCACCTGTTCCATTGGCTCGCGGACGGGCCTGGCCGTTCTTATCGCCGGGATGCTGTTGGGCGCGGTGCTGGCATTTACCGCAGATCTGTGGATCTTCGTTATCCTCATCCCACTGGGACTGCTCGACTTCCTGCATGACCGCCATCAGGCGAGCCAGGCGGGGCGTCGAGATAGCCGGCAGGCGGGAAGACATGCGCGCCCGGAGACCAGCGCCGACATCCCCGCTGCCAAGCTGCCGCTCAGCCCACGCGCATCCTGGGCTGCTTTCGCTTTCTACGCGGGACTGGCGATGCTTCTGTGGCTGTTCATGCTAGCGATGGGCCACCAGCCGGGAGCCGTGGCGGCGACGCACGCCCTGCAGGGCTGAACGTCCTGTCCTCGAAGACGTCGCTCAGGGTGCCAGCCCCTGTACCGCTTCAAAACTGTCGCATGGTGGTTGACCTGGGGCTTCATGAGATCGGCTCAGGCGGCTCGGTGGTACTCGTTGATCACGCCGCCGAGCACTTTTGCGCGGGACTGCCGCGCGCCCAGCCGAGGTCCTATTTCCGGTTAGGTTCCGTTCTGGAGACTGGTCTTAGTTTGGGTATTTGGGCGGGGATCTTGGCAGGAGCGGGCGAGCGCCGCGTAGCGGCGTAGGAGCCAGGGGGCGGTCAGCAGGCCCAGGGCGATGAACGCGATGCCGAGGGCTACCGACAGCCAGGCGGTGCTAGCGGTGGTCACGTGGATGAATGCGTACCAGTTGTTGCCGTGTGCGGTGACGATCGGGTGCCATACGGCGGGCATGACCACGCCGAACAGCCCCCAGGCGATCAGGCTCGCCGGGGCGAGCGTGAGCAGCCAGCCCGCCAGGATGTCAACGGTGCTCCACAGCAGGCTCCGCCAGGTGTCCGGGTCGGCCATCAGGGAACCGAACCGGACCCAGAAACTCGGCTCCCGTTCCTCCTGGCGGGCGGGTCTCGCGGGGCGGGGAGCCGCTGCGGCGAACCCGCACCCGTCGGCTACGTGTCGCCAGGCCTTGGCCTCAAGACCGCGCATGGCCCGCAGGGCGACAGCGGTGAGCGGCAGGCCCACGCCGAGCGGGATGAGGGCCACGGCTGTCAGGAGCATCGCCCACAGCACGAGGCTGGCCAGCGTGAACCCGAACAGGACCATGCCCCGCCCGGCCGCGGCCGCGCCCTGGGTGGCCCAGTTCCTGGTGCGGCCGGGGATGTCCGTGGCTGTGTCCAGCTTGATCGTTCCGTTCATCACTATCTCCTTGGCTCAGAACGCCCCGGCGGGACGCTCGCTTTTCGTCGTGCCGGGGCTTGGGGTAGTGCGGCCGGGTAGCCAGGACAGCCAGCGGGGCAGGTACCAGCACCGGTTGCCGAGCAGGGCCATGGCGGCGGGGAGGAGGACGCCGCGGACGATCGTGGCGTCCAGCAGGATGGCGGCAGCCAAGCCGACACCGAGCATCTTCAGCTCGACGAGCCCTATGCCGATGAAGATGGAGAACACCGCCACCATGATGATCGCCGCGCTGGTGACCACCCCGGCGCTGCTGGCGATGCCGGCCGTGATGGCGCCGACCGTGGTCTCGCCGCCCCGCCGTAGTTCCCTGATCCTGCTCAGGATGAAGACGTGGTAGTCCATCGAGATGCCGAACAGGAACGTGAACAGGAACAGCGGCACCCAGGGGGTGATCGCGCCGGATCCTTGGTAGCCGAGCAGTCCCTGGAACCTGCCGTCCTGGAAGATCACGGTGATCAGCCCGTAGGCGGCGGCGACGGACAGGAAGTTGAGCGCGATCGAGACCAGCGGCAGGACCACCGACCTGAACGCGAACAGCAGCAGGCAGAAGGCCACCGCCGCGACGACGGCAAGCACCAGCGGCGTGCGCCCGCTCAGCTGGCTGGCGTCGTCGTGATTGCTGGCTGTGTCGCCGGCCACCGCGTAGCTGACCCCGGCCCGGCCAAGGGTCTCCGGCAGGATCCGGCCGCGCAGCGCGTCTAGCGCGTCATAAGACGCGGCGTCGCCGCCGTTGCCCGCCAGCGGGACGCTGACGATCAGCGCCCGCCCGCCGGCGACGACCCTGGTCGTGACCGGCTCGCGGATCGGGCCGCCCGCGGCGGTGGCCGGCGAGGCCAGGGAACTGCCGCTTGACGCGGAGCTCGCGGCCGCTCGCGACGTCCTGGCGTCTGCCGGCATCGACGTTCACGCGCACATCGGCGCGAACCCGCCGCCGGAGGCGGCCTCGGTCCTGGTCCCCGTGCTGCGGGAAGCCGTCACGAACATCCTCAAGCACAGCAGCGCAAGCTACTGCACGCTCGAGCTGACCACCGGCCCTGCCGGGCAGCTGCGATTGTGGGTCAGCAACGACGGTAGCAACGAGGCCAGCAGCGCGCCGCTGGCCGAGGCCGGGCGTACTGGCAGCGGCCTCGGCAACCTCGCAGCCCGCCTCGAGGCGGCAGGCGGGCAGCTGGCCGCCAGGCGGGAGGGCGACACCTTCAGCCTGGCCCTCGAGCTCCCGCTGCCCACTAGCACCCCGCCCGTGGTCGGCCAGCCCGTGGTCGCCCAGCGGCTCGTTTAGAGCCAGCCGGCCTCCGTGGCGACCCGGACCGCGTCCATCCGGTTGCGACCGCCGAGCTTGGTAACCGCTGATGCCAGGTAGTTCCGCACGGTCCCGTAGGACAGGAAGAGCTCCGCCGCGATCTCGGGCAGGTCCACGCCAGCCGCGAACCGCCGGAGGACATCGGCCTCGCGCTCCGACAGCGGGTTTTCCTTCATCTCCAGCGCCGCCAGGGCCAGCTTCGGGTCGATCACCCGCTCCCCTGCCGCGACCCTGCGCAGCACGTCGATCAGCTGGTCCGACGGGGCATCCTTGATCATGAAGCCCGATACGTGCGCGGCAAGCGCCGCGCGCAGCTGCCCGGGGTACCCAAGCACGGTCAGGATCACCACCCGGCATGCGGGCATCCGTTCATGCAGCTCCGCCGCGGCGGTGAGCCCGTCGAGCCCCGGCAGATCGATGTCGAGCATCGCGACGTCGGGACGCTCCGCCAGCGCCGCGGGCACGATGTCGGGGCCGGCCGCTACCTGGGCGACCACTTTGATGTCTTCTTCCAGGTTCAGCACGGAGACCAGCGTGTCCCGCAGAATCCGCATGTCCTCCGCGACAAGGACCCGGATCATCACCCCTCCACCCGTGCGAACGGCCACATCTCTCAGAGCCTAGCCAGAACGTCTCGCCCCTCGGACACCTGGTCGGCCCGGCCTCCTGCCAGCGGATCCGCGCCACCCTCCGCTCGGCGATCAGCACCTACATGAGGCAGCACCCGGGCGCGCCACCCTGTGCTGTGCCAAAACCCTGCGCATGCCTGACTGGGACGCGGAAGGCGCCCGGGGACTTTAGCCGCGGCTGTCGCAGGCGGTCAGGCGACCCAGGAGGGGACGATCTGGGCTAGCCGGTCGGGGTCGGTCAGCGCGCGGATTGCCGTGACCGCACCGTTCGCGACGGTGAAGGCCAGGACGGTGACCGGCTGCCCGTCCACGATGACGAGAAGGCCCGGAAGGCCGTCGACGACTGCCGGACGGAGCGCGCCCGGGCGCGCGCCCACCCTCGCGCTGCGTGCGATCTGCTCCGCGCCGCGCACGACGAAGGGACCTTGCGGACCGTTCCCGCGAAGCTCGGCCTCGGGGGCGAGCACGGCGAGCAGCCCCGCCATATCGCCCCGGCCCGCCGCGAGGAACGCCTCGACGACCTCCCGGGCAGCCGCGTCCGCGGCGGTCGCCGGCGTGCCCAGACGGATCCGCGCGCGGGCCCGGGTGGCGAGCATCTTCGCGGCCGGCGTGCTGCGACCGAGTATGGCGGCGATGGCGTTGAACGGGATCTCGAACATGTCGTGCAGGACGAACGACACCCGCTCTGCCGGGGTGAGGGCGTCCATGACGACGTACAGCGCGAGACCCACGGAGTCCCCGAGCAACACCTCTCCTCCTCGGGGCTGGTCCGCGGCCCCGCATCCAGCGACAGCATCTCGACGCTGAGCTCGAGCGGCTCCTCACCCCGCGCGCCGCGCCTGCGGAGCAGATCGAGGCAGATCCGGCCGGTCACGGTGGTGAGCCAGCCGCGCAGGTCCTCGATGCTCCCGTCGCCAGTCCGGGCGAGGCGCAGCCACGCCTCCTGCACAGCGTCGTCCGCGTCAGGGTGCGAGCCGAGCACGCGGACCGCGATCGCGTGGAGGTAGGGGCGGTGGGTCTCGAACTCGGCGGCGAGCTTCTCTTCGTCTGTCACGCTCATCCTCATCCCGAACGGCAGCGTGCGATGCCCGGCACTACAACGACGCACCGGGTCCCGGTGAGGTAACGCACCGGTCGGCGTTACCTCAGCCGCCACCGCACGTCGTAGTGCTGTCCATGATCCGCGATCTGCTTCATGGAGGAGAGATGGCAGCACGTATCCAGCACACGACGCCCAATCCCGATCTCACCACAGGCGTCCAGCACCTGTTCAAGGCCATTTACGCTGGGGGAGTCCCGCAGCAGACGCTGGAGCTTGTGCACCTGCGCGCGAGCCAGATCAACGGCCGCGGCTTCTGCATTGACGCCGGCGCGAAGAACGTAACAAAGGCCGGCATGAGCCCCGAGAAGCTGTCCGCCGTAGCCGCGTGGTACGACAGCGGGCTCTTCGACGACGCCGAACGCGCCGCGCTGGCGCTCACCGAGGCCGCGACCCGCCTTGCCGACCGGCCAGGCGCGGTCACCGACGAGATCTGGGACGAGGCTGCGAAGCACTACGACGAGCGGCAACTCAGCGCTCTGGTGCTGATGGTGGGGGTCAGCAACTTCTTCAACCGCATCAACACCACCCTCCGGGTACCGCCCGGAACCCCGTACAACTGACCGTCGGCTAAACCATGGTGGGAGCGGCCCAGCCGCTCCCACCATCAGCGAAGCAGTTGCCCCCATCAAGTCCATCCGGCTCTTCCGATGATGGGAGTTCACGCGCCGCCCATCGGGAAGGCCCCGACGTGCCTGACGCCACCTTCGCCTGCCGCGCTCATTGATCGCGTGAAAGGGCCCGAGGCGCCTCTACCGGCGGCGAACTGTGGAGATCGCTTGCCGTGTTTCCAGTAATGGTCATCGGGTCGGCGTTGCGGGTGTCCTGCTCGGGGAAAGCGATTATTCGAGCGGCACACGGTCTATCCGCGCGACGGTGATCAGGTTACCTTCGACCTCGTACAGCACCCGCTAGGGCCGACGCGCAATCCCGGCTTGGTCGGCCATGAAGCGGACGAAGGTCGCCTGCGCGATCGTTGACCAGATGATCCTCACCGGGAGTCGCCGCCGAACATCTCAGCCATGAACTCAGCTGCGAGCGGGATGGGGAACACCGGACAGGAAAGCCAGTCGCAGTTTGGTCTCGTCCTCGGTATCGGGGGCTGCGGTAAGGATCACGATCTTTAGCTCTGCGTCGCCGTCGGTCAGGATGTCGCAGTCCACCGCGATCGGCCCGACTGTAGGGTGCTCGACGATCTTGTGGTCTTCCCGGTGTGCGCTGACCCCGCCGGAGGCCCACAGCTCGGCGAAGCGCTGGCTGCCCGTTGTGAGTACCTGAATCAGGCTGTTCAGGCGGCTGTCGTTCGGGAAGCGCCCGGTGGCACGGCGCAGGTCGGACACGATGGCGGCTTCCACCGTGTCGCCGGCGAGCGAGGTTACCGGCCATTGCGACAATCGCGGAGCGTCGCCGTTGACCGGGAAGCTGTCGCGAGCGAAGTTGCGAAGCGCCGGCGGCGTTGACGACGGGTCGCCAAGGAGCGCCGCCCAGCCGCGGTTCCACCAGATCAGCTGCCAGTCCGCGGAGAAGACCCCGACGGCGGCGTCTCCAAGCCGGTTTAGCATGCGGTGGACGCCGGGCGGGATGTGGTCAGAGATCTCCCCATCGGCTGGAGGAGCAAGCCGGGCCAGCCGGTACAGGTGATCTCGTTCGGTGTTCGTGAGCTGCAGTGCGCGAGCGAGCGCGGCGACCACCTGCGCCGAAGGGGTTGTGGACCGTTGCTGCTCCAGGCGGACGACGTAGTCGACCGAGATCCCGGCGAGTTCAGCAAGCTCCTCCCGACGCAAGCCCAGTGCCCGGCGCGCGTGCCCGGTCGGCAGCCCTGCTGCCGCTGGGGAGAGGCGGTCGCGCCAGGCGCGCAGCGTTGCACCGAGCTCGGTTGCGTGAGTCGCCATACGGCCGATTATCCCGCACGGTCACGTTCCGAGGCTGGTACCGCTGCTCCTACCGTTGTGCCTTCCCTGGCGCGCCTCGCGCTGCAGGCACACGATGGGCGTATGACAACCACCGACAGCGCACCTTCACTCACCGCAGACTCACTCACTCGCCTGCTGGACGAGGCGGCTATCCGCGACGCGACCGCCCGCTTCGCCGATGCCGCAACTAGCGTCGACTACGACGGCTTCCGCGCGTTGTGGGCCGACGACGCCGAGTGGGTGATCGGGGGCACCGAAGGCCAGCCCTTCGGGAGGCACGCCGAGGGCATAGATGACATCGTGTCGATGTTCCGCAGTCTCCGGGACGAGAGAGACTACTTCGTTCAGTTCGCAGTGCAGGGCTCCATCGAGATTGACGGCGATGACGCCACATCCCGCTGCCTGTGCCACGAGGCCGCGCGCGGGCCTGGAGAGAGCTACTACAGAAACAACGGCGTATGGTCTGACCGCCTGCGGCGCTCGGAAAATGGCTGGGTGTTTACGAGCCGTACCTATCGATACCTGTGGCTCGACCTCTCCCCCTTTTCCGGAGAGATCTTCCCGGGCTGACACACGCGAATCGCGGGTGCGCGGATGGCTGGGCTGGCGGTCCGGGAGACCGTGACGTTGCTGGGCGGGCAGAGCGGGCGCAGGTCGCCCGCGCATTCATGGGCGGGGTGCTCGGCCCCGGCGCTCGTGCGAGGAAGCCGGAGGCGCGGCGAGCGGGCAGTGACCTGGTTGGAGCCATGGTGGCGCTCTGCCGGGTGAACGGCTGAGTGGTCCGTGACCGAGCGGCTGGCGCTCCCGCTCATTCGTTCTCGAAGGGGCGCACCTCGATCGGGTGGGACCGGGCGGCCGGATGGGTGGCGGCGAGCTGGATCGCCTGTTCCTGGTCGGCGCAGCTGACCACGTCGATCGCGGCGATGTACTCGCCGGTGGCGAAGAACGGGCCGTCAGTCAGCATGGTTTTCCCGTCGCGGACGCGGAGGGTGGTGACGGTGTCAGCTCCCTCGAGGGTTCCGCCCAGGATGTGCAGGCCGCGGGCGGCTACGTATTGCCGCCAGGCGTCTCCTTCGGCTAGGACCGCCTGGTCAACCGATGGCGGCGCCTGCGTTCCGCCCGCCCAGACCGCCAGTGCGTAGGGGCGGGCGGCGCCGTCTTCGAAGCGGCCGAACGCGGCCGCCTTCTCGTCCAGCCGCGGCTCGCTGGCGAACGGGCGGATCTCGATCGCCATGAACCATGCCACCGGGGCGGTCGCTGCCACCGCGATGCACTCGTCCAGGTCGGCGCACTCGAGCAGGTCGAAGCCGGCGATGAACTCCTTGGCCTCCACGAACGGGCCGTCGGTCACTAGCGGCTGGCTGTCGCGGACACGCACCGTTCTGGCCGTGTGCGGCAGGTCCAGGGCCCGGCCGAGCAGCCGGACCCCTTGCGTTTCCTTCTCCCAGCCGGGGATTTCGCGCTGCATGACCGCCACGTCTTCTCGGGCGGGCCGGCCGCTGGCGGCAACGAAGTTCAGGTACTTCATCTCAGTCCTCCTAGAAGCCCTGGGCGGCGCGGCGCAGCGCCGCCGGGAACAGGCGGAGGCGCAGGCCCGTGAGCCGTACCATGCCACGCCGGGTGCCGTTACGACGGGCATCGTACGCCTGGGCGCACGGCCGGCGGTGTTCCGCGGCGCGGCGCTTGTCATCGCAGATTGCCTTCGCCAGTTCGGGCAGCTGGTTCATGCCGTTTCCCTTCGTCGCGGCGGTCTGTCTCTGACCGCCTCTCATCCTGGCGACGAACGGCCGGCGGCTGGATCGACACATCCGGCAGCTTTATTCTGACCGGAAGGCGAGGAGGACTCACGGTGCCAGCAGCGAGCGCGGCCGAGGTGGCGGTTGAGGCCGTGTTCCGCGAGGAATGGGGCCGGATCACCGCCTCGCTGATCGCGATGACGGGCGACTGGGATCTGGCCGAGGAATGCGCCCAGGACGCCTTCACCCGCGCCCTGAGCGCCTGGGACCGCGACGGTGTTCCCGAGCGCCCGGGCGCCTGGCTCACCACCGCCGCCCGCAACCGGGCCATCGACGTGCTGCGCCGCCGGGCCAACGAGGCCGCCAAACTGCAGCAGGCACTGATGCTGGCGCCCGAACCCGGCCCGCCAGCGGCACCTGACGGTGACATCTCCGATGACCGGCTCCGGCTGATTTTCACCTGCTGCCACCCGGCACTGCCGCCGGAGGCACGGGTCGCCCTCACGCTCCGCACCCTGACCGGGCTGACCACGCCCGAGATCGCCCGGGCGTTCCTGATCCCCGAGCCGACCATGGCCCAGCGCCTGGTCCGCGCCAAGAAGAAGATCCAGGCCGCCGCGATCCCTTACCGGGTGCCACCGGCCAGCCTGCTGCCGGAACGGCTGAGCGGCGTCCTGGCGGTGCTGTACCTGCTGTTCAACGAGGGCTACCGCGCATCCTCCGGCGCCGACCTGGTCCGCCCGGAACTGTCAGCCGAGGCCATCAGGCTCACCCGGCTGCTGCTCACGCTGCAGCCGGGCGAACCGGAGACAGCCGGCCTGCTGGCGCTCATGCTGCTGAATGACTCACGCCGCGGCGCGCGGACCGACGCCTCCGGTGACCTGGTGCCTCTGCCCGAACAAGACCGCACCCGCTGGGACGGGGACGCAATCGACGAGGGGCTGCGCCTGCTGGCGGCTGCGGCCGACCGGGAGCAGCCTGGCC
>Ga0302325_10018008_pt1 | contig 14901 bp, 12 predicted proteins | sample Palsa_T0_2_FD_201948 | JGI IMG/M metagenome (GOLD analysis project Ga0302325, IMG submission 201948) | Peat permafrost microbial communities from Stordalen Mire near Abisko, Sweden - Palsa_T0_2 | ecosystem: Environmental > Terrestrial > Soil > Palsa > Peat permafrost | place: Sweden: Abisko... | reverse complement strand
TCCGAGATAAGATTACTTGGGCACAAATTTTCACGGTTCTTTATTAAATTTTGGCACAGTATTTTGGAGGATCTCTGATTACTCAGAGATAAATATAAAGTCTCGCAAAGCTCTAGTTCCATTTCCCCTAAGCTGCCTTCTAAGAACTAGAACTAGAATCCGTATCAGAATCACTTATTGGATAACCAAGTTGCCTCAGCTCGTCTTTTATGCGCTCCAAATTGTCCCTTATTTTACGAAAATCCTGTTTTAGTTCTTGGTTAGGGTTAGACGCAGTCTTCTTGTCCGGCGACTTCATTGATAACCTCGCAAGATTAGATGCCAAACTATGGTTCTCCAGATTAGATGGTTGTACAGGATTGGGTGGAACATTAAGACCGGAAGGTGACCATGGCAATAACGGTTCCGGTCCAGCAAGAGCTCGAGCATTTGGATTTGGTGGCCATATAGGATTTGGTGGAACATTAGCACGGTTAGCTGGATTATTGACGCCCCGTCCCCGAAACAACAGTTGTTCCGTGGGAACGGCGAACAATGGACAGTCACACTCCCCATACTCTGCTCCACATTTGTAACAAAAGTCCCTGCCACATGGACATCTGTCAAGTAAGCATGCAACATATTATCAGGGTGCAAAGAAAACTCACTTCATGTGATTGCATCCTTCTGCTCTCTCAACTCCAGTGTTGCAACCTGGGCATCTCGCCCACTTATTCTCTTCCATCACCTTCAATGCCAGCCGAGTGCCATGACCATCACCAGTACAAGGCCTTCTTGAGCTGTGTGCAGCTTTCTTGCAGTCCGCACACGTGCTCGTCCCGCATTTAAGGCACTTTGCCTTTTTGCCTCGAATGTTCTCAGGGCGGATGAAAGCTGAGCAGGTTTTGTTGGAGCAGTAGATTCTGTCCTTCGATTCCCATTCCACTTGTTTGGCCAAAAAGTTGCTTAGTACATCTGCCTTCAACAGCCGCCGGCTTTGCTCAATAGGTATTGGCTGACAACAGCGAGGAGGGTAGCGAGCTTCGTCATCCGTGGCTCCTTTGTATATCGTGTTCAGACATTCACGGCAGCAATGGTGATTGCAAGCGAAAGTCACGGAGTCATCCGAGGGATGATTGTCCATGCAGATATTGCAACTCAACAACGGCCCAGTGTTGGGAACCTGGGGCCAAGCTCCTGGCACCTTCCGAGCTGATTCCGAAGACTGCTGTCTCCTCCCTGGTATTGCCCGACTCGAAGATGGCTCTCCAAGTTGCTGTCCCGTTTCTTGTTGACCCTTCGCAGATCGTAGCTTGGCCGGTTCGTGCCGAGGTCGACTCTCGGCGGAGCTTGATGGTCCCCCTGCAGCGAGTGCTCTGCTTTCTCTCCTCCTAAGTTGCCACAGCAACACATTTCTCTGACGTTCCAAACGTCTCCGTGCGTCCGACTGAGTTCCATTTGGTCCTTTATTTGATTCTTGATCACGTCTTAAGAGTTCCTCCAGCTCTCGAAGCGCACGCTGAGCAAGGGGAATGGCTGTCTTATCGTCTAGCTCGTCTAAGAGTTCAGGGTTATTGATGACATCCATGTTGGTGTTGAGAAAATAAATATCTTTAAGGAACCAGGGAAAGAAAGGCTTTCAAGGAAATACTGAATGAAATATGGTTTTGGCCAGCAGCGCTTTCGTGAATCACTGAATCTTGTTTCATGGGTTTGAGAAGACATTCAGTGTAGAGCGTTTTGTTATTGAAAACTACCTGCCACTCTCACCACATCTCTGTGAATCTGCAAATCTGCATCGCGCTAAAGCATTGTACCACATTTGATGGAAATCTGAATGTTTTCGCTTATTCACAAAAGAAGATGCAGTTGTTTCCCAAACAACAATAAAGGAAAAGGGGCAAGTAGTCACGTTTGGACAGGAGCCACGTGATCCACCTCGCCTCCTGCAAAGAACCTGGCGTCTTAGCCAGATCCTTGTTTTCTATGACCTTGAGCCCAAGGAGGAAGCATAAAGTACAACTATACAACTCATCTACAAGTACATAGTACGCAATTGACTTTCATCTGAACTCTTCAAGATAACTTTGTTGCACATCGCATTTTCTGGCAATTTGTGAATAGCTTCAAAAACATGTATTTGAATCGAAATTTGATCAACTTTCGGGTCAAACAGTCTGATCAAAGTACATTGATGAGGGGAGGGTGTGAGGCAGACCATATAGAGGATTGACCGTCAAGTCTCCCAACAATCCCATCCCTGCCACACTGCACCGCCCAAATCAACATATCGGCTACTGCCTCTAGATGGGATACTCAAGCCCCCGACAACACGCATCCAACACTCGATCTGAAGCACAATAACAAAACATTAGCACGTTCGATGGGACATTTGCAAGGCTTCTGGAAGAAAGTGGCTTGAGGGTATCCGAACCGGTCTATCTCTAGCCTTCCATGCTTGAGTTCGGGAGGCATGTGATTCCTCATTTCTCTCCAAAAATATGTTTTAACTCAATTAAGGAAATGCAGACGTTTCCCAAAACAAAAACAAAGGAAAAGTGGCAACTTTGCACGTGCGGTAAGGAGTCACGTGATCTCCACCACCTCCTGCAGAGAACCTGGCGTCTTGGCCAGGTCCTAGGGTTCTATGTTCTTTAAGCAACAAGAGGAAGCGTCAACTACATTTCATCTCCCTCTAACGGGCAAACGCTATTGAGGTTGATCGTCAAACCCTCTAAACAACCCCACCCGTCCCACACCTCACTCAACCCATCTCAACACCTCTCCACTCGGAGAGGCTACTGCCCTTAAATGGGATTCAAGCTTCACACAACACGCAAACAACACTCCACATAAAGCACAATAACAGAACAATAGCACCTAACCCCACTACTGAGTGGAGTCCACTCAGCCTCATTATCAACTTCGCCACTCAGTACGCCACTTCCGGACCCCTATCCCTTCCAGCCCCTTCTCCCTTCGTCCCTGCATGAACTACTTGCCTCATGGCTCCTTTCCACTTGGTATGCTCGCTGCTTCAACCTGAATCTCTTGGCATCAGGAAGCATCTGATTACGGACGTATCGTCCTTTCATCTTCCACTTCGACCCTTTTCCACCCTTAACCTCGGTCCTCGCCACCACACCTCAGCGGCCTCTCACGCCTCCCACGCCTCTTCCGAAGCATCCATCCCCAACATATCGTCTTCGTCACCACGCCTCCTTTCTTAACACAGCTACTCTAACGTTCAGAATCGCTCAAATCGCTCAGCTCAATCCCTTGTCCTCAGGCCGATTCCCGGGTCGGCACTTGACACACTAACAAGGCCTAGGCCGACCCAAGAAGCCGGCTCTGAATTTAAGTCTCCTTCCTTCGGATCCTTCCCAAGCGGACTCGAGTCCGTCATGTTTCGGCACCGCAAGGGCTTTAGGGCAGCGAGGACGGCGGTATAATCGAGCGTTTGTATGACAACAGGAATCGGAAAGGCCCGTGAGTGACAACCTTCTTACCTTCTCTCCCTTACTCAGCTGAACATAAGCATAATCCAGAACAGTGGCTACTGTTTCAACTCTTGATGCGTGATTTATTTCGCCTATCCCCGAAAAAGAAAAGACATTCTAAAAAGAAAGGCTGGAAGTGGAAATCCCACGCGTGGCGGTGAAGTGTGATTGGTCCCGTGCACCACATGTTCAGCTGCACCCTGCAAAACACCTCCCGTCCACCCCAAACAACTCCGTCTTCTACTTTAACCGCCATTGACCAACCCAACCTTAACGGCCAATTTAAACTCCCAAAGTAGCAACCCGTGAGACACATTTTCAGGGTCTAGCTAACTTCCTATAACAGCGGCCTTGGCTGCTCCTGTTCCAGATCCATAGGGGAATATTTCCACTCGGGAATGGCTGCAATGGCATTGCTAGCCGGGACTACATCCTACCATCTCAACTAGCCCATACTATTGGCCAGAACCACTCTTATTCAACAATAGCCCTTTCTGTCCCTATTCTCGAATTTCTCGTCCCCGAATTAGGAATGCCGGATAGGAAGGAGATGCCCTCCGGCCTCCGCCAAGGGCAATGCCATTCGCGAATAGGATCATATATCATATATCATATCGGCCAAATAACGTATTCACGGCTCCGGCATAAATGCTGTTCGGCCTTATGCCACCGAACCCCTGACGCTCATCAGCTACTCCACTTCCTCCGCTCCAGTCCACCCGAATCTGTAGCCCTGCTCCTGCCCCTGCCGTGTCTGCTCGCGTGCCCCTCACTCAAAAACGGGGAATCATGATTATTAAAGGATCATTATTGTGAGGACTCCAATTCACATCAAATCCACCCTCAACAACCCCTCACCAGGATATCCTTCCCCCAAGTCCAAGCAAAGAATCTAGAACATTTAAATGTTGGTGGTTTGAAAGCAATTATACACCAAATCCACCATTCATACCTCAATCCACCCTTCATTACCGGCGCAGCCGTGTGAAATCCACCTGCACAATCCACAATCCACAATCCACAATCCACAATCCACATTCACGTGGCTCGTCCCGGGCTCTTCCACTCACTTGTGGCGTGGCACTGAATCCCAGCTTCATCCCTCCAATGACTCTTCCACCAATCACTCCCCTCCACCCCAAGCGAAAACTCACATGCCAAATCCCAAAACAAGTAAGTATATCCCACCCCTCGATCTTTAACGTTGGGGAAGAAACGAACTCGATGAACTCGCATCTCGATGATGCAACACCGCAGATCGTCAGGGCAGAGCGACCGGGAGTTCCCAAACGGTAGGTGGCCGTGGCACAGGGGCGGTGGGTGGTGGACTTGAGTGGATACGAGTCAGGCCCTTGCAGTGGATTGATGCTCGCTTGACGCTTATGCTCGGCGAGGTGAGGCGAGGATCTAGGATCTGAGGGAATGTGACATTTATGTTGGGGCCGCGTCACGGGATTGCTTGGGGGATGGGCAGTGCTGGTTTAAGCTTCAGGTCGATTTCACATGTTATCGTCTATTCGTGTAAGTTTTTGGGGAACAGTGCTGCTTCACGCCTGTTGAAATGTTGGGCGAATAGGGGATAGGAGATTGTAGACCAAACATAGACTGCAATTGTCTATCTAATAAACTTCAGACATTTCGTAAGATAACATCCAATGTGTTACCCAATTCTCTCACATCCTGCCTCTCCACGGCCCTTGCAAGCAGTGGCTGCAAGTCCCCCATATGCTAAGAGCCATGTCCCAGCAGTGAATGTGCGCATCTCATACAGAGTACAAAAAGATAATCCGAGACGATCTATAATATAAACACCATCCACCCATCCATCACATTATTAACTCCTCCTCCAAATTAAATGAACATGAAACGAAAAAGAGAAAGGAAACTTTTGAGATCTGATCTTCTGATCAATGAGCAAATACCGCCGGCGGAACAAATATGTGACTAGAGAAGGGTAGAACGTTCGTCTTTTTCGTGAACTGAACCACGGGCTTGATCTATGCCATTCGAGTATTGCCGATTCGTGTACTAGCAATTGTCGAAGGTGTTGGCCGATCTCTGCCTAACAAGATACGTTTGTAAAAGCAAAAAATTCTATCCCGTCCCAAGATCTCTTTCGCCCAATTCAATCTATCCGGGGGTATAGTCTTAGCTCGTGATGATGAATGAACTCCGCCCAATGCAAATGAATTTTGTTGAGAAATGTACGCCGTTTTATATGATGAAAGTCCTCAGGAGAGGAATGCTGGGTAGGGGAGCCGTAACTCGTCGATTTTGTTGTGGGATCGAATGGTCATCTGCTTTCACATCATACCTTCCTCGCCAATGCCTGGTAAACCAGCATTGACACCTAATCCTAAGCCTACGGCAGCCATGTGACTATTCAGCTTCAGATCGGGGTTACAGGGAGGCGAATGTTGGCGATGCTTGGAAATGTCAGCCGAGGTTCTGCAACTGCCTCATGATCAACCTACATATTTTAATCCATTCAAATTTTTGTATCTCTTGCCACACACGTCGCATTTGTAAGGCTTCTCCTTTTCCATGCCAAGAGTTCCAGGGTAAGGAGCGGAGGTCTCCGGATTCACAATCGAGAATGTGCCATCAGCATTGTCGTGTAATTGTTGAGTTTGATGCCCATGTGTCTTATGATACCTGAATGAAGTTAGCATCTTTGTTCAAATTTATAGCTTCAAACACTTACTTGAGTCCGTTTTGATTTTTGTAAGCCTTCTCGCAACCAATGACTGGGCACTTAAACGGCTTGTGCTCCTCACCAATCATCATGGCGGCTGCCGCCTGGGGATTGCCCATTTGTTGCATGGCCAGTAACTGCTGTTGTCGGTATGCCAGCATTAAATCGTTATTATTGTTGAATTGACCTTGTCCCAAACCGAACTGTGCAAATTGTTGCTGCAATCTTTGGTTGTTGTAGCCATTTGGGCTGTATAAACGCTTCGCAGGCTCATCTATGCAGAGGTCCAGCGATAAACTGTCTGAACCCATTCCAAATGGGAAGTTCATATTTGAAAACTGCATGTTTTGTCCCAGTCCCATGTTCAGCGGCATATTCGAGAAATCATCATCTTCCATCTCAGCCGGGGTCCCTGGAACCGAGGTATCAGGCGAAAGATATTGTGCCTGTTGTTGTATTGGTTGGGCACTAAGGGTAGGGGTATTCACGGATGAAACTGTAGGATTGTTCTGGAAACCAAAACCTGCGGTGGCCGGGGTGGTCGGTTGCGAGGTCCGGAGGCCGGAGTGCTGCAAGCCGGAAATATTGGAGTTCAAATTCAAACTGGGTCGTTGTTGTTGGCCAAACATGGATTGTTGAATTGGTTGGACTGGTTGCTGGTGGGTCTGTACTGGTGTCTCTGGCGCTTGATCCAAAGGTCCGATAGCATCGTCCATTTCCATATCTTCCACACCATCCATATCCTCAGAAACGGGCTGAACCTGTTTTGGGACTGGAGTCGATGGCTGAGATTGCTGTTGCTGCCGCATCAGTTGAATCCCTCCAACAGGTGCGCCTCCTTGTGGCATCTGTAAACCTTGCGGCCGTGATGGCTGGTTCTGCTGTTGCTGAGCTTGCTGCTGAACTGCGGAAGACGCCTGAGCAGCAATAGCTGCTTTACTATTTGGGGTGGAGTTTTCTCTTGCTCGAGCTGCTGCTGAGGCAGGTCGCAGGGACTGGGGCGTCTGCTGTGCATGGGCCTCTTCGTAGTGTTGTAATAGGTCGTGGAGAGACGGTAAGGTCAAGCCGCAGCATGCAAAATCCCTCATGAAGTTCGCCTCGAGTTTTGGTAGATAAGATGATGAGTGGTAAGAGGGCGATTGGTATGGGAATGGTGAGGTGCCTGCCATGATAATACTAGAGTTAGGTTAGCTCGCCGTCGAGGAAAGAGCGGTGGCGCCAGGTAGGAACCCGACAACAGTATTGAGACTCGAGATAATTCGGAATGCCACGCTGCACTACAGTATAATTCAGAAGGAAACTCACTCGTCTCGAATCCAACTTCCAACAGAAACGCCTCCCCAACTCATGCCTTGGACAAGGCTTCCAGCCAGACTCTCTCGCCGCGGGCGACCGTCGTTGTTTCTATTGGGATTGTTCATGGAAATGGGCTTGGCCCCTCCAAAGGAGTCCTGTCTCCCTCTCCCCATGCTCGAGTCGTAGGCGGTGCCACTCATCATGGCGGAGCTGCGCGAGTCGATATTATCGTGGTAGACGGGCTTCTTGCCCTGCTGCGAGGACGGTGACGAAGACGAGTTTCGTGTGGGCGTGGCGATGTCGATAGGTGAGGTCATCGGCATCGTAGCACTCGCGTGGTCGATGTCGTTGTCTTGGGGAGTGGCAGGTTGGTTGGAGAAGGGTGAAGATGTATTCGAGTCGTCGTCGATAAACGCAACCTCGACCTCGTCCTCGCAGCCGGAGTGACTTGGCGTCCCTGCTCGAGAACCCGACGCTGCTTTTGTCGAGCGGGCGAACCAATCACTGGTAATGACCCAAGGCATGCTGCGTCTCCACTTTTGGGGGGCGGTCACCCAGCACGCGGGCAGGCAATAGGGTGCAAATAGTGGGAGAGGCTCAGAGGCTCAGAGGACCAGATTTATTCAGTGGGCTGATTTGGCACGAGTATATATTTGGGATACGGGAGCGGACAGCTGGGAAAGTTTGGGAAAGGTGGTGTGTCTGTCTGTCGGCGTTTGACTCGACTTATACAAATAGGTAGCGGTAGCTGTAGCTCCCGGGGCAGCGGCGGCGGCAATGCGAGCGAGCTTGGAGAGACGGTGAGTGATGTAAGGCAAGGGGACGCCTTGTCAACACAGCGGTGAACCGACCTATTATATGGAGGGCAAGACAGGCAATGGTGGTTCGACTTCGACTGCCTTTGCATGGGGGTTGTGGTCGAGATGCGAATGCCCTAGGTTAGGTAGGTTGGCGTTCAGCATCTCTTGGTTCTGGTTCCCACGAGCGGACTATTCTTTTTCAAGAATAAACAACCGGCCACCCGGTCCAAATTACTTCATGGCCCGTCGATGGATCATGCCGTACCAGTGTACCATCTGGACCATCTAGGGCAGAGATCATCAACCTGCGAGTCTACTACTCTCTCGTCTGAACTTAATTGCTGTACCAACGGCCTCTCTACTGTACTTATGCGTTGCGCCTCCCGCGAAAGATGGCACTTCGAGTCATACCAAGACCCTTGCCAAGCATGTTGAAGTTCCCAGTCACATCTCTACGCTCCAGCCTTCTGTTCCGGCCTATCCAACCTCGTATGCAGTCTGTCTTACTCTGCGCTTGTTGTGATGTGTTTGGTTAATGGGGTGACGAATAGGCCGATGTATGTTCAGAGCTATTTCGAATATTCTGCTTACTCATGCCTGCGACGGGGAGTCGGGGAGTCGTTCTTACGAGTAGCACGATCGTGAGCCTCACATGCATCTCGATGAAGGGCAAGCAAGCCTTATGAGATCTGGACGCGAGATCTGCGCTGGGCCTTGAGCTTACCGAGCATTTCCAGATAACAGCAGATAAGAACATACTATAGTCGTGTGGGAATGTCTTCAAATAATACAAGTTAGGCCATGATTACTTTTCGAATGGTTCGTTATAGGATCCGAGTTTCTCCTTCAAGACCAAGAAAATATACTAGAGCCCAACAAACACATACCGAGCAAGCAGAAAAGAGGTTAGTAATCGGCGAAGATTCGGGATGGAGTGGGCGGATTTCTCGGGGAACCATAATAAGATTATCAACCAGGAGGGTGAGAATACTATTTCAAGCCACCATATTCCGTATTGAGGCACACTTCACATGTTTTAGAACATCCTGAGGAGTGCTTGTAGACAACTCAGCCAAATCAGCCAATGAATTTTTGTCTTTCGTCACACCACGTTTATATCCGTTGATGTCATGTCATGCACTTACGAAATTTCCAACGAGACTCTTCTGGGCACCACACAATCCACACCTCACGGCGGCCAAGAAATTTGCCCAAAGCTGCAGAAAACAATATATTCACCTGCCATCCACCGTTCTTGAAAGTTGCGCACCTCAATTGCATACAACACCCACGATAGCGACGAGCAAGAATCACTCTACCAGTTTCTCCGAATATATCAGCATCTCCCCACAATCCCTGACGACATCACAACGACACCAAAAGCCACAATCCCCTAACTTGAAGCGAACCAAGGAATTGAATTGAGCTGCATACTGAATCCTTGGATAGGTAGCTCGTTTTCTCAACGTTACCCCTCCTTATAAGCCACGAAATCTGAGCTCGGAAGTACCTACCTCATACATCAACCATGAAGATTCTCACGAAGGAAGAGGAGCAAGCACACTACAATGCTACCGTAAAAGGCGGCATCACAGGTGGGGTCCTCGGTCTGGCACTGGTACGTACCTCTCAGAATAGGATAAAATCAGCTGTTAGTAGAGTCAATGACTGACAAACACCAGGGCGGAGCAGCAGTCTATGGCGCGCACCTGCGCTTCCACACCTTCCGCTCCCTAACTCTCCCCATGAAAGCCTTCCTCGTCACCTCCTCCGGAACATTCACTGCCATCATCGCCGCCGACCGCGCCTCCCGGAGCTACGAATGGGCGCGGGACCCGCAACGACAATACAGGGACCGCGCAACGCTCGACCAAGAACAAATCCGCGCCAATGAATCCCTCTTACAACGGGCCAAGGACTGGGGACGCGAGAACAGATATCCGATTGTGACTGCCAGTTGGGTTGCGTCGATGGGAATTGCGCTCGGTCTTGTAGGAAGAAATCCATATCTGTCGAGAGCGCAGAAGTTGGTGCAGGCTAGGGTTTACGCTCAGGGATTGACACTGGCGGTGCTGGTTGCTACCGCAGCATTCGAGGTCGGTGATGCGCAGAAGGGGAGGGGAAGGTGGGAGACGGTCATGGTGCTTGATCCGAATGATCCGGAGCACAAGCATTTGATTGAGAAGAAGATCCATCATGAAGCTTATGAGGGAGAGGATTTGTGGAGGGGTATGTTCTCTCCCCGTCCTATTGAAATGAGTGAGTGCTGACTGTGGTGATAGATATGGTTGCTGCTGAAGAGCGCAAGATTGCTGCTCGTAAGTCGGCTGCTAAGGAGCACAAATCTTCCGAGAAGAAGACATCTGCTCCTGCGGACAAGTAGACAAAGTATGAGCACCTGGAAAAAGGAAAATAAGACTGGAAACAGCACAACGGCGCCCAAGGAGTTCATTCCCCCCTTTTCTGAGAGATTATGTAAATATAAAGGAGTGGTTTTGGGTGGCTACATTGCATCGGTTATATTGTTGTCAGGGACTAAATAGGGAGAAGAAAATAATACGTCACTCCAAACTGTACACATAAAAGGAAGTCAATTGACTTAATAAAATACAAAGAAACTATAATATCCCGCTGCAACGCTATACGAATACATAGCTCATGAAGTCATAAATCATAACACAACAAAAGGAAGAAACCTCTTTTCCTCCCTATCAGTCCGATATATATGAGGAAACGTAAAAAAATCTTCTCGCATAACTCCCCGTAATCAAACATCGATGCTAAAATGGCTGATCTGCGAGTAATAAGCATGAACAGCCAATTCCAGCACTTGTACATCGCCAAATACTTCGACGCCATCAAAGCCTCCTACTACTATCAATCGACTATCGTGTAACACAGTTCCGTGGTAGCCCCTTGCTTTAGGCGGCATTCCGTAAATCTTCCTCTTATCCCAAACCATAGTAACGAGATTCAGCAAGAGCACCTCATTGCAATACTCCACGCCATCATGGCCACCAATAACGAACAGATAGCTGCCCACAATGGTAGCCGTGTGACTGAGCCTCGGGTACGAAACGGGGATGTGAACAGGCGAGAACATTAAAGTCTCGACGTCGAATACCCATACGTCCCTGAAACATTCGCCGCCGTCTGATCCTCCGAATATAATGAGCTTAGAGCCGACCATATTCGCGGTGTGATATCCTCTCGCTTTGGGCTTCGTTTTGTCGTCTGAGGAGGCGGAGGAAGGTGGGGATATCATTTTCCAGGACATCTTGTTGGTATCTGCAACGTCGAGACGCCACACATCATTCAGTGCTCTTACTCCATCTCCGCCCCCAAATACATATATCCCGTTTCGCCATAAACAGGCTGTATGTGCTCTTCTCTTGCTCGGTTGCCTGTCCCCTGCTATTTTCGGTTTGCTCCACCGGAAATTGACCGTGTCAAGAACGTAGACGTCGTTGTAATATGCTGGCCCATCTCCCCCTCCAAATACTATCAGTTTCTTGCCTACTGCTGTGCAGGTCATGGCTCTTAATGGAACTGGTATTTCCCCGCATACATAGGGACACGAGAAGTAGAACGCATCTGCGTCTAATACGTATAGCTCGTTGAAGCAAGACCGCGAATCGCAGCCCCCGAACACATATACGTTCGATCCGATAAGGGTCGTGGTATGTGCGCGTAGTGAGGTGTGTGATGCTCCCGAAACAGGTGCACGAGACCAGTACATGCCACTCGCGGGAGCGGGCTGGACATCTGGTGCTGTCTTTGCATCTGGTAAAGGGGGAAACGGTATATGTGGTCCTCGTGGAGCTCGCTGGGCTGGCGTAGAGCTTTTCGGAGGAGCTGGGGAGGAGCTGCTTGTTGTACTGGGCTTGGCTGCTATTGCAGATGTGGAACGGAGGTTCAAAGGTCGTGGAGTGGTCGCAGTCGAGGCTGATAGGGAGGCGGATGGTGGGGCTGAGAGGTTCGAGACAGGAGGAGAGAGAGGATTTTCAGGCTTTGGAGTGGCGCTGCCATTACCGTGTGATGAGGATGGTGGTTTCGGTGTTTTCGAGCTTGAGGATGAAGATGATTCTTTCTGAGACACTGATTGAGATCGTTGTCGCAGTGCCAACTCCGATGCCTTCCTCCGCCGGTCTTGACTCTTTGTAGATAAGTGTCCTGGGGTGTGGCTTCTGGATGGAGTTGATTCTCGTGGGGTTTCCGCGTCTTCAGGGATATCTGGAGGTCTTGTATCGGATGGTGACAGTTGGATTATCTTCTGAGACCGTACGTTCTTGCTCGTTCTACTGGCTGGTCGGCTGGCCTTGTCCGCGGATCTCTGAGACTCAGCCATTGTGTGGTCGCCCAAGGTCTTTGGAGCTGTAGCCTTTTATTCTCATTGTCTGCTGAGGGGTGTTGAGGCTGCAATAAAGGAGATGAGTGGCTGAATCGGTGGGTGTAGTGTCGCATGAATCCTTTCCCCCTGTTAAGCTAGATCTGCATGATGAACAAATCAAAGTCAGTTGCAGAAAACCGACTTCCTCTAATCAACCAGCATTATGCAATTGAAGATATACTGACCCACATGCGCTTTCTCTTTGTGATATATGACATGTAGAATGTTTGTAGACGCTTTCAGGGGTTAAACCCGATCCAGGCACAATAAGAAAGGAGGTGGGTTTGATGAGTCAGCCACAGGTACAAATGTGGCTGATGTGCGCTAAGATAAGCCCCGATAAAAGAAAATTGAGGGGAGTCGAGCTTAATTCGATTAACACCTCGAGCTCACAGGAAAATCTTCACTTTTGTGCTCACCAAAATGTCTGAACAAGTTTCGAATCCAGCTGATCCCGAGCAATCGCTCAAGAGATCAATTGGTCTTGTAGAGGATCCACCAAACCCACCACAACCAATCTTTCCTGAAGATTTAGCGGTGACGAAGGCCGAGAAGTTTGAAAGAAATGGTGTCACTTTGACAGAGGATAATTTGGATGGGCAGGAGCCAGCAGCAAAAAGAGTCAAGATGGATGATTCAATGGAAGGAGTTGTAGAGAATGGCGCCGAGGAGAAGAAGGTTGATGCCAGAGACAAGGTGAAGGGAATCGCTCTGGTAAAAACCGAGTTAGTCCTCTGTGTTCCGTGTAAGGGTTATTACTGACCTCAATTAGATATCTCATCGACACATACAAACGAGCACCTAAAACTTCAGTTCCGGACGACGATGCTGCAGAAGCACGAGGGAAGGCAGATGACCGAGACAACAATGGCGACAGTCGAGATGGTGGTCGTGGAGCCAAAAAGAAGAAGAACAAGAAAGAGAAAGGTCAAAACAAGAATCGAGAGTTTGGATCCTGGTACGATACGATCAGGCTTTGCAACAGCAGAGCTAATACGCCAGAGTTCTCCCCCAAAGAATGCAGTTTTGGTGACACATGTAATTGTTGCCATGATTTACGAAAATATCTGAAGGAGGGGAAGCGGGAAGACCTCGATACGTTTGAGGGAAAATGCCCTGTCTGGGAGGTTCATGGAACGTGTTATGCAGGCTGGAAGTGTCGATTCGTTTCAAGTCACTCAAAGGAAATTGAACGAGTAGATGGGAGGAAGGAATTGGTTCTGATCGACAAGGACGACGTCAAGCCCCCTGAAACAGATGATGAAAACCTAAAAGGAGTTTACAATATCGTCAGTACAGCGGACAAGCTAGATCTGGCGAGAAGAAGAACCAAGACCGAAAAGTCTGACAAATACATGGAATGGCTGGAAAACGACCAGAAAGAAATGGACAAGATCTACCATCAGAAGAAGGACGAGACGGTAGAGAACCGTGAGGAGAACCGAGCCAATTTTACTGATCCACCCTTGCTTCCCTCGGAAAAGAGAAGGATATACTTCGGTCCAGAAACACCAGTCCTCGCTCCTCTCACTACTCAAGGAAATCTTCCGTTCCGGAGAATGTGCGTTGAATTTGGAGCACAGCTTACTTATTCTGAGATGGCAATGACGATACCTCTGATTCAAGGTCAGAAGTCGGAATGGGCATTGATGAAAGCTCATGAGAGCGAGATATCAAGACCTCGATACACACCTACATCTGTTGTTCAAGATTACGATAACTCGAAAGATCTGAAGTTTGGTGCTCAGATTTCTGCCAGCAAGCCTTGGCAAGCCCTCAAAGCCGCAGAGATCATGCCAAGACTGTTACCTCATCTCAGAGTTATTGATATAAATTGCGGATGCCCGATTGAATTAGTCTACAAATCAGGCGCTGGTTCAGCACTACTTGATGCACCATCGAAGTTGGAGAAGATGATCAGAGGCATGAATGTCGTTTCTGGCGAGGTGCCAATCACAGCCAAAATTCGAATGGGCACTAGAGATGGAAAGCCTACGGCTCAAAAGACCATTGAACGTTTAGCGTTTGGTGGGTTTGAAGCACGACAGCGACTTGGAGCTCCAGGTTGTGCTGCAATTACTCTTCATGGCCGAAGCAGACAACAGCGATATACAAAGAACGCTGACTGGTCGTACATTGCTGAGTGTGCGGCTTTAGTCAAGTCATACAATCAGAAGAAAGATGATCTGACGGATACCATCAACGAACCCGATGCACGAACTCAAGCAAATAGTCTGGATG
>Ga0302325_10018007_pt1 | contig 14901 bp, 13 predicted proteins | sample Palsa_T0_2_FD_201948 | JGI IMG/M metagenome (GOLD analysis project Ga0302325, IMG submission 201948) | Peat permafrost microbial communities from Stordalen Mire near Abisko, Sweden - Palsa_T0_2 | ecosystem: Environmental > Terrestrial > Soil > Palsa > Peat permafrost | place: Sweden: Abisko... | reverse complement strand
TGCTGCAACACCGCGGCGGCTCGCGCTGCTACCTCGACCTCGGCTTCCTCGGCCATGGACTGAGCCTGCCGCCGCTCGGGTTCGCGCTGAAGGCGCAGGTGCGGCAGACCGGGCGCAACTTCGCGCCCGGCGAGGCGATGATCTACAACAACGGCGGCTACCACCTGGTCTCGATCGCGCTCGAGCGCGTCGGCGGCGCGCCGTTCGAGGCGCAGCTGAAGGCGCGGCTGTTCGACGCCGTCGGCATGCCCGATACCGCCTCCGTCCCCACCGACCACGACATCACCCCCGGCGTCGCCACCTTTCACCAGCCGCGGCGCGGCGGCCGCTGGCGCCGGGGCCTGCTCTGGACCGAGGAGCTGCGCGGCGAGGGCGCGATCATCTCCACGGTCGACGACATGCTGCGCTGGATGGCGCACCTTCGGGCCCGCGACCGCTTCGGCTCGCGCAGGACCTGGGCGCAGATGACGGAGCGGCCGAACTACGCCGACGGCCGCGTGGGCGCCTATGCGCTCGGGCTGCTGGTCGGCCGCTATCGCGGCCTCGACATCGTGCACCACTCCGGCGGCGTCGCCGGCGGCACGGCGCAGATGCTGCTGTTCCCAAACGACGGCCTCGACGTGTTCATCATGGCCAACGGCGCGCGCGACGCCGATCCGGCCGGCCTTTCCCTCCAGGTGGCGGACATCCTGCTCGAAGGCCGCCTCGGCCCAAAGTCGCCGAAGGTCGCGGCGGAGGACTACAGGCCGTGGCTCGGCGACTGGTGGTCGCCCGAGACCGGCATGGTCTACAGCCTGCGCGACCTGGAGGGCTCGCTGGCGCTGGGGACGTCCATGGCCGCGGTCAGTAGCCTGCTGGAGCGCGCCGCGGACGGACGGCTGGTCCAGCCCGCGGGCGGCCTCGGCGAGATCGAGGTGTCGCCGGGCCCGGGCGAGGCGCTCACCCTCCGCTTCGGGCCGAAAGAGGCGGCCTACCAGCGGCTCGCCGCCACGGCCGCGGACGTGGCGGCGTTCGGCGCGGCCGCCGCCGGGACCTATTTCAGCCACGACGCGGACGCCACCGCGACCATCACGGCCGAGGACGGCGCGGTCGCCATCCGCACCTCGAATGGCGTGGGCGAACTGACGGCGCCGCTGATCGCGCTCTCGGCGCGCGTCGCCTACGCCAAGCCGGCGTCGCTGCTGGCGCAGTTCCGCAGCACGATCAGTCTGGAGATCGAGGGCGGCCGCGCGTCCGGCTTCCGCCTCCACACGCCGCGCACCCGCGACCTCGAATTCCGCCGGGTTTGAGAACGCCCCAGAGCCCCGCTCTTCCCGGCGCCAGCCGGGACCCAGGAGAGACGAAGTTGAAGGGTGCGTTTGCTTGTGAGTGAGCGCACGCCGCAGGCGTGGCTCTTAACCGCGGGATGCCTGCGGCGCACCCATGCTTGGGCTTTTCGCGCCCGCACCAGCGTCATTCCTGGGTCCCGGCTGGCGCCGGGATGATCGGGGGTTTGGGGCGAGTCCCTAGAACGGGATCTCGTCGTCGAGGTCAGCGGAGAAGGTTTCCTTGGGGCCGCCGGCTTGTTGGCGCGGGCCGCTGGAGTAGCCGCCGAAGTCGCCTTCCTCGCGGGCGCCGCCGCCGTCGCCCTTGCCGTCGAGCATGGTCAGCTCGCCGCGGAACTTCTGCAGCACCACCTCGGTCATCGTGCGCTCGGCGCCCGACTGGTCCTGGAATTTGCGCGTCTGCAACGCGCCCTCGATGTAGACCTTCGAGCCCTTCTTCACATAGTTCTCGACCACCTTCACCAGGTTGTCGTTGAAGATCACCACCCGGTGCCACTCGGTGCGCTCGCGCCGCTCGCCGGAGTTGCGGTCGCGCCAGGTCTCCGACGTGGCGATGGAGAAATTGGCCACCCGGTCGCCCGAAGTGAGGGTGCGGATCTCGGGGTCGCGCCCCAGATTGCCCACCAGAATGACCTTGTTCACGCTGCCCGCCATTGGGACCTCCTCCGATCGCCCGGCGACCCAACGCGCCGGAATCCAGCGGCGACCGTAGCCCGACTCACGCGCCGCCGCAAGCCGAATGTTCTATCTTTGTTCCGGTCCGCGCGTCACGACGGCGCCGAGCCAATCGGCACCAGCTGGTCGCCGTCGCGGACCAGGAAGGGATAGCGGTGGCCGTCGTAGGTGGCGGCGGTGAAGACGCCGTCGTCGCCGAGGAACAGGAAGTTGTCCTGATAGGCGCCGACGATGTCGCGGTTGGTGCTGCCCAGGGCGAGGAAGCGGTTGCGCATCGCTTCCATCTGTGCGGCGCAGTGCTCCATGTCCGGGACCGACCTGGCCAGCACGTTGAACTTCGGCTTGCCGCCCACCATCGCGGCGAGGTGGTAGCAGACGCCGGCGTCGCCGGGCGGCTGGATCTGCGGCTTGCAGCCGGCCAGGGCGGCGGCGGCGAGGAGGGCGGCGAGCAGCGGCAAGCGGGTCATGGGCGACAGACTATAATGCGGCGAGCCGCCCGTCAGCCGGGCTGACACGCCGGCCACGGATCGACCAGGCTGGTGAAGTCGCGGTTGTCGGACGAGATCTCCACCCGCCCGGCGATCAGCCGCAGGGTCTGATCGCCCCAGCGGGCGTAGAAGACCTCGTCCGGGCCCGGGCAGCGGCCGGCGTAGACGGCCTGGACGCAGGCGTTGAGCGCCATCGGCGCCGGCAGCTGGCGCCAGCCCGCGCCGGCGAAGCGCCAGCAGTCCTGAGCGCCGGCCTGCGGCCCGGCGGCGGGCGGGGCCAGGGTGTGGACCGCATTGCCGGCGCCGTCGGGCGTCTGTTCGGTCACCGGCAGCGACTGCGGCGGCGCCTGCGAGGGCAGCGGGGTGATCTGGGCGCCGGTCCCGTTGCTGGCGGCCAGCGCGCCGGACGGGTCGAGCCCGACATCGAGCGCGCCGGTGGCGACGCCGTTGCGCTGGGCGCACTCGGCCAGCGGCAGCTCGCCGACGAACTGGCCGTTCACGAAGCAGCGCAGCGGCCGCTTCGGATCGAGCTTGGCGTCGTCGTCGCGGCCGGAGACCACCACCAGCCCGCCCTGCGCGGCCGGCGGCGGCTCGGTGGACGGATGGCTGCGGCCCAGGATCACCCAGGCGATCGCGAGGCCGGCGACCAGCGCCAGGGCGCCGCCGCCGATGGCGATCACGCGCCGATCCGTCAAAAAGTTCATGCCACGCCGATCCCGCGCCGCCCACGAGGCGGCAGAGTCGCCTTACCCATACCGCGCCGGGCGGCCGCAAGGCCAGTTGGGGCCGCCGGGGGTAGTGGGTCAGTTTGAATTTCGTGGTCGCGCAAGTACCGCGACGATTCCGCCACCCACCACCGCGAGGGCAATCAACGTCGCCCAAGCCATGCCGGCCGCATACCTGCCGGCCCTAACGGCGCTGGCAGCGTGGAACACCAGGGAGGGCGCAAACGTCAGTTCTGCGGCCGCGATTGCGGCGCCTGCCGCTAGCGCCATCGAACCGGCTAGCAGCCGCTTCATGCCGGGGTCGCCCTCTTCTTGTAAGGCCCGCGCATTGGCCGGCTTGGCCGAGCGAAGCCGGCCGATCAAGCGCTAGCGTTTCCACAGCTGCGCCTCGCCCTCGTGCAGCTCCATGAATGCGACCAGGCCGTCGCTCACCGGCATCGACGTCACCTTCTCCTCGCCCTGCAGGTTCATGAACGCGTCGAGGACGGCGCGCGCCGCCGCCTCGTCGCGCCCGACGGTGATGACCAGGTTGGTCGCCAGCGGGGCGCCGTCGGCCCCCGGAAACAGGATCTTGAACATGAAGCCGGCCATTGCCGGACTATAGCCGCTTCCGGCGCTCACACGTAGCTGGGCGCCGGACTTGACGATTCAAACTCGAATGTTACCTATGGTGTCGACGCCGCGAGGCGTCGGGTCTTTGACATCGTCTAAGAGAAACGGGGCGCGCTCAGGGCATGATCTTGCCGTCTCCGACATGTCGCCAAAATCGGGGGACCGTTAACAACGGAAATTTACGGCGGCGGATTTTTCGGTGGAGGCAGGATTTGCCCCGGCCTTGGCCAGCAGCAGCGTTTTCACCGCGCCCAGGGCGCGGGCGATGGGGGCGCGGCGGTAGTCCCAGATCGGTTCGGGGCCCGGCGGCTGGATGACCATGCCGGGGTTGGCTTCGAAGAGCAGCAGGCGGCCGTCCGGGGCGAGGCCGAAGTCGACGCCGGCGTAGTCGAGCCCCAGCGCCGCGCCGATCGCCGCCAGCGCCGACATCGCCGCCGGGCCGAGCACGGCCGCCATGTCGGCCAGAAATGCGGCCTCCTCGGCGCGGTGGGCGGCGCTGCCCTCCATGGCCGCGGAGAAGTAGTGCACCTTCCAGTGCGCCGAGATCGCCAGGTGCATGGGGTAGAGCGCGCCGCCGATCAGCATCACGCGATACTTGCGGGCGAGGCCGTCGGCGCCGCGCGCATCGAGGGGCGCGATGGCGAGCAGGTCGTCGCCCGGCAGGTCGGCGACGGCGGCGGCGAGGCCCTCGCGGCGCTCGACGCGGACGAAGTGCTGGCCGGTGTGGAAGCCGGGCGCACGGACCAGGCGCGGGAAGGTGAGATCGTTCGCGGCCAGCAGCTCGGCGCGCGACATCGGCCGTATCTCGGGTGCGACGAGGCCCAGGATGCCGTCCAGCCGGCGGGCGACGGCGGCGCGGGTGGTGGCGGCGACGGCGGCGGGCGGATTGATCACCAGCGCTGGCGAACGAGCTACGATCTCCCCGGCCCGCGCCAGCGCGTCGGCGCAGAGATCGGCGTCGCCGATGGCGTTGAAGATCGCCGCGTGCGGCGGCAGCGGTTGGGCGGCGTCGTGATGCTCGGCATAGACGGCGGTGACGGCGAACACCGTGTCGTCGAGGAGGGCGCGGGTCGGGATGTTGCCGCCGCGCGCCGAGACCAGCAGCAGGATAGGGATGCCGGCGCCCAGGCCGCGATAGGGCTGCGGCGCGAGCCAGCCACGCGCGAAGCCCGCCGCCCAGTGCGGCGCGGCGCGCGCGCCCTGCCCCATCGCGGTCAGCACCCGGGCGAGGCCCAGGTGGGCGGGGGCGAGGTCTGGCTCGGCGGCGAGCGCCGCCACGAACTGCGCCTCGGCCGCGGCGAACTCGCCGGTCTCGATCAAGAGGCCGCCGAGGTTGGCCCGTGCGACGGCGGCGCCCGGCTGGCAGTGGATCGCCTGCAGATAGGCGGTGCGGGCGGCGGAGCGGTGGCCGCTGCGCTGGGCCAGTCGCGCCAGCTCCAGCAGCGCCTCCAGGCAGGTGGGATCGCGCCTGAGGATGTCGAGATAGGCGCGCTTGGCCGCCTCGTCCTGGGCCTGCGCCGCCAGGGCGCGCGCGTCGGCCAGCGGAGGCTCGAGGCTAGGCTCTCGCAAGGCGGCGGCGGTCGGCACGGGCGTACTCACGGCGGCGAAGCGCCAGGGTGAGCGGATTATGGTTAACGAAATCGAACCGCCACCGAATTCCGTTGTAGACTTGATAATTGACAGTCGAATCAGCGAATATTAGTCGCAGATCAAGTATTTATCATAGTTGAATCATTGTCTCTATTTAGTTACCTCTTGCCCCGGACGACCCGCTGAATGTTGCAGGCGCGCGAAACGACATCGCCTGAAACCGAATCGGGTGAGACGCTGCTCGGCATGGCGCTCGAGCTTCACAAGGTGGGCGACCGGGCCGGTGCGGAGGCCCTGTTGCGGCGCGCGCTCGCCGAGGCGCCCGACGATCCGACCGCGCTCTATCTGCTGGGCCTGCTGCGCTTCGAACTCGGCGACCCCGAGGAAGCCGAGGCGCTGGTCGGGCGGCTGACCGTGCTGCGGCCGCGGACGCCGCAGGCCTGGCTGACGCTGGCCAACCTGCGCCAGGTGCGCGGCGACAACGCCGGCGCGGCGGCGGCCTATGAGGCGGCGTCGCGGCTCGCGCCGACCGATCTTGCCGCCCTGCTCGGCCTCTCACAGGCGCGGCTCGGCGCGGGCGACTGGGCCGGCGCCCTGGCCGCAGCCGAGTCGGCGGTCGTCGCAGCCCCGGACGACGGCGCCGCGCACCTGGCGCTGGGCGCCGCGCTGGCCGCCCTGAAGCGACCCGCCCACGCCGTGGCCGCCTACCGCGAGGCGGTGACGCGGCTACCCGGCTCGGCCCCGGCGCACCTCGGCCTGGCGGTGGAGCTGCTGCAAGTCGACGAGCCCGACGCGGCGTTGCCGAGCGCCGAGCGGGCCGTGGCGCTGGACGGATCGACCGCGCTGGCCTGGCTGACGCTCGGGACCGCGCTGCGGCGCGTGGGGCGCTACGCCGAGGCGGCCGAGGCGCTGGAACGGTCGGTGGCGCTGGCGCCGGAGCGGCGGTCGGCGGCCTTAAGTCTCGGCCTGCTCTACGCCGAGATGGACCGCCCGCAACCGGCCCTGCGCCACCTGCGTCGCGCGCTGGCGCTGGATCCGCACGACAAGGACGTCCATGCGGCGCTCAGCACGGTCTATTGCAGCCTGGGCGACTTCGAGGCGGGCCGCCGGCACGCCGAGGCGGCGCTGGCGCTCGATCCGGCGATGATCGCGGCGCATCAGAACCTGGCCCGGATCGAGGCGCGCGAAGGGCGCGACGCCGAGGCCAGGCGCCACCGCGACGCGGCCTATGGGGTGCGAAGTTTCTACCTCGCCGAGGCGCCGCGGGCGCGCCAGCGGGTGCTGATCCTGGCGACCACCGACCTCGGCAACACGCCCGAGCGCCACCTGCTGCCGGCGGACCGCTACACGCGCCTGTTCTGGTTCGTCGAATACGCCGGCGAGAGCCAGATGAAGGCGCTGCCGGACTATGACGTGGTGTTCAACGCCATCGGCGACGCCGACGAGACCGGGCCGACGGCGGCCAATGTCGCGCGGTTCCTGGCGACCTGCCGGCGCCCGGTGTTCAACCGGCCGGAGGCGGTGGCGCGCACCTGCCGCCATCTGGCGCCGGCGCTGTTCGAGGGGGTGGGCGGGCTGGTGGTCCCGAAGACGGCGCGGCTGGCGGCGCAGGCGATGGCCGAACTGGGCGTGCGCGAGGCCGCGCGGCGCGCGGGCGTCGAGGCGCCGCTGATCGCCCGGCCGATCGGCTCCCATGGCGGCCAGGGGGCGCGGCTGGTGACGGCGCGGACCGAGGCCGGCGCGGACCTCGCGACGGGCCGCGACCACTATGCGACCGCCTTCCACGATTTCCGCTCCGGCGACGGTCTCTATCGCAAGTACCGGATGATCTTCGTGGATCGCCGCCCCTACCCCTACCACCTCGCCATCGGGCCCCGGTGGATGGTCCACTACGAGACCTCGGGCACGGCCCAGCACCCCGAGCGGCTGGCCGAGGAGCGGCGGTTCCTGGAGGACCCCGAGGCGGTGCTGGGCGCGTCGGCGATGGCGGCGGTGCGGGCGGTGGCCCAGCGGCTCGACCTCGATTTCGCCGGGATCGATTTCGCGCTGGCGGACGACGGCCGGGTGCTGCTGTTCGAGGCCAACGCGACCATGCTCGCGCACCCCGAGAACCCCGATGGGCCGCTGGCGCACAAGAACCCCCATGTGGCGCGGATCCTGGCGGCGTTCCGCGCGATGCTGGCGGGCGGCGGGGCCGCGGACGAATCAGGCTAGGGTCCGACGTGTCACTCTTGTGACGAGTGGGTCGCGGCAGCCTGGTGAAGCCGTCATCCGCCTGCGGCGCGACCCGCTAAGCGTTAGACGCGGTTTCCGCGGCCTTCAGTGCGCCGGCCGCGGCCCCGCCCCGGAGGCGCCGATGCGCCTGAGCAATATCAACCCCTGGTCCGGCGCCTCCTACGCGCCGCCGAAGAAGGCCGAAGACGCCGAGGCGGCCACGACCAAGCCGCCCGACGCGGACGACGGCGTCTCGGGCGTACAGGTCCAGCCCGTCGCCTCGGCCGGCGACCAGCCGCCGGACGATGCTCCGTCTCGCGCGCTCGACATCACGATCTGAGCCGCGCGCGCCGGGTATTTACACGGCGCAAACCGGAATCGGGCTCTGTGCCGCCTAGAGCATGATGGGGCCAGGCGGAGTCGCCTGACCACTGAATCATGCTCTAGATTCAAGTGCGAGCGCGATTCAGGGTTCAGATCGTGTCGACCTGAACCCATGGCGCTCCAGGAGACAAGGATCAGGCCCGTGCAGCTCGAGATTGGCGACAAGGCGCCGGCGTTCGTCGGCGCGACCGCAAGCGGCCGGTTCTATTCGCTCGACGCCCAGGCCGGCCGCCCGGCGCTGATCGTCGCCCTGGGCTCGCTGGCGCCGGACGCGGCGCGGCGGGCGTTCGATGCGATGGGCGCGGCGTTGGCGGGCTGCGGCCTCGACCTCGCGCCGATCGCCCCGATGTCGCCCGGCGTCTCCGCCGCCTTCGCCGACCCGGCGGCGCGCGAGGCGCTGATCATCGCCGACGCGGGCGGCCTCGAGAGCCTCCAGATCGACGGACATCCGGCCGTCATCGCGATCGACCGCAGCGGCCGCATCGTCGCGCTGGAGCCGCTGGCCTCGCCCTGCGACGTCGCGCGGATCGCCCGTGCCGTGGCGCCGCTGGTGCGCTCCGGTCCGGCCGGCGCCCGCGCCAGCGCCGCGCCGCTGCTGGTGATCCCGAACATCCTCAGCCGCGCGCGCTGCCAGGCCTTCATCGATCACTTCGAGGCCTCGCCGCACGAAGCCGGCAAGATGGCGTCATACGACGCCGGCGCCGTGCACAAGCTCGACGAGGGCCTGAAGCGGCGGCGCGACATCGAGCTCGTGGCCGGAACCCCGATGCACGCCGAGGTGATGGACGCGATGGCGCGGCGCTGCGCGCCGGAGATCAAGCGCGCCTTCCAGAAGGACGTGGGCTACGCCGACCGCATCCTGATCGCCCGCTATGACGACGACGGCGGCTACTTCAAGCGCCATCGCGACAACGCCCTGCCCCACACCGCCTTCCGCGAGTTCGCCGTCTCGATCAACCTCAACACCCAGGAGTACGAGGGCGGCGAGCTGATGTTCCCCGAGTTCGACGACGCCGGCTACAGCGCGCCGGCCGGCGGGGCGATGATCTTCTCCGCCTCGCTGCTGCACGAGGCGGCGCCGGTGACCAAGGGCCGCCGCTACGTGATCCTGTCATTCCTGAGCAGCACCCCGGGGTAGCTCGTCGCTCCGATGGAGCAGCGCATGGCGACCGAGGACTTCCAGGGCCGGTTCGAACTGCGGGTGAGCGCGCGCGGCCAGGGGCTTGGCGGCAAGGTGATGGCGATGGCCGAGCAGGAGGCGCGTCAGCGAGGCTGCTCGGCGGCCGTGCTGTTCACCATCGTCTTCCAGGCGCCGGACTTCTACGCGCGGCAGGGATACCGCGAGCTGGGGCGGGTCGAGTGCGATCCGCCGGGCCACACCCGCGTCTGCATGACCAAGCGGTTGGCCGCGTCCTAAGCCGTGGTCGACGCGCCGGCGCTGGAGGCGCCGCTGGCGGAGGTCAGCGACAGCAGGCTGGCGGCGGCGGACGCGGTCGAAGACGTGCTGGACGACGCGCCGTAGGCGGAGGCGCTGGGCATGCCGCCGCCGTGGTGATGGTGGTGCATGTGCGACGCGCCGCCGGACTGGCCGTCCTGGTTGTCGAAGCTGTCCAGCGCCGAGGTGATCTGGGCGAGGGTGGCGGCCAGCGTCGAACTGGTGGTCGAAGTCAGCGAGGTCGCGGCGGTCGAGCCGGTGGACAGCAGCGACGCGGCGGCGCTCGAGGTGGAAGACGACGCGCTGCCGAGCCCTTCACCCAGCGCGCTCAGCGCCGTGGTGAGGTCGGAGAGCTCCTGACCCATGCCGGCGGACGCGCTGTTGGCGGCGCCGGCAGCCGCGCCGCCGGCGGCCCCGAGGGCGACGCCGGCCGCGGCGCTCTGCGGGTCCTGCATCGAGGTGAGAAAGTCGAGCGCCGAAGAGGCGAATTGATTGGAGGCGTTGCTGGGCGCGGTCTGAGCCGTCGCGCCGGCGCCCGAGGTCCCGCCGGTCGGCAAGCTCTGCCCGGTCGAGAAGGCGCTGGCGGCCGAGGTTGCCGAGCTCGCGGGCGCCGCCGATCGGCCCGAGAACAGCGCCTCCAGGGCCTGGAGCGCGCTCGAAACGCTTGAACTTACTGGATTAGTCAATCCACCCTCCTTCGCACGGACATCCCGGACCACCTGGACGGCGCCGTCGCGCGGCGCGCCTCGCAAAAGGTCAGCGCAAGGGATGGGCCAGCCCGGCGCGCGCGGCTGGCGAGGCTCAGAAGAGCGAGGCGAGGCCCGTGGTCGAGGACGACGACGAGCCGGCGGTCAGGCGGGTGAGCGCGGCCTGGTAGCTGGCGATCTCGTTGGTGAGGTACTTCGGCGTCGTGCCGCTGGTCTGCGCCTTCTGCAGCGCCAGCACCGCGGCCGGCGTCGCGGCGTTGGCGAGGTTCTGGTAGGCGCTCTCGACCACGCTGATCGCGCCGGCGAGCTGCACCTGGGCGGTCTTGATGTCGGCGCTCGAGTCGAAATCGAGGCTGGAGGGCAGGCCGAGGCCGTAGATCGGCGTGCCGCTGCCCGAGACCCTGGTCACGCCGCTCTTGTTCGTGCTGGTGTCTGCCACCACGCCGGGCTTCAGCCCGAGCGCCGACAGCGCATCGCTGCCCGATGGACCGTCGATCAGGCTGACGGTCGATCCGGGATAGGCCGGCTCGATCTCCAGCGTGGTCGAGCCGGCGGCGCCGTAGGAGGTGGAGGCGTTGACCGCGAAGCCGGTCGCCTGCGAGATCTCCGAGGCGAGCGAGGCCATGGTGTCGGTGTCCTGCACCGTGATCGTCACCGGCGCGCCGCCGTTGACCGAGATACCGAAGCTGTCGCCCGCCTGGACCGGCGTCGTCGCGGTGACCAGGTCCGACACCGGCCCGTCGACCACGCCCTGCGGCAGCCCGAGCTGGTCGAGCACGCTCTCGCCGGTGGGGTCCACCGCGATCGAGGTGGGCGCCACCTGGCCGTCCTCGCCGGTGAAGCGCTGGGCGTAGTCGACCGTCCCGGCGCCGACGTTCAGCGCCGCGACGAAGCCGTCCTGGGCGCCGATGGCCGGCTCGCCGGGCAGATCGCCGGTCGCCGTGCCGGTCAGGTAGACATCGCCGTTGGCCACGGTCATGCCCGTGGCCACGGTATTGCCGGCGCCGCCGTAGTAGGCGATCGCGTCCGACGACGCGGGCGCGAGCCCGGTCGAAAGCGTCGCCGCGAAGGTGTTCATCGCGCCGCTGCCGGCCGCGCTGGTGACCGTGCCCGCGTCGAGGTTCGGGTTGCCGGTGGTCCCGGCCACATAGACGGTCCCGTTCTGCACCGAGAGGCCGGCGATGCCGCCGCCGTTTAGGTCGCCGAGGTTGCGGGTGGCGACCAGGGTCGGCGACGACGGCGTCGAGACGTCGTATTCGTTCACCACCGCATCGCCGTTCTGCACCCCGGCCACGTAGACGTCGCTGCCGTCGACCGCGATGCCGTTGCTGGTGTTGGCGCCGCTGCTGGCGATCTGGGTGTCGGCGATCTGGGTGCCGGTGGCCGAATAGACCTGCAGATAGCTGCTGGCGGGACCGCCGGCGGCCTCGATGCCCGTGCTCGTGTTGGTCTGGCCGGTGACATAGACGTTGCCGTTGGCGTCGAAGGCCACGGCGTTGGCCTGGTTGGGCGTGGCCGCGTCGTCCTGCTGCGTCCAGACCTGATCGCCCTGGGAATCGTAGACGGAGACGAAGCTGTTGGCGCCGGTCGGGTCGCTCACCGTCTGGTCGGCGGTCAGCGAGCCGGTCACCGTGCCGGTGATCGCCACCTGCGAGCCGTCCGGCGAGACCGCGAGCGCGAGGCCGCTGGCGCTCGCGGCCGAGCCGAGGTCGGTGGAGAAGATCAGCTGGCCGGCCGAGTCATACTTCTGCAGCGCCACGTCCTGGCCGCCGGCGGGCGTGGTTCCGCTGGTGGTGGTGTTGACGTCGGCCAGCACATAGACCGATCCGTCCGGCGCGACCGCGGTGGCCTGGATCGAGTTGACCCCTGAGCCGAGCGACGTGTTGGAGATGGTGTCGGCGGTGGCGTCGGCGCCCTGGCTGGGCCCGACGACGCCGTCGCCGCTGGCGTTCAGCTTCAGCAGCTGGCTCTGCGCGTCGGCCGCGACCGTCTGGCCGCTGCTGCTCACGCTCGAGGTCTGGTTGCCGACGATCTGGCCGACATAGACCGCCGCGCCGGTCTGCGGCGCCGACAGGGTGATGGTCTCGGCTGGGTCGGTGTTGAGCTGCAGCGCCCAGGACTGGTTGCCGGCCGAGACGGTGACGGTCTGGTTGCCCACCGTGTAGGTGTCCGGCACGGGTGCGATCGTGTCGGCCGAGAAGCTGGCGAACACGCCGGCGGCGGAGAGCTGGCTGTTCATGTAGGAGACGACGTTGCCGATGGTGCGCGGCGTCGAGCCCATGCCGGCCAGGTTGATCGGCACCGTCGTCGCGGCCTGGCCGCCGATCTGGGCGTTCACGTCGAACGAGACATTGCCCTCGAAGGCCGGGACGACGGCGCCGGAGTTGCCGGTCGTGTTGAGCGCGGGGGTCGTATAGGAGGTCGGCTGCGAGGGCGTGCTCACCGACGTGGTCTGGGTCGACTGCACCGAGCCGCCGGTCAGCTTCAGGTTCTGGTAGGTGGTGTCGCCGAGGTACTTGTCGAGCTGCGCCATGCCGCTGGTGAACGCCGTCTGCAGCTGGCTGAGCTGCAGGCTGGAGACGTTGCTTTTGCTGGCCTCGGTGGCGATCGAATAGAGCGTGTTGAGCCCCGAATAGAGGGCGAAGAGCTTCTTGTAGTCGGCGCTGGCGTTGGGCAGGTCGAGCTGGGCGGCGCTGGGATTGAACAGCGACTCGCCGCTCATCGCCTGCTTGACCAGCTGGGCCTGGGTCGGCTGCCCGGTCTCGTTCCATGGCGCGGTCGGCGCATAGAGCGTCGTGGCGGCGCTCGACGAGGTCGCGGTCGACGAGCTGGTCGACGTCGATGTCGAGGCGGCGTTCGGGTCGGTCCCCGACCCTCCATAGAAGGACTGGTACCACCCGAGTAGCACGCTGGTGCTGATGCTGCCGGCCACTCGCCCTAAGCCTCGTCGTCCAATCCGGTTTTCCGCAGCAAGGATGATGCCGCGGGCGGCGCTTACGGCGGGTTAAGGCGGCGGGAAAAACGCCCGCTAGCGGAACAGCGACAGGATGGTCTGCGGGGCGCCGTTGCCGATCGACGCGTCGCCGAGGGAAAGCTGCTGCTGCACCTGCAGGGCGGCGAGCCGCGCGCCGTCGCTGTCGAGGGTCGGGTTGACCAGGCTTGAGCCGCTCGACGAGAGTCCGGCCTGGGCGACCAGCGCCAGGTTGGACTGGATGGAGTCGCTCTGCGCCGAGAGCTGGGTCACAGCCTGGCCGACGTTGTCGAGCGCCGTATCCAGCTGATCGGCGAGGCTGGCGGCGGTGGCGGGGTCGGCGAGGCTGGCGTTCGCCGGGAGCCCGATCAGCGGGCCGCCGAGGGACAGGTTGACGCCGGTGAGGCTCGCGCCCGGCGCCTGCTGCGCCGACGCCCGGCCGTTCACCGAGCCGTCGATCAGGTTGACCCCGCCGACCTGGGCGCTGGAGACCGCCGCGGCGATCTGCTGCAGGTCGCTCTGGAAGCCGGCGTTCAGCGCCGCGAGGGTGTCCGTCCCGACGTCCGGGTTGGAGGCGCTGACCGCGTCCTGGCGCATCTGCGACAGCAGGCTGGCGATGCTGGTCCCGGCCGCGACGCCCGCGTCCGCGAGCGAGGCGGAGGTCGACAGGCCCGCCGAGAGGCCGCTCAGCGCCGCGGTGGCGCCGCCGCTGACGTCGATGATCGAGGAAGCCGTCGCGCCCGACGAGGTGGCGTCGAGCAGCGACGTCGTGTCGCCGGCGTTGGAAGTGGAGGCGGCGCTGGACTGGCTGGTCAGCGCTTCCAGCATCGCGAGCGCTGAGGTCGAGCCTTGGATATTGATGGTCATTCGGAGCCCCTGAACGGCCTTCTGGCCGCCCGCAATCGACGCGTCCGAGGCTAGGGCCGAGATCGTGAGCGTATGGTTAACGCCGTCTCAAGCGCAAATGCCGCCGTCGCGGCGGGCGACGTCGGCTGAGGTCGTCGTGACGACCGATGCGGCGTCCAGCCGCCTATGTCTGGCGCCAAGGCCTCGTCAGCTGACCGAGTTGATGATCGATCCCGGCGTGTAGTCCGGGCTCGTCCGCATCGCGAGCAACTGTTCCCTGGGGATCTGGGAGACGACTTCGCCGGTGGTCGGGTTGATCGTCATGTAGACGAAGCATCCCGCCGCCTTGTCGTCCTCGATCACCAGTCGCAGGTCGGAATCGCTTCCGGACTGCGCGGGTGAAGCCTGGCTGGTCCCCGACCCCGCCGAAGCGGGCGCCTGCGCGGGTTGCGCGGGCGCCACGTCCGGCGAGACGCCGGGGATCGGTGCTGTGCTGGTCATCTTTCCTCACCGCCGGCGCGCGCCGGCGTCTCCGAAAGAGGGTTGGGCGGCGAGAGCGGGGTGAGCCCCCGCCGCCCGCTTAGCCCTAGCGGAAGAGACTCAGGAGCGCCGAAGACGAGGAATTGGCGATCGACAGGGCCTCGATGCCAAGCTGCTGCTTGGTCTGGAGGGCCTGCAAGGTCGCGCTTTCCTTGGCCAGGTCGGCGTTCACTAGGTTGCCGATGCCGGTCGTCAGCGTGTCCTGAAGGTTCGACACGAAGTTGAGGTGCGTGTCGAGCGCCGAGGACGAGGTGCCGAGACTGGCGAGCGCGTTGTCGACGTTGGACAACGAAGCTTCCACCGCCGACAGGGCGCTTGCGGCGGCCGTCGTGGTGCTGATCGTCGCCGTCGCGGCGAGGGTGACGATCGTGCCCCCCAGCGACAGGTTC
>Ga0302325_10018006_pt1 | contig 14902 bp, 1 predicted proteins | sample Palsa_T0_2_FD_201948 | JGI IMG/M metagenome (GOLD analysis project Ga0302325, IMG submission 201948) | Peat permafrost microbial communities from Stordalen Mire near Abisko, Sweden - Palsa_T0_2 | ecosystem: Environmental > Terrestrial > Soil > Palsa > Peat permafrost | place: Sweden: Abisko... | reverse complement strand
CTTGCTAGTTTACCCTTTATTATATTAACCCCTAATAACCTACTATTATTTATTATTCGATACTTATATATCTTTAATACCTGGTCTAAAGGGAAAGCTTACTTTAGATTTAGCACTATATGTAAACCCGGTTAAATAGTCGAAAACTAGTAAAGGCTTTATATTATGCCTCTTATACATTGCAGCTACTAGCAATACCTACACAGCCGGCTCCTACTCGCCTTTAGCTAAAGCCATGTTAGAAGAATAGCATATATCGATAGTCAAGATCCTTCTTAGTATAATAACGTTTTATATCGGATATGCAATTGCTCTTATAATCTTTGCGCCTTTTAGCGAGATTAAGGGACGTTATCTTGTGTTTTTAGGCGCTAGAATCGTGTACTTAAGCGCTCAAATTTGCTATGCAATTACCGGGAGCTATTTTAAAATGCTCTTTTAGAGATTTTAGACTAGTGTCGGCAGCTTAGTGCTCTCGATAGTAGCTAAAGGTATTATAAGTAACTTATATTAAAAAGACGATTGTAATGCTTTAATAGCACTATTTTCCGGGGCTTTAACATTTGGCATAAGACTTAGCCCTTTAATCTCCGGACTTTTTGCTAATTAGAGATAAGCTTTCTAGGTTTAAGTAATTATATGCAAGATTTAAGTTGCTACCTTTGCAATCTTTTTCAAAGAGATAAGGGGAAGTATTCTCCTTAATTAAAAGGCTTAAGCTTTAAATAAGTATTACGAGGAGTACAAGCAAGCTAAGTATTTTCTAAGAGAGAGGATAAGATAGCAAATGCAAGCAAATATAAACCGTCAATCTATCGCAAGAATGCTTTGCACTTCTATTTACCGGCTATTTCGTAAGTTATATACATTTCCTTTTAGCGTTACTAATATTTTAATTAAATCTTCTCTTTATTAAGCTAACTATCATCCTCTTCTCTCTCTAGCTCTTATTTGCTTAATCTATTCTCTACTTGACCTTTAGCTTAATACCTCTCTTATTTACTACTTCTTACTACTTCACTTCCTAGCAATCTAGCGCCGTCTTCTTAGCGATATGCCTTAAGTCTATAATCTTAACCCTAATAGCTATCTCTAAAGCTTTACTATTTAAATAGCCTCTCTAGTAAGTAAAACTAATTAAGGTACTTAAAGCTAGCTTATACTTTACTTGTATAGAAAGTCTCCTCTTGCTTATTAGATTGCTTTAGCTAAGATAAACTTAATCCGATCAAATCCCTTAAATTATTCCTGCATTAGTAGTAAGCTATGTGATAATAAGCATTACAAGTATTTACCTAGCAAGCTTTAGTTATTTAATTAACACATATCCTTAATACGTAAGCTTCGCCTTCGCTATATAATTATTCTATTAATACAAGCTTAAGCTATTATAAAAGTTTCTTATCGCATATTTAAGTCGGATAATACTAAGTAAAAGTTTAGCCCCAATTACTACTATTATATTTAAGAATATTACTTTTTTAAGGGCATTAAGTCTTCTTAGCAGCTTAATAAGTAAATCTTGCATCCTATTAAAACATCGACTAACAAACTTACAAAGGGCTTTCTCCTAGCAATTATCCCTTAGCTTTTAATCTTATATAGCCCCCGAATTTGTATGCAGTCAAAGTTTACAAAGATAAGCTAAAATTGCAATGCTATTAGCTAAACCCATCTTCTTAAGTCTAATATAGTAGAAAGATAAGGGTAAAAACATTAGAGTCTAACTCTAAGCCTCGCAAATAAACGGCCTAAGAGTCTAGCAATAAATATATCTAGCTAAACAAAGAGGGCTTATAGAATAAATTATAAATATTACTTGCATTAAGCGGGGAACACCTTCTCGATTAAATTTGTAAAACTTTATCTAGTAAAGTATAGCAGCAAATTATTAAATATATTTTAGTCGATATGCTAGTCTATTATGCTTACTTACGAATTTGTTTCTTTCTTTGTTAGCACACTTAAGATAAGGAGGTCTTGCAAATGCTAGCCTTAGTCTTATTAAAATGTCCCCGGTCGTTTATAGCCGAGCTAATATAAGGATTTATGCATTACTTTAAGTAAAACCCCTAATTAAGAGTCTAAAACCTTATAAATATCCCCTAAATCCTCCTCCTTAAAAGATTTTATCGTTTATCTTATATCTTGCATATAAAAGGGGCTTAATTGCAAACCTAAAATGCTTAAGTAAAGCTCGACTGCTATATCGTTAACGCGTATTACTAGTCACAATACTAGTAGCGCTTTTAGCAGATTTGCAAATTCAAATGAAGACTAGACTAAGATCTTAGATAAGGCTAATTGTAAGAGGGTTTAAAATAAAATTGCTTAAAGGAACTATTGTAAGTAATTTCGCAAAACTAGAGACTTATAGCTAATATAAACTATAAGAAAGAAGCTTAAGAAGCGTCTCGAAAATCTCGAGAGAAAGGCGGGGTTATCTTTAGTCTTATTACCTTAAATATAAGCAAAGCTACAATATTAACAAGATTAAGAGAGGAGCTTAGAGATTATCTACTAATAGCTACCTCCTAAACTCTTGCAAAACTAGCATATATAGCTAATAGGAGATAACCTTATATTTAGACACTAATTTTAGCAAGAAAGATCTTTAACAAGTCCTCTTTTTGCATGCCACGCGTATTAATAGCCATATTATCTATTTTTAGGGGGTTAATTCGGATATTATCTTAGTCCTATTCTTGTTACAATTCTTTAAACGACACACTTTTACTAGGGCAATCTAATAAGCTTATTTAATATAAGCTATCCGGAAATCGGCCACAAATCTCGCAAATATAAAGATGCAAATTCTTATATAAGTATAATCCTTATAGTTTTAATAGTTGCTAACTAGCATTTGCGGACTCTTTCTCTTTCTTATTCTTACAAGCATTTGACAACTTGCTTAGAGTTAAGTTACTAATACCTAATAACATTATTACAAATATAAGTTATAAGAATAAGAAGAAGAGTTTATTTAGGGTTATACAAAACAAGGATTTGTTATCATAGAAAATTAGTTAATTCTTGCTATAAATACTTACAAATTAGCTTTAAGGAATGAAAATTGATCCAAAAAATAGCTAATTTGCATTCTTAGACCCGATAGCTTACTATTTGCATTTCTCTTACTTCTTAATTAGTCTTAGTAGTGTCTTAAATTTTAAATATATTACTATTTAAGATTATTATAAGATTGTATTGCTTAAATAAATAGTAAAAAAGATTATTTAATAATCGAGATACCCGAATGTATTTATATCAAAAAAGCGCTAAGTACCTTACATTAACGTAATTAAATGTGTAAAAGCAAGCTTAAAATACTATAATCCTATATATACTTTACTTTGTTTAAGGACTACCTCCTTTCGCTTTATATAAACTTAGCTATACGAGCCTAAAGACTATTATAATTAACCCGGACCGCATTTTTAAGTAAGTAATATAATGCCAAATCTTGCAAATAATTGGCCTTACCTTCTCGATTAGCTATAATTGCCTTGCTTAAAGCCTCGACTTATCATATCACCAAATATTAGCTCTTACCTTTAACCCCTTCGGAATAAACTTAGCAAACTAATTTCATTATATGCCCTCTTAAATGTCGTTTTTTACCCGCTTATCTTTTTTAGAGTTCCTAATTTCCGAAAATCTTTAGCAATATTATTCTACTCTTTGCCTTCGCGTTTCTAGTTAAAGAGGAGCATTTTCTTATTTTAACTCTCTTTCCACTTCTCAAACTCTTTAGCTTTTAAATTATCGAGATGTGAATTTCTAGTTATATAGTCAATATCGAAAATGTTATCCCTTATAAGGTTAATCGCTAAGTCGATAGTTAATAGTCTATTAATATAAGAATTAAATGTGTGACTAAGGCTATAAAAGGTCTCGTCCTTTATAATATCGGGCGTAATTTGTTTATTAAGATAAGATTTGCAAGATACAAAACTTGGCTAAACGTTATTAGAAGCATCATTTGCTATAGTATTATCTATCGCCAAGTTAAGAGACATTTAGCCGTCGAAGTAAGCATCTTATGCTATAAAATCTAGCTAAACTTAGTTAAGAATAGCATTAGCTAAGGGGTTTACTATAATATTAGTTCCTAAGTTAAATGTTATAGCTTTGTCGGGATACGGGATATAAGTTGCGTCGCCTAAATAAACTTGATTTTAAAAAGTATCGTCTACTATAGCGTTAATTGTCTAGCTTAGCTTCGTTTTAAGTGATATATTAAGACTTAAAATAGAATTTTTTTAAGGGGCTTATATAGCACTTACTTCCTCTTTAACCCTCGTATAAATGCTATTAGCGCACTATTTACAGCCACTAATAAGGCTTATATTAATATCGAATCGAGATATTAATTTCTTCTTAGCTGCTAAGGAGATCTGAGAACTATTAAAGAAAGGGAAGTAGCTTAGCGCGCTAAAAAAAAAATATACATTCTATTCTCGGAAAGGCTTTTTATTTGATATTGCCCTACAAAAACTAAAGAGATGCTTACGTTATCCTCTTTTAAATGTTGCTAACCTTAACCCGCACTACTTAATAGCGACGCTTTTTAGTAAGGATATAAATAATTATTGCTATAATATTAGATTTTAAAAACTGATTTTAGCTATGTTATGCCTATAAACTTTAAAGGCAATTAGCACATTTATAAGCATTTTGTTATAAGATTCCCCGAAAATTAACTTATTTATAAGGAAGACGGGGAAACTAGTAAGAGAAACCGATAAAGGGGGAAATTATTATTAAAGGGTTTAGTTATATAAGCTATAAAAGTTTATTTAATTAGATTTTGACATCTTATATGTGAAGATTTGTTAACAAATCGATATAAGCGAGAAGGCAAGGCTCGCTAAGCTAACGTTTATTACATAAGCTAGGACAAGATGCCGGATAAGAGTTTAGATTTTATGCTATTAGTATATAAGACTTAGGCTAAAACACTACTCCCTTGCCTAACCTCTACAATTTACCGAATTTACTTAATAAGTTCCCTAGTTAAACGGGCGGGTCTAAACGGCTCGCCGACTTATAAGAGGGACAAGAACAAGTTTGTCGGTCTTGGCGAGATTGTGGAAAAAAAAATTTATACTTATTAAGGGATTATCGAATTTGAAAATTTTACAAGTTTATTAAGGGAAGTAAGACTTTGAAATTTTCCGATAATATTAATATTTAACGATTTTTTGAACGTTAATTTTAAGTTTATATAAGGGTTAATTATATACTTTTGCCGAGGTTACATTACCAAATCTATTTTTAGGGCAAATAATCTACTTCGGGGCATCTAGCCTTACTAATAATAGCCCCTAATAACCGATTAATAGAGGTTAATTAGCAAGGAGTAAAAACTCGATAAATTTAACTACCTTACCTACATTATTACTAATCTTAGAAAAATTGCAAGTTATATAGCATATGATAAAAGTCGGGGTATAAAAACGTTTTCGTCTATAAAGATACTTGCTCTTGTAGTAATATAGTATAGTCGGGAAAATCATTACCCCTCGAAGATTAACTCCTCGGAGATTAACTCCGCTAGCCAATTGCAGTGTTAATTGTGGCGATAAATGTGCAGCTCAAGTATAAAGGGCTATTTTAATTGCCTATTAGTAAAGCAAGAAAGTAAAGCCGACCTTCCTCTTTTACGCGTACGCAATCCTTTCCTTACTTAGTAAAGTAGCTAATAAAGGTTAGCGGCTACTTTGCTCCGAGTAAATTCGCGCTACTTAATTCTCAACTTAGCTCTTTAATATCTCATTTTAGGAGTAAGGTTAATAACTATTAAAATAAGTATTATTTGCCAAATCTTGCTCCCTATTTATGCCTTATAAACATCCCGACTCTAAATTCTTTTTGTGTATAAAAAATAGTATGCCAACTTTTCTTTCTTTCTTTTTACTCCCGAAAGAGCTTCGATTGAAAATCTGGGGCCTCGCTCTTCTAAGACCGTGTATTATCGAACAAGTCTAAAACTAGTCAAAGGCGCAATGCGAATTCGTTTATAATATATTAGCTATGCTTTAAGCTAGCTTTAAAGCTCGAATAAAGTTTTTAAGATCTTTAAATAAACTAGTCGCATCTTTTGCATATTAATGCATTATAGACGTCCGGCTATTTTACTTTTGCTATAAGCTAGATACAATTTATATTCCACGTTAATATTTATTCGACTTCCGTCTAAGCTAACTTGCTACTTATTATAATATAGTCCAAGATTTCGACTTATAAATTATGCGTGAGTGCCTTTGCTTTCTCTAAATAAACTAAGGGATAAAACTATACTAGTAGCAAGGCTCTTATTAGGTAAGCCTACCCCTCCTTCGTTTATTCCCTCGTCTCGAGACATTTACACTTGTCGTTACAATTTCAAAACTAGCTTAGGAAGATAATAAAAAAGAAACTCTATTAGACATTATTAAGAGACATATTACATTACAATTCTTAGTTAAATAGACTTGTTATCTAAAGTAGCGCGTGCCCTTACTTAACTTTTACTATAAGAAGGATAGCATTAACTAGAACATTTGTTTTATATTAAAGAGCTTATTGCCCGAAAATCGCAATAATACTCGAATAATATATAATTAAGCTAGCAAATGAAAACAATTAACTTAAATAATAGGACTACTTACTAAGCTTATATTTATTATTAATGCTAAACCCAAAAAGCAACTAACAAGAATTGCTATAATAAAAATCCAAATCCTTTACTTCCCTTTTAATATATATACCAGAGCAATAGCAAGCGAAGGCTTATCCCCCTTATATGTAAATAGATCCTCGACGCTATAGTATACCTCGTCGCAACTTAATAGCTAAAGAAGCTTTTTGCAAAGGATAAATAATGCGTTAGCTTTAACTACTAAAATCCTTTTATCTTTACCTTATAAAACTAATATTTTACACTTTACGCATACCTTTCTCAAGTCGTTAATAGTAAGTAGAAATAACTGTAACGTAGTAACTTTAGCAATAAAAACTTCCCCTATTAAAGAAGGTTTTATAAATTCGACGCTTAAAGATTTCGTTAATAAGTAAAAAGTTAAGGCGCCTCGATTGCAGTATTCGGCGCAACCCTTATCAATTAAAGCAGCTAATATACTACTATAAACTAAGCTAGTATAGCTAGTATAAGAAGAGTCGAGATAAAATATAAAGATAGCAGTCTTCTTAGTTCGTTCGATCTAAGTCCGTCGTCTTATATTAAGCAAGGCAAGTGTACTAAGCCTTTGAGGGAGCGCTATAATCTCCTTAAATCTTAATATAAATTTTATACGCTTCACGAAAGAATGCTTATTTTAGCTGCTTAGAGTTTCCTTATACGTATAATTTATAGTGTATATCGAGCTAAGCAAATCTTGTTAAAGAGTTTAGCGTTTAAGTTTTAAAAGACTACATTCTTTTACCTCTATTATAAGATATATTTAAGATGCGAGAAATTTAATTAAAGTTTTAGTTTATATAAGGACAAATTACTCTTTTTGCACTATTGCAAATATAGCGCTAAATCACATGCTAAAAAGAGAAGATTTAATTTGCTCTCTTTACCTTGCCTAGTAGCTTTTAACAGCGCACCCCGGTTATAAAAGGGCTTATACTATTAATTTTAGCTTATTGTCAAATCAAATAATAGCAGGTCCGGCAAGAATAGCATAGCTCTAGTTACCCTTTCTTTGGGTAGATTTTAGTCTTTTATAGCTATGCTTTTTAAAGTTAATTTGTAAGATAAAACCTCTCTCCCCTTTTGCCTCGACTTTTTCCCGATATTCCTTTATAAGGATCTCTTTGCCCTAGTCTTCTCGATATCGCTCGGAAGCTTATTTTAGGTTCTAGGATTTGCAATCTGTTAATAGTATTAGCAAGTAAAATATGGCTCCCGGCTGCTTACTTATAATCTAATAGATATTTTACGTTAAGTTCTTTATAGTTTTAAACGAGTAAAATTAATTCTTCTCGGGGTTGCGTATAAGGGTTAGCACCTTAAAACCACACAAGTCTTATATGTCGTAAGACTTGTTATTATAACCCTCTTTCTATTTCTATTGTTATATATTCCGTTCTTTCGTCGTTTAAGGCGCTATAGCATAAAAGGTTTATATATTTAAGAAGACGCTTGCTTAAATTGGTTAAAGGTAGTTATAATAAGCTAAAAATAATTTGTAATACCGGAGGGGCTATTTTTGTTATATGCCCATTTTTAAGACTCGACTAAAATAGCGCTTATCTTTAAAAATAGATTTATTTTGCGTTAATAATATAGCACTAAGTAAGATTAGCACCTTTATTATTTGACTTATATAATTAATTATAAACATTAAATAGTAGTATGCTACTGCCTTTATAATTTTTATGCTTGTCTTTTTAAAAGAGACAAATATATAAGGCAAAACAGATATTTAAGGAAGTTAAAAGTAGTAAAGCTTAGCGCCTTAACTAGATTATAGAGAGGTAAGTTTGAAGTATAGCTATATAGTTTTAAAAGAAGAGCTTAAATGGGATTTCCACGGCTTATATAATATTAAAAATTACCCCCGGAGCTAAAACTAGCTCTTTTAATAATATAGTGCCCTTATCTTAGCAGAGTAAGGAGATTATAAAGATATTACTTGCTAAACCTAAAATTAAATTAATAATAATCTTGTAAGAAATAAATATAATTAGATTTAAGAAGTTAAAACCGCGTCTTACGCTTTAGACATCCGATAGACCCTTAACACTTACCCCCCTTAACTTTAAAAATGCCCGCGACAAAGAGATAATAAAAACTGAGGCGACTAATAAAAGACTACAAGCATCTAAAACTACTCCTCTTAACCTCTCTAAAATTATTAAGCAACAAATAAGGGTAAATAGCCGATTAAGGCAATAGCTTTTACACGAATACTAAAAGTAAACGCTAGTCTTATATTTTAGTAAACGAGCGTCGGAAATACTTTAGCAAGCTATAATTAAACTTTAAAGGCTTTAGACTAAAATGGATAATTATTAAAGAGGAAACAAATAAGCTAAAGCAGTGCATAACTTTGTACTTATTAATAGATTAAAGTAAAGGCTAAGTTAGTTCTTTAACAATATTAATATAATGCTTTTAGGTACTATTATAATATAACTATACTATACTAGTATTATTCTTAGTCTCTTATTATTAAGCCTATTATGTTATTATGCAGTTAAGTATATTACTAGTAGTAAAATAACTAAAAAGGTATCTTAAAGCAAGCATATATTTTAATGTATATAAGCTATTTATTTATCTACTCCCAAATCCTCCTAATTTTTCCTCTATAATATAAGCTTCTTTAGGAAATTTACTAGAGGTGGTAATTTATTATATAAGGGAGAGAGCCTCCTAAAAGTGCGTTTTCTCGAACACTTATTATCGGGCAATTTTACTTATCTATTTAAGGAACTCTTTGCTAATAGTTTAGTAGCTATATAATTTATAAGAGTTTCTTCCGGCCTATAATTAAGGTTTATCGGAGGAGATAACCTCTCCCGTATAAGAGACGGATCTTATAAGCTTTGTCTTAACAAGGAGAGCATATTATAAGGCAATTATAATTCCTTAGTAATATAACTCGGCGGCGATTCCTTTAGCCCCGGAGTAGAGTAATAGTAGTAATAAGTCTCGTATATAATTACCCGACATGCTAGTCTTATTATTTTATTAATTGCCTTTGCGCATTTTAACCTTAAGCAAATGCTAAGTTTAAAGACTTGGCCTAATCTTAGTAGATGCTAATTATAATATCTTTTCGATCGGGGTTTGCTATAAAGGGAACAAATATGCTTAGCTAAAGTAGGCTATTAAAAATGTCTTAATTGCAAAAAATGTTAATAATTTATCAAAAACGTATTTCTCCTCCGAAAAACTTAAATGCTAAGTATACAAATTTAAGACTTTACAAGCACATTTACCGAGGATAACTAAGCTTTAAGTTTATTTTAAATCCTAGTTTTAGATCTCTTCGGAGAGAATCTAATTCCGGCTTCTATATTTCCTAAAATAGCTTACTAGCGATCTCTAATTGCACTAAGAGCCAAATTTGGCTTTTGCTTAAGAGCTTATTTCGATTCTTACTTGCGTTAAAGTTATATAATGCTTTATATCTTTTATTTAACAAAAGAATAGCATTTTCACTTCGAGCATCTAACTACTTTATTTACTATAAAGCGTTACAACTATAGCTACTAGCTTAGCTTTAGCATATACGGCAATAAAACTTCCCTTCTCGAATTTGATAAGCTTTAAATACTTACTTATTACTTGCAAGATTTAGATATGCAATAGCCTAGTCTTTTTGTGTTAATTAGTAATGCATTAAAGTCATCGGCTCTTCAAGAGCTATTTGGGATTAAAAAGGCTTAAAAGTTTAAAAGCAATTGATATGCTAGCGAAATATATCTTTACTTTAATCCTTTTAGCATTTTTAATAGCAAACCGATCCTTATTGTAGATAGTGACCTCCCTTAATAAGACTTATAAACAAAGGGACCTTCGAACTAGAAATGTTATAAAATAACGAGACAAGCTTACCCTAAACTTGCAAAGTTGTGCAATACTTTAAATAAAAGCACAAATAGCATTTATTCCCGTCTCCTTTTGCCCTTTATAAACGTCTTTTGCTTCTTTTCTGCTAACCTTAGCAGTTTTAGACAAATTGCGCAGCATCTAGCCAAATAGCTAAAGAAAGGTTAACTGTCGACAATTCTAAAAAGCATATACTTTAAAGTTATTATTATAACCGAGAAGATACTTCTAAGAGGCAAGCGAGAGAAGGAAGCTAGAAAGGCCTTCCTCTTGCTATTAAGAGAAGAAATAACACACGACTTGTCTAAGTAAATCTCGGACTTTTATATCGTCGCTCTTTTCCCGGTTTATAAGGTCTCTTTTAAAGCTCGATATAAACGCTTAAAGGAGTGTCTTTTAAATAGATTAAATGAAGTATAAAGGAGAAAAGAAGATACTTGTACCTTATTCTTTGCAACACATTTTGCTACTCTTTTCCGATATGCTTGCAACCACTTTTCTTAACCCTTTAAAGAGCTATTTGATTTCGTTATAGCCTCGAGGAACTAAAATCTTATTACTAAAGACTTAGCTAAGCATATATCTAACCTCTTAAAGCATATAAAGTCTGCAAAAGAGCTAATAGAGTTTGCAATCCTAGTTATCGCATTAAGCTTCCTCTTAGACAATTATCCTCTAAAAAGTCATAATAGGCAAATATTCATCTATTTCCCGGTATATAAAGCTAATTACACTTAATATTTGACCTTAAATTAATCTTTCGAACCTTATATAAAGATTTACTTCGTTATATAAGTAAGTTTAAAGTAATAGCGTTTAAAGGATCTTTAGATGTAGTCCTCTTTACTAGATTTATTAACGGGATTAAAAGCTAGTTAAGAGAACTTTTTAAACAATTAACTTATAGCGGGAAAGCTTTAGCAAATATTTATAAAAGTACTCTTCGGCGTTTTGCAAATCGTTAGCGCAATATTTATAATAGTAGCACTTATTATTCTTGCTTATAACATAGACTGCAATTTGGCCTAAAATGCAAATATATTAACTGCGAAAACTGTATTATAGTATTTAGAGACAATTGCAAAGACGACCCTTATAACTTTAAAATTTACAACTATTTCCTTTATAAGGCAAAGATATTAAAAGAGATAGTTATAAAGGTTTATCCCCTAACTACTAAAGTTAAGGGGGTCTTATGCGTTAATAGAGGAAGGACACAAGGGGTTATTCCTTTAAGATTTATAAAGAGGATAAAGGACCGGATAAAGGAACTTATTAAGGTGCATATCCCGCTATAAAGGTTCTTTAAGTTAGCATTCGAGATTAGTTCAAGTATATTTAAATTAGCAAAACTTTACAAGATTATATACTAACTATTCTAAGGGGTTTAATCGTTATAGCACTATTTATTAAAGGGTTATCTATTAATAAAGCTAAAGAAGTGTTTAAGAAGTTAGCAAAAGTTGCCTTTAAACCTTAAAAAGTTTTACATATCCCTTTTATATCCCGTATATATAAGCTTGCGAAGTTATACTTAGCTAATAGCTTATACTTAGCAAAAAATATCGAAGCTACATTAAAAGCAGTCTTCGGAAAGGACAAGAGCATCTTAAATTACTTATATGCAACTTTTATAAGTGCCCGAGTAAGTTTGCCCGTCGCTATTATCCGTAAGCTATTAAGCTGCATTTTTACTAACTATAATAGGGTAAGAACCCGAGACGAGGATTAAGGTAAGCCTCCTTAAAAACTACTTAAGTTTATCGAATTAATTAAGAGCAAGTTATTATGTTATATAGCCGGAAGATAGCTATAGAAAAGTACTATTATAAGAAATGCAAGTAGTCCCTAGTTGCTCTTTTAAGTGCCAACTAACACGACAAGTAGTGCAAGATTTGCAAGCGTAGCACTTGGGTTTGCCACGCTCCCCCTCCCTTTAATAATGCTATATAAATAACTATATCTTATAAGTTTTTCCCGCCTAAAAAGATAAACGGGGTTAGCACATTCTAAGACGCAAGACCTCTCTAAAATAATCCGCTTATTTCGGCACTTTTAAAAGTAATAGCCATATTCTTAATAATTAAAGAGCCCGACTTTATAATTTCGCTAAGCACAAGTACTCCGCGCACGACAAGTAGCAAGCTATTTATGTCTATTTCTAGTCCTCTTAGCCTCTAAAAAGATAAAGCTTTTCTTAGATTATAGCGCATGTTTTAAGAGCAAATGCGTAACTAGCATATCAAACAAGTCTTCCGAACTTACTTTAGATATTATCGGCTCGACACCGAGTTCGACGGCGAGCTACTAAGGCTAAATAATACTAAAAGTATATATAAACTTAAACTAAAAGCTTAAAAAGATAGTTTAATATCTAAAGTTATTAATAATATAGCACGTTATACTATTGCATCTAAATTTTACTTCGAACTAGACTTAATCTTAGAAGGATGTAATAGAGAATACACAAGTGCTAATGTCATCTTGTGCTTAATACGCCGAGGCGATCTTGCATTTAAGGTTTTGCTTAATTAGCTCTCTAAATCCTCTATTACCTTTTATTTAAATAATTGTCTTATCCTTAGAATAGTCGGCGACCGTTCCTTTATTAGCAAAGACGGGAACTTTCGAAAACGAGTTAAGCTAAGTGTTAATAGCAAATTTACACTATCCCTCAAGTAAGGCGATTCCGAGCCGTGTAATATTAGCGGATTGCTATATTCGATAAAGAGGTTAATTATAGCACAAGGTTTAAATGCTCATTTTAGGAGAGCTAATTATAGCAAGCAAAAGAAGTCGGTAGATACTAAATTGCGTAAGAAAAAAAGGCAGCGCATTTGATAGTGTCTTATGTACTAAAATAGTTAGATAAAGCATAAGCAAATAGTTATTCTAAAATAAATAAACTCTAAGCTAAACTTACTAATAGACTAATTAGCTGCTTGGCCCACAGTTTTAGCTTTATTGTTCCCGGCATCCAAGTCTTAATATTTATATCAAAGAAAGAGTAATTGATAATTGTGTAGTAAGACCTTAAAATACCTTAAAGATATACCCCCTTATTTATAAGCTATTGACTATTTACTTAAGCAAAGCTATAGCTAAGAAATAAGCTAGCTATTCTCACGATTTGAATTATCTATTTTGTTTAGTGAAAGAGCAGAAGTTTAAACTCTTATAAGGGCTTAACGCACCTCGCAAAGTCTTTAAAGGTTTATAGAATGCTATAGCCCTTATATCGGCCGACGCAAATTCGATAAAGTTTAAATTCTTCCCTTACCTTAACTCTTTAAGCTTAATAGTAATCGAAAATCTAATTTATTATAAAACTTAAAGATAAACATTTCGTCAAGTAAATCCCTTTGCTCTTTAGCTTTACATTTGATAAAGGAAGTAATAAAGAGAGGGTATAGTGCTACTAATAAGGATAAGGATTTAGTAATAGTTTTTTCGGCTAAAGAAAGGATCGATTTTAAAGGATTTAACTCTTTTTTTATAAAGGACAAGTAAGCTTTTTAAAAGGGTAAAAATGCTAGGGGATCAATTTTATTAATATTATGTCACGTGGTCTTTAGCTAGTTTTCGTTAAGCTATTTGTGCTGCGCGCTATATTTAAAAACTTAATTTGCGTAAACCCGATTTTAAATGCAATATGCTATAACTAAATTTGCTATAATCGTGTTTTAGCCTTTAAAGTTCTTAAATAAGATATATAATTTAACGATATTTGCTAATAAAGAGGTGCTTATTGTAATTTTATAGCTAATACCCACTTTCCTCGGTTTAGTAAAAAAGGCCGCTTGCGATGCTTATAATAAAATAATCTTTGCTAAAGAGAAACTGGTTAAACTTGACTTTATTAGTAGCTATAAAGATGTATATAACAAATTTAAAAGAAGTTATTTAGACAAAGTTAGTAAAGTATATTATTTATAGCGCTAAAGCTAATGATTTTCTTATAAATTTAACCCGGTTCTTTTATTGCTATAATCCTCGATTTAAACAAAATCAAATTATAGTAGCAACTAACGCTATAAGTCTTAACCGGAGGGTCTTTTCGGATATTAAGCGATATAGTAGCTATAATAATCCTTTTAAAGAAAGTTAAAAATCTTAAAATCGAATATTATAACTCTCGGGAAGTAATATAGTTTATAAATTAAAATATAAGGTTAATTATTTATTTAGCTAATAAAGCAAGCATTATAATAAATAGTTATAAGAACACGTTATTTATATTTGTGATATTTATAATAGACACTTAATACTTTTAAAATAATAGCAATTCTATTTATACTCCTTAATGCAAAGGCATTAAGCTATATTGCTTATATTTACTCTTAAGTGTCG